>Ga0209062_1000459_pt1 | contig 123444 bp, 100 predicted proteins | sample Coa_R2_2_FD_187158 | JGI IMG/M metagenome (GOLD analysis project Ga0209062, IMG submission 187158) | Surface soil microbial communities from Centralia Pennsylvania, which are recovering from an underground coalmine fire - Coalmine... | ecosystem: Environmental > Terrestrial > Soil >... | reverse complement strand
TACGTCGTTCATAAGAACCCCTATCCGGACTCTTTTCGCGATAATTTCCCGAACAGCGAGCCCAATCTGATGCTGCTCGATCGCGCGCGCGACATGCTGGCGAACAATGTCGTAAACGGCGAAGTAGTGGTACCACCCAATTCGTATTTCGCCATGGGCGACAACCGCGACAATTCGCTCGACAGCCGCTATTGGGGCTTCGTTCCGCGCGAGAACATCATGGGCAAGCCGCTCATCATCTACTGGTCTTACGATGCCAGCACGGAAAGCCTGGCTAGCACCTCGGTCAACACGCTGTTCCGGCACTTCATCGATCTGGGTGAGCACTTTTTCATCAAGACGCGCTGGAATCGCACTTTCAAACTGATCCATGGCTACTACGCCTACAACTAGGAAAGATCGGAAACAGGGCGCGGCCGAGAAACCCGCTACCCAAAAAGCCGGCGCAGTTCCGCGCAATTCAATCGCCGAGTGGACGCTTACGATTCTGATTCTGCTTTTCGGGACGTCCACCATCGCGCAGCCATTTGTCATCCCGACGTCCTCGATGCACAATACGCTGTACACCGGCGATCACTTGATTGTGGACAAGCTCGCTTATTCGCCGCCGGGATCGTTGAGCAGGCATCTGCTGCCGTATGAGGATGTAAAACGCGGCGACATCATCGTGTTCCGGCATCCCACGCTCATCAGCGTGGATTACGTCAAGCGTGTCATTGGCCTCCCGGGAGACCACATCAAGCTGGTCAACAAGCAGGTCTTCCTGAACGGCAAGCCGCTCAATGAGCCGTACGTGATCCACATGGACAATTCGCTCTATTATCGCGACAATTTCCCGCAAGGCGAGCCCGATTACGTGCCCGATCTGCAACAGCTCGCCCGCGCCAAGCAGATGCTGCGCGACAACGTGGTCAACGGCGAGCTGGTGGTCCCGCCGGCTTACTACTTCGCAATGGGAGATAATCGCGACAATTCGCTCGACAGCCGCTATTGGGGACTGGTGCCGCGCGATAACATCACCGGCAAGCCGCTGATCGTATTCTGGTCCTACGATGCGCCCACCGAGGACTTGAAGGACTACAGCGTGCACCACTTCATCGATTTGGGCCTGCACTTCTTCACCAAGACTCGCTGGGACCGCACTCTGAAACTGATTCACGGATATCCGCTGGGCTGATGGCGCGCCGTCCTTACTACGGCCTGATCCTGGCGGGAGGGCGGGGTACGCGGTTCTGGCCGCGCAGCCGCCGCGCCCATGCCAAGCAGGTTCTGCGATTCCTGGGCGAGCGCTCGCTAATCCAGCAAACGATGGACCGGCTGCGGCCGGTAATTCCGCCGGAGCGTTTGTGGATCCTCACCAGTCCCGCCTTGCGCCCGGAGATCGTGCGCCAATTGCCCGAGGTGCCTCGCGAACAAATCCTGGCCGAACCCGCGCAGCGCAATACTGCTCCGGCCATCGGCCTGGCTGCGCACATCCTTCAGTCCATCGATCCGGACGCCGTGATGGGCGTTTTTCCATCCGATCACATTATTTCCAAACCTGCGCGCTATCTCAGCTTCGTTCGGCCCGCGTTTAAGGCAGCGGCTCAAGGGAAAATCGTGGTCCTCGGGATTCAGCCGCGCTGGCCGGAAACCGGGTACGGATACATCGAGTTCCCCGAAGGCGTCGCGGCGGGCTCGATCGAATCCGTTGCCGTGCGCAAGTTTAAGGAGAAGCCCGATTTCGAGACCGCCACGCAATATTTAAAGGCCGGCAACTTTTACTGGAACGCTGGAATGTTCTTCTGGAAAGCCTCGGTCCTGCTGGATGCGCTGCGCGAGTTCCAACCGAAAACTGCCGCGCTTCTGGCGAGCCTCCCAGCCTTCCAGCATCGGTCGTTCCGGGCGAGAATGAATGCGGCCTTTCCGCGTTGCGAAGATATCTCCATCGATTACGCCGTGCTCGAGAAGGCCGGCAATGTTGTGGGTCTTCCCACCGGCGATTTCGGCTGGAACGATGTGGGTAGCTGGAACGCTGTCTATGAATTGCTGCCGCGCGACGCAAGCGCCAATATTTTCCGCGGGCGCGCGCTGGTGCATGACAGCTCGGGCAATTACGTCGATGCCGAAGGAAAACTGGTCGCGCTAGTCGGCGTCAAGGATCTGGTGGTGGTCGATACGCCGGATGCGCTGCTGATCGCGCACCGGCCGCGCGCGCAAGAGGTCGGAGATATCGTCAAAAAACTCGAGCGGATGAACCGCCACGATCTGCTGTAACGCCGCCGCATTTCAATCCGGCGAATCCGAACATTTTAGCGGCAGTGCCCGCGCAGGTGCCCTGGCACACACGATCAGTTAGGCGCCATAAAGGCGCACATGCGCCCGGTCACTTCGTGCTCGCGGCGGGTGAGGACGCAGGCATGTTTTCCTGGAACCACTTCACCAGCCGCTCGAAGACGTCCCGCGAGTCCGCGGGCTTGTGGAAGCTGTGGCCTTCGCCCGGATACAGAACAAACTCGGTTTTGACGCCGAACGTCTTCAGGGCGTGCCAAAACTCGTACGATTGCGGCGGCGGGCATTCGCCATCCCGCTCGCCGACCACGACCAGAGTGGGCGTCTTAACATTCTTTATGTAATTAATCGGCGAACTCTTTGCGTACACGGCCGGGTCGTCGTACACCGAAGCGCCGAAGTAGGGAATCATCCACTGATCGATCGAGTTTTGGCCATAATAACTCTGCCAGTTGGCGATCCCCGCGCCCGCGAACGCTGCGCGAAAACGGTGGGTTTGAGTGACGGTCCACATCGTCATATAGCCGCCATAGCTCCAGCCTGCGATCCCTACGCGCTGGTCGTCAACCGGGTAATTCTTCACCACGGTGTCCACCCCCGCCAGAATGTCGCGCAGATCGCCATGCCCGAAATCCTTGACATTGGCGCGCGTGAACTCCTCCCCGCGGCCATAGCTGCCGCGCGGATTCGGCATGAATACGAAGTAGCCTTGTGAGGACAGCGTCTGAAGCGGCAGCGTCGGGCGCGGCCAGCCGGGACGTGTCTCGGCCGCGGGCCCGCCATGCACATCGACCACCATCGGATACCGCTTGCTGGGGTCGTATGGCTCCGGCAGAACCAGCCACCCCTGCACTTGGAAATTATCGCTCTTCCACTCCACGCTCTTTACTTCGCCCCACATCGGATGCAGGGAATCGTTAGAGTGCGTGACCTGTTTCCAGTCGCCCGGGCGCCCCGCCCACACTTCGGGCGCATGCGTCCAACCGCTGCGCACCACGGCACTCATATTCGGATCGCCCGCGAACGTGACCGTCTCAGGACCCTTCCAGAGCGATTCCACGCTACCGGAGGCGATGTCCAGTGTCGAGACCGCCATCTGCCCGCCCAGGCTCTCGGTCATGAGGATCTGCTTGGACGAGGGCAGCCACCGAAACCAGTTCGGCGACGATTTTCGGCCGGGCATGAGGTCGTGTGCCGCGCCTCCGCTAGCGGGTACCACGTAGATATCTCCGCCGGTCGAGCCTTCATCGCTCATCAATCCACCGATGAACGCGATGGTGCTCCCGTCGGGCGACCAGCGCACATTGGCCACCTGGGTTCCGGGCGTGAGTACCTTGCGTACATTACCGGTGGCGGTATCGATCGCATAAATCTCCGCCACCCACCAGTTGTCGTCGCCGGCCCCTGGCGACGCAAGATACGCCAGGCTTCTGCCATCCGGCGACCAGTCATACTCGTAGACATACATGTCCGCAGGCGAGATTGCGGTCACTTCCCGGGTCGCAAGATTCACGATCGCAAGCCGCTGCTCATCGATCTTCGACGCCACGACACCCGTGTCCGCCACCGTTGCCTCTGTTGGACCAGGAATACGCGTAACGCCCGCGATCCATAGCAGCGCGATGCTGCGCCCATCGGGCGACCACTCTGGACTGGCAATGTAGCCTTGCAGGTCGGTTACTTTGCGCGGCTTTGCACGGCCCGATTTGTCGGCGCCCGGTTTGTCAACGACGAAGAGTTGTGTTTGGCCCGAGGAATCGGTGCTCGCAACAAATGCCAGCCGCCCATCGCGGGACCAACTTAAGCCGTGCACCGAACGCGCTGGTTCTGCGACCCGCCGCGGTGCAGCGCCTGCGTCGTTTAATTCCTTGACCCAAACGGTAGTGGTCGCATCCGCGGCGGCGTCGTTCGCGCGGCTGGATTCGGTCCACGCCGCCATCGCGCCATCCGGCGATACGCGCACCTCACGGAATTGATGCACCCGCGAGAGTGAGTCCAGCGCGCTATCGGTCGCCGGACTCGCCGCGGCAAGCGAACTGGACAGGAAAATGGCAGCTAGCAGGGCGGAGGATCGCACAACCTCATCGTACCGCTAAGCTGCCCGCCTTACTATTGGGGCGGCCGCCTCGCGCGCATGCCTCTTCCTTGGACCACTGTATAACCGGCCGGCACCGTGAACAGGGCCGGATCCGGCTCCGCGCGAGTGATGCCGGTCAATTGATACACATTGTCGCCCATGCGCGGATCGGTGGTTTTGCTCGAGACTACAATCTGAAGATCCGGCGAGGTCCAGGTCTCCGTCACGATCTGAATCGCGCGATCGTTTCCGGCCGCGCCCGCCGGAATGGTGCGCGTGATCCGCTTGCCGGTCGCGTTGACACCTTGAATTACCTGCGTACCCAGATCTTCGGTTGTCACGTTCGCGCTCTGCGGCGGTGCGGGACGATTAGCCGGCGGCTGACGGGGCGCATGGATCTGCATCTCACGAACGGTGTGCGCATTCGGATCCAGGACGTAGCTCATCCCGGCTACCGGGTCGTTGATGAAGATCATGGTCCTGGATGTGCTGCCGGACGCTGCCAGCGGTCCAATCGAAGTAAAGTTCTGTTCCGTCCGCGTCCGTCCTTGGCTGTCGCGCGCAACGGATGCCGTGGAGGAGCGCTGGATATGCGTGCCGTCGGCCAGCGTTTGCGTGAACTGTGTGGACGCGTGAGCCGAATAAGGCGCACCCGTAACCACCTTGCCGGGCAGCCCGAACTCGGCGCGGAGAAACGCAAAATCGCCAGGCCGTCCTGGGCCCGGAGGACCTCCCATGCCCGGATGCGGCGGTTGTGCAAACACACACGCGCTGGTTAGCGCGATCCAAATCGTAGAACGGAATCCAAGCATTGCGTTGTCTCCTGTAAGGCTATTCCTGAATCAACCGAAGTCCACGCGCCAGCCCGTCTTGACCCAACAAGACGTCAGCCTGAACCGGTTCGGAGCTTAAATCTTCATCCACCGGATACCCCAGCAGCCGCAGCGCGGAGCCTTGCATCTGAACGCGAACCACCATGCTGGTCTCCAGCGGTGGAAGCGCCTCGGCATCGGGCAGCGGATAGAAACTGGCCGTAGCGTCGCTCAGCGCTGCATCGGTCGAACCCTGCTCCGCCGCAACCGCTGCTTTTTCGGATGGACCGCGCAGGCCCGTGCTGGACGGCGCCCAAGTCCAGAAAAGGATGCTAACGGCCGCTGCGGCTGCTGTGACCGCCGCCGATGCCCACGCCACCACACGCCGGCGATGCGCGCGCGCCCGCATCCGCATCAGCAATTGCTGCTCGAGCCGCGCAGGCGCCTCCTGGGGCCCGGCCGCCGCCAAGCCTCGCAGCGCGTGCAGCAAATCCCGTTGGTCGTCGTTCATACGGCGCACCTTTCCGCGGCTCGCATCTTCTCCATCAGCAACGCCCGGGCGCGATGCAGCCGCGACCGTATCGTGCCGACCGCGCAGCCCAGAATGCCCGCCGCCTGGGCATAATCCATCTCGTGCAAATCGCACAACACTACCACTTCCCGATAGGCCGGCGGCAGCGCCAGCACCGCCTTCCGAAGCGATTCGATCCGCTCGCCAGAGACCATGTCTCTGGCAATATCCTCTTCCGCCGCCAGTTGCCCGTAATATCCGTGATCGGGATCGTCCAAAACAGTAAGATACGGCTTTTCGCGCTCCAGGCTGCGCATTACGAAATTGCGCGCAATGCCATACAGGAACGCAGCGGCGGAGCCGCGCCTCGAATCGAACTGCTTCGGCGCGCGCATAACCACCATGAAAACATCCTGCGTCACTTCCTCCGCAATTTCCGGCTTGCCGCTCATTTGTAAGGCAAAGCGGAACACCGCACTTTGGTGCCGGCGGTAAAACGTCAAGAATGCACTCTCATCGCCGGCTGCGACGAGCCGGAGCAGATCATCGTCACTGGGATGGGACGGGGAATCCAGCATCAGTGTAAAAGACGATCCGCGCCGGTCATCGGTAGAGATTCACGCCGTACGCGGGAAAAGTTCCATTTTGTCGCGGACCTAGCGCAGGTTGACAATGGTTGCGCCCCAACCGCCGGCTTCCAGGGGCGCGTCCCCAAAGCTCTCCACAAACTCGGTTCGCGCCAGTATCGATCGTACAATCTCTCTCTGCACTCCAATGCCGCGCCCATGGATGATGCGTAGAGCTTTGAACCCGAGACGGTGTGCCTCACTAAGGTACTCTTCGACGATCGGCCGCACATCGCGCGGAGGAACGCTGTGCAGGTCGAATACATCGGTGATCGGAATGCGGACCGGTTCTTCTTCCATCCGCCGCTGCTGTTAGCCTACCATTGCTTTTCGACCGCTAAATTATGCGAACTCCGAAGGTTATACAATCGTATATAAGCAGGAAAGGGGCCAGACCAGACCATGGCAAAGCGGCAAATCCGGTTGACTACTCTAATTCCACTAGCATCCATCGCGTTGCTATCCGTTCCCATTCGTGCGGCCAACCCACCCGCGGTGACCTTCGCTAAGGATATCGCGCCCATCGTTTTCAACAATTGCTCGTCCTGCCATCGGCCAGGGGAAGCGGCGCCCTTTGCTCTGCTCTCCTATAGCGACGTAGCCAAACGAGGAAAGCTGATCGCGACCGTGACGAAGTCACGCTACATGCCGCCCTGGAAGGCAGAACACTCCTCTTTCGCTTTCCAAGACGAACGCCGATTGAGCGACCGTGAGATTGCGCTGATCGATCAATGGGTCAAAGACGGCATGCCCGAAGGCAAAGCGTCCGATCTGCCTCCAGCCCCGACGTTTGCTTCAGGTTGGCAGCTTGGCGAACCCGACATGATCGTGGAACTTCCGGCGGCGTACAAGATCCCCGCCGATGGCGCCGACATTTACCGCAATATCGCCATTCCCCTGGGGCTCACCGAAGACAAATGGCTCACGGCGATCGACATGAAGCCGACCGCCCGCCCGGTAGTCCACCACGTGCTCTATTTCGCCGATCCCACCGCCAAGGCCCATTTGAAGACGGACGGCGACCAACCCGGATTTGGCGGAATCATTCCGGGCCCGAACGCCATCGGCATTGGAGGTTGGGCCGTGGGCGCCCAGCCCCATAAACAACCCGAGGGATTGGCTCTAAAAGTTCCCAAAGGCTCGGATTTCATCATCCAGTATCACTTCCATCCTGACGGCAAGGTGGAAACCGAGAAAGCCAAAGTCGGCCTGTATTTCGCCAAGGAAGCGCCCAAGCGCACCATTACGGGCATTCAGCTCCCACCCTCCTTCGGTCTTTTCGCCGGTATCGACATTCAGCCGGGTGACAAAGATTTCGTGGTGAAGGATTCGTTCACGCTTCCGGTTGATTTCGACGCGTTCTCGGTCGGCGCGCACGCGCACTACATCGCCACTCAGATGAAAATGACCGCGACGTTGCCCAATGGCGAGACGTTGACGCTGCTGTCCATCAAGGACTGGGATTTCGCCTGGCAAGACCGTTATTTCTTCGACCATTTCATTACGCTCCCCAAGGGAACCAAGATCGAGAGCGAAGTGCACTGGAACAATTCCACCGACAATCCGCGCAACCCGTCCAACCCTGCCATCCACGTCCAGTGGGGTGAAAAAACCATCGACGAGATGGGCGCCATCGGGCTGCAAGGGGTGCCGCATGACGAAAGCGACTTGAAGGCGCTCCAAACTGCGTACCGGCAGCACGCCGGCATGCAGGCGATGGGGCGCGTGAAATCGGATCCGAATTTCATCAAACGCCTGCAAGAGATGTTCGGTCCTGATTTGTCGCCGGCCGCTTTTCAGTAGGAACTCGCCATGAAGTGGCTGGTAGCGCTTGCGCTGGGTAGTATTCTGCATCCCGCGGTCGAACTGCGGGATGTGGATGGCGTTCAGCGTTCACCGCTGAAAGTCGCTTCCGGCCACGCCTCCGTGCTGTTCTTCGTAACGCACGATTGTCCCGTCTCCAACTACTACTCGCATGAGATCCGGCGCATCTGCGACGAGTACGGAAACAAGGGCGTCAGTTGCAGCCTCATTTACGTGGACCCGACCATCACCGACGCGCAGGCCAAACAGCATGCCGCCGAGTACGGACACGGCGACTATCCCAAGATCGTCGATCGCAAGCACCTGCTGGTTAAAGAAGCGGGCGCGGATGTGACGCCCGAGGCCGTGGTCGTGCTGGCGAATGAAGCCATTGCCTATCGTGGCCGCATCGACAACTTCTATGCGGACTACGGTAAGCCGCGCCGCATCGTGACCGAGCACGATCTTCGCGATGCTCTGGATGCCGTGCTAGCCGGCAAAGCTGTGCAAAACCCCACCACCAAACCGGTGGGCTGCTTTATCCCCGATCTGAAGTTCTACGGCAACTAGACGCCGCCCCGGCGATCTGGCGTTCAAGCCGGCGTTCGCTCAGTTTGCGCGACCCGGCCGAACCAGCCGCACCAAAAGGGCAGATCCGCGAGATGGGCATAATACCCTCATGTGGATCACTTCCGTGTAGCCGACCAGCCGGGAGTTGTCCATACAGATTCCCACTGATCAGATTTTGTGCAACGTTGATTTATTTTGTTTGTACTGCAGCCAATTATTCAGTGACCGGACTCGGAGGCCGCAAGCTAACAGCCACTGGTCCTGGGGGACGTCGGTTGGAAAGCGGCGCATATCCACGTAGGCGCCTAGCTCAGGCACGGGATCAAACGGGCCAGCACTGAAGCTGACGCGCCCAATCAACGTTGCCCAGGGGACCCCTCCCTTGGCACGGCCAAGCACGGACTGGGGCAGAACACCACGCATGGCTCGACGCATCAGATATTTCTGCTTGCACCATGGCAACGGGGGCACCACGAGGAGAAAACGAAGCATGCGCAGATCCAAAAATGGGTGCCTCACCTCAATTTGACTCCCGGTCCATGCCGCGTCATGGCCGTCAAACATCCACGACCACACTGGATCCTGAAACGATGCATACGCGACAGGCCGTATTGGATGGACTGACCTCGCTGCCGGCGGTTTTAGCCATTTATCCTCCCAACGATGACGCAAGCCGTACTGCGTTTCGAGAGTAGGGTTTACCCATTCCGGAAACGCCCCTGGGAGTAGTTGCATGGAGAGCCCGTTTTGTCCTGGTCGAGTCGCAGTTGATCTCGAGGAAGCGCTCCGCCCGGCTCCCATGACAGTCGCATAGAGGTCGTGTAAAACACGCCCGTATCGGCCCTGAGCGAGTAAATATGAAACATAGTTTTGCCATTCGAATAGAAGGCCGTGGTCCGGACCTTCTCCGTGCAGGAATACCCGGCTCAAAGTACCTGCGTGCCTGTAAAGCTGGCGAGTGGCGGCCAATTCCCAAGGATGCAGCGCCGGTTCCGGCGCGGGCAAGGGAGAACGCTGCCAATCGCGATCAATACTTGCATCACCGCAGTCGAAGAAATGGATTGGAATGGCAAGCGCCTTGGCTGTCAATTCGGCGCATTCCTTTTCTGCTGGATCTGCGGGGTCGTTCCTTGTTAGAGCCCACAGACTCAGGTTGCCGGGAGAGCGCGCTCGCAGCACACCTGCTGCGCCGGCGGCCAAGCTCGTCGAGTCGAGTCCCCCGCTCATGAAAACTCCCGCCTGTTTGGTTCGGAGACGATCGCCGACGCACTGTTGCAGTAGCTCCTTGAAGCGCTCCAGATAGTCTTCGGGCCGACGCAAGAACAGGGGCGGCTCAACTGGCATCGTCCAGTAGCATCTCGATTGCTTCCCTTCGCGCGACCAGGTGGCCGTATGCGCCGGTGGCAAACGCTGAATGTCGGCAAACGTGGTTGTAGCCAGATCCTGGTTGCGTTGCAAAAGCAAGAAATCTGCAACGGCCAGGTCGTTCAACTCGTCGGACACCGCTGGATGTTGACGAATGCATTCCAGCGTGTTGCTGAAGATCACCAGCGAACCCTTCTGGGCGTAATAGAAGGGCTTGATGCCCAGATGATCGCGAGCGCAGAATAGACGTTGTCGCGGACCATCCCAGATGGCGAAGGCGAAGTCGCCCAGAAAGTGGTCGACGCAGCTCTCTCCCCAGACGAGATAGGCCCGCAATAGGAGTTCGACATCGGCCACGGCGGCGAGACCGGGCTGCGATCGATCTTCGAGTTTGTCGATCAAGTCCGAGCGCGCATCCAAACGGGCGTCGGCGACGATCCAAGTTGCCCCGTCCAAACTGAAGGGCTGGTGCTCCGTTTCCGACTCTGCCGCTGTCTTCAGAAGCGTATGACCAAATCCAACCGGGCCCTCCAGCCAGATTTGCTGGGCATCCGGACCACGAAAAGTCAAGAAATCCGTCAAGCCCTGCAGCGTGTGGCGGCCAACTGGACTCTGATCCAGGTGCAGAATGCCGACGATGCCGCTCATTGGGGGCCGGCTCCAAATACCATATCAGGGCGGGGCATTTTCACTTCACAAATTGAGGAGTCCGGCCCGAGGTCCAGGGATTGTAATCATAAGCGAACCGGACGCGCTCGTCCAACGGAGGATGGTTATAGAACCATACTCGTACGAAGGAGGAGGGAGACGGCTCTGTCAGGTCAGCTTCGGCGAGAATCCTCAACGACTCTGCGGCGACCTCCGAAGAATTTGGAACGATGCCGTGCAGCACTTCTAGTCCGTACTGATCGGCCTGATGCTCTAAATGCCGTTCAAAGGCATTTAGCGCAGGCATGCGCGCAAAGAAAAGCACAAACAGAAGCAAAAGCAAGACCGGTAATGAGGCCCAATCGTCGACACCACGTAGCCCCCACGCGTCGCCGTAACGCTGCACCGCCCACCTCGCTGCGTGGAAGCCCACCCAAGAAACGAGAAACAGCAGAGCCATGGAAAATAGAAGGTCCTGGACAGCGTGCCATAGAACGTAGTGGCCGAGCTCGTGGCCGAAGACGACCAGAATTTCGGGCGGCGTAAGACGCGCCACTGTTGTATCCCAGACCACCACACGCGCGGAGCCACCGATACCCGTCATCACCGCGTTCAGGGTCTTGACCCTCCGGCTGGCGTTCATCAGAAGAATTCTGTTCTCCGGAATGTGCTGGCCCGAGCGCGCGACTATGCGCTCGATCTGCTTCGTCAACTCGGGTCGAGAATTCGCGAGCGCCGTGTAGTGGTCAAACAACGGATCTATCAGCACGGGACTGACGAAGGAGGAGAATGCGATGACCGGCAGAACCGCCAGCCAGGCGTAGAACCACGCATGCCGAGGACTGCGTCGAATAATCGCATACACCAGCCAGGCCACGAATGCTCCTGCGACCGCCATCAACACGTCGCCTTTGGTCTGATCCCACAACCACGAACCCCAACCCTGAATCGACTGTCCGAAATGCCGTTGCACCCAATGACCCGCCACATTGAGGGGTAACAACAGGGCATCGAAGATCAGTAGGAACGCGGGTACGAAAATGAGTGCTTGCATGAAGCGATCACGCGCGACGGATTCAGACCAATTGCGCAATCGCTGCGCCACTCCAAGACGCAGCAAGAAGATCAGAACGCCAATCGTGCAGGCGAAACGAATGAAGTACAGTTTGTAGCCGGCCTGGGCGTAAGCAATCGCTTGCGCGGCGCGCTCCGGCGAGTAGGCGCCGGCCGCATCTTTGGAGTCTGCATAAGGTTTGATAGTCTGCGTTACCGGACGATCGGCGACAGACCGCATACTTACGCCGGACGGCGCAGCTACTGATGGCTGCGATTGAGCACAACACATCCAATGGCCCCAGACAAGAAGAGTGAGCATCAGGACCGGCCCACAACGCGTCACGCGCGTCCTAGGCGCGCCTGAAGCACACCGGCCAGTAGCACCCGAATATGGGCTGGTCAACAGAAAGCGCAAGCGGCTAACCCCATCCAGTGTAGGTGACCTGTGTGAGCGCGAGAAAGCATCAGGAATACTAGCAGTACCATTGATCATTTTGGTAATTGCTCTTGCGTCCTGCCCGGTATAGAATAAGCTGTTCAATTTTCAGAAGGCGCGAACGGAGGACTCGCATTTTCTTCAAGCGCGCTGCGGGGAGCTTTCGTCTATGAAACAGAGAATCAGTCCGATCGTTATCGCGCTCTGCACTGCCATAGTTGGCGCAAGTGTGGGCTATGCCAAGGACTTCAATGCGCTTGGAATTGAAGATAAATACTTAAACGCGCTTGGGATAAGCGAAGTACCGGAACTCCAGGGATTCGGGGGGGTCGCGTTGCTCACAGTAGTAGGTTCTGTTGGATACGGCGCACGAAAGATCTACCAAAAGATCGTTCGACGAGACCCAGAATAGTATCCGCGCTCCGCAACCGTCATCGGTCGGGATCTTGCGCGAGAGCGACTGGAAGGACCTTGATCGCTACATGGCGATCTAGTTTCGTATCTCGCGCCTTAGACACCTCGCCCGCCCCGATCGACGAGACAGTTTCCTGAGAGCCGAGTTCGTCGCCGGCGGAGAGCGGCATACGCACGATCGGAAGAAAACGTTAGCGGCTCTCGCGGTCTGGCCCTGATTTATGCGCCAGCTTTTGCCCGCCCACGTGACACTCCTCCCGTTCAGTTCAGTGTGAAGTTACTGAAAGCAACGCCGTCGACGAACGAAACCGCTAGGCCGGCCGAAAGGCCAGTCGCCGAAAACGTCCCGGCATACGCCGGCGTCTGATTGCCGGGCTGAAAGTTGAAATTTATTACCGGCGCCCCTGTGGGTAGCGCGAACAGCGCGTACGGCGGGATCGTGAACGTCCCCGCGCTTGCCGGAGCCGTGCAGACCACGGTGGATGCGTTGTTCTGATCGACATAGAACGACAGCACCATTTCCACCTGCCCTCCGGATCCGTTCGGCGTCCAAGTGAGGGTCATGCCTTGCGTACGCGTGGCCGTGAGAGTGTTCTTGGTGGGGCTGATCAGCGTGGGCGTGGCGGGAATGGTGATCGACGCGGTGAACGGTCCCACGTCCTTGCCTCCGCTGCCTGTAACTGTGTAGACCGCAGGGGACAGGAACGCACCTGTCGGGCTGAGCGTTTGATGATCCCCCATTGCAGACACGGTCATCGTGCCATTCGGTCCCATGATGGTCACGTTCGGCCCGCCATCGATGAGCGTTATGTTTCCGTTAGCAAACAGATTGTTGAAGAGTACGTCGCCGGGCGCACTGGTCCCCGTCACTGTACAGGTTCCGAGTGGCTGATTGTCGAAGTAAGAGGCCAGAAAGGGCCGGATTCCGCCCGGGACGCCGGACACCTTGGCGAAAAAGGCCAGCGCCCGGTCCAGAAAGCTCCCGTCGTTGTTGAGCAAGTGGTCCAGTTCGATGTTCGCCAGGGTGAAGGAACTGGCGGTTGCCAACTGCTGAACCCCAAAGGCCGTGATCGCGGGATTTACAGGCGTGCACGTGCGGCTGCCGTTGGCCACCGGCATCCATGTGCTGTTGCTGGCGCGTTGGCCGATCTGGACCACCAGGGGCACCGCGCATCCGGCGGGTACGTTATCGGGGACGGTGAAGACAATCTGATCCTCGCCGATGCAGCAGCCCGAACGCCCTTGGTACACCACCGGAGCCTGAACGCCGCCCAGCCAGACTGTCAGAGGCGCGGCGATGCTCTTGCCGAGACCGTCGCCGGCGGCATCGCTGCCGTTTACCGGTCCGAGACCCGTAGCCCACAGGATCAACGTGTCACCAGGATTGGCCGCGCCGCAAGTTGTGGATGGTCCGCCGCAGTTGGCGGCCTTTGCCGGCGAAACCAGGCTGTAGTCCGCGTAGGTGACGATCGCCGGCCCGGTGCCGGTGGAATCCACCGTAAAGATTCCCAGGCTGCCGTTGAACACATTGCGGATGGGCGCGGGCGCGCTGGTCTGGCCGTTGTAGGTGACCGTGATCGTTCCTGGACCCCCACTCTGGTTCGGCGTGTTGGAGGGCAATAGGGCCGCCACCTGGGTGTCGGACGTGTAGTACATCAGCGCATCCACCGAGGTGCCATTGACGGTTACCTTCACGGAAGTTCCGCTCAACGTGGTCGACTGAAAGGCATTGGAGGCGATCGACAGGGTTGCCGGGCCCAAGCCTGTTCCCTTGACGATGAAAATGCTGCCCGGCGAAATTCCACCGCTGGGCAACCGCTGGTCGAGGTTGCTGGCCGCATTCATGACGCTGGCGATAACCGGAGCCGCGGCCAGCCGCGAACCCACCGCCGAGAAAAGGAGCATGAAGAGTGCTACCACGTACGTTTTTTTCATGGAAAAGGATTGTAACAAGATCTGCATTGCGAGCGCTACAACTTTACGGTTCGGTGATTATGTCGATCGGCAAGTGCATCGGCCGCCATAACCTGGAACAGAAGCCGTTCTTTGGAAAAGAAGCGCGCACGTGCCGCCCGCGGCCGATCGGCATAATTCGGTACGCTACGGACATGAGTCGACGGATGGAGTGGCAGAGGGTTCTCGATTCCGAAGTCAAGCGTTGGTCGACCATGTCTTGCGAGCAGTTGGTTTCAGAACTCCACGAGGTGCAAGCGTACTGAGTGGAATTCGAGTCGAAACGCTATCAAGTTGAAGTACAGCTTTTAGAGAACACCGAGAATTACCTGCACGTCATGGTGGCCGTCGATGACGGCGGCCTTCCGGCTTCCATCTTACCGTTGACCCACTCCTTCATCTGCCAAAAAACGACCGCTTAGTGTAGTTACGCGGCCACCGCCTCGCCTAAGATGCTCTCCACATCTCCAGCTTCTCTGGCCGCTCCTCAAAGCGGACATTTCACTTGCTAATTGAGGCGGACAAATCACATGCTACCGACATTGTTTCGCGTCCCGTCCGCCAAATCGGACGCTTTCGGTGTATACTGATCCTGCTCGAACGACTGGCAACCCCAAAGTGGAATTACCGGTGGCAAAGGCGGCTGCATTTTTCATTTTTCCGAATGCGCGAATTTGCTTTTTCGTTCAGCAGGGAAAGGCCAACCGGGCGGTTCCGGCCAAGACGTTCGTTTTGAGAAGGAGTATTCGTCACATGAAAACTACGGAGACCTTGTTATCCGTTTTCGGGTTAGGCGCGATGGCTGTTACGGGCATGCTTTTGCTCTCGCCGCCGAGCGTGCTGGCCCAAGGCATTCTCGGCACCCCGGAGCAGCGGGCCGAACAACTGAGACTTGAGGAAGGCTATCCGAAGCTGCAGGTCAATGATCAATACCTTCGGCTCAGCATCCCTGGCCAGACCATGGGTCAAACCGTCGGCGTCGCGACCAACTCAAAGGGCCACCTCTTTGTGTACTCGCGGTCGGTCAACCAGGGAGTTGCGCGCGGCGGCAAGGCGGCCATGCTGTGGGAATTCGACCAGAACTACAAGTTCGTCAAAGAGTGGGGTCCCAACAACTACGCAGCCGCGTTTGCACACGCCGTCCGCGTAGATAAACAGGACAATGTATGGCAGGTTGACGAGGGTTCCGGCATGGTCGTCAAGTACGACCCCGAGGGCCAGTCTATCTTTTGGCTTGGCCGCACGCCGGAGGCCATTGATTACCTCGAGGCAAACCTCGAATTCCTGCACTTTAGCCGGCCCAATCCGCCTGAGCGGAACCAGCACCCCACGGGCAGGAAGGGGCAATTCGATCGTGAAACCGACGTGGCCTTCGATTCGCAGGGCAATATCTTCGTGGCCGACGGCTACGGCAACTCGCGCGTGGTGAAGATTTCTCCCGATGGCCATTGGTTGAAGATGCTGGGGACCTGGGGCCACGACCAGGATCAGTTCAGCACCCCGCATAGCATTGCCTCGGACGCACGCAACAATGTCTATGTAGCCGACCGCGGGAACAGGCGAATCCAGGTTTACGACAACGATCTGAATTTCAAGAAGAGCATCACCGGCATCGGTGCTCCTTGGGCGCTCTGCGTTTCGGATTCGACCCCGCAGTATATGTTCTCCGGCGACGGCACCGGGAAGATCTACAAAATGGACATGGACGGAAAAGTCCTCGGCATGTTCATCACTGGTCAGGACCATGGCGCCGAGGACACCGGCAACCTGGTTCACTCGCTCGACTGCCGTAATCCAAACACGGTCTTCGTTGGTTCGGCGAGCATGTGGGACGTTCAAAAGGTGACGATTAGCCCGACCAGGACGAATTCGACAGCCAGGAAATAGCAACTAAGTATCGTGTTGCGGGGGCATGCTTCGGGCGGCCAAAGTTAAGATTTGCCCGACGACATGTCCCCAGGACCTGACCCGCGCTGCATGCCGCGCCGTCCGTTTCGATCAGGTCAATCCGAAAATGCTCTAGTTGGAGGAACGAACGTCGTCCACGATTTCCCGGATCGCGGCGATGACCGCATCCGGATCATCATCTTGGATGTAGTGATGGGCATCGCTTATAACTCTGTGCGTGCTGTGCGACGACCACGTCGCCATGTCGTTCTGCAACTCGAGCCAAGCCTTCTCCCATTTCCTTTCGTCCGCCCCGGGCATGTCCGGCTCCGAAGGAAGTCCATGCGTCAGGACGACGACGGGTCTTGCGCCCAGATTGCGATACGCCCCGGCCTCAGCGAATGTCGCCGCCCTCCCCTCCCGTTCGGCCTGCATCGCTCCGAAGGACGTAGGAAAAAAGGCAAAGGCGATCTCCCTGGCTTTTGGGGGCACTTTGGCCAGCATTTCGCTCCTGGGCTTGCCGTTGCGGGCACCGGATGTGACCAGGCGTGGTAGGCCCGTCCATGACAGCTTCCCGCCGGCTTTTTGTATGACCGCGGTCATCCCACCACCGGACTGCTCTCCAACCGCGGCCTCGAAACGCTTGTCCTGATCGGGATGCGAGCCATCCACATAGACGAGGCCTGCGACCTGGTCGCCATAGAGGCCCGTATAGATGGTGATATAGGGACCGCCTAACGAAAGCCCGGCCAGCACGAATGGCCCCTTTTCGCCGGCGGCAGCCAGCGCCGCATGGAGATCATGCGCGACGCCCACGCCATCGTGGGGACCTGCCTTGTCGTCGCTCCAGACGATTCCGGCGCGGCTATATGCGCAGGTGCGCGTGATTTCCGCCAAGCGATCAAAGACCTTGGCCCAGGCCAGCTCGCCGAAGTAGTCGAGCCCGGTTTCCAGCACGACCGTGGGACTTCCGGTTCCGCGGCAGTCGATATGAATCCGCCTGCCGCCTCCAATATCCACAAGACGTCCGGGAGCAGGATGTGCAGCCGCTACCTGCCGCCGTTCGACCTGCTCCCAGACCGCGCCCACCACCAGCAGAAGCGCCAGACATCCGCCGATCGCGATGGCTAGCCATTTGAGGATTCTCTGCATCAGTCGGCTTGCCCCGAAAGATGTTCTGCCCGCACCGTGTCAACGTGGTGGCCCAACTGCCTCAGTTCCGACCCTAAACGCTCGGGCAAATTCTCATCAAGCTTAATCTTCAACGCTTGACGGGCGCCTCGGCCAATGGATGATCTTCCTGAGCGGATACGGCCGCAAAGGCTATCGCGACCCGCGCATCCTCTTCGCGCAGTGTTGGGAAATCAGCTAAGATTTCGTCCGCTGTCGCACCTTCCGCCAAACTCGCAAGCACCGTCCGTAAGGTGACTCGCGTACCCTTGAGGACTGGCTCACCGCCGGCGATGTGCGGATCTCGCGCGATCCGTTCACGATAGTTCATGGCCGTCTATGATTCTATCGCTTCCCGATTTAGACCGACAGGTTGGCATTTCGGGAGCTGGAGCAGATCGCCGCATGTGCGTTGGACGATTCGCGCGCTAGTTGTGACAAGCTGTACGTGATGGATCTGGAAACCCTCGTCAACGATGTGGCTGACGTTCTTAAGCAAATTGACGCTGCTGCCGAACCGTTTAAGGGTTTTCAGCCGGGCGTCGGTCCGTACGGCGAGCCCCAACTCTTAAAGCTTGTTGCGGCAAAGCTAGGTATGCTCTCAGGCTACGAAGCAGGCGTGCAGACCAAGCGCACGCCGGACATACTGATCTCTGGGCAATGGGCTCTCGAGGTCAAGCTTGCTCGACCATTCGGCGATAACGGAGACTTGCGGAGAATTGGTCTGTGAACCTCCTGCATCCCTATGAAGGGAATACCAGCCTTCCTCCGTGATTGCGTGAAGCTACAGGCCTTGCGCTCCCACGAGCGCAAAGGTGTTCTTGCGATCGGGTATGAGCATGCCCAGCCGCAAGTTGCACTTGAGCCGCTCTGGAAAAATTTCGAGTTGCTTGCACATGAGGTCATGAAGGTGAGACTTGGTGGAAGAGTACTGGCTCGGCGCACGGCGTTGATTCACCCCGTTCACGGGCAACTTATCGTCGCAGACTGGGAGGTTCTGGGCCGACACTCTGTATGAAAGCCTCGCATGCTCGCTGGATTACTCCCGAAAACTCCGCTTCGAAACGGGAGTCCATCGACGGCTAGGGCTGAACTGACGCATCCTCCCTGTACAGCTGCGCGCCAAGACACCACCCAGCCGTTTTCGCGAACTCTGCGCTCAGGACAAAAATGTTGCGAGTGCTAGCCTAACATTGTGAATCCGTTGGGCGAGTACCAGCAGCGTCTGGCTGCGCGCCGAGCCGTCGCCGAGCGGCTGGACCGGCTGTTTCGCCGTGTAGGCAACGCGCGCCTAATCACAGCGATCGCCGGCGTGGTGCTGGCTTTTTTCGTGTTCGGCCAGACCGTGCTCGCAGCTTGGTGGCTGGTCGTACCGGCGTCGATTTTCGCCTGTCTGGTCGTTTGGCACGCGCGCATCGTGCAGCGATTGGAGGAGGCCCTCCGCGCCGTAACGTTTTACGAGCGTGGCGTCGCGCGGCTGGAAAATCGGTGGATGGGTCGCGGCGAGCCCGGCGAGCGGTTTCGCAACCCCGCGCACGTCTACGCCGAGGACCTGGACCTGTTCGGAAAAGGTTCCCTGTTTGAATTGCTGTGCACCGCGCGCACGCGCAGCGGCGAAGATACTCTGGCCGGTTGGCTATTAGCGGCTTCACCTGCCGAGGCGGTCGCCGCGCGCCACGACGCGGTTCGAGAACTCGGCCCTCGGCTCGATTTGCGCGAGGACTTAGCCGTGCTCGGCGAGATCGCGCGGGCTGCTTTGGAAACCGGCGCCGCCGCACAGTGGGGCGAAAACCCTCCCGTCGTGTTTCCGGCCGGAGCGCGCATCCTTGCGCCGCTGCTGGCCTCAGCGGTGGTGATCACGTTCGGGCTGTATATGGACGGCTTGGCTTCTCGAACACCGTTCATGATCGCTCTGTTTGTGGAGCTGAGTTACGGCTTCCTGCTCGGCTCCCGCACTCTCCGAGTGACCTCGGCGGTGGACGCGCCCGCGCGCGATCTAGGCCTGCTGGCCAGTATGTTGGAGCGGGTCGAACAAGAACGATTCGCCGCGCCGCTGCTTTGCCAAATACAAGGCGCGCTCAGCTCCGGTGGCCTGGTTGCGTCGGCCGAGATCAGACGGCTCGGGCGGCTCGTGAACCGGATGGACTGGCAGCGCAACATCGTCTTCGCTCCCATCGCGATCGCATTACTGTGGAGCGCTCAGATCGCCATCGCCATCGAACGCTGGCGCAAGCGCGCCGGGCCCCATATCGGTCCCTGGATCGCTCAGGCCGGTGAGTTCGAAGCGTTGCTGGCATTGGCCGGATACAGCTATGAGCATCCCGACGATCCGTTTCCGGAACTGACCAGCGGCCCGGCCTGCTTCAAAGCCGAGGGAATCGCGCACCCGCTGATACCGGACGCAGTGCGCAACAGTATCGAGCTAGGCGGTGATCTGCGCCTGCTCATCGTGAGCGGCTCCAACATGTCGGGCAAGAGCACCCTTCTTCGCGCCGTCGGATTGAACGCCGTGCTGGCTTGGGCCGGCGCGCCGGTTCGCGCCACCAGCCTTCGCATTTCGCCCCTTCGTGTCGGCGCGTCTATCCGCGTGGTGGATTCCGTCCAGGACGGCCGGTCGCGCTTTTATGCCGAGATCACGCGCCTCCGCGAAATTGTGGATCTGGCAGGCGGCGGTGAAACGGTTCTCTTTCTCATCGACGAACTGCTGAGCGGAACTAATTCGCACGACCGTAAGATCGGCGCGGGAGCGATCGTGCGCACTCTGGTGGACCGCGGCGGTATCGGTCTGGTCACGACGCACGATCTTGCGCTCACCAGCATCGCAGCGGAGCTATCGGGACGCGCCGTGAACGTGCATTTCGAGGACCTGCTCGAAGACGGCAAGCTGCACTTCGACTATCGTTTGCGCAGCGGCGTGGTAGCGCGAAGCAACGCGCTGGATCTGATGCGTTCCGTGGGTTTGGAGGTGTAGCGTTCGTTACGTCGGACGCGCGGCGGGCTCGACGAGCTTCACCGCTCCCGGCATCCAGCGTTCCACGGCCTCGCGCAGCTTTTCCAGGCTGATCGGTTTCGGAAGGTAGTCATCCATCCCCGCGGCCAGGCAGCGCTCGCGGTCGCCTTCGATGGCGTTCGCTGTCAGGGCGCAGATCGGAGTTCTTCGGTTGTTTCGTTCGCGATTCCGGATCACGGCCGCCGCCTCGAAGCCGTCCATCTCCGGCATCTGGCAGTCCATCAGAATCAGGCCGTACTGCTTCTTGCTTGCGGCGTCAACCGCTTCGCGGCCGGTATGCGCCACATCGGCGTGCAGCCCCAGTTTTTCCAGCAGGCGAACAGCAATCCGCTGGTTCACCTCGTTGTCTTCGGCGAGCAAAACCCGCCGGTTGTGGTCTAATGCCGCGGCCGTCAAACTCGCAAGTCCGTCGCGCTTGAGCGGAGAAGACGGCGAACTGGTTGTCGAGGGCGCGACCGGTACGCTGGCCGGAATGGTCAGCTTGATAACCGGCCTCACAACCTGCGCGGCTGGTTTTGAAGACGCTGCGGGTCCGCTGGTTTGTGTGGTACCCGTCTGCTTCGCTTTGCCGAACGAAAGCGTAAACCAAAACTCGCTTCCGCGCTCCGGTTCGCTCTCAACGCCGATCTCGCCGCCCATGAGTTCCACGATCTCCTTCGAAATCGCGAGGCCCAGCCCGGTGCCTCCGTGTTTGCGGGTGCTGGATGTATCGGCTTGCATGAATTTCTCGAAAATCGCGCTGTGGTACTCCGGCGCAATACCGATTCCCGTGTCGGATACGCTGAACCGCACCTCGCAGTTGTCGTCCGATTCCGCCGATACAACGGCCTTCAACCCGATCCTCCCTGCGTCGGTGAACTTGACTGCATTCCCCAGCAGGTTCGAGAGCACCTGTTGCACGCGTTTCGGGTCACCCACTACGTTTACCGGCACGTTTGGTACTATCTCGCAGGTGAACTCCAGGCCCTTGGCCCGAGCCTGCGAACCGAAGAGCGAGACGGTTTCATCGAGAACGGTTTTTAGCGAAAATGGAGCACGCTCGATCCTGAGCCTGCCGGCTTCAATCCGCGCCACATCGAGGATGTCGTCGATCAACGAAAGAAGCGAAGTTGCAGATCGCTTGATCGACTGGGCGTACTCCTGCTGCTCGAGTTCCAGGGGCGTGTTGAGCAACACGTCGGTCATTCCCAATACGCCGTTCACCGGCGTCCGAATCTCGTGGCTCATCGTGGCCAAAAAACGGCTTTTGAGCTGCGTCGCTTCGCGCGCTGTGATGAGAGCGTTCTCGAGCTCTTCACTTTTTCGCTCCAGCTCCTCCGCGTACTCTTGAAGTTTCGCCTCGCCGGTTTTTCGAGCCGTGACGTTGCGCAGGATGGCGGCCCAATCCCAATCCAATTCCACCAGCCGCATCTCATAAATTTGCGGCTCTAGCGCTTCGACCGCGAACTCGAAGACGGCCGCCGACTTTGTTCGCCTTGCCTCTTCCTGCGCTTGTTTGAACTGATTGACAGCGTCGTCGGGCAAAAGCTCGTTAACGCCGCGCCCTCGGAACTTGTCGGACTGCAGAATGGGATCCTGCTGCGCGCCGCCCTTGGCATCCTGCACGATACCGTTGCGATCCAGGCGCAGAAACAAGTCGGGAAACACTGCAAAAAACGCGCGCAAATCGGAAGCGGCCAGGAAGGCCCGTTCGTCGATTTTGAATCGTTGGGTGGTATCGACGGCGGCCATGCGCATCCCCGTCACCGCGCCGCCGGGCTCCGTCAGGAGTTCCTCGTGGATTTGAAAAAATATACGGGCGCCATCCGGCCGCAAATATTCCCGCTGGTATGGCGCGAGCGGCGCCTTTCCCGAAAACTTCTGCGCGAGGAGGTCACGATCTTTTTCCTGATCCGCAGACGAGATAATCTGCTCCCAGCGCTGGCCAACGATTTGCACCCGCTCTCGCCCCAGCATCCGCGCACATTGGGCGTTCGCGCGCTGGACGACGCCACTCCGATCGATTTCCAAAAAGCCGATCGGCGCCGTCTCAAACAGATCCTGGGCGATGAAAGCCGTCTGAGGTTCGGCCAGTGTTCGCGTCCGGCGCAGATGATGGATCACCAGCGCCAGAACGATGAGGCACAAAAACCAGACGAGCACTTCCAGGACCGGCAAACGTTTAGCTCCTTAGGTCAGCTGCAATAGAACCGTGCTACCAGAGGCATCGGCCTTCTGAGCTAAATCCTTTAGATCTAAATTCTTAACTCTGTTATTGTTGCGATTCCGGCGCCGGTTAATCGCCGATCAGGTTTATCGCGCCGATACCGCCCCGAATATCCAGCCGGACGGTGGTCCGAGACTGCCCATAAGCGCTGTTGACGTATTCGCCATCCCGTTTCTCAAGCCCCCGGGCTGTGATACCCCCGATGCCGCCCTGCGCATCCGCTACGATGCCAACGCCCTGCGGCAGATACACAGTGGCCTCGCCCACTCCGCCTCGGAGGTTTACCGTATAACTGTTCTTCGGCGTGCCGCGCAAATCCAGGCGAAGTTCGCCGACGCCCATGTGAATATCAGCGCTGCGCAGATTGAGCGAACCGAGTTCGAGACGGCCTTCGCCGGCGCCAAACTCGACTTCGAGATCGAGCGGCTTGTCGTCGTTGAAACGCAGATCCCAGCGATACCGAGAGTTGCGGGTATGAACACCTGAGGGCTCTTCCACGCGCAGGCGGCCCCTGAAACCGGTTGCATCGTAATGAACTTGCGGTCTCATCGCCAGCCTGCGGAAAGAAAATTCGCCGTCCATCAGCTTCGGCGAGCCGCCCCGAACGCTGAGTTCACCCGCCCCCATTCTGAGCTGCACAGCGACCGATTCGGTCTTGTCCAGATCGATGGATTCGGTTTCGGTCTGGGCGGGACCGCGCCCCTCGAAGTCTGAAACGCAACCTGACAGCATGCCAAGACTTACCGTGGCGATCGCCAGTTCGATGCGTGTGCGCCCGAAGGTCATTCGATGTTCACCTTACCATGAAATACGATACAGCACCGGCGTGCTGTTCCGTCCGAATGCAAGCAAGCGGGGCGCTCAGAGGCTCGCCCTAGAACCTCCCAACCAGCAACCCTAACTTAAACCAAAATCTTGACTTAGTACATTTCTTCCCGCAAACCCAGTTGGTACACTTGGGCATCATGGTACCGAGTACCGTGCGCTGTCACTACTGCCGGAAGAAGATCGGGCTGCTGCGGCGCCTCTTCGGCCAGCAATTCTGCTGCGCGGATCATCGACGCAAACTCGCCTCTGGATCGGCGCGTGCGTTACGCGAAGCCGAGGATCTCTACGGCGTCGATGAAGTGCACAGCGCAACCTGGCGCAGTGTGACCGAGATGAAGCGCGAGGACAAGGAAGAGCGCAAGGCGAGTCTCGGGGCCAGCATCTTTATAGGAAGCGGGATTGTATTGCTGCTGGGCGCGCTCTCGCAGATGCCGAATAGCCCGCCCGCGCCGAAAGTTGTCTCCTCGCTGCCGGATAATAAGCCGCAGCACGCTTCCTCCGGGTTCGCGCAAGTATTGGGTAATTTGGTGCAAAGTAAAGCGTCCAGCAATCTGCGGGACGACTTTCGTGCCGGCTTGGCCAACTGGGAAGGACAGATCGGAGGCGGTTCGGACTGGGTTTCTCAGCGTGGCGTGGTGCGGCCGAGTTCGTTGCGCATCTGGAAACCTTCGATAGTGCTGTCCAACTATCAAATGGAATTCATGGGCCAGATCGACCGCAAGAGCATGGATTGGGCATTCCGTGCGTCCGATACCAAGAATTATTATGCGACCAAGCTCGTCATCACGCGGCCCGGTCCGCAGCCCAACGCGGGGCTGGTACGGTTTGTGGTGCTGGATGGGCGTGAGCGGGAGCGTGTGGAACTGCCGCTGCCTTTGACGCTGGAACGCGGCGTTGACTACCGGATTCGGGTGAACGTCGAAGGAACGCGCTTCCTCACTTCAGTCAACGGGCAACTGGTCAGTTCCTGGAGCGACAACCGGCTGAGCCACGGTGGGGTCGGATTTTTTGCCGATGAGGGGGAGTCGGCGGTGCTCAAATGGGTCAGCGTTTCCGAGCGGGACAGCTTTCTGGCGCGGATAGCATCGCATTTCTCGCTGATCGCATTCCCGGCGATGAGTGTGCCGACGGTTGAGTAGGCGCGCCCGTCCCTTTTACATACGTGTGCTACCTTGGAACTTCCCGGCGTTTCGATGAATTATTGGCGCTCGGTGCTCTGCTTTATCCTGACGGCGGCGTTTGCGCTCGCAGCCGACCCCAGGCTTGCCCAGAAATCCTTCCAGGACGGTCTCCGCTTTGAAGACAACGGCCAATGGAAGCAGGCCGAGGGCGCGTTCTCAGGGGCGATTCAGGCCGATCCGGGACAGCTGACATACTATCTGCATCGGGGGCGCGCACGCCTTCAACTGGGCGACTACTCACGTGTGCTGGAAGACGCCGCGGCGGCCATTCGGCTCAATCCGGGCAGCGCGGAAGCGTACCAGCTTCGCGGCGACGTTTACGTGAAATTGCTCGATCCACGCAAGGCGTTAGAGGACTACGATCGCGCGATTGCGCTAAAGCTGGACACGCCTGCCATCTACAATAGCCGCGCCGCCGTGCACGCTTCGCTCGGCGACAACGACCAGGCGATCGAGGACTACACCCGCGGAATCAAGCTGCGCCTGGACGATCCGGTGCCCATCAAGCAGCGGGGCAACATCTATGCGGCCCAGGGCCGCTACAGCCTCGCGTTGGACGACTATGACCAGAGCATCAACCTCAAGTCCGATTACGCCGATGCTTATCTGGATCGCGGCTTCGCCTGGGGTCAGATGGGTGATTTCCAGCGCGCCATTCAGGATTTCGATCGTGTAATCGCTCTGCGAGCCAACGACGCCAAGGCGTACACTTTGCGTGGAGTTGCGTATCTAAAGTTGGATGAAAGCGAAAAAGCCGTGGCGGATCTCTCGGCGGCGTTGAAAATTTCACCCCAGGACCCATACGTTTTCTTAGCGCGTGCCTCGGCTTTGGTGAAGCTTGGCCGCACGCAACAGGCCTTCGAAGATCGCGATCAGGCGGTGAAACTAAGCCCGAATTTGGCGGAAGCGTACCTGGCGCGTGGCGGCTCGTATCACGAGTTGGGACTGCATGAAAAGGGTTTGGCGGATCGTAGTAAGGCGATTCAGCTGGATCCGGCACTTCCTGAAGCCTGGTACGCGCGCGGCAGCGCCTATTATCTAATGGGCGATTTTGCGAAAGCGCGTGCCGACCTGGCTGAGGCGGTGCGGCTCCGGCCGAGTTACCAGGAAGCGGCGGAGGTGTTGAGAAAGGCCGAGGAACATTTGAGTCAACAGGTAGCGGCGGCGCCCGCAGCAGGCGCCCCAGCGCTCGAGACGGCTGCTGCGGCGCCGGCGACTGCAGTAGTGCCCGCGACGGCCGCGCCGGCACCCCCGACCACCGCCGCGCACGCATCGACTGCGGAGGCGCCCATAGCCGCACAAGCGCCCGCACCCGTCGCGCATCCGCCGTTCACAGCCGAGATGAGTACGCCGACGCCATCAGAGCGCGCTACCGCAATACCCGTGCAGCCTAAGCCGGCCGCAACTTCTCAACGCGCAGCATTGGCGGATATTGCGCAAGCCTCGTCCTCGCCTGCGGCTCCGGCCAGTGCCGGCTCCTCCGACGAGCATGAGCGCCGCGGACGTTCTTTAACGGAAGCAGGCAACTACGCGGAGGCGGTTGCGGAATTGACCGAAGCGATCCGGCTGAGACCAAACGTCGCGCGAACGTACAACGCTCGCGGCTATGCCTATCTTCGGGCTCGTGATTATCCACATGCGCTGGCTGATTTTAACGAGGCGATCCGGCTGGATCCAAACTATGCGAACGCGTACCGGAATCGCGGCGTTACGAAGAAAGCGTTGGGCGACGAACAAGGCGCGGAGGCAGACCTGGTCAGAGGGAAGTAGCGACTAAACCGTGAGCCACTTTGCCAGTGCGGCTGCCGGACGCCGGATTCCCACGTAAAACGAACCGAACAAGGCGTAGACCGCGCTCACTTCATCGAAGCGCATTTCATAGATCAGTTTTTTGAAGACCAGCGGGTCGTCGGCGAACAGATCCACGCCCCATTCCCAGTCGTCAAATCCGATCGAGCCGGAAATAATCTGTTTCACTTCGCCCGCATAGCGCCGGCCGATCATGCCGTGCTCATGCATCTGACGCTGGCGCTCGCCCATCGGCAACGTGTACCAGTTCTTTTCTTCGCCGCGCTTGCGATCCATGGGGTAGAAGCAGATATATTTGTGCGGCGGCACATCCGGAAACAACCTGGGCCGCATGGCCTCGCGCTGCCGCGCCAGTACCTGCTCGATCTCAGCTTTCCATTCGTCGGAAAACGGCTGAATGCCACGTCCAGCAAGCGAGTGATACGTCTTCTGGCTGGATTCATACAAGCCCAGCTCGATCACCGAAAGGTATGAGGTCGCCGGCTCCAAAAAGTCCCAGAGCCGGAGCTGGGCCAGCCGTTTCTCGACGTGCGCGAGATCGTCGAAGCTTGGACGGAAGTGCACGAGGATGAGATCGCCCTTATGGCCAAGGAGCGAGTAAGCCGCACTCTGGCCGCTGGCGTTCCGTTCCATCTCGCCCAAAACTAAAGCGGCCTCCCCGGCGATCTCGTCGCGGTGAACGCCCGATAACGCTTTCCAGTCTGTCCAGCGCACCCGCAGCATCTGGTGCAAAACGCTGGCTCCTTCGAGCGTAAGCGGGACGGGCGGAAGGCTCTCCAGGGCAGGCTCGGGCGGCGCGGTCGGAATGGCTGGCATGTCGAAAAATCCTTGTGTTATTTTATTATTCTCACACGGATATGAGTTCGTCTCCCGGATCTCCCACCCCCGCGCGAGCTGTGCCGCGAGGCGATGTCGCCCCGGTTTCCGCCGAAGTAGAAGCACTGCGCGTGACTCATGAGGTCCGCCCGCTGCGGCCCGAAGAAGAAGGACGTGACGCCGCTCTTCTGCCCAACGGCGTTTACGGATTCACTTATGCTCCCGGGCAGCCGGAGGTGCCGATATTCTCGAAGCAACACTATCATAGCTTCGAAGTTCACAAGACAGCGGACGGAACCGAATACCTGATTGGATTCGTCACACCATCAGAAGCATCGGATCTGGCTGCGTCCAAAGAAGGAGCGTCCATCCGTTTGTTTCCCAGTCCCTGGCAGAACTCGCAGTCGCTGGTGAGCGTACGTGTATCGGTAATGGTTGCATCCAAGCGCATGCCGCGCGAGGATGGGAACCCGCTGCCGTTCACGATTGCCTGAGCGTGCGGCGAGCTTCTGCTTCAAACCTGGGATAATCGAAGCCAACGAGGTTAACTGGTATGCGAAAGCTTGCCCTGGCCGCTGCTCCCGCGCTTGCGGCCACGCTCCTATATGCCGCGAAATTTATGCCGCCTCCCACAAAAGCTGAACCCGTAACCGACGTGATCCACGGGGTCAAGATCACCGACCCATATCGTTGGCTGGAGGACCAGAACAGTCCGGCGACGCGTCAGTGGCTCGAAGCCCAGGAGAAATACGCGCGGGCGTATCTGGACGCGCTGCCTGGACGTGCGCAGATGAGAAAGGATTTCGATGCGCTGCTCAAGATCGACAGCATGAGCGCGCCGGCGTTGCGCGGCGGGCGTTATTTCTTCAGCCGGAGGTTGGCGGCTGAAGACCGCGCCTCGTTGTGCATGCGCGAGGGCTATACCGGCAAAGACGAAGTTCTGGTGGATCCGAAGGCGGTCACGAGCGATCCGACGTCGTCGATTCACTACCAGGGCATCTCGCGCGATGGCAGCCTGGTCGCCTATGGGATCCGCAAGGGCGGGGAAGACGAAAGCGAGGTTCACTTCCTGGACGTCGCATCGCGCAAGCCTCTGACGGACGTAATTCCGCGCGGCAGGTTCGTGGGCTTCTCGATCAAGCCCGACAAGACCGGTGTGTACTACTCGGTGTTTAGTTCCGGCAAAGGCTCGCGTGTGTATTACCACGCGATGGGGTCACCCGTATCCGGCGATAAAGAGCTGTTCGGAAGCGGCTACGGGCCCACCCAACTGATCAGCTCGGGACTTTCCGAGGACGGGCGATGGCTGATACTCGTGGTAGCCGACGGCGTCCCCGCGAAGAAGAACGAAATCTACGTCCAGGACGTGCAGCACAACGGCGCGATCGTACCCGTGGTGAAGGACATCGAGGCCGAATTCGATCCCGATTTCGCGGGCGATTCCCTGATCCTAACGACGAATTGGGATGCGCCCAACCGGCGCATTTTCCGCGCGCCCCTAACCCATCCGGGCCGCGACCAATGGAAACTGATCGTCCCCGAAGGCAAGCTGGCCATCGACAGCGTATCGGCGGCGGGCGGGCGCGTCTACGTCAGCTATTTGGATAACGTCGTGACGCGCGTCAAGCAGTATGACATCGATGGGAAGGACCTGGGCGATTTTAAGCTGCCGGGCATCGGCTCGGCGTCTCCTCCGGCGGGCCGCTGGACCGATACCGAGCTGTTTTTCGATTTCACTTCGTTCGTCGTGCCACCCAGCTCCTATCGTTACCTGGTCTCAACCGGCAAGGAAGAACTGTGGTTCCAGCCCAGGGTTCCGATTCACACTGGCGATATGGAAGTGAAGCAGGTCTGGTATCCGTCGAAAGACGGCACGAAGGTCCCAATGTTCATCGTGCATCGCAAAGGTTTGAAGCTGGACGGCAACAATCCCACGCTGATGACCGCCTATGGCGGGTTCAATATCTCGTTGACTCCGGCGTTTTCGGCCATCGCAGCGTGGTGGGCCGAGCACGGCGGTGTGTTCGCGCAACCGAATCTGCGGGGCGGCGGCGAATTCGGCGAGAGCTGGCATCGCGCCGGAATGTTCGAGAAAAAGCAGAACGTCTTCGACGATTTCATCGCCGCCGCCGAATGGCTGATCCAGAACAAGTACACCAGTCCATCGAAACTCGCGATTCAAGGTGGATCGAACGGCGGCTTACTGATGGGCGCCATGATGACGCAGCGTCCGGACCTGTTTGGCGCGATCATCTGCGGCGCACCGTTGCTGGACATGCTGCGCTTCCAGAAGATGTCGGTCGGGTCCTGGTGGACCACCGAGTACGGCTCCGCGGACGATCCCAAGCAGTTCCGGTACCTCTTGAAATATTCGCCGTATCAGAATGTGCACAAAGGCACAAAATATCCGCCCATCATGTTTGTCACGGGCGATTCCGATACGCGCGTCGATCCGGCGCATGCCCGCAAGATGGCGGCGCTGATGCAAGCGGACAATGGCTCGGATAACCCGATCATTCTGCGCTACGACACCAAAGGCGGCCACACAGGCATCGGGTCGGTGGATAAGGTCATCGATCAGCAGGTGGACCAGATGAGCTTTGTGGCCGACCGGCTGGGCGTGAAGATCCAATAGCGCGCAACCGGCAAGGCGGTCGCTTAGCATGACGAATAGGGATCGCTAAAGGTCCCGTCGAGCGTGGATCCGCGATATTGGCGATAGGCCCGTGCCGCGCCAACGAGTGGCAGCGCGTTTGCGGTCAAATGACACGGGGCTCGATCATAGGCAAAGCGATTCGAGCGAACGAAGATCGCTTTTTGTGCGTAGGAGAGGAGGAACGTCACGGCGGTCGTGACGTGAAGCAGCCTATCGCATGAGGAGGTTCAGTGAGCGATCAGTCTTTCAGTCAGTCGCCAAAAACGTTGGCCAGAATCGGCGGTGTGCTTTACCTCATCATCATTGCGTTGGGATTGTTTGGCGAGGCATTCATACGCGATCGGCTTATTGTATCGGCCAATCCAACGGCCACTGCCGCGAATATCATGTCGATGGAATCACTGTGGCGTTTCGGCATAGCAGCCGAACTCTTTCTGCTGTTATGTGCTGTGACCCTGACGTGGATTTTGTTTGTTTTATTGCGGCCCGTGAATGGGGATCTGGCGTTGCTGGGCGTGTTTTTCAACCTGATATCCATTGCGATTGAAGCAATCATCCAACTGAATTTTGTTGCAGCACTGTTTCCGCTGAGCAATGTTTCGTACCTGCAGACATTCAGTCGAGAGCAACGCTCGATCCTGGCGTTCTTATCGGCCAGATTGTACAGCTATGGCTTCGGCGTCAGCCTACTCTTTTTCTCCGGATATTGTCTGGTTATGGGCTACCTGATTTTCAGATCCGCCTATTTTCCGAAAGTGCTCGGCGTATTATTACAGATCGCCGGCTTGTGCTACGCGACGAATAGCTTCGCTTTAGTCCTTGCCCCGGAGTTCGCGGATCGGATCTTTTTCTTCATCCTTTTGCCGGCCTTCATCGGCGAACTATCCCTTGCTCTGTGGCTGAGCTTCAAAGGGGTGAATGCCGCGAAGTGGCAGGAGAAGGCTAGCCGCTCGGGGCTGCAAGTTGCCGACACAACGGCAACGTCGTAAAGGTTTGCGGGCGCCACTAAGCTGCTGCGATGTTTTTCGAGACAGCGTGTTTGACGGTGGCCCAGTATGGTGCGAATACGAGCCGCGCCGCGTTAGGGCAACGGAGGCCGGACGCCTGCGGGCAACTGCATGTCGAAGGTCCGCAACAGCACCGCGGTGGATGCGTATGACCCCATCAGCGATACGATGTTCACCAGATCCTTACTGCCAAAAATCTTGAGTGCGCGGGCGAACGTTTCAGCCGACACCGTTGTGTGTTGAAAGGCCTCGCGGCCGAGCTGAATAATGACGGCCTGCTCGTCCGCAACGCCCGCTGTGGTTTTGCGGTTCTTCACCACGTCGATAGCAGTTTCGCTGACACCAGCCTTGCGCGCCAGCGGCTCGTGCGCCGCCCATTCAAACTGGTTGTCCATCTCGCGCGCGGCGACCAGAATGGCCAGCTCGCGAACGGGCGCGCTCAGTCCGGAGTCGAATCGCAAATATTCGTTGAGCGCGCGCTGCAACTCGCCGGCTTTGGGACTATAGAGCCGGATGCCCTCCGGTCCGCGCAGGCCGGCAACGCTGCGTCCGTCAGTGCGTCGCGCGGCGTCATATAGCTTCTTTCCGTTCTCGTCCAATTCTTCGCGTTGGGGCAACGGCAGGCGAAATCCGGACTGGGGACTGACGTCCTTCGGAGCGGCCGTCTTCTCCTCAGCCCGTGCGCCCTGCAGCACGTCGGCAAGCCCATAATTACCCTCATGGCACGCATACTCGAATAACGGACCGTCGGCGCGCTGCAGGATCACCTCGAAGGTCCACGGCCGTGTGTATACCGTGGGGTCTTCCACCGTCGCTCGATAGGTGATTGCGTCCGGCCCGGTCCGCGTGAACCGCTCGGTCACACGCAGATTTTGATCCGTGAGCCCGTTGTCGTACTGGACGCCAAAACGGCTGCGCTCATTGAAACGGAAGTTCGACGTTTCCACCACCAGCGTGTCGCCTTCCCAATGTCCGCGGGAATCGCCCATCCAAGCCTGTACTTGCGCCGGCGGGTGAGGCCGGCCGTCCAGCGGAATAATTCGCACCTGGTTGCCCATCTCAGCCAGGATCGCGACGTGATCGCGGGTCTGCACGATTTGATAATTATTGTTGTAGTTGCCAGGGATCATCGGTGGACCGGATTGAGAGAACATCAGGCAGCGGTCGGGCAGCGGGCGGTCCTCGGGGCCGTCCGCAGGATGGGCGGCAAAGTGCGCCTCGGCGGCCTTCAAACGCGCTTGAGCCGCGGCCGTCATGGGCGGAATGCGTCCGTCAGGGGGATCGACGATCAGTGATGTGCGCCGGTTCGGCGCCAGATGCGTTCCGCGATCGTAAAACAACTCGTTGTAGGAGCGTCCGACGTCCACGTCAGCGGGCCCGTCGCGCCGGTCGCGGTTAAGTGCCGCTAGCCGCTGTTGCTCGTAGACGGCCGCCTCGGCCTCCGTATAAAACTCCTTCGTCCCGAGATTTGACGGCCGCTGGAGCGGCGTAAGGCTTGCAGAGTTCCAGATTCCGTCTAGTACCGGATGTCTTTCGGCCGTGCGAGGAGGCTTCCATTTCTGGTTGGAGACGGACTTCGGGTTGGAGACAGGCGATGAAGGTATGTTTTGCGCCAGCAAGGCGGAGACTAGGCTGAAAGCGAGTAGGAATGGACGCATTGAACCTCCTTCCGATCCTATTCAGCTTGGCACAGTTCCTATTGCTGGCGAAACTTCGCGAGCAAGCCGCTTGGGGCGATGCGGCGATTTCGGAGAGACACGCGCATGCGGCGCGACGTCGTTTCAAGCTATGGGGTCCGGCCTGTGGCGCCCTCGCTGCACGAATGAGCGCCAGCCCGAAGTACAATCAGAGCAATTGGATTCTCGGCAACCGATTCCCAACAGTGAAATGAGTGGCATCCGCGTTTGGCTGGTTCTATGGAAAGCCGCGAGGGCCGTCGAACAGAACGCCATTCGCAGCGTGTCGCGTCTCGGACTGGGCCTATCCGACTTCGCCGTCCTCGAGTTGTTGCTCCACAAAGGTCCTCAGCCGGTAAACGTAATCGGAAAGAAGGTCCTGTTGACGAGCGGTTCGATCACCACCGCGATCGACCGGCTGGAAGCGCGAAAACTCGTTCGCCGCGCCTCCGATCCCAACGACCGGCGCTCGCGTATCGTGGAACTCACCGCTGCCGGTTCGCGCCTCATTGAAAAAGCGTTCGAGTATCATGCGGCCGACATGGAGGCAGTGCTTTCCGCACTCAGTGCCAACGAGCGCGAAGAATTGGTGGATTTGCTCAAGAAAGCCGGGCTGGCCGCCGAGAGCCGACTTCTCTGACCAGCCAATTTGGACCACCGATAGCCAATATGGTATGCTCATAAAGCCATGCTGCCTTTTGACCGGCTGGATCCCAGTTCGGACATTCCTCTTTACAGGCAGCTCTATTCAGTTATCCGGCAGTCGATTGTCTCAGGTGGCATCCCAAGTGGCTGCCGGCTCCCAGCCACACGCGAATTGGCTGGCCAACTTGGACTGAATCGCACCACGATTTCCTCCGCTTACGAGCTGCTCGAAAAAGACGGCCTCATCACAGGACACGTGGGGCGCGGCAGCTTCGTGGCTGAGTGCGGCGCGATCAATTCCGGCGTGAATTGGGGCGAGATACTGACTCCGGCTGCGCTCCGGCCGCTGGCAGGTCCAGGCGCTGTGCCTCTAGCCAACTTTGGCAATTCTCGTCCGTCCGAGTTGCTTTTCCCGCTGGATGAGTTTCGGGCCACCTGCGAGGACGTGATTCAGGGCGAGGAGGTCAAGACCATTCTTCAGCTTGGCTCGCCGTCAGGTTATCCTCCGCTGCGCCGCTACCTGCTCGATCAGGCTCGCGCGGAGGGTGTGGCGCGCGATTCCGACGACATTCTCATCACCAGTGGCTGCCAGCAAGCCATCCACCTGTTGCAAACGACGCTGGTTTCGCATGGCGAGACCGTTTTGCTCGAGGACCCGGTTTACTCGGGGATTCGGAAAGTGTTCGAACGGTCGGGCGCGCGGCTAATCGGCATTCCAGTTGGTCCGAACGGAATAGAAATCGAGGCGCTGGAACGCTGCATGGATCGCGAGCGGCCGCGCCTGCTCGCCGTCACGCCGAATTTCCAAAACCCGACCGGTGCCAGCATGCCGCTCACGGTTCGCCAGGCCGTCTTGCGGCTGGCGCACGCACGCGGCGTGGTGGTAGTTGAGAACGACATCTACGGCGCATTGACGTATGACGGCGACGCGATTGCCTCGCTCAAGCGACTGGACACGACGGGCGACACGATCCTGCTCCGCAGCTTCTCGAAAATCGCGTTCCCGGGGCTGCGCGTGGGCTGGGCTATCGCGCCGCGGCCGTTGATTGAAAAGCTGGCGGAGGCCAAGCAGTGCAGCGATCTTCACACCGACCAGCTCTCTCAGGCCATTTTGCTCCGTTTCGCGCAATCGGGAGGGCTCGAACGGCACCGCCAGCACATGCTCAATGAAGGGCGCGAACGGCTGCGGGCCGCGCTGGATGCCTGCCACAACTACTTGCCGCCGGGGGTGGAATTTACACGTCCGCGCGGCGGCATGAGCCTGTGGCTCCGGTTGCCTGAACCGTTGGATGCCGGTGAACTGCTGCCCCGCGCCGAACGGGAAGGCGTCACTTATCTGCCGGGCAAGTACTTCGCCGTCTCACGGCCGCAGCCGGGCGGCCTTCGCATTAGTTTTGCCGAAATGGCTCCGGAGCAGATTCGCTCCGGCATCGCTGTTCTCGGCCGTATATTTCAGGATGAACTGGAGCGCGTGCGCGCGTTTTCCCCGCTGGCCGAGGCTCCCGCAATCGTATAGGAGGACCCAATGTATCTCGATGAGAATTTCCGATTGAAGACCGGCTTGGCCGAAATGCTGAAAGGCGGCGTCATCATGGACGTGACCAACGCCGAGCAGGCTGTCATCGCGGAAAAAGCGGGCGCCGCGGCGGTCATGGCGCTGGAGCGCGTTCCTGCCGACATTCGCAAAGAAGGCGGCGTCGCCCGCATGGCGCCAATCTCCAAAATCCGCGAAATCATGCACCAGGTCAGCATTCCCGTGATGGCGAAGGCGCGCATCGGCCATTTCATGGAAGCGCGCATTCTGGAAGCTCTCGAAGTGGACTACATCGACGAGAGCGAGGTGCTGACGCCGGCCGACGAGGAACACCACATCGACAAGCGAAACTTCAAAGTCCCGTTCGTCTGCGGCGCCCGCAATTTGGGCGAAGCTCTGCGCCGCATCGCGGAAGGCGCGGCCATGATTCGCACCAAGGGCGAGGCCGGCTCCGGCAATATCGTGGAAGCGGTGCGCCACATTCGCACCATCGTGAAGGAGATGAAACAACTCACGGTGCTGGGCAAGGAAGAGCTGGTGGCCGAATCGAAGAAACACCAGGCGCCCCTCGAACTGGTGCAGTACGTCGCCGAGCACGGCAAGCTGCCGGTTCCCAACTTCTCGGCCGGTGGAATCGCAACGCCCGCCGACGCGGCGCTGGTGATGCAGCTAGGCGCCGAGGCCGTTTTCGTCGGCTCCGGAATTTTTAAGTCGTCCGACCCTGAGGCGCGCGCGCGAGCCATTGTGAAGGCGGCCACCTATTACAACGATCCCGCGAAGCTGCTGGAGGCCAGCGAAGAACTGGGCACCGCGATGTTCGGCATCGACGTCGCCAAGCTCAGCGAATCCGAGCTGCTTCAAACGCGAGGTTGGTAGTGCCACGGAAGAAGATCGGCGTGCTGGCGCTTCAGGGCGATTTTGAGGCTCACGAGAGAGCCCTGAAGAGCGCGGGTGCGGATGCCGTTCAGGTCCGCTCAGCCGAGGATTTGGAAAAAATCGACGGCCTGATCATCCCCGGCGGCGAAAGCACCACCATGATGAAGCTGCTCGAAGAAGAGCAGCTGCTGGAGCCGTTGCGCGACTTCGGTGGCCGGCGCCCGGTCTTTGGCACCTGCGCCGGCGCGATCCTGCTGGCGTCTCAGGTAACGAATCCAGCTCAACCCTCGCTGGGGTTGATGGACATTACTGTGGAGCGCAACGCGTATGGCAGGCAACTGGACAGCCGCATCGCGCGGCTCCAGCCGCAGGGCTTCGATAAGGATCTTGAGGCGGTATTCATTCGCGCGCCTATTATCCGGCGCGTGGGTCCGGAAGCAAAAGTACTAGCCAAGTACCAGCAAAATCCAGTACTAGTGGAGCAAGGCCGTCATATGGCGGCTACTTTTCATCCGGAACTGAGCGGCGACTCACGGATTCACCGTATGTTTATCGAAAAAACGTCTTAATGATGCTGCGTTTTGGGGCGCATCCTTTAAACTAGAATAGGTGAAACCTGCTCGGGTCTTATTCCTATGCATCGGCAACGCGTGCCGCAGTCCGATGGCGGAGGGCTTCGCGCGCGCGTACGGGTCGGACGTGCTGATGGCCGAGAGCGCAGGGCTGGCTCCGGCGCTCACTGTTTCCCCGCTGACCCACAAGGTCATGCTGGAAAAGAATATCGATCTGGGGCACATGTATCCTCGCAGCCTGGAGAACCTCAAAGGCCAATTCGATCTGATCATCAACATGTCGGGCGAAGCGCTTCCGCGCGGCCTCAAAGCGCCGGTTGAGGAGTGGACGGTTCGGGATCCGATCGGCGAGCCTGAGGAAGTGTACCGCGAGGTGCGGGATCAGATCGAGCAGCGGGTGATGCGTTTGGTTTTGGCGATGCGGAATCGCAAGCCGCCGCGCTCGCAAGAGTCGGTTTCCGGCAGCGCGCGGGTTGACAGTCAGCGCCAGCCTCCTCGAAAATAAATACGGCCCACCACGATGCGGATGTGGCGGAATTGGCAGACGCGCTAGATTCAGGTTCTAGTTCTCGCAAGGGAGTGGAGGTTCAAGTCCTCTCATCCGCACCAAAGAGTTGGACAGAAGATAGGTCCGCAAAACGGGCTCTACGTCAACAACGGGGCGACCCCCGATCCCAAACTGATTTCTAAGAACACGATTAATGGGGGCAAACTCCGGTCCTTGATCGCCATCACGAACGCATAATCCTAACTCTGAGACGACCGCCCAACAGAGGGGCGCCCGCATACTCGGTCGCTGTTTTCGGGAACTCCGCCGCTCAAACTTGCGTATCCCACGTAACGGGAGACGACATTCATGAGATTGTGGGGCCTGGGCGCGTTTTCGCTCGCGGCTGCTTGCGTCCTGTGCGGCTGCATATACGTCGGCGACTGGGGAGATTCGAACGCCTTTCGCGAGGACTTCCATTCCATTCGCCCGTTTGAGCGCGGCGGCAACGTCTCGGTCGAGTCGTTTAACGGCTCAATCGAGGTGGCCGGCTGGGATCAGAATTCGATTGAAGTGAACGGAACTAAGCATGCCGCGTTGCGGCGCGTGCTTGAAGAACTCCAGGTCGATGTCGATTCGAAACCTGGCTCGATTCACCTCCGCGTCAGGCGTCCAGACCCGTTGCACAACGCGGGTATACGCTTTTCGATTCGCGTCCCGCGCAAGACAACGCTGGAACTGGTCTCCACTTCTAACGGCGGAATCGACCTGGACGGACTGGAGGGGAACGCCCGGCTGCACACGTCCAACGGTGCAATTCGCGCGCGGAATCTGAGAGGCGACCTGTTCGTTGAGACCTCAAACGGGAGGATCGAAGCCGAGGAGGTAAGCGGGAATGCGAGTCTGCACACCTCCAACGGCGCGGTGCGAGCGGACGCAAGCACTGGCTCGTTCGAAGCCAGCACTTCCAACGGAGGCATCAACGTGCGCCTGCGCGACACGGCAATGGGCTCGCCCATAAGACTGCATTCTTCGAACGGAAGAATCGAATTGACTTTGGACAGCAAGCAATTACCGGACGTGCACGCGTCCACGAGCAATTCGTCAATTGTAGTGCGCCTGCCGGCATCTACAAACGCGCGTGTGCGGGCTTATACATCGCATTCCCCGGTCAGCTCGGAATTCAGTGAATTACAGGCCAATCACGAGCGGCACGGGAGCCGCTCTGAGCTGGACGGGACCATCGGGAAAGGCGGCCCGCTGCTGAGCTTGGAAACGACCAATGGACCGATCAAGATCTTGAAAGAGTGAAGGCGTGCTGCGGGCTCCTGCGGAGTGCCAAACCAGCGTCCTAGCTTTTTAGAGCTCCTGCTTGCCCCGTCTGTTCCTGCCCAGCCGAGGCCGTGCCGTTGGGACCGGCGACCATTCGACAATCAAGATACAGCTCATAGCTGTACAATATGTTCGATTGCCGGCGGCAATTGAAACACCGCGCGGGGCGGCAGTTTGAGGAGGTTTCCTATGAGAGCGTGTTCTACTGTCCTTCTTTTCGTTTCGGCGATCACCCTGGCTTTGGCCGAGGAGCCGGATGGCTTGATCCTTCCGCCGGGTTTTCACGCCAGCGTCGTGGCGGAAGACCTGGGCGCCGTACGGCATTTGACCGTTCGAGAAAACGGCGACATATACGTTTCCACCGCGGTGGACAAGCAGAACAGCGGCAGTGGAATTATCGCGCTTCATTTGGACCCAAGCCACCACTCAGCTCAGGTGGAGCATTTCGGCAGTGTCGCGGGTGGCACCGGCATTCGATTTTACAAGGGTGCCCTGTATGCCGCCTCCGCGTCGGCGATTTATCGCTTTAGGTTTTCCGGCAGCGACGCGCTGGTTCCAGGAAAAGACCCCGACATCATCGTGGATGGCCTGCCAGCCGCGCATCCCGGCTTCAATCGCGCGAATATCGCGCTGGCTTTCGATGCAAAAGGCAACATGTTTGTTGCGCTTGAGGCTTCTGCCAATCTATGCACCGCCCCAGACACGCCGGAGGGCGCGCCCCCCGTGGGCCTGAAACCGTGTCCCGATTTAGGAACGCGCGCCGGCGTGTGGCGCTTCAGCGCCAACAAAATCGGCCAGAAATTCCCCACCGATGGCGAGCAGCTTGCCACCGGAATCAGGGACATCAGTTCGCTCGACTGGTCCCCTACCGATGGACATCTTTACGGAATCATGCATGGGCGCGACAACACGCACCGGTTTTGGCCCAATACGATCAGCGCCGAGGACGACGACAATATTGCGGATGAGATGCATCGGATAACCAAAGGCACCGACTTCGGCTGGCCCTACACTTACTACGATGGAGCCCGCAAGATGCGCCTCATCTCTCCGGAATACGGAGGAGACGGCAAGACTCAGGCTCAGGCCGGCGTCTATTCCACGCCGGTGTTAACGTTTCAGTCGCCGCGCGCCGCTCCGGTAGATCTGGTGTTCTATTCCGGTTCCAATTTTCCAGCGAGCTACCGCGGAGGCGCGTTCGTGGTGTTGCATGGAACTCGCAATAAGAATGGATACGACCTCGTTTTCGTGCCCTTTAACAAGAACGGCGTGGCGGGTCCGCCCACCGTCTTTGTCGACGGATTCGCCGCCTTCGATCCATCCAGTAAAACCCCCGGCCGCGCAAGATATCGCCCAGTGGGCGCAGCCATAGGACCCGATGGAACGCTCTATGTTCTGGACTCGCAGAAGGGGCGGCTCTGGCGTATTGCATACGGTGGGGATTCGGTCTTGACCGCGCGAGGCAAGTAGGAAATCCGGGCCGCCATCGAACGCAGCCACCGGCCGGGCAACGGCAGCAAAACGTCCAGCGAGCGAGACATCGCGGCTACGCTTGACTAGCTATCAGATTAGATATAATCTAAAGTATTCATGGATCCTGCCGCCGTCAAGCGGTCATTGCAGGTGAGCGGCCTGCGATGCACTCCCCAGCGCTATGCCGTCATGGCGTTCTTGATGGAACACAAGGGCCATCCCACGGCTGCCGAGATCTTTGAAGCCGTCAACCGCGTCGATCCACGCTCTTCCAAGGCCACAACTTATAACAATCTGCGCGACCTAGTGGAGGCCGGTTTGGTGCGTGAAGTAGCCGTCGAAGGCCGCGCCGCCCGGTTCGATGTCAAGGGCATGCGCCATCACCACTTCATCTGCGACCGTTGCGGCAATGTCGAGGATATGCAGTGGTATAACGTCCCCAAGCCATCCGGAGGCGCTCTCGGCACGCGTGTCCTCCGCGAGTGCGAGCTGATTTTCCGCGGGCTATGTACCAAGTGCGCCCGGCGGCATGCTGCTCGTTCCGTTACTTAACGATATGAACGCTACGCGCGTAGCAGGCGGCCGGCGGCGCGTGGGACAGAAAGCCGCAATACTTAGTGGTTCGCAATTTTGACTGATTCGGAGAAAGAGGAAACATATGGACAAAGAACTCGCCACAGCAGTGGGGGCGCCCGCCCCAGGGAAACAGGAGCAATCCACCGAAGCCACATGCCCGTTCACGGGCGGCGCTCGCAGACGCGCCCATACCAATGCCGACTGGTGGCCCAACCAGCTCGACCTGAAAGTTCTGCACCAGAACTCGCCGTTATCCAATCCGATGGGCAAGGAATTTAATTATCGAGAAGAATTCAAGACCCTCGATCTCAATGCCGTCGTCCAAGACCTGCATGCCTTGATGACCGCGTCGCAGCCCTGGTGGCCCGCCGACTATGGGCACTACGGTCCGTTCTTGATTCGGATGGCCTGGCACAGCGCCGGTACATACCGCATCGGCGATGGCCGCGGAGGCGCAGGCAATGGGACACAGCGCTTCGCGCCTCTCAATAGCTGGCCCGACAATGTGAACCTCGATAAGGCCCGACGCTTGCTCTGGCCAATCAAACAGAAGTATGGCCGCAAGATCTCCTGGGCCGACCTCATGATTCTGGCCGGCAATGTCGCCTTAGAGTCAATGGGCTTCAAGACCTTCGGCTTCGGTGGCGGACGCGAGGACGTCTGGGAACCGCCCGAGGACATCTTCTGGGGACCTGAGGGCAAATGGCTGGCTGACGAGCGCTACAAAGGCGAGCGCCAGCTCGACAACCCGCTCGCGGCGGTTCAGATGGGCCTGATTTACGTCAATCCGGAAGGACCGAATGGAAAGCCGGATCCGCTCGCCGCCGCGCGCGATATCCGCGAAACGTTCGCCCGCATGGCGATGAATGACGAAGAGACCGTGGCGCTGATCGCCGGCGGCCACACCTTCGGCAAAACTCACGGCGCAGCCGATCCGAGCAAGTATGTCGGAGCTGTACCCGAGGCCGCTGCCATCGAGGAGCAAGGCCTGGGATGGACAAACAGCTTTGGTACCGGCAGCGGCGACGAGACTATCGGCAGCGGTATAGAAGTCACCTGGACCACCACTCCGACAAAGTGGAGCAACAACTTCCTCGAAAATCTATACAAGTTTGAATGGGAGCTCACCAAGAGCCCGGCTGGCGCGTACCAGTGGGCGCCCAAGAACGGGACAGCTGTGGCCACAGTTGCAAATGCTCACGATCCATCGAAGCGCCACCCGGTGGGAATGCTCACCACCGATCTCGCTTTAAGGATGGATCCGATCTATGGGCCGATCTCGAAGCGGTTCCTCGATCATCCCGAAGAGCTGGCCGACGCGTTCGCCAAGGCGTGGTTTAAGCTGACACACCGCGATATGGGGCCGGTCGCGCGGTACCTTGGCCCGCTCGTTCCGAAGGAGCCGCTCATTTGGCAAGATCCCGTTCCCGCAGTGGATCATGCATTGATCGATCAGCAGGACATCCCTGCGCTGAAGGCTAAAATCCTCAACTCCGGCCTCTCGATCTCCCAGCTCGTAACCACTGCCTGGGCGTCGGCCGCGACGTTTCGCGGCTCCGATAAGCGCGGGGGCGCCAACGGCGCGCGCATTCGTCTCGCCCCGCAAAAAGAGTGGGAAGTGAACCAACCGGATTCGCTGCCCAAAACGCTCGAGAAGCTGGAAGCGATCCAAAACGATTTCAACAAATCGCAATCCAACGGCGCCGGGTCAAAGAAAAAGGTCTCGCTCGCCGACCTGATCGTTCTCGGCGGATGCGCGGCTGTCGAGGAAGCCGCCCGGCGCGCAGGACATAACGTGAACATCCCCTTCACGCCTGGCCGCACGGATGCTGCACAAGAGCAAACCGATGTACACTCCTTCGCGCCGCTCGAACCGGTCGCGGACGGCTTCCGGAATTACCTCCGCAACGGCCAGCAGTTGTCGGCCGAGGAGCTGCTGCTCGATCGCGCTCAATTGCTGACCCTGACTGCTCCCGAAATGACCGCTCTGGTAGGCGGCATGCGCGCGCTGAATGCCAACTTCCGCCAGTCTAAACATGGCGTCTTCACCAACCGGCCGGAAACGCTGAATAACGATTACTTCGTCAACCTGCTCGATATGAACACCAAGTGGCAACCCTCTTCTACCGAGGATGGAGTGTACGAGGGACGCGATCGCGCCACGGGTGAGGCCAAATGGACCGCAACCCGCGTCGACTTGGTCTTCGGCTCTAATTCTCAGCTCCGCGCCATCGCGGAAGTCTACGCCTGCAACGACTCGAAGGACGTTTTCGTGAGAGACTTCGCGGCTGCGTGGAACAAAGTCATGAATCTGGATCGCTACGACTTGGCCTGAGGCCAATCCGGCAAAACCGAGCGCAGTGAACTTATCTCAAGTTCACTGCGTTCTTCCGAACTGAGCTTTTAACCCTTCTGAACAACGCCGTCGCTTGCGAGGGTATTCAGAATAATTGAACTCGGATCGAGCGACGTCGAATTGGTCGAGCCAGTGAAAAAGCTGCTGAGCAACTGACCCAGCGAGTTGCTGCTCGTTGGCGTATTGCCGGTTGTCAATCCGCTGTCCGGATTGGAAGACGACGATTCGACGTGATGATGGTGGTGATGATGATGCCCGCCGCCAATCGCATGCGCCAGGTCCTGCACGTTAGGAAGTTGGCCGTTTTGCGATGCCGTTTTGAAATCCGCGGCGAGCTGCGTCAGGTTTGCCGCCGCCTGCGTGTTCCCATCCGCCGCCGCGGTTTGAGCTGCGCTCTCCAGTTGGTTCCCTATATCCTGAGTCACCTGTTGATACTGCGTCGGATTTGACTGCTGAAGTTGCTGGAGTGCGCTCAAAACCTGCGCGAACGGCGAGAAATTATTGGTGTCCGGCTGTTGGGCGAAGGACGCTGAGTTGATGTTTGTGCCGCCGGGCGTCGAAGTGGTGTTGGTCAACTGCTTGCTGATCGGCGATTGAATGTAATTGTTTGTAAGTCGCGATAGCGAACCGATGCTCATGCCGCGTAAAATCGCACTTTGCGGGCCTTCGTCAAGTGATTGAGAGAATTGACGAACCTCGGGGGCGGGCCGTCAAATCTTTGGCGCGCCGACGATTTCGCGACGCGACCGCAGGCGTCAACCTCCGCCCGAAGAAAACGCGACGGGAATTATGACCCGCTGAGCGAGGCCGTCTCGCCTGCCAGCGAAACACCGTCCTCGACCAGGGATCTAATTTACGGGAAGAAGGAGCGCCGAGCGATGACTAAAGATCCGGTTTGCGGGATGCAAGTAGACGAAAGAAATGCGCCAGCCAATAGCATTTACGAGGGCGCGTATTATGCTTTTTGCTGCGACCGTTGCAAGGATGAGTTCGACAGCGATCCGGAACGGTATAACGGGTCGCAAGTCGGGGCCGAGCGCGAGCCTCAACAGACCGTCTAGACGGCCTCATCGGCGGGATCGGGAACCTCTTCCGGTCCCGTACCGCTGGAATCGATTAGCTCACATTCCAGCACTTCCTCGCAGCGCTTGACCGCAGCTTCGAAGTCGCCGGCCCTTTCATCCACGACCTCGTACTCCCAGACTTCCGGGGCGGCGCTGGCCAGAAAATCGTCATCCTCGTCTAGTTCCGGCTGGTTGTGCTTTGCGTCCGGTTCAAGGCGTTCTACGAAAAGTTTCTCCGCAACCACTCCGTCGGCGACTAACGGATCCAATTGCGATGACGGGTCGACCGTGGTCTCTTCCAGGTCGCCCTTGACTCGGGTGGCGAACGCGACGCGATATCTCACATACAAGTAGATCCCGTACGGGTGCGCCGGTTTCCGTCGGCAGCGGCATGCGGTCACGGTTGTTAACGCTACCGCCGCGCCGTCCGTTAACACTTGTGCCCTTTGGCATCACTGTTACGCGGCTAACGAAACGATCAGAGAGCGACGGGTAGCCGATCTAATATACAGAAGCGTAGTTTTTTGGAGGTTTGACTTATGCTACGAAGAACATTAATTGTCGTGCTTTGCTGCGCGGGCGTTCCGATGTTCGGCCAAAAAGCCGCAAACACGACGAACGCCAGCAGCCACGAAACGATGGCCGATACGACCTTTATGCACAAGGCGGCTCAAGGAGGCATGGCCGAAGTAAAACTCGGACAACTTGCGGAACAGAAGGCGTCGAACCAGGCGGTGAAAGATTTTGGCAAGCGTATGGCCACGGATCATCAGAAGGCTAACGATCAGCTGAAGAGCATCGCCAGTAACAAGAACGTGACGCTGCCCGATTCAATGGATGCGAAAGACCAGGCGCTGTATGACCGATTGTCGAAGCTGTCCGGTCCGGAGTTCGATCGCGAATATATGCGCGCCATGGTTCGGGATCACCGGATGGATGTGAATGAATTCCGCCGGGAAAGCGAGCGAGCCAAAGACCAGGACGTTCGTTCCTTTGCTTCCAGCACTCTGCCGGTTCTCCAGCAGCATCTCCAGCTCGCTGAACAAACCAGCAGCCAGGTTGGCGCCACCGCCAAAAAGTAGGTATCTTCAACCGAATACCGCGCTTGGCGCACGGCCCGGCGCGGTTTTGGTGTCTCTAAGCTGCGAGCGTATACCGTTCTTTGATGAGCCGGCTCACCTTCTCGCGGCTTTCTTTGGCGTCCACGGCCGGGTCGTTTTCAATGGCGGCGGTATCTTGCGCCAGTCCCTCGTCTTTGATCTCGTTCCGAAACCACGCCGAATAGTGCCGGCTGCGTAGATGGAACATCCAGGTCTCGTCATCGACGCCGCTGAGCATGTTCAGGAAAGTAATTAGGTTGTAGGCGCGGAGGTTGAGCTTTCCCGTAGCGCCGCGAAAGTAAAAGCTCCGGTCGGGCGCCAGCTCCCCTTCAGCGTACTTACGCCGATGCCGGACGCGTGCCGCCCGTGGCTCAAGCCCCGTGAATGTGAACAGCGAGCCGTGAGGTGGACGCATGCCCAGCAGTTCTTTTCCGGCCAGCGAAATGGCGGGCGGATCGGGGCAGGGGATGCCCGCGCTCGAGCAAAATTCGCGAAGCACTTGGGACGGCTCGTCGCCCGCGATCAGTAGTAGCTGAACTCTCGATAACGCGGTCTTCGGCAGACGCTCCGGCTTTACCGTGATCAGCGTGAGGCCGCTGGAAGGGTCTTCGCTATACGTTTCCAAATACGATTCGGGCGAAGCCGGGCCGTCTTGCACGAAATGATGCGCCTCGTCAAGAATCACGCAATGAGGCCGCCCCAATGTCGCTCGCATTTGCTGGAAGAAATTGAACAGCGTCTCAAACATGGTGGGCCGGCGTTCCAGATCGAGTCCGAGCAGATTGAGAATTACGTTCTGAGCCGGGGTGCTTAGGGCTTTTGCGACTTCCGATATCGCCGGCACATGATCGGCGTTTCCGAGCACGACTGCGTCGGGAAAGGATTCGTAATCGCCTTCCGGGTCGATGGCGCAAAACTGATATCCGGCATCCGAGAGTGCCTCGAGGAAGGCCGTCGTAAAGGTCGATTTGCCTCCGCCCGAGGAGCCGGTGACCAGATTGATCCCACACGCACATGCTTTGATCTCCCGGCCGTCTCTGGCATGGCCGATTAGGATCGGCCGTCCTAGCCGCCGCTCACGGCGGGCCAGATCGTCCTCCAGCATCTCGTCAATCAGTTCAACTACGCCGGCTCCATGATCGGCGCGGGTAACCAGCTGTACTCCTTCCTTGAGCGTCGGAAGCGCGTTGGCTACCGCCGCGGAGAACTCACAAGAGGATAAAAACGCATGATCGTTTTCCGCATCGCCGATGCCTGCAATATTGTGGATCGAGAGGCTGAGCGACTTGAGCGCCGCGCCTAGCCCGGTCGCCTTATTTACGCCGGACGGCAGAATCATCAGCGAACCCTTATTAAAGATGATTTGCAGTTCCAGTCCGAGCTCCTGGATGGAAGCCAGCACGACTTGTTTTTCCAGATGAGAAGTAGCTAGGATCACGCGCCCAACTTCGATGGGGAACGGAATCCGCTGTTTCAGCAGGTTGACCAGCGCTTCCGGAGGAGGATCCGCGAGCTGGCACTCGCTATTGGTGGCCGGATCGTAGAGGGTCGCGCCGTTCTCGCCTACGATGGCATCGAACTCGTTCAAGCGCGGGAACACGTCGCGCAGGCTGCCCAGTGTGCGCCCCGTGACGAGGATCGCCCGCCGGCCCGTTCGCCGCAGCCGCCGTAATGCATCGATTGTCTCCTCCGCCACGATCCCGTCTTTGGCCAGAGTTCCGTCGTAGTCGGTCGCCAGACCGGCAAAGCGCATTGAAGTCACCCCGATTCGTATCAGCGAAATTGCCTTTTATAAAAAAGGTTGATGCTAAAAATGCCGTTTTGGTCGCGCAAGGCCACGGCCGACCATTGCGGATTGAGCGTCACCTCCACACTAATGGTTTGCGCATTGGCATTGTTCAGGCTGCTGACGTAGGTAAACGTGATATTGTTCGCCACGCGCTGCTGAAGACTGACTTGCGCCTCCGGCAGTTGCGAGCCGCTGGTGAAGGTGGGGCTGATTTTCAGTTGGCTCACTCCAAACACGCGCTGCAGCCGCGTAGCGACCGGATCCGCAACCGCCCGGCTCAGCACGGCCGACTCGCCCATCTGCTGAAATGTCTGCGCCGGTTGCGATGGCTGATTGGCCAGAATGGTCGGGTCCGACGTCGGCGTCTGGCCGGCTGCCAGCAAGCGCACGATTTCTTGAAATTGCAGCGGCGGGTCGGACGTGTAGCTGAGCTTAAGATTGTCCACGGGCCCGGTCACCCGCAAAGTCACGGTAACGCCCTGCGCTTGAGTTTGTAGGCTCACGTCCAGGACCGGCTCAATCCGCACCGGATTGTAGAACGCGATGGTGCCGGTGTTGACCGTGTAATTAGATCCGAAAAATACCAGCGTGCCCTCTGTGATGCTCACCCGTCCCAATACTCCCGGATGCGAGGCAGTACCCCGTATGCGCAGATCGGCCTGGCCTTGAACGCTTTGCGCTAACGATGCTTGTACCAGCAACGCATCCGAGGTCAGCACCCGAATGTCAAGCTTCATGTTATCCAGCAGCGGCGACGGCGCGGTAGCCGCCTGCACCGGTGGCGCCGCCCGCGTCAGAACCGATCCCAGGTCCGTTTGCGGAGCATAAGCGACCCTCATGATGGTGGCCGTTCCCGAAACCTGGCTCGAATCGCCGACGCCGGCCAGGCGAATGTCGCCGTTCACCGTGACGCTGACGCCCTGCTGCACTTCGATGCGAACCGTGGTGGCATTCGCCCGCAACCCGAAGCGCGGATTCCCGCCCATTACGACAAAGCCGCCCAGCGTCAACTTGCCGCCGCCCGATTCAGCGGTGACGTTCTGGAATGTTGCGCTGTTTCCGGTGAGCAACACAACGCCGTTTGCGTTCGATATTCCGTTCGAGATGCCGGTGTAGTTGAAGGATGCATTCTGAATCGTAACGCGGCCGTTCATCAAGGGGCTTGAAACCGTCCCGCGTACGGTAGTGGCGACCACAATTTCGCCGGACGAAGCGATGTCGCGGTCAAAATTCTCAAGCAGGCCCAGATTCGCGTTGGCATTCACCTGTAGGTCCATGGATCGGTCTTTGAGCGAAGCCGTGCCTGAGACCTGAATGTCTGTCTGCGGTCCCGTCAGATGCGCGCTGGTCACGCGAACGGTCTGCTTGTCGAGCGCGGCCGTGATCGGTCCCTGGTTTCGTATCGTCACGGGCTTCATGGCCGGAGATGTGGGAATCGAACTCACTTCGAGCCGGCTCAGCTCCACGGAACTGCGCAAATCGTCCAGATTCATCACCGGCCCGCGCACCGCAATCTGCCCGTCTGTCAACATTTCAAACCGTGCTTCTCCGCCGAGGTCTTCACCGATCAACCCCTGGAGACGGCTCCATGCGACATTGTTGAATGTGAGTTGCGCGTCAACAGGATAATGATCGACCAGTTGGGCCGTGCCGTGGCCTTGAATGGAAGAACCGGCCAGGTCGGAAGCCAGCGTAAAGTTCACGTTGCCGCTCTGGCTGGTGGCTTTTAGGCTGAGATCGCCATAATTCTTGCCCTGCACGGCAATTCGGTTGGCCGCAACGCTTGCGTTCAGATCCCTCACCTGCACTCGCGGTTCGGCGCCCCGCACCTCCGCCGATCCACTGGCGGTAAGCTGCAATTGGCCGCCGAGTCCCGGCCGGCGCTCTTGCAGGTTGTGAACGCGCGCGATATCAATGCCGTTGCTGGTGACCTGAAACTGAACGGTTCCGGCCTGGAAATTGCCCTCGGCGTGATCGAACCGACCGCTCAGGTCGATGCGCCCCGCGGCGGAAGCAACCTCCGCCTGTTCAATCGTGACGCTCCGCGGCAAGTAAGCTGCCTTGAGCCGGACGCCGGTAAGCGGCTCGTCATAAATAACTGCATTCGCTAACTGTACGTCGACGTTGCCTTGTGGATTGTCCTTGGTGCCGGAAAAATGCGCGGTTCCGGAAAGATTGCCTTTTGCGGATATATCCGTGCGCCGCGCGACGGCCAGCACGCGCTCGATCGGCAGGTTGCGGATGTTCGCGTCCGCGGTTGTCGGATACTCGGGCGTCAACTGCGTATTCCCGGCCACCCGCACGTTGGAGCCGGCGAAATCGGACGTCAGTTGATACTGGACCGTCTGGCCGCTGGTTCGCGCGGTCGCGCTTAGGTCGCCGTAGGTCTGTCCTTCGAAGTGTAATCCACGAGCGGAAAAATCGCCGTTCAACGATGTCAGCAGGAATTGAGACGGAGCAACTTTACCACCGGCGTCCATGTTGACTTGAAGCGTGCCGCCCGTGTTCGGGCGCTGCTTCTGTAAAGCACGCAATTGCGCTAAGTCCACAGCATTGCTCTGAACGTGCGCGTGTAGTTGCCCCGTTGTGAAACTGTCTCGCGGGTGTTGGTACTCCGCGGTCAAGTTCACTCGGGCTGAGCCGGCCTCCAGCGTCGCGGCGGGAATGGTCACGAGTTGATCCGCCAGATTCACCCGCGCCTGAATGCGATCGAACGGTTCGCCATATAGTGCACCGTTCGTCACCGCCAGTTCAGCGCTGCCGGTCGGATTTCCTACGGTCCCGTTTACTTGTACGTTGGCGGTGAGAGCACCCGAATAGTTGGTGCTGGGCTGGCCAGCCAACGCCACCAGGTCGGCCAGGTCTCCGTTGCGAATCTCGGCGCGAGCCGCTACCGGCTCTTGTGGTGTGGGCGCCCAGTTATTCAAACCCACTTGCGCTGAAAACTGCCCTTGCATGCTTCCGCGTGTCACGAGCCCGTTTTGCACCGACGCGCCGGTGCGCGAAACCGCGGCGTCCAGATTCAGGCTGTTGAACTCCCGGCCTTCGACGCTGAACATGCTCGCCTGAAGGTGGCCCGCGACCCGCGGCGATGTCAGGCGCCCCGTAACCGTCCCTGAAAAGGTTGCCGGATGGCCGTTCAGGTTAACGGGAACCTTCCCGTTCATCGACGTTGCCACCAACAAGTCGTTCAGGTCCGTGGTAGTAAGCGATAGATTCAGCTGTTTCCCAACCGAGCCATTGAAAGAAAGGCGCGTATGCGGCAGCGCGATATAAGAGTTGTCCACGGTCAGGTTATCGGAAGCGCCGTTATAGCCGGCATACAACCGGCCGGAAACGGGAACGCCCTGCCGCCCCGGTGCGATCGAAAGCCGCGCATGCGCCGCCATGCTGCGGATTTCTGGCTTGGCCTTCAAATCGCCCTGCGCTTCCAGCGGCCCGGATAACACGCCGTCGTACGGGAACTGCTTTTCTCCCGCGGTGCGCGCGGCTGTGCGGAGATCCAGGTTGTGCAGGTCGCCACGAAACTGGAACCGCGCGAAATCCACCATCGATAGGTTACCCGTCAGGTCGCCCCCGAAGGCCGCCAGCCGCAATCCGTTCAGATCCAGATGGTGCGGGTCCAGATGCACGGCCGAGATCAAATCGATGTTGTTAACTTGCTGCGAACCCTCTCGAAACGAGACGTTCTTCGCATTCACGTTTCCGTTGAGTTCGTAGTTGTTGTTCGCATCCAGTTTTGCGGTTCCATTCAGCTGCACCGTCCCGGCTGGGCGTTCCGCAAGCTTCGCCAAACGCCCCAGTTCACCCAGCGCGAGCGTACTACGAAAAGCCAGCGATCCGTTCCCGTGCGGATCCTTCAATTTGCCTGAGGCCTCGAAATCCGAGTGCCCCAGGGTCATGCGCAGGCCATTCACTTGAATGCTGCTGTTGGACGCGATCGCGTTCGCATCCACCTGCACGGTCGACCGCCCGTTGCGCGTGTCAATGCTCAACGGCAGGTTCGCGGCATTCTTGAGGTCAGCCAATGCGATGTCGCCGTTGATGTGGGCAGAAATTGTCGGATTCCGCAGGTCCTGCACGGACCCGCTTAGGTGAATCGTACTCGCGGGCGTCGAAATGGTGGCATTCTGAAAATCGACCCGGTTGCTCTTTATGCTGACTGGCAGCGCAACCGTGAAATTCACCGGCGAATTGTGATCGGACACTACATCCAGGGGTTGAAACGAGAGCTGCCCATTGTATCCCTGTTGCAGAACGTTGTACCAGAGCTGCGCCTGGAGATTATTGCCGCGCACGTCCAGGCGCTGTTTGCCCGACGCGAATGAGATGGTGCCGTTGGTCAGCGCGAAATGATCGATGGCGGCATTCACCACCGGCTGCAGCGGCGGTTCGTTCGGACTGGAGGCCTGTTTTGGCGTGGGAAGATTGCTGCGTCCGTCAGGCAGCACGACAATATTGGCCTCGGGGCGCTCGATCCCAAGATATGACAGATCGAGCAGGTGGTGAATGCTTGTAAATAACCGCATATCCAGCTCCATGCGCGGCGCGCGAAACAAGGGCGCGGCCCCGGCTGGCTCTGTGCCATGTATCACGAAGCCGGTGACCACGGCGCGAAGATGCTGCCAGTCAAATTGGAAGGTCCCAACCTCCACTCTCCCGCCCGTACTATCCTCCGTGGCCGAAATAATCTTTTCCTTTACGTAGCTCTGGAACCACACTGTGCGCACAGTCAGGATCACTGCCACGACAGCAACCACAACCAGTGCCGCCACGGCGATCGCGATGTTGCGCGTAATCCTCCAGCCCCGGGTCATGCGAACGCTTCCTGTTTGTATTCGATGTGGGAGCGGGTTCTGGCCTCCTGGAGCCAAATGGAAAAGTTTGCGTTGATCCGCTCGCCTTGCAGCAGCTCGCGGACCTTTTCTTTCAACGCGTCGAAGCTGCTGTCGCCGCGATATTGCTTGCGCAGCTCCGCCAGATGCTGGTCGTAGTAATCGCGGACCTCCTGATCGGACACGTAAACGCCCGCCCGGAACCGCTCATCGATGAACTGCAGCACGGTCATCTGCCATATGAGTTGCGATCGCAGCTGGTCCTCGGTGAGGCTATATTGTGTCAGCGCGCGCCGCAGGCTGGCCGCGGACCCGTTAAAACGATCGCGAATTAGCTGCTGCTCCAGCGCCTCCGCTTGGCTCTCCGGCGGCCGCCGGTAGCTTCCTCGGATAATCTCCTGACGGATGATTTCCTGATCGATGAGCCGCTCGGCCGACTGGCGCTTGGCTTCGGAGGTAGTCTGGAGCCGCTGTCCGTTTAAAAACGCGGTGACCCGCAGATCCCGATCGATATCACTGGTCTTGATCACGTGCTTGCCTACCACTACCGCGATCCGATCCAGCACAACAGCCGCGCTGGCCGGCGCGGCACACAATACCGCAATCGCGAACAGAGGAACCACCGATTGCTGCGCCGCGCTTTTCATGCTCAGAAAGTCTGCCCGATTGAAAAGAAGAACTGGAAATGCCCGGTGTTTTGCTCCACCGGCTGGCACGCACCCACCGGGGCGGCATTCGGTCCGCATTGCAGCAATTGCAGCGGCGTGCCTTTGAATCCAATAAAGTTCGGGGGATTGATGGCGTACGCAAAGTCGGCGCGCACCGGCCCGACCGGTGTTTTGTAACGGATCCCGAAACCGGCGGCATGTACCGCGTAATCGAAATCCTGGAGGTTTTTCTGGTTGAACCGGAGCGAAAGATTGGAAAGGCTGCTGTAAACATTGCCCATATCATGAAACATCACGCCCTCCAAGTTTTCGCTCAGCAGCGGAAACCGCAGCTCCACATTATTGACGAAAAGTGCGTTGCCGCCGAGAGGAAATCCCGTGGGTGGCGACGCAGTGCCTCCGGGAACCAACGGAGCTCCGATGTCGCGCGGTCCGGCCTCGTTGTACCCGAAAGCGCGCAGCGAATCGGCTCCGCCGCTGAAGAACCGCTCCGGCAGTGGAATGGATTCTTGCGCGGAAATCCCGGCTGGCGGAGAAAACGGTTGAATGATTCCGAACTGAGTCTGGCGCGCCAACACTAGATTCCGGGTGAGTTGGTAGTAGGTGGCGTTCCGCAGCAGCACGCGCGCGAAGTTTCGCTGCGACCCGAAAAAGCCGCCGGCGATTCCCACATCGGCTGTATTGTAGATGCCCTTGTGCGGATCGGCAGGGTTGTCTCGCCGGTCTTGAACGAAGGTGCCCGTCACGATCCCGATGCGCACCGGCTGCACGAATTGCGGAATCAAGAGCACCGGAATCTGTACGCTACTGACGCTTACGCGGCGATAGGCGAAGCGGAACAGGCCGGTCAACGACCTCGAGAATTTCTTCGAAAACTGTACCGAACCTTCCTCGCGCTTGGCCGCGAACGTCCGCACGTCCAGCGTGTTATCGAACAGCACCGCATAAGTAATGTCTTGCCCGGCGACATTCCGGATGCGGGGCTGCAAGTAGCTCAACGAGCCGCGTTTCTCTATGGATGAGTAAAGCGCCCGGGCGGTGATGGTGTGTCCCAGCCCGAGGAAATTCAGCCGGCTGGCTTCGAGCGAAAACTCGGGGCTGAATCCCGTGGTTCCTGCCGGCGACGCCAGGCTGGTGGTGCTCGGAGTTCCGAAGCGCGCCACCTGCGCCCCAATGCCGAGCGCCAGGGTGTAGCGGTTCGCTTCCTCGAAATTGTAAAGAACGTATTTGTGAGTCGTATCGCCGTCCGGATTTTCAATAGCCGTATTCACAGAGGCGAAAATGCCCAGATCGTAAAAGCTTTTCTGAATATCTCTTTGTTGAATCGGCGAGAGCGGGTCCCCCTCATGCAGCGTGATCTGCTTGTTCACTTCGCTCTGCCGCGTCGTGTGCAAACCGGACGTGATCACCTCCCGCACGTACTGGCGATCGCCTTCCGTGACGGTGTAAACCATGTCCACGTGGTGCGGTACGCCATCCACTTTCCACGTGGCGTTGAACTGCGCAGCGGGAAATCCATGCGAGTAGTAGTAAGTAAGCAGGTATTCGCGGTCCGTCGCGATTTTGACCTCCGAGAATGGCTGCCCCTGCAAAGAAGCGAGGCTGGCCCGCAGGTCTTTCACATCCACGTTCGCAATGCCGTTGATATCCAGGTGATCCACCACCCATTGCGTTCCTTCCTGGATAGTCACGGTTACTGCGACATCTCCGGGTTTCCGGTTATATTCACGATCGACGACAGACGTGACCTTGACGTCGCGGAATCCGTTGGCCCTGTAGAGATTCTCGATGTTCTCTTCGTCCTTGCGCCGGAACGCCTCGCTGTACCGCCCGTGCCGCAGGCGCAGCGAAGCCGGTTCCATGAACATGCGTTCCCGGATGGTGTCCGCGTCGAAGTACTTATTACCCACGATCGCCAGGTGAACCAACTTATAACGCTGCCCGCGCGAAATGACGTATTCGATCTGTTCCTTGTCGTCCTGGGGTGGAAGCTGGCGGAATTGGACGTCGACGTCGTAATAACCCTGATTCTGGAAATAGTCTTGTAAATTACGCTTGCCTTCCGTGAGGAGGTCGTTGTCGACGGTGCCTTCGCGATAGATCGGGACGTATCGCTTCAGTAATCTCTTCGAAACTTTCGCCTCCACCGCCTTGACTTCTACTTGCGGCCCCGGCTGGATGTTTAAGTGAGGATGAACGCGCCGGTGCTCCGCGTCGTAGTCCAGCTTTTGAATCTCAACTTGTGCGTGTAGCCGGTCCTGGCTTGCATATTTTGAAAGCAGCCCCCGCACGCCCTTGCCCGTTCGCGCACCGGTGACCTGGCGCCACCAATGGATGATCGGAAGGCGCCAGCCGGTGACCCGCAAGATCGTGGCGTCAGAGAGTTTCGGGTCGCCTTGGATCACGGGCTCGGCGTACTTGGCGCGTTTACCGGGCTTAACCCTAAACGTGACAAACACCTGCTGCGCGTTGTTGTCGCGTTCCACGGCCGGCTCTACGTCGGCTTCGTACAGGCCGTTATCGTCAAGCAGGTGCTTGATGCTCGCGACTGCGTTGGTGACATCCTCATCGTGGAAGGGCACGCCCAGGTCGAGACGCGCCGCGGTGCTGATCTGCCCACGATTCGGCGGCGCCGGAGCCTTGCCCAGCACCGAAACACCCCCAACAAACCAGGTGTTCTTCACGACAAAGCGGACCAGAACACCCGGCCCAGAGGGCTCTGCCTCCACCATGATGTCTTCAAATCGCCCTGTCGAGAATAATCCGTCAATGGCTCGCGCCACCTCTTCGGCGTGGAGTGGCTCGCCGGTTTTCAACGGCTGTACTCTGGCCAGATCCTCGGGGGCGAGCGTTTGGTTTGGCGAAAACTCGATTGCGGTAATAGGGCGGCCTTCAAACTGTCCCACCTGTGCCAGGCACGCAGGCAGCGCCAAGGCCAGGAGGCAAAGAGACTTCTGGACCTGGCACAATACATCCACTGCGAGGTTTGACACTTTTCAATTCACTTCCGTTACGTTCGTGACAATCGCACCAGCGAGCGTCGTACGCCGGCGCTACTTGGCGTTGAACGCTGCGATTTTTCCCGCTAAATGCGCACTAAAGTCCTAACATGTTAACTGTAAATGGCGGCGCCCGGAATTCCGCCATGCTGCGTCGTAACGCCGGTACAAAAGCGCGTTAAAATGTTTCCATCTCCGCAGTGTTAAGATGGTCCCTCGGAGTCAAACTCCATGACTGGCGCGACTCTCCAGCACTATAAAATCGAATCTAAGCTGGGAGCCGGGGGTATGGGCGTCGTTTATCGCGCTCTGGATACGCACCTGGATCGCCCGGTTGCAATCAAAATTCTGCCGGTCTCGGCGATCGCCGATCCCGACCGGCGTGCCCGCTTCGCCCAGGAAGCCAAGTCTGCTTCCGCTTTGAGCCACCGCAACATAATTACGATTTACGACATCGACCGCGGGCAGGTGGACGGCGAACCGGTGGATTTCATTGCGATGCAGTTTGTCTCCGGCCGCACGCTGGAGCAGATGATCGGCCGCAAAGGCCTGCGCGTTACCGACGCGCTCCGCTACGCCATCCAGATCGCCGACGGGCTGGCGGCCGCTCACCAAGCCGGTATCGTGCATCGCGACCTCAAGCCAGGCAATATCATGGTGGACGAGCAGGGCGATGTCAAGATCCTGGACTTCGGGTTGGCTAAGCTGACAGAACGCGAGCAACCCGACGCCTTCGCCGCCACCGAAAGTGTCCACATCAAGGCGGAAACCGAAGCCGGCACAATTATGGGCACGGTCGCCTATATGTCGCCTGAGCAAGCGGACGGACAAAAGGTGGACGCGCGCTCCGACGTTTTCTCCTTCGGCGCCGTGCTGTACGAGATGGTCACGGGCCGCCGCGCTTTTGCGGGCGGATCGAAACTCTCCACTTTGGCTTCCGTTCTCCATCGGGATCCGGGTCCGTTCCGTCCCGGCGAGGACAATGTGCCTCGCGAGCTGGAGCGCATCATCCTGCGCTGCCTGAGAAAAGACCCTCAGCGTCGATGGCAAAACATGGCCGATGTTAAAGTGGCGCTGGAAGACGTCCTGGAGGACGTCGACGAAGAGAAGCCGCAGGTAACATCCAGCAAAGCGGCTTTCGGCCTTCGAATGCTGGTGTGGACCGTGTCGGTCCTGGCCGCGCTGGCTGCGGGAGCGTTTATCGGATGGCGCGCCCTTCGCTCCCCTCAGCCCACGTTCGACCGCTTGACTTACCGGCGTGGCGATGTGGCTGCCGCGCGATTTTCGCCCGACGGCCAGACCATCCTGTTCAGCGCGCAATGGGGCGACGAGCCCATGACTATCTTCTCCATGCGTGCCGGCAGCCGCGAATCAAGGTCTTTGGATTTGCCGGAAGGCCGCATCCTCTCCATCAGCTCTACGGGCGAAATGGCCATCCTGATCGGCGAGTCGCTGGCCAGCGCCGGAACTTTAGCGCGCGTTCCACTCTCCGGCGGCGCGCCGCGCGAGGTCTTGGAAAACGTCAACGATGCCGATTGGTCGCCCGACGGCTCTCAGCTCGCCGTCTCTCATACAGTCGGCCGGAGTACTCGCATCGAATATCCCATCGGTACCGTCCTGTACGAGAAACAAGGCCGGCCGCCTTACGATCTGCGCGTTTCGCCCAAAGGTGACCTGCTTGCGTTCTTCGAGTACGACGACGCCATTGGAGACTTCGCCGTAAACACGCTCGATTTGCACGGGAAAAAGCGCGTTCTCTCGCGCGGCTGGCGCGTTTCGTTGCATCTGGCGTGGTCGCCCAAGGGCGACGAAGTCTGGTTCGGCGCCGCCGGTAAGGATGGCTTCAATCCCGGTATTCAGGCGGTTTCGGTCGCCAACAAAGAGCGCACCGTGGTGGAAACGCCAGCCATGATGGCGGTGGACGACATAGCGCGCGACGGGCGCGTCCTGGCCACCACTGAAGATACACGGATCGGCATCTCCTCGCTTCCGCCGGGTGCTAAACAGGAGTCCGATTTGTCTTGGTTCGACGCTTCGCACGTTTATGACATCTCACCGGATGGTAGATCGATTCTATTTGTCGAATCGTCGTACGTTCATCAGCGGAACGCGGCCATCTACTTGCGCAAGACCGACGGCTCGCCCGCCGTGCGCTTAGGCGACGGCAACGTTCCGGCTCTTTCGCCCGACGGAAAATGGATCAGCGCCGTCGTCAGCGATGGGCCACAGACCAAGCTGATGCTTTTGCCCACCGGGGCCGGCGAAGCGAGATCCTTGGCCGGCGAAGGCATTCACTACGGCCGCGCCGAATGGTTCCCCGACGGGCTTCACATTTTGTTTACCGGAAACGAGCTCAATCACCCCGTTAGAAGTTTCGTTCAGGACGTGCGCGGCGGCAAACCCGCACCCGTTACAGCCGAAGGAACAACCGCGCGCGCTGTTTCGTCCGATCAGAAATTCGCGACCAGCGCGTCGGCCGGCAAGCTAAGCTTGATCCCGCTGGCCGGTGGAGATCCGAAGCTCATCGGAACGATCGAACCCACCGAGTCCGTCATTCGTTGGAGCAGCGATGGCCGTTATCTTTATGTGCGTCAGATAGACAAACCTTACTCACTGAAGATCAGCCGGCTGGAAGTAGCGAGCGGGCGGAAGGAGCCGTGGAAAGAACTCGCGCCACCCGATCCGGTAGGTGTCCGGATGATCGATGTAGCGCTCACTCCCGACGGCTCGTCTTACGCCTATTCGTTCCAGCGCGACATCGTAACGCTATTTTTGGTCGGTAATCTCAAATAAACTCAGCGATGCGAGATCACCAGAAGAGACCGCGCGCGCTTCAGGACGCACTCGAGAGCAAGCTCTAAGTTCAGGGGATCCAGCGCCGCAAAGCTTTCGTCCAAGATAACCAGGCCGGCATCGTGCAAAAGCGCGCGCGCGATGTACAGCCGGCTGCGCTCGCCGTGCGAAAGCTGCCAGCCGGTTTCTCCCACCATTTGCAGCAGGCCTGCCGGCATCCGCTCGATGAGTTCGCCGAGCCCCAGTTCGCGGCAGACCGCCTCGGCGTGCGGAATATCCTGCGGAGCGGGCATCTTGTGCCGGCCCATCAGCAGATTGAAGGTGAACGTTTCTGCCAGCACGTGGTTCTCATGAAACTGGGGCGCGGTCGCGATGTGCTTGCGCCAGACATAGTCGCCCGTTGCATCTCGGCTTCGGCCGCCGACCAGCACCTCTCCCGAACTCGGCTCGCGCACCCCAGCCAAGAGTGAAACCAATGTCGACTTGCCACCACCCGATGCACCCTCCAGAACGAGACGCTCGCCGGGCGTGATCCGCAGACTGCACCCGCGTAAGACTTCCGGCGTAGTCGCGCTATACCGGAACGACACTTCTCGTGCTTCAATCAGTTCCGGACGATCTGCGGGCGCTGTCTCAACCGATCCAGCCGCCTCCGTCTTGGCAGCGGCATGAAACAGGACCGATACTCGTTCCCACGCCACTGCGGCCTCCGCCAATTGCCAAGCTCCCGTCGCGCAGCGCCTGAGTGCCCGGAAGGCCAGCAATATGCCGCCCACGGCGATCGCAATTCGAGCGGTTGACGCATCTCCACTTACGAACGCGGGCGCAAGACCGGCCAGCGCTAAGACCAGCCACCCTCGCGGAATCATAGCCATCAGCGCGGCTACCGAATCGTCCATCTTCTTCGACGATCCGAGATACGATGCCAGGGCCTCATCTTCGCCGTCGTGCCACCGGTCGGGAGGAAGCTGGGCCAGCCTGGTCCGGTGCCCCACCATGTTCTCCACCAGATCGTGCGTCATCCGGAGCCGGACATCCGTCCACACACGGCTTCGTTCGTAGTAGCGCCGGACGATCAACGCCCCAATCACCATCCACGCCCCCAGCAGACCGGATTGCAACCAGCCTCCCGCCCCCCAACTGAGAATGAACAAGCACGCCACCAGTTCGATCAGCGCGACCCATGCAAGGAACGCTCCGCTGAGCGCGAGGGATTCCACTGCTTCCGATTCCAGAACGCGCCCCAGCAGTTGTCCGGCGCCTTGATGGCGGATGCTGTCAGGGTCCAGTTTCAACGCGCCGTAGAACAGCCGCTGCTTGAGCTTCGCTCCGGCGCTCAGCGCCACTATGCCCTGCAGCCACGTGATCAGCACGCGAAACGGGATCAAGGTGAGGAGCAAAAGCGTCCAGAGCCACATCCAGCTTCGATCCGTGCGCTGGTCCAGAACGTTCGAGCCCGCCACCCACCAGGCCAGAATCCACAAGCCGTACTGGATCGTGTGTGCCGCGGCCAGAGCAGCGATTTGCTTGTTCTGGCCGGCATGGCGCAACTGCTGCCAGAAACTCATTGACGGCGCAGGTCGCAGAAGCCAAATCCCGCCGATACGAGATCCACTCAGCCGCTGCCGGAGCATCGCGTCGCCCGCCCGCGCTTGCCGGCTGTTCGGGATTTCCGCGCGCTTCAAAACGAGCCTGAGCTCGTCCTGGATCGGGCCCTCGCGATCGCCGCACAGCAGCGCACGGATCGCTTTTGGGGAAACGCGATGGTGCTGCCGGTCGGGCCCAAGCACGTGTAGATTGCGGCCGGGAAGGATCGCCAAATACGCGGCCTCGCCGTCTATAGGGACGCGTACTAGCGCGGGACCCATTCGAGCCAGATCGCGGTCGAGATCGGGGTAAAGGGACTCGGCGGGCTGCGCTTCGGCGCCCAACAAATGAGCGGCGGCGGTCAGCCAGTCCGAGAAAGCATCGGCATCGTTCAGCACTGCGGGCGGCGGAGCCGGAAGCGCACCAGACCCCACGGCGTCCTGAGCGCCCAGTCTTGCCTGTGTCACTAATCCATGCAAGGCTTCGTGAATGCGGGATGCAGGCCAGAGCAGGTTCTTCATTGCTCGATCAGTCTTCCGTCTTCGAGCCGGAGGCGGCGCCAATTGCCGCTCGACCACATTCCGTCGCGCACTTGCTGCTCGGCCGCCATCAAGCGTGCAAAATGGGATTCATCGTTCGTGGCCAACTCGCGCGGATCGCCGTCTTCCGCGATGTGTCCTTCCTCGATCACCAGCACGCGTTCGAACGCCAATGTCTCGCTGATGTCGTGCGAAATGCACAACAGCGTTGCCTCGCGCCAGACCTCGCGGCCCCGCTTCAACAACTCGCGGCGCTGATCCAGATCCAGGCCTCGAAAGGCCTCGTCCAGAATCGCCAGGCGCACGCTGGGCCGCAGTAAGGCGCGCGCGAAGCGCACCCGCTGGCCCTCGCCTCCGGAGACCAGTCCTCCGCCTTCGCCCAATGCTGTCGATTCGCCCCGTGGCAGCCCTTCCATCACGCGACGTAAACCTGCGGCATCGAGTGAATCATCGATTGTCATGCGCGCCGCCGCGGGCAAGCCGTATTCGAGGTTCTCCGTTACCGATCGATTCCAAAGTTGTACGGCCGGATCCACCCAGGCGGTGTGCGCCCTTAGAGCCTCCACATCCAACCCGGCTCCATCCACAAGCACGCGTCCCGCTGCCGCACGATGCCATCCCAGCAGTAGACCGACTAAGCTGGACTTACCGGCACCCGAAGGACCCACGATCGCGACGTGTTCTCCGGGCTGGATGGAAAGCTGGATGTCCCGGAGCACTGTGTGCCCCGCGACCACTACGCTGACGTTGTCGAACCGAATCCCGGCCGCCGGCGCGTTCGTCTCGAACGTTTGCGCTTGCGGTGGAGCACTCTGCTCGATCGCTCCCAGCGGCTCCATCAGCCGCAGCGTTACATTGCGCAAGGTCGGATATTGCCAGGCGAGCAGCGCCACTTCCTGGCCTAGCGCGGGCAGATTCAAAGCCCAGTACACCAATAACAAGGCCGCGCCGCCGGCTCCATTGCGCGCCAGGTGCGAAGCGAGTAACCAGATCGCCAGGCCGAAGCCGGCCACAAACTGCAAAGTCTCGAGCGAAATAACGGCGCGCTGCAAGTTCAGCCCCGCTCGCGCCCATTCGCTGAGCAGACTCTCGTGTTCTCGCCGCAGCGGCCATTGCGCCCCATGTGTTCGGATCGCTACTAATCCCAAAAGCGCGTCCAGATAGTAATGAGTCAACGCCCCGGCGTGCGTGCGGAAGCGCAGGTCGCGCTCTGCGAGCCACGGCTGCGAAAGAAGGGGAATGGCTAGTGCCGCGCCTGCGGCGAGAATCGCCAACGGAGCACTGTCCCGATCCAGCCAGATGATGCCCGCGGCCGTAAAGACAATCTCGAAACCGTAGCGTAGCAATTGACCGCCCAACTCCGGAAGCCGGCGGATGCGATGGATGCTGTGGCTGCGCTCGGCCATGTCGGACTTGAGGCGGCTTTGAAAATAGCGGTCGCCCAAGCGCGGAATCTTTTCCAGAAATGCAAGGCGCAGGCGAGCTTCCAGTCTCCGCCCGTAGCGCAGCAGGTTGCGGGTAAGCGGAATATCGAGCAACAGCAGCGCCAGCGTAAACACAAGCACCGCGCCGATTGCGGCCCAACGCTGTTCCCCAAACGGCAGGAAGCGGCCAATATCCAGCAGCGCGCGAAACAGCACCGCCTCGAACATCACTGCGGCGCTCGCCAGTGCCATTGCGCCCAACAGCACCGCGGGCGTAAAAACTCCATCGGAGGCGAGCAAGCGCAGCAAGTCTCGCCCCGGCCTTGCCGGCGGCTGGCTTAAAGCCGCATCCAGTTCGGGAGAGGGAGGCGGCTGCTGTTTGCGCGCGGCTTCGGAATTTCTCCCAACAACGCGAACCAGCACCGCGCCGCGCATCAAAACCTGCTCTTCGTCAGGCCCCGGGCGCACGGACCAAAAGTGATCGGGAATGGCCTCACTGTCTTCGAGAAAGCGAGCCACGAGCCGGACGGCCGGTTCGCCGCGCCCGATCGCGTCCGACTGCACCAGCGCATCCAGCATCCGCACAGCCGCATCCAGTGCCGCAATTTCCTTCCAGCCTGGTTGCCGTAGCGCAGCTTCAAGCAGCGAACGCGCGTTCTCGCCGAACCCGAGCCGGTTCATCCGCGCTCCCAGCGGGCGCAGAAAATCTGGCGAGCCCGCATAATTGCGCCAATCTTCCGCAGGTACCGCCATGGTGTGAACGTACAGATCGGAAAGAAACTGTTTGGTCGAACGCCAGCGCCGGCCTGCAGCGGGATCCATGACCTGCATCAGAGATCCATGCCGCCGCCAAACCACGACAAAATGCGTTACGCCATTTGGCAGTAGCACCACGGCGATGGCCGGGAGGGCGCCGGCCGCCTCGATCGGAATGTGATCGGGCGGCAGCATAATCTGTTCGGCCTGTAGGCCCAGTTGGTTGGCGACTGTTTCGAGCGTGTCGATAGAGGTACCGTCGACGTCGGTCTGGCAAGCCTCGCGCAACCGCCCGTAGTGAGCCTCAATCCCAAAACCGCCCAACAAGCTTTTCAACGCCGCCGGGCCGCAATCCATATTCGAGGTCTGCACGACCTCGGGTACGATCAGCCGCGTGCGTGCCTTCATTGCTTGATGCCGGCGGGGTTGGCACCGCTGCGATCGCCGAGCCCGGTAGTGCGCAGAAGCAAGGCCGCCGGAGAGACGCGCTCCACTTCAATCGCAGCTTCAGCATGCGCAGCGGCAGGCGGCGGATTCTCCGTCGCCGGCAATAGCACAGTGCGGACTTGCCCGGTGGCGGCATCCACCCCGACCGCGATCACTCTGGCGGGAATGCTCGCACCGTCCATGTGCAGCGTCGCTGTCTGGCCCGGCCGCACCTGATCCAATACGCGCGCCGGGAAGGTGGCAATGAAACGATTTGGCTCGATCCGGACATCGCGGGAAATCTCGTATTGCGGCACACCCGCCGCAAGGAACCACCAGACCCAGCCGCCCAAAAGCACGCCTGCGGCAACCAGAGCGAAGGTCGAGAATCGGAAACGATCGGCGTCAAGCGCTCGCAGAGTTCGCGAGAAAGCAATGGGTCCGTTCATGCGCTGCGCATTGGCGCCACTCTGGCGAACATGCTGTCTTTAGAGTGTAACGCGCAACGCCGTAGCGTTATTCATCGGGGGCGTGGCAGGCGCGGTATCTGGATCGCGGCCGGCGCCCGTAACCTGAACACTTCCCGATCACTTCCCGGCGTGGGCTTGGGCGGAGCGGCCAGCGATGGCCTCGATCTGCCGGATGTGATTCAGGTCGTGCCCTGCCATGGTCTCGATAAGCACCTGGTAAGTCATGTCGCCGCGCTCAGGATGATTCAAGGTCCTGGAAAGCGCGCCGGGAACGACGGACCGGATCAGGCTCAGGTTCCAGTTCCGTACGGCCGCGAATACGGCTAGCGCGCCGGCCGCATCGAATGCCGCATATTGCGCCGCCCATTTCTCCTGGTCGAAGGGCTGGATCACGTGATGATCGTCCGCCAGCGCCTGGCGCAGGCGGAACGCGAATACGATTTCGCAATCGGCGAGATGGCATACGATTTCTTGCGCGGACCACTTTGCCGGTGCGGGCCGTTGTTCCACGCGCTCCGATCCGATGGTCTCGACGAGCGACTGCAGTTGCCGCGAGGTCTGCCCGATTACTTCCAGCGGATCGCGTTTGCCCAGGTGCGAAGCATATGGATTCATCTCCAAAAAGTAGCATGCGCTCGTGGCGGCCAAGTGTACCGGATGGGCGCGGCGAAATCTGTCAGTGAAGCTTGAACGCTTCTTCGATCTGGAACGCTCGTTTGCGCCCTGCCGCCACTATGCGGCCGCGAAACTTGTGTTTGCCGTTAATCGCCAGGTCCACGCAGCGGCCCACCGGATAATCGAACGCGAGCACATCTTCTTCCTTCAGATCCATCAGATCGCTTACCGTCAAAGTAGGGCCTTCCAGGCGCCCGTCGACGTGAATCTGCGCGGGACGGATCAGCCGTAGGATCCGGGCCTGCTCTTCATCGGTGGATTCACTCTTGCGCAACGACCATTGCTGGTCGAATTTGTGGCGCAGCATCTTGATGACGATGGAGGGCACTCCGATGTTCATCATTCCGCTATTTTCGCCGATACGGACTTCGATGCCCACTGCGACCACGGCTTCGTTGGGCGCCAGAATGCGCAGCAGCTGCGGCTCGGTTTCCCGCGCGGTAATCGCGAATTCCAGCGGGGTTACCGCGTGCCAGGCGGTTTTTAAGTCCTGCAGGATGATTCGAAAAATCCCGTCCATCACACTCTGCTCGATTTCCGTGATCTCGCGAGTCACCTTCAGCGGCGCTTTGGCATTGCCGCCGAGCAGCATTTCGATGATCGGAAACACCAGTGCGGGATTCAACTCCAGCACGGCATTGCCCTCGAAAGGTTTCATTCCGAGCGACACCAGGCAGGTGGGCGAAGGGAGGCATTGCGAGAACTCGATGAAGGATAGCTGCTCCACCGATACCAGGTTTACGGCTACGTACGCCCTCAGGTACGCCGATAAGCTGGATGCCAGGCTGCGCGAAAAATTCTCGTGAAGCAGGTGAATGGCGCGCAACTGATCCTTCGCGATGCGATCCGGCCGGCGAAAGTCGTACGGGAGCGCACGCGTCGCAGGGTCGTCTTCCGGCGTTTCGCGGTGGTTCCGGAATACCTTGTCAATTTCTTCTTGAGAAAGAACGCGATCCATCCATAACTTTCATCGTCGGCGCCGCGGCTGACCTTTAAGTGTCATTCGATGCCCTGATACCATCAGAGTGGTGCGGACTTTTCACGTCCACAACTTCGGGTGCAGAGCGTCGCAAGCCGACGGCGCAGCGCTTGAAACGGCCCTGTCCGAGGAAGGACTGCAGGCTGCCGGGGTCGCCGGCGAGGCGGATTTAGTCGTGCTAAACACGTGCACGGTAACGGCTTTCGCTGACGAAGACGTGCGCAAAGCCGTGCACCGGGTGCATCGCGAAAATCCGGCAGCGCGAATTTTGGTGACGGGCTGCTATGCACAGCGCGCGCCGGCGGACCTCGCGGTATTACCCGGGGTGTACTGGGTAGTAGGCAATTCGCATAAGACAAAAATCCCCGATATTATTCGCCAAGCCCACACCCCCTATCACGGAGAGATTCGGCTGGGCCCGGAAGTTCACGTGGGCGATATCTTCGCGCAGCAGGAATTCCTTGCCTCGCCGGTGGAAGACGCATGCGGTGAGCGCACGCGTCCGAACCTGAAAATCCAGGACGGCTGCAACAACCGCTGCTCTTTTTGTATCATCCCGTTCGTGCGCGGCCGCGGCCGCAGCGCACCCGCCGAGCAAGTGATCCAGCAGGTTCGAGAGCTGGCCCAGCGATATCGCGAAGTCGTGTTGAGCGGGATCAACTTGGGCCGGTGGGGCAGGGAAGCGGGAAGCACGATGCGCCTGGCAGGTTTGCTGCGGCGGTTGCTGGATGAAACCGGCGTCGAGCGCCTGCGCCTCAGCTCAGTGGAGCCGATGGATTGGAGCGACGACCTGCTGGAATTGGTCGCGAGTTCACCGCGCATCGCGCCGCACGTTCACGCTCCGCTACAGTCGGGTTGCGACAATGTGTTGCGGCGCATGCACCGAAAGTACCGGCCGCGGCACTATGCGGATCGGATCCACAAAGCTCGAGCATGGATGCCGGACGCCGCGATCGGTGCCGACGTGATGACGGGCTTCCCCGGTGAAACGGATGCGGAATTTGAAGAGAGCCGAGCGTTCATCGACAATCTGCCCTTGACCTATCTTCACGTGTTCACTTATTCCGAGCGGCCGGGTACACCCGCCGCCACTCGCGAAAATCAAGTTCCGATGGAGGTGCGCAAGGAGCGCAACCGAATCCTGCGTGAACTGGGCGCGCGGAAGAATCTCGAATTCCGCCGCTCGATGATCGGCCGTACGCTGTCGGCCGTCACGCTGACGGACGGAGCGCTGTCGGAAAACTATCTGAAAATCGAACTTGCCGGCCGGCGCGCGTCGAATGAAATTGTGGACTTGAAAATCGGATCGTTAACATCGGATGGTCTGCGCGAGCAGAGCGCCTTGGCAGTGCTTTAGGTCAGATCACGCGCCGCAGCAAAGTGCTGACCCTGGGGCCCGGCATGACGATTCCGGCCAGATTGAGCGGGTCGGCGTTTGAGATCTGCACTTCGGCGGCTTGTTCCGTATCGCTGCGGCGAACAGCGCGGAGCAGATCCAGCGCCTCGGGCCGCGCGAACTGTTCGCCGGTGAAGCCGGAAACAAAACGTCCGCCGCGGATCTCGCCCTGGGCCTCTTTGCGCCGCAACACGGGGAGCAAGTCGCGCCAGGGCGGCGAGAGAGACTCGCGGGCAAGGAGATCGCGAAATATGACACCCCATCGCTGGAGAAGCTGATCGGCGAAAAAGGCCGAGCGCGCCTCCGGCGCCTGGGCGTTGTGCATATGCCGGACCAGCGCCCAACGTCCGGCGGCATGGCGGGGCCGCGCGAATTTGCCGCGTCCTTCGCCGCGTCGGCGTTTTGGATCCACGAGCGAGCGCAGGTTCTCGAACCCGTCGGCGGTCACGAGGCCAGCGGCGACCAGTTCCCATAGACCGTCTTCCACTTCGCTCGCCAAACGTCCGCTGGACCGCACCAAGTCGGCAAAGAAGGATGCGCCGCGCTGCTCGAGTTGGGTGAGAACATCGCGGGCAGGGTGGGAGAATACGGGCGCAACGGCGGAAGGCTCAGGCGGAGTCAGCCATTCGGCGCTTTCGCGCAAAAAAATCGCTATCGGCGCGGTTCGGGTGGGGCGGACGCGGCGGGGCTCGGCATCCTCAAATGCCGGGTGCGGGGAAAGACGCGCCCACATCACTTCGCCGGCCAAGCAGAGCTGGTCGAGGAACTCCGGTTCATACTGGGCGATGCGATGCGCGAGCACTTCCTGCTCCCAGGCTGCGGCCGCGATCTCGTAGCCCTGGAGCTGCTTGACGATCTGGAGCGTGCCATCGACCCCGTGCAGCCGCGTTCCGGGCAGCACGTGATGCCAGTGATAGAGGAAGCGCTGGAACTGCGCAGCGGTAACCGGTTCAATTTCGCGCCGGAGCTGGCCTATGGTGAGGCGATGAATGCGGGCCAGGATGCGGCGGTTGCACCACTCCGTTTGATCCGCCGCAAGATCGGGATGGAAACGGCCGCGCATGACCTGGCCCTCGGTTTCAAGTTGCAGGAGAGCCGTTTCGATCGCGTCTATCGGAAAGGCGAGAGTCTGAGAGAGGATGGCGGCGGTGACCGGTCCAAGCGATTCCATCCAGCCGCGCACGGCCGGCAATGGCTCAGCCCGCAATGCGAAGCGCTCGGTTGCCACCCAAAACTGCTTTCCAGCGCGCTCAAATGTTCGCGCACGTCCGGTGGATTCGAGCTCTGAAAAATACGGCTGCCATTCCGGATTTGGTGGGACGGTGAGCAATGTCAGCAGCGCGTCGTGCAGCTCATCGGCGTTTCGCACGTCCGGCCAGGCTTCGGCCGCGACTTGTTTTATCGCTTCCGGATCGAGAATGCCCGCGCCGCCGGAAACGTCGGCGCGCAGCGTTCGGCGCAACTGGACCGCGCGTGCCCGGCGCTCTTCGAGCGGGGCGTCGTCCAGGTATGCATACGGGTTGGCGTTGAGAATCTCGTGCGAGAACTGGGAAGGTTCAGGGGTGTCGATCGCGACCTTGCGAATCTCGCCCGATTCAAAGCCTTCCAGGATGCGCGTCAGCCCGTCGATGTCCATGGCCTCGTGCAGGCAGTTGTCGATGGTCTCATTGACCAGCGGATGATCCGGAATGCAGGGTTCGCCGGTGAGATTTTCGGCGCAGGCAACCTGATCGGGAAAAACGGAGGCCAGCAGATCGTCGGATCGCATGCGCTGAATGGGCGGCGGCACTTTCCGGCCGCCCTGGAATCGCAAGATAGCAAGCGCGCGCGATGCGTTCCAGCGCCAGCGCGCGCCGAACATAGGCGCGGGCAGCATGGCCTGGGTCAAGACGTGCTCCACGCTTTGGGGCTTCAGGAACTCGAATACGAGTTCGAGCGGAAAGGCGTGCTGCTCGGTGAGGGAGATATTGATGCCGTTATCGGTGGCGGCTGCCTGGAGTTCAAAGTTGAAGGACCGGCAGAAACGTTTGCGCAGTGCCAAGCCCCAGGCGCGATTGATACGCGACCCGAACGGAGCGTGAATGACAAGCTGCATGCCGCCGGCTTCGTCAAAAAAGCGTTCGGCGACGACCACGTGCTGCGTGGGCAGTGCATTCAGTCCCGCGACTCCCGCCAGGACGTAGGCGGCGGCTTGTTTGGCGCCCGCCTCGTCGAGGCCGCACTCGGTGGTTAAGAAGTGTAGGGCTTCGTTGGGATTGCGCACGATCTCCTCGCGGACATTCGAGACCGCGAGGGAAAGTTCGAAGGTCCGGCCGGGCGCTTCGCCGTTCCAGAAGGGCACTGAAGGCGGGGTGCCGTGCGCATCCTCGACACGCAGCCGGCCCGCCTCCACGCGCTTGATGCGCCAGGAATTGGTTCCCAGCAGGAAGGTATCGCCTGCCAGGCTTTCGATGGCGAAGTCTTCGTCCACGGTGCCGATAACCTTGCCATCCGGCTCCGCGACGACGGTGTAGTTGGCGTTGTCGGGGATGGCGCCGCCGGAAGTGATAGCGGCTAAGCGCGCGCCGCGGCGCCCACGGACGCGCCCGTTTATCTGGTCGCGGTGCAGATAGGCGCCGGCGCGGCCACGCTGGGTGGTGATGCCGTCCGACAGCAAGGCGACCACCGCGTCAAACTGCGATCGGCTCAGGTTGCGATAGGGATACGTGCTGCGGACCAGCTCAAAAAGCCGGTCCTCGCTCCAATCGCGCGCGGCGGTTTCGGCGACGATCTGCTGGGCCAGAATATCGAGCGGAGCCTCGGGGATTTCCAGCCGGTCCAGCTCTCCGGCACGGATGGCTCGAACCAGCCCCGCGCATTCGATCAACTCGTCGCGGGTAGTCGCGAAGAAGCGGCCTTCCGGTTTGGCTCCGATCCAGTGACCGGAGCGGCCCACGCGCTGGAGCGCAACCGCGATGGAGCGGGGCGAGCCGATTTGGCAGACCAGCTCCACCGAGCCGATATCGATGCCGAGCTCCAGAGATGCGGTTGCAACCACGGCACGCAGCTCGCCGCTTTTGAGCCTGGCCTCCGCTTTGAGACGCAGAGCGCGCGATAGACTGCCATGGTGCGGCAGCACGGCATCTTCGCCCAAGCGTTCAGCCAGGGCGTGGGCGACGCGTTCGGCCAGACGCCGGGTGTTGACAAAAACCAGCGTGGTGCGGTGGGACAGGATGAGCTGAGCCACCCGGTCATAAATCTCGGCCCACATTTCGTTGCTGGCCACGGGACCCAGCTCATCTTGCGGGACTTCGACCGCGAGGCCCATCTCGCGGCGGTGGCCGACATTCACGATGCGCGCGTCAGGTGCCAGGAACTGCGCCACCTCCTCGATCGGCTTCACGGTGGCTGACAACCCGATTCGCTGCGGCTTTCCGGTGTCTTCAGTAAGTGCGTCCAGCCGGGCGATCGACAGCGCCAGGTGCGAGCCGCGCTTATCGTCGGCTACGGCGTGGATTTCGTCCACGATGACGGTGCTCACGGTTCGGAGCATTTCGCGCGACTTTTCCGCCGTAAGCAGGATATAAAGCGATTCGGGGGTGGTGACCAGGATGTGCGGTCGGTGTTTGCCCATCTTCTGGCGCTCGCTGGCGGGGGTATCGCCGGTGCGGACCGCGGTGCGGATGGGGGCCAGCGCGATTCCCTGCTTGGCAGCCAATTCCGCGATTTCGGCCAGGGGAACTTCGAGGTTCTTATGAACGTCGTTGCTGAGCGCCTTCAGCGGCGAGACATAGATAACCTCGGTGGCGTTGGGCAGCTCGCCATGCCGGGCGGCGCGGACGAGGCGGTCGAGACAGATCAGGAACGCGGCCAGCGTTTTGCCGGACCCGGTGGGTGCCGAGATCAGTACGTTGCGGCCGGCGCGGATCTCGGGCCAGCCGAGCATTTGGGGCTCGGTAGCGCAATCGAAGCGCATCGCGAACCACTCGGCAACCAAGGGATCGAAGCCGGACAGGCTGCTGGCAAATTCGGGAGACACCTACTTCCATTAGACCGCAGCAAGTCAAGTTAGGCGAGGCGTTCCTGGATAGCTGGTTTAGGGAATTGTGCCGGGCGGCAGGCCGTAAATGTCGGTGCCGTCGTCCGGCGGCGCCTCGGCAGGTTCATCCTGTTTGATTGCCTGGGGTTGCGTGGGTGGGGCCGGTGAAGTGGCGGCAACTGGCGGGGTGGTTTGAAGTTGGACGGAGGCAGATGAGGGCTGGGTGGCAGCGCGAGTTTCAGCCGCGAGAATTCGTTCGCCCAGATACCACCCCGACAGCGCGAATCCGATAACGACCACGCCGGCGAAGCTGACGACCATGCCAGGGTTTTGCGACATACGGCAACTCGATTAGGACCGCCTAAGCGGTACACCTTATGTATCGGCCGGGGCGGGGAAAAACCGTAGCCTCAGTACAGGATGCGAGTGCGGATGGTACCTGGAACTGCCTCCAGCCGCCGCTTGAGCTGCTGGGAGGCGGCGGTTTCGCGGGTCTCGACGTCGATCACGACGTAGCCGATTTTGGGGTTGGTTTGCAGATATTGGCCGGCGACGTTGATGTGTTTGTCGGAAAACACGGAGTTCAGAGCCGAGAGTACGCCTGGCTGGTTGCGGTGGATATGCAACAGACGGTGCTGGCCGGGATGCTCGGGCAGCGATACCTCGGGGAAGTTGACGGCGCTGAGCGTAGAGCCGTTGTTGCTGTACTTGATGAGCTTTTCGGCGACTTCGGTCCCGATGTTCTGCTGAGCCTCCGCCGTGCTTCCCCCGATGTGGGGGGTGAGCAGCACATTATCCATGTCGCGCAGCGGCGAGACGAACTCCTCGCCCGTTTTCGGCTCGACCGGGAAGACGTCGAGGGCAGCGCCTCCCAAATGGCCGGATTTTAAAGCCTCGACGAGGGCATCGATATCCACGACCGTTCCTCGCGAGGCGTTGATCAGGTGAGCGCCGGGTTTCATGCGAGCAATTTGATCGCGTCCGATCATGCGGTTTGTTTGCTGAGTCTCAGGGACATGCAGCGTGACCACGTCGGCGGATTCGAGCAGCGCGTCGAGAGAATGCACGACGCGCGCATTGCCCAGGGCGAGCTTGGTCTCGATGTCATAAAAGAGGACTTGCATGCCCAACGCTTCGGCCAGTACGCCGACCTGAGTACCGATGTGGCCGTATCCGACGATGCCGAGGCATTTGCCGCGGGCTTCATAAGAGCCCGTCGCGGTCTTAGCCCAGCCACCGCGATGCGCGAGCGAGTTGCGGTAGGGAATGCCGCGCAGAAGCAGGATGGTTTCGGCTACGACCAGTTCGGCAACGCTGCGGGTGTTCGAAAAGGGGGCGTTAAACACCGGGATGCCACGTTCCTGGGCCGCGTTCAGGTCGACCTGGTTGGTCCCGATGCAGAAGCAACCGACCGCGATGAGGCGCGGCGCGTGTTCGAAGATCTGGCGCGTGAGGTTGGTGGCAGAGCGGATACCGATGATGTAGGCGTCCTTGAGGGAGGCGTGCAGTTTGGGTTCGGGCAGTGACTTAGGGTAGTGTTCTATCTCTGTATAACCGTCGCGACGAAAGGCTTCTACCGCGCTCCCATGGACACCTTCGAGCAGTAAAATCTTGATCTTCCCTTTGTCGAGGGAGGTTTTCTCCTTGGAACTGGGCATTCTTTTCCATGATACGGGAGGGGGATGCGCCGACGGAGTGAGTGAAAGGCCGGAAGTGCCGAAATATCGGCACCGATTTGACGCATCTTGCGGTTTTTCCCGGAGCGTTGGGATTTTTTTAATCCAATTTTACCGATCGGGTGACATGAGCTTAGCCGCTGATGCACACGGATACACGCCCCACGCTAGCACCTGTAGATGGCGCGCGGTCGAGATAGACGGGTAAATGGCTGAGGGCAGGAGTGAAATTTCTGGTTCTGGATGGTAATCGTGTGGCGGGGCGGAGACAAACCATGCTATGTTTTGGTTGACGGTCTCCGGATTGTAAACGCACTTCTACAATAGTTGTTGCCAACAGAATGGGGATTCTGCCGGCGGACCAGCGCAAGCAAGAAAGAGCAGTCCGTGGTCAGACCCATCGAAACATTAGTTGTCGAGGACGATGTTGGCGACATCCTGCTGATCCTTCAAGCAATTCGCCAGGAGCCCTACTCCGTTCGGGTGCACGTGGCGGTGGATGGTGAACAAGCCATCCATATTCTTAATGAAGAGCACGTCAAACCCGATCTTGTGATTCTCGATTTAAAGCTTCCGAAGCTTTCAGGCCCGTCGTTTCTCGCCTTATCCCGGGTAGAAGCGCCGGTTGTGGTGTTCACCGGATTTCCCAGCCCGCACGACCAACAGCGCGCCATTGAGCTAGGCGCAAGCGAGTTCATCGAAAAACCTACCGATTTGTGCACGTACACGCAGGAGATTGGCCGAATCATGCGGACTTGGGGAGCCCGGAAGGCCGATGCCGGCTCGGTTAACTAGGTTATTGCAGATCAGGGGTTTGAGAAACGCAGCCGCCGGTGAAGCCCAGAAATGGCCGGGGAGTGTTTGAAGGTGGACCGGGGTTCGCCGCAAAATTGGCCGTGGATCTGGAGCAGATTGTGAAAGCGCTTATCGGCGCAGGCCGGACGGACGGCGAGGGGCACGCCATTCTCTCCGATGTGTTGGCAGCGGCGATTAGAATCACCGAAGCCGATATAGGTACGCTCCAAATTGTGCGACAAGGCGCGTTGAACCTCGAGGTCCAGATTGGATTCGACCGATCGTTCACGGAACACTTCGCGGTAGTCCGGGATGCGACGTGCGCGTGCGGCGTCGCCTTGCAGATGGGACAGCGCATCCTGGTTGAAGATGCGGCAGCGAGTTCTGTATTCGGCGACGGGCCGGATCGCAACGCGATCCTAACAGCTGGGGTGGCTGCGGTGCAATCGAGACCGTTAGTTTATCGAGGCGAAAAGATCGTGGCAATGCTGTCGACTCACTATCGGACGCCGCGGGAGTTGGCGGATCGGGACTTCCAGCGGCTCGACCTGTTGGCTGATTTAACGGGCGCTCTGATCCAACGCGCTGGGTTATAACGAACTCCACAGCAGTTGAAAAACACGAAGCTGGCGTCAACAACGTGCGGCCTCGATGAGCCGATTTCAACTCCTGAAAAGGGTTCTGCCGCAACCTGCTAGGGCTTTTTGAGCGCCGGCGGGTTGTCGGCCTTGGTGCTCGCTTTCGGCGTGCCGATATGATCGGCAAGCTGAGCACCGGTAAAGTTGGTGGTATAGCTTTCGTCGATTTCGGGTAACATGGTGGCGTTCCATTCGAACCAGCCCGCCACGAGCCGGTCATAGACATCCTTCTTGCGCTCCTTCAGGTTGGCGCGCTCCATCGGATCATCCGCGACGTTGAACAGAAAGGTGTTGTCGAGGATCTTGAGGAATTTGTAGTCGCCATCTCGAGCCGCCCGCTGTGCGTTCGCCTTGTAGCGCCAGAACAGCTTGCGAGTGAGGACGGGAGCGTCTTGTGCCAGGATCGGGAGCAGGTTGATGCCGTCCGGCGGAAAGTTCGGATCCGGGGACGTTCTCGCGGCCGCGAGCAGAGTCGGCAGCCAGTCCATACTAATGGTCACTTGGTCCGACGTTCGGCCCTGCGGAATGCGCGCCGGCCAGGCGATGATCGCCGGAATGCGCAGCCCGCCTTCGAGCAGTTCCGTTTTGCGACCTGTGAACGGCCATGTATCCGCAAATCTTTCGCCGCCATTATCGCTGGTGAAATTGACGATCGTATTCTCAGCGAGGCCATTGGCGTTTAGCGCTTCCATTACACGGCCCACCTGTAGATCCAGTTCCTGGATCATTCGCTGATAAATTTTCTGCGAGCCGCCGTCATAATCATTTAGGGAATTTCCGGTGGTGCGCAGCCGCTCCGATTCCGCTTCGTCGCCGGGCGCCTCCCAAGGCCAGTGCGGCGCATTGAAATGCAGGCTTAGCAAAAATGGCCGCCCGGATTTCGCATAATTATTGATCACATCAACGGCGCGACTGCCCAGTAGATCGGTCAAGTAACCAGCCTGATGCACTTTGACATCGTCTTCCCATAAGTCTTCCGGTCCGAGATTCCCGTGATGGCTGTAGTAATCGAGAGCCCCACCGCGAAAGCCGTAAAAATGATCGTAGCCGCTTTGCAAAGGTCCAAATTTCGGAGGTTCGCCGAGGTGCCATTTCCCAATCAAAGCCGTCCCGTAACCAGCCTTCCGTAATAAGGACGGCAGCGTGGGATGTTCCGGCGGCAGGCCGGCGTCGCGATCTGTGAGCGGCTCATCAAGCCCCACCGACAGGCGGTCCTGATAGCGGCCGGTGATTAGAGCAGTCCGTGTGGCGGAACAAACCGCAGAATTGGCGTAGGCCTGGAGGAAACGCACACCACGTGCGGCAAGGGCATCGATGTTCGGTGTACTGAGATCCGGGCGTCCATAACAGGAAACGTCAGCATAGCCAAGATCGTCCGCCAAAACGAACACGATGTTGGGAGGTGTGGTTCGTTGAGCGAACATCGTCTTTGACGCCGCCGCAACGGCGCCGAGGGCGGTGCTTCGCAATAGTGCTCTGCGTGAGAACATAGCGGTGCTGTCTTGAGGCGACCACAGTTTATCAGTTGGTGATGCGCCGCGGCACTCGGGTACGGACGTACCCGGTGCTGTGCGGATGTTTTTAGCTAATGAGCCGCCCAGATCGGTCGCGCGCCGGCGGGCCGGGCGGTACAGCTCGGGATCGAGCCGAAAGGGGGCTGGCGTGATTAGAGTCGCCATTATGCCGGTTTGCGACCCTGCGTTCGACAGAATGATGGGCGGCGCGCGCCGGGCGTGCGCCACGCGGCATTCTGTATTCTGAAGACAGTGTCCACCACGACTAGCGGTCACATGCGGCAATTGGTTGAGGAACTGCAGCAGCTCGAGGACCGGCTGCGCCAAGGCGGGGGCGCCAAAAAGATCGAGAAGCAGCACCGGGATGGGAAGCTGACGGCGCGCGAGCGCATTGGCAAGCTGATCGATGCCGGGGCGATGTTTTTGGAAATTGGACTGCTGATCGCCTACGACCAGTATGACGGCCAGGCGCCAGCGGCGGGCGTGGTGACGGGCATCGGGAAGATTGAAGGCCGACCGGCGGTCATTGTGGCTAACGATGCCACGGTGAAGGCGGGTTCCTGGTGGCCGGAGACGATCACGAAGATACTGCGCGCGCAAGAAATCGCGATGCGGAACCGGACCCCGATCGTTTACCTGGTGGATTCGGCGGGGGTGAATCTACCGTATCAGGACGGCATTTTTCCGGGGCAATATGGCGCGGCTCGGATCTTCTATTACAACTCTCTGATGCGGCGGATACTGCACGTGCCGCAGATCGCGGCGGTGATGGGGCCGTGCATCGCGGGCGGCGCGTATCTTCCGGCTCTGAGCGACGCGATCATCATGGTGGAAGGCACGAGCTTCATGGGGCTGGGCGGGCCGAACCTGGTGAAGGGCGCGGTGGGGCAGGTGGTAGATGCGGAGTCGCTCGGCGGCGCGCGAATGCACACGCAGGCCAGCGGGGTAGCACACTTCATGGCGCCTGACGATGCGGCGTGCCTGGAAATGATCCGGCAGAAATTCCGGGCGATGCCTGCGCCGGCGAAAGCTCCGCAAGGCATGCCGCCGCCGAAACCGGCGGAGGGACTCTATGAATTGATGCCGGGCGATCACCGGCAGGCCTACAACGTGGAAGAAGCGATCGAGCGGATTTTCGACGGCGACGACTACATGGAATTTCAGCCGCAGCACGCGCCGGAGATGTTGTGCGCGCAGGCGAAGCTCGCGGGCAGGCCGGTGGCGCTGATCGCGAACCGGCGCGGGTTTTTGAAGACCGAAGGCGGACCGAGGATCGGCGGGATCGTTTACACGGAGTCGTCGCGCAAGGTGGCGTACTTTGTGGAGAACGCCGAACGCAACAATGTACCGCTGATTTATTTACAGGACGTATCGGGATTCATGGTGGGGGTGGAGGCGGAGCGGTCGGGGATCATACGCGCCGGCGCCGAGATGGTGGAGAGCATGGCGTGTGCCACGGTCCCGAAGATTATTCTGACCATGAATCACGCCAGCGGAGCGGGGTATTACGCGATGGCGGGGCAGGGGTTCGATCCCACGTTCACGTTTGGGTGGCCGACCGCACGTATCGGCGTGATGGAAGGCGATGCGGCCGTGCAGGCAGTGCACGGGCCGGAGTTGGAGAAGCTCAAGGCGGAGGGGAAGCCGGTTCCCGACGAGTTGAAGCAGCGGATCGAGAAGACGCGGGCCGATTACGAGCGGTGGCTGGATGCGCGGTATGCGGCGGCGCGCGGGCACATGGACGCGATCATCGATCCGCTGGAGACGCGGCGGGTGCTGGCGTTTGCGCTGGAGGTGGCGATGGCGAACCAGCATAGGCAGCATTTAGTGGTAGAGACGCTGTAGGGTTGTAGCGCGAGGTGCGTGCTGCGCTGGAGTGCTACAGATCAGGCGCGATGCGATGCCGTTAGAGTGCTCCTTCTAGAGTGTCTTCAGAAATGCGATAAGCGCCCGTTTGTCTTCGGGCATCAGCTTCAGTCCGAACTCGTGTCCCTTGATGGCGCGAGTCTGCACGGCATAGCCCCGGTACCCGGTAGGAACATAGTCATCTCGTAGACGGCGGGGATCGAACCAGTCCTCCAGCGCCGCAACCGATCCATTGTGCTCGAACGGCCCGCGATACCAGACACCTTTGAGCGATGGGACTTTGTAGTATCCAGTCCCGCGCCGGGTTTTGGTAGCCAGCAACGGGTCGGTACCGACGGAAACATTCATAATCCGGTACTTGTTTCGGTCTTCTTCTGGAACTTTGAACCCTGGCGCCGGCGTCAGCATGTTATTTGTATAGAGCGGCGGCGTATGGCAGCCACCGCATCCCTCCCGTTCGAAAATCTTTTTGCCTTTGGCCGCGACCGCATCGACGCGGTTCGCGTCCGGGGGCGGCTTGAGCGAGTAAATGAACATCGCCAAAGCGTAAAGTTCCTGATCGCTTTGCCGTGCCAACCGGCTCACGTCGGGCAGCTTGCCGTCCGGGCCCGATGTGGGCCGGAAACCGTCGTAATCCGTTACCTCATCGATAAAGTTGTTGACAGCGTCATAGCGCATCAAATCGGCGATCGAACCATGCTGCTGCAGGCCTGTATGATCCAGGTAGAGCCGGTCCTGAACGCCAATGAGGTCAGGAATCTGCACAGGGTAGATGGCACTCGTCCCCTGACGTACGTTGACCCCCGGTGGAATCGAACTCACATGTTTGACGAAATCGGCCATGGTCTTTTCGGACAAAGGTGCGGTAGGGTCGGGTTGAATCCAGGGCGCGCCGAAGAAATGCTGCGAAATGCGTTTGGCGGGTGACTTCGGATTGATTCTTTTGTCATTGGCGAGACGGTATCCCCAAATGCGGCCAAAAGGCACGTTACCCTGCGCGCCTTTTAGCAACGTTCCGTCATTCATCAAACGGGTGTGGCATTCTGCGCAAGAGTCGAGATTAACTTCGACAGTCCCTTTCCGGCGGATCACGTAGCGGTAGAACGGCACAACTCCGTTCTTGTCGCCCTGGATTCCCGTGTACTCATACCACTTGGAGTTCCGGACGTCGGTAAACGGGTCATCGAAGGAAGTGAAGCTGTTCGGCGCTTCGAATATCAATTCGCCTGCGTGGATCCAATCCGCCTTGGTGCGCAGGGAAGCTATATCGAATGCGGGCTGAGGTTCCTGTTGCTGCAGCCACTCCCAATAGCCTTGCGGCTCTTTGCCCGGAACATATATGGGATAGGTCTTCACATTCGGCCGCACCGGGATACGGTAGTAATATTCCGACGGCATGTGATGAACGGGAATTCGCGCCGCGAGCGGAAGTTCGATTGCGTGCATCGCTTCGTCGTCCCACACTTTGGGAATTTCGGGGCGAAAGGATTGGCCGGTCTGGCCGAGAACTGGCAGCATCGCAGCCACCAAAATTGCGGAGATACGGTGCGCCATTCAGTCTCTCGTGCCCGACAGCATACCAGAAAGCTTCGCCCCGAACGACGAATCAAGTTCCTATTCCAGCCGGATCGCCGGGCATCCGGGACGTTGACCAGGACAACGTCAACCCATCGGGGGACAGCTAGAGAAGGGACAGGTTGAGAGCGTCTCGTTCGCATGAGGTGACCAGCGATAGCTCCTGGATTGTCGGCTATAGGTACGCTGTTGCGGGATCTCTCGATTGGCCTCGCGATTGTCGCCGAGTTCCGGATGGTGGGCAACACAACCGTAAACCGATCGAACTCGCCTCGGCCGTCTCTTGCCTCGGTGCGGGACGCTTGTCATTATGAGGGAATGCGTGCTGTCTTCGAGGCAGCGGGCGGCATCGAGGGCCTGCGCCGCCTTGCCGCCGCCTGGCATAGTCGTGTGATGGCCGACGAAGTAGTCGCCCACGCGTTCAGCCACGGTTTCCATCCCCAGCATGTCGAGCGTCTCGCCGGCTATTGGGCCGAGGCACTCGGTGGGCCAAGCATGTATTCCGAGTCCTATGGCGACCAGACGACGGTCGTCAGGATCCACAGCGGCAACGGCGTGCACGAGGAGATGGATCGACGCGCCATCGATTGCTTCGATCAGGCGCTGGCGGATGTCCGACTCGCCGACGACTCTGCGCTGCGACAGGCGCTGCACGACTACTTTACGTGGGCGACTAAGACAACCATGGCCCGCTATCACCGGTCCGCTGACGATGTGCCTGACGGTCTCACGATCCCGCGCTGGTCATGGGATGGACTCCAGGAGTGAGCGACAGATGCCGGTCTCAGTCAACGTACAAACGGTTCACCCTCGCAAGTTGGCCGCGGTGCGGCGCGAGGTCCCGCCGGGAGCAGTGGCCGCAGCGTGGGGACCAGCCTTAGGGAAGGTCTGGCCCTTCATTCGCAGCCAGCCAGGCCTGTGGACCAACGGCCACAACATTTTTCTCTACCACCACCAGGCTCAATCGGGCGCGCCGATACTGTGCGACTTCGGTGTCGAGGTCACGCGCACATTTGAAACCGCCGGCGAGGTGTACGCGACCGAAACGCCGGCGGGGGAGGCTGCCGTCGCGGTCCACCGCGGCCCGTACGACCGTATGAACGAGGCGCACGACGCGATTCGAAAATGGATGGTGACGAACGGCAGAGAGTCAGCCGGTCACTCGTGGGAGATTTACGGAGATCCGACGCCGAATCCTGCCAATACTGAGACGACGGTCGTGTATCTCCTAAAGTAGTGTTCGTGCGCGTTGGGCGGGTGGTGCGTCACTCGACCGAAGCGGAGCGGCGAAAGTGCAGATCAGCTATTTGGCCACAATACGGCCCGGTGGATTACTTCCGCGTTGCCGGCTCGACTGTTCAGAACAGAGCCAGTCCAAGTTGATGCTATGACGGAACGGCGTTAATGCCCTCGTTCGCGATGCATGCGCTTGTTAGCCTTATGAATCGCTTTCCATCTTTGTTTCTCCGCTCGCTGCGCGCTAACGTCCGCTTCAAGCCTGTGATGGCGCGCTTCGCGTTGCAACTTCACATAACTCGTCCACCGGTCGGAGGGAATCCTGCCCTCCTCCAGAGCCTGCCGCACGGCGCAGCCTGGCTCCTCACTATGAGAGCAATCGGTAAAGCGGCACTGTCCGGCCACCGCAGCGATTTCAGAGAATCCCAAATCGAGCGACGTCTCGCTGGCTAACAATCCCAACTCCCTCATGCCCGGCGTGTCGATCAGCCATCCCCCCTTGGGTACCGCGATCAACATGCGCGCTGTCGTGGTGTGGCGTCCGCGCGAGTCTCGCTCGCGGACCCCCGCTGTCGCGAGTGTGCTTCCAGTCAAGCTCTGGGCGATGGTCGATTTTCCCGCACCGGAAGAACCGAGCAGCACCGCCGTCAAGCCATCCTGGAGCCAATCGTTCAACGGTTCCACGGATCGCAGTGCGCTGATCGCGACTACCTCCGCCCGGCCGGCAACGTCTCGCACCGCCTCTACCGCAGCCTCGAGATCCGGGCAGATATCGGATTTATTCAATACCACGACCGGCCGCGCTCGACTCTCCCAGGCCAGCACAAGATAGCGTTCAATCCGCCGCGGGTTGAAATCTCCATCTAAGCCGCAAATCACGAAACATAAATCAACGTTTGCGGCCACGCATTGGGCGGCGTGCGCTCGTCCGGCTGCTTTGCGCACGAATGCCGTTTTCCGTTCCTCCACGACTTCGATGATGCCGCTAAACTCACCGGCCGGCCGCACCCACACCCAGTCTCCAACGGCCGGCAACTCACCATACGCCCGCAAAGTGCCAGATGGTACAGCCGCCCATTCCAGGCCGCTGTCCAGAAGCACTCGATACTCCTCGTGCGCGCCAAACGACACTCGCGCTCTAATAAGTTCCGTTTTAGACACTTCGTTCGCTCCATATTCAAAGGACTTGAATACACGGCTCCCGCCCTGCCGTTGGACGGCAGGATCATTTGATCAGCGCTCCTGCGAGGCGCTCGGGTTAGCGAACAATGGTGGCCAAATCTCAGGCTATCAAAGCTTCAGTCACTCTGGTTTTTTGCCTGTTACTTGAACTACGGCCACGGAGTGGATCTGAGTATCGACGCGGCACTCAGGGGTGTGTGCGGCGTCACTTTCTAGTGTGGATCCGATTTTGGGCTGTAGCGTTGCAGGAAGGTGGTATCGGTTTTGCCGGCTATGAAATCCGGGTCGGTCATTATGCGCTGGTGCAGGGGAATGGTGGTGTAGATGCCTTCGACCACGAACATTTCGAGCGCGCGGCGCATGCGGGCGATCGCCTCGGTGCGATCGTGGCCGTAAGCGATTAGCTTGGCTACCAGCGAATCGTAATAGGGCGGGATTACGTAATCGGTGTAGACGGCGGTATCGACCCGGACGCCGATGTCGCCGGGGAGGTTCAGGCCGGTGATGCGACCGGGCGAGGGCGCGAACGTATCCGGGTTCTCGGCGTTGATGCGGCACTCGATGGCATGTCCGCGAATCGCAATCGGCTGGGGAGTGATGTCTTCCAGGCGATGGCCGGCGGCGATGAGTATCTGGCTTTTCACCAGGTCGACGCCGGTGATGGACTCGGTCACGGGATGCTCGACCTGGATGCGCGCATTGACCTCGATGAAGTAGAGGCTCCCGGTCTCATCCATGAGGAACTCGATGGTTCCGGCATTAGTGTAGCCGATGTGTCGCATAGCATCGCGCAAACGTGCGATCATTTCCTCGCGGAGGGCGGGGCTCATGGCGGGCGAGGGGGCCTCTTCGAGCAGTTTTTGATGACGGCGTTGGATGGAGCATTCGCGCTCGCCGAGGATTTCGACGTTGCCGTGCTCGTCAGCAAGGATTTGAAACTCGATGTGGCGGGGGGCTTCGATGAGTTTCTCCATGTAGACGTCGGCGCAGCCGAATGCGGCTTGGGCTTCCTGCTGGGCCTGGGTGAGGAGCGGGGGCAATTCGGAGGGTTCACGCACGACACGCATGCCGCGGCCGCCGCCACCGGCTGACGCCTTGAGCATGACTGGATAGCCGATGCGCTCGGCGGTTTCAAGAGCTTCTTCGGGCGTTTTCAGGATTCCGTCGGATCCGGGAAGGATGGGCACACCGCAGTCGCGCATGGCGGCGCGAGCGTGCTGCTTGAGGCCCATGGCGCGCGTCACGTCCGGCTTAGGGCCGATGAACTTGATTTCTGAGGTTTCGCAGACCTGCGCGAAATCGGCGTTCTCGCTCAGGAATCCGTAGCCAGGATGGATGGCATCGACGTTGGTGATTTCAGCCGCGCTGATGACCGACGGGATGTCGAGATAGCTGCGGGAGCTTTTGGCGGGGCCGATGCAGATGGCTTCGTCGGCGAAGCGGACGTGGAGGCTATGGCGGTCGGCTTCCGAGTAGACCGCGACGGTCTTGATGCCCAGATCCTTGCAGGCGCAAATGACGCGGACGGCGATCTCGCCGCGATTGGCGATCAGGATTTTCTGAAACATATCAGCGGGGGCGGATGGCGAACAGAGCTTCTCCGTATTCGACCGCGCGGCCGTTCTCCATCAGCTTGGCGACGACGGTGCCCGCCACTTCGGACTCGATCTCATTCATGAGCTTCATGGATTCGATGATGCAAAGGACCTGGCCGGGCTCGACGAAGTCGCCGACTTTGACGAAGGGCGGGTCGCCGGGTTTCGGGCCTTCGTAGAAGGTGCCCACGATAGGAGACTTGACGATGACCTCGTTTTCCGCTCCCTGAGAAGGGGACGAAGGTGTTGGGGGCACGGCAGCGGTGCCGCCCTGCATAGGAACTTGCGGCATGGATGGAGCCGCGGGAATGGCGATCTCCTGGGTATTTGCGATCGCGCGGCGAATGCGCACGCGATCCTCACCGCGCTGCACTTCGAGTTCGGCCACTCCAGTATCCACAACGAGCTTAATCAGCTCGCGGATTTCTTCGTTGGTCATGCTAAAGAAGCATCAACTCCTTCGTGGTGGGTGTCAGCACTTCGCACCCGTATTGTGTCACAAGCACGGTGTCTTCAATGCGGATACCGCCGAATCCGCGGATGTAGGCACCAGGTTCAATTGTAATCACCATGCCGGGTTCGAGTCTCGTGCGATCACGCTTGCCCAAGCGGGGCGGTTCGTGAATTTCGAGGCCGAGGCCGTGGCCGGTGGAGTGAACAAAAACTTTACCTAAGCCGTGTAGTTTCATGATACGGCGTGCTTTGCTGTCTATTTGAGCGGCGGTAACTCCGGGCCGGATGGCATTGATGGCGGCGAGCTGCGCTTCGAGGACAGCTTTATACATGGTAGCGATGCGTTTGCTGGGAGAGCCGAGGAAGAGCACGCGGGTCATGTCGCTCATGTAGCCGTCCTGGCACGCACCCATGTCAATTAAGAGCAGGTCGCCCGCGGCGAGACTTCGCGCAGTTGGGCGGGCGTGTGGGAGCGCGCTGCGGTCGCCGATGGCGACGATGGTTTCGAAGGCGGCCTTTTCAGCGCCGAGGCGCCGCATTTCGTATTCGAGCTGACCGGCCAAGGCGGATTCGGAAACGCCTGGGCGGATGGAGCGTAGGGTTTTTTCGAGCGCTTGGGAATTGGTGAGGACGCTGCGGCGGATGCGCGCGATTTCGGCATCCGACTTGATCATTCGAAGCTTTTCGATAACGCCGGAGACAGGCTTCAGACCAGCGCCGAGCTGGAGGCCTTGCTTGAGGCGCTGATAGACGTCGAAGGCGATGCGTGGGGCTTCGAATCCGATGCGCTTGAGCTTTTTGCGGTGGATGTGGTCGGCAACGGCGGCGTCGAGCGGGCCTTTGCCGTGAATCTTTACCGGGCAAGTGCACTCTTCGGACGCCTGGACGGTGAAGCGCGGATCGGTGAAGAGGGTTTGGCCAGCGGGGGTGACCAGCAATTGCGCGTTATCGCCGGTGAAGCCGGTCAGATATCGGATGTTGGGCAGGCCGGAGACGAGCAGCGCGTCGATTTTTAGATCGGCGAACGGGATCACGGGACCAGGAGCAGCTTTCCCGTGGTCTTGCGGCCTTCCAGGTCGCGATGGGCCTGGGCGGCGTCGGCGAATTTGTAGACTTTGTGGATGTGCAGTTTCAGCTTGCCTTCGCCGAGCCATTTGAGGACATCGCCGGCGCGCCAGGCGAGTTCGTCGGGAGTGGCGGCGTAGTGTGCCAGCGAGGGGCGGGTGAGGAAGAGCGAGCCTTTTTGGCTGAGGATTAACGGCGCGATGTCGGGCACGGCGCCGCTGGCGTTGCCGAAGGTCACCATCATGCCGCGCGGGCGGAGGCAATCGAGGCTCTGCATGAAGGTGGCTTTGCCGACCGAATCGTAGACGACGTGCATGCCTTTTGCGCGCGCGGTGAAGTCTTCTTTGGTGTAGATGACGACGTCGTCGGCGCCTGCATCCTTGGCGAGCTGGGCTTTTTCTTCGGAGCCTACAGTGCCGATGACACGAGCGCCGAGCATCTTCGCCATCTGGACCAGCAGCAGACCAGTGCCGCCCGCGGCGGCGTGAATCAGGCACGAGTCGCCGGATTTTAGCGGGTAAGTGGAGTGCGTGAGGTAATGCGCGGTCATGCCTTGCAGGATGGCGGCCGCAGCGGTATTGAAGTCGACTGAAGACGGGATCTTGACGAGTTGCCAGGCGGGGACGGCTTGGTATTCGGCTTGGGAGCCGCGCGCCATCGCGTAGACGACGCGATCGCCTGGTTTGACATTGGTGACGTCGAACGCGACGTCTTCGACCGTTCCGGCGCCTTCGCTTCCGAGAATAATGGGCGGTTGCGCGGGATACAGGCCCGTGCGGAAATAAGTATCAATGAAGTTGACACCCGAGGCGGCGATTTTGACCAGCGCCTGGCCGGGCGCAAGCTCAGGCTTGGGCATTTCGGCGTACTTCAGGTTCTCGACGCCGCCCGTCTTTTCGACAACAACGGCTTTCATAAGGTTCGTAGTTTCCTCCGAAGGTGGACTGTCATGGCATACAGAATCAGGTACAGCAGGGTGAAGGGAAATGATAGCAGCCGGGCGATGGTGCGGATGGCGCCCGCGCCGGTGAGTCCGGCGCGGAAGAGGACGAAGTGGCGGATTGTGCCGAGGTGGCCGCGATCGATCCAGAAGTAATCGCCGTTTTCGTTGAGGATGAAAATTTTGGCGGGAAGGCGGGCGGCCAGCACCCATTTCCATTTGGTCATGATGGGCTGCGCGCAGCAGATGATTCCGGCGACGGCGTAACGGTTGGCGGCGAGGTCCTGGTAGAGGTGTTTGCGGTTGGCACGTCCGGGGTAATCGGTGACGCGGTAGATCCGGCCTGAATCTGGGCGGAAGTTTTTCGGGGTGCCGGCAAAGCAGGTGAGCAGGTCGGCGCGCACGCCGGGGTGGAGGTCGTAGAGGCCCTTGAGGAGTTCTTCGTAGAGTTCGCGGTTGCCGCTTTCGATGAGGAGGACGCGGGTGAAGGGGGGGAGGCGTTTAGATAGGAAGTAGCGCATCTGGGGGTGCGCTAGCTCAATTCGAAGAATGTGGAGACGGGGACGGAGAAGCCGGGCAGGAGCGGGTCCTCGATTCGGTCGTCCGCCTTTAGCTCGCGCATTGCTCCCTGCCTATGCACCTCAACCAACTTGAGTTCGGGGGAGACCACCCAAACGGATGTTGAACCGTTCGTGAGGTAGGCCGCCACTTTGGCTTTAAAGTGCGATGCTGTATCGCTGCGAGAAACTAGTTCAATCGCGATTTCCGGCGGCCCTTGCAAAATACGGTCTTGGTCGGAAAAGCGGGAGCTTCGTGTCACGCTTACGTCCGGAACGAAGGTGTCAAATCTACTAACCCGGGCTCCGATTTCGACATTCGATTCGAGACCCAAGTGTCTGTTGTTGTCAAGAAAGTTGGTTAGTAGCTTGCCAATCCGGTTCTTAACTCGATCATGCTGGTGTGAGGCAGGCGGCATCTTGACGATCTCACCTCCGATGAGCTCGTCTTTGATTCGGTTGCCGTTCTGGTCGAATTCGTCGGGCAGAGCGAGGTACTGCTCGGAGGTGACGAGTGCCGTGGCGGACATAAGTACAATTTTAGCGCCAATACCCCACGGAACCGGTTCGGTTCCGTAATCAACCGGAGGCCGCTAAGAGTGCTACACGCCCCAGCAGTAGTCTTCGACTACTTTGTCGATGTTTTCGTCCTGTTCGGTCAGGCGCATCAGCTCCAGGCGGATGGCGTCTACCAGGGCGAGCCAGCTGGCTTCGATGACGTTGTCGGATACGCCGACGGTGGCCCAACTGCGGCGATGGTCGGACCATTCCACTAAGACGCGGACTTTGGCCGCGGTGCCTTTTTTCGAGTCGAGGACGCGGACTTTGTAGTCGGTCAGGCGAACGTCCTTAATGTTCGGATAAACCGCTGAAAGGCACTGCCGCAGGCAAACATCGAGCGCATTCATAGGACCGTGACCGGTTGCGGTGGCGGTGTGGACACTATCTTGGATGCGCAAAGTGACTGTCGCGGTGGTGCCGCCGATCATGCGCGTGGTCACGTCGTAGCTGATGACTTCGAACGGATTCCACCCGGGGTGGAGCGCTTCGCGGACCAGCAACTCGAATGAGCCTTCGGCGGCTTCCAGTTCGTAACCCTGATGTTCAAGGTGCTTGACGCGCTCGAGCAACTGGCGGCGGTCGTCCGAATCCAGGCGGTCGGCAAGGCCGTGCTGCTTGAGTTTGTAGATCACGTTGCCGCGTCCGGAGAGATCGCTCAACAGCACGCGCTGGCGGTTTCCGACCATTTCGGGTTTGATGTGCTCGTAGGTGGCCGAATCTTTCAGGACCGCGCTGACATGGACGCCGCCTTTGTGGGCGAAGGCGCTGTGGCCGACGTAGGGCTGGTCGTTGCGCATGGGCAGGTTGGCCAGCTCGGCGATGTAGCGGGCAACGAGCGTCAGGTTCTGGAGATTTTCCCGGCCAATGGTGGTGTGGCCGAGCTTCAATTCGAGGTTGGCGATGATGGAAACCAGGTTGGCATTGCCGCAGCGCTCGCCGTAGCCGTTCATGCAGCCTTGCACGTGCGTGCAGCCGGCCTCGACCGCAGCCATGCTGTTGGCAACTGCGACGTCGCAGTCGTTATGCGTGTGGATGCCGAGAACGCCATCGAAGCGCTTACGGACCTCCGACACGACCTCGACGATGCGGTGCGTCAGGTTGCCGCCATTGGTGTCACACAGGACCAGGATATCGGCGCCGGCGGTTTTGGCTGCTTCCAGCGTACGCAGCGCGAACTCGGGGTTGGCGTTGTAGCCGTCGAAGAAATGCTCGGCATCGTAGACCACCTCGCGCCCCTGGTCCTTCAGGAACTTCACGGTTTCGGAGATAAGCTGGAGATTCTCTTTTTCGTCGACACCGAGGGCACGCTTGACGTGCAGATCCCAGCTTTTGCCGAAGATTGAGACAGTTGGGGTTTCGGCCTCGATTAAGGCGCGGACGTTGGGGTCCTGGTCGATTTTATTCTTGGAGAAGCGTGTGGATCCAAAAGCGGTGAGCCGCGCGTGCTTCAGCTTAAGGTCTTTGGCGCGCTGGAAAAAATCCTTGTCCTTGGGATTCGAGTTCGGCCAGCCGCCCTCAATGTAATCGATACCCAGCTCGTCCAGCTTTTGCGCGATGACGAGCTTGTCATCGACTGAAAAGGAGACGGCTTCGCCTTGGGTGCCGTCGCGGAGCGTTGTATCGAACGTTTGGATGCGCATAAGGTAGATTTCTTTTTAAAGGTGTTCACACCACTGTGAACAGGGAACGCACGAGTGCGTGCGCCACGCTGTGTGTGAACTCACTATGGGCATTAATGGCTTCCCGCGGCGGCTTGTTGATCGTCCGGCACGCCTGCTTCTTTTTTCTTTTTCAGGAAGGTCATCATTTCGCGCAGCTCGCGGCCGACGCGCTCGATAGGTTGATCCTGGGCGGCAGAGCGCAGGGCCAGGAACTTCTTGCGGCCGGTTTTATTCTCGTTGATCCACTCGCGGGCGAACTGTCCGGAGCGGATCTCGCCCAGAATCTTCTTCATTTCGTCGCGCGTTTCGGCGTTCACGACGCGCGGGCCGCGGGTGTAGTCGCCGTACTCGGCGGTATCGGACACAGAGTACCGCATGTAGCTGAGGCCGCCTTCGTAGATCAGGTCGACGATCAGCTTTAATTCGTGCAGGCACTCGAAGTAGGCGATCTCGGGTGCATAGCCGGCTTGGACCAGGGTTTCGAAGCCAGCGCGGATCAGCTCGCTGACGCCGCCGCAGAGCACGGCTTGCTCGCCGAACAGATCGCTCTCAGTTTCCTCTTTGAAGGTGGTTTCGATGACGCCTGCTTTCAAGCAGCCCAGCGCGAGAGCATAGGCCAGGGCGTTGGCGTGAGCGTGGCCGGAGGCATCCTGATGCACGGCGATCAAGGCCGGGACGCCGACGCCTTCGGTGAACAGCTCGCGCACCCGGTGACCGGGCGCTTTGGGCGCGATCATGGAGACGTCCACGCCGGCAGGAGCTTGGATCTGGCCGAAGTGGACATTGAAGCCGTGGGCAAACATAAGGGTCTTCCCGGGCTTCATGTGGGGCGCGATCTCTTTGGAGTACAGATCGCCCTGGATGTGATCCGGGACCAGGATCATGAGGACGTCCGCGGTTTGCGCGGCTTCGCTCACCGGGAGCACTTTCAGGCCGGCGGCGGTTGCCTTGGCAACGCTCTTGCTCTCAGGCGGAAGGCCGACCACGACGTTGACGCCGCTGTCGCGCAGGTTGAGTGCGTGGGCGTGTCCCTGGCTGCCATAGCCGACGATCGCGACTGTCTTGTTGTTCAGGAGGGCGAGATTGCCGTCTTTTTCGTAAAATCGTTTTGCCATAAATCCTTTATTATTTTGAGACTGGGCCGGCTTCTTCCGCCGGCGCTGTTTTAGGGATGGGCGGCGAGAGCCGCAACTTCTTAGCTTCCAGAGATACGGCGACGGTTCCTGAGCGCGTGACATCGATGTCGCCGTAGCTGCGCATGACGTCGATGAACTCGTCGAGTTTTTCCGAATCGCCGGTGACTTCGAGCGCGAAGCCCTCGGTGGAAGAGTCGACCACGCGCGCGCCGAAAATTTCCGCTTCTTTGAGGATCGCGGTGCGGTTGTTCATCTGGGCGCGGACGCGGATGAGGACCATTTCGCGCTTGACGGCGGGAGCGTCGGTGAGGTCGGTAGCCTGGAGGACGTTGATCAGCTTGTTCATTTGCTTGATCACCTGTGAGCGGAGTTGAGGCTCGACATCCACCACGATGCTCATGCGGGAGAGCTCGGGGTCCTGGGTGCGCGCGACCGTGAGGCTTTCGATGTTATAGGCGCGGGCGCTGAGGAGGCCGGTGATGCGCATCAACGCGCCGGGTTTGTTTTCGACTAGTAAAGAAATAATCTGCAACATGTGGTTCTCTGCTTATTTGGTCGTGAGGAGCCTAGGCGTTCACGGGAGCGTGGACGCGGCACGCACGAGTGCGTGCGCCACAGGTGCCTCTCCACATCTGATATCAATTCCATAACTCACCGGAAGCTATGATGCTACGCCTCCACCGGCTGGGGCGGTCCCAGGACCATTTCATTGACCGCGCCGCCGGCCGGGACCATCGGGTACACGTTTTCGTACGGCGACACCCGGATATTTAACAGGTAAGGACCATTTTCGCGCACTGCTTCTTCTAGTGCAGAGGCGAGTTCCTGCGGCTTATCGATGGTCCGGCCTTTGAAGCCGTAGGCGGAGGCAAGCTGTTTGGCATCGGGGAAGGAATTCAGTTCCACCTGGCTGAGGCGGTTGTTGTAGAACAGCTCCTGCCATTGGCGGACCATGCCGAGATAGCCATTGTTGACGATGACGATCTTGATCGGCAGGCCATGGTTGACGATCGTGGCGAGCTCGGGGACCGACATTTGGAATCCGCCGTCACCGACGATGGAGAAGACCGTCTTGTCGGGGCAGGCGAACTGAGCGCCGATCGCCGCGGGAAGGCCGAAGCCCATGGCGCCCAGGCCGCCGGAATTGATCCAGAGGCGCGGCTCGTTGAAACGGATGAACTGCGCGGCCCACATCTGGTGCTGGCCGACATCGGAGGTGACGATGGCGCGGCCGCCGGAGAGCCGGTCGATTTCGCGCATGACGTGTTGGGGTTTGATTTCGGTGCTCGAAACCTCGGGCGTGAGTGGATGCTCGGCTTTCCACTCGCGGATTTGAGTCCACCATTCGCCGCGCGCCTGAGCATTGCGGTCGCGATGATGCGGCGCAAGCTCTTGCAGGACTTTGTTCAATTTCTGCAGAACGCGTTTGACATCGCCGACGATGGGCAGGTCGGGCGCGCGATTCTTTCCGATTTCCGCCGGATCGATGTCGACGTGAATCACTTTGGCGTGCGGCGCGAAGGCGGACAGGCGGCCGGTGACGCGGTCATCGAAGCGCACGCCCAGAGCGATGAGCAGATCGGTGTGAGTCATTCCCAGGTTGGCGGCGTAGCTGCCGTGCATGCCCGGCATGCTCACGAAGTTGGGATGCTCGGCCGGAAGCGCGCCCAGGCCCATGAGAGTATTGACGACGGGAGCATCGAGCGTTTCGGCTAGCTCGCGCAATTCATCGTAAGCACCGGCGGCGATGATGCCGCCTCCGGCATAGACGAACGGGCGTTTGGCTTCCCACATCATTTGCGCGGCGCGGCGGATTTGTCCGGTATGGCCTTCGGTGAAGACTCTGTAGCCGGGTAGGTGGATGGCCGAGACGGGCGTGTAGTGCGATTGCGCTTGGAAGACATCTTTAGGGATGTCGACGAGAACGGGGCCGGGGCGGCCGCTGGAGGCGATGTAGAAGGCCTCGTGGATCACTTGCGGCAATTCCGCGATGTTCTTGACCAAAAAATTGTGTTTGGTGCAGGAGCGGGTGATGCCGAAAGTGTCGGCTTCCTGGAAGGCATCGCTGCCGATCAGCTTGGTGGAGACCTGGCCGGTGATGGCGACCACCGGGATGGAGTCCATCATGGAGTCGACCAGTCCGGTAACGAGGTTGGTCGCGCCGGGTCCGGAGGTCGCGCAGCACACGCCGACGCGTCCAGTGGCGCGCGCATAGCCTTCGGCGGCGAATGCGGCATTTTGCTCGTGGCGCACCAGGACATGGCGCATCGGGTGATCGTAGAAAGCGTCGTACAACGGCAGAGTGACGCCGCCCGGATAGCCGAAAATGCAGTCTACGTTCTCGCGCACGAGACATTCGAGCAGGATCTTTGCACCGGACATCAGCTTGGACTCGGGCGCGGCGCTGGCACGCTGGGCGGAACTCGTCGACATGACTCAAACCTTCCTTACGTTAGAAAATCTCGCTAATAAAGCGAAAGGCCATCGGCTGGGCTCGTTCACCCCGCCGATGGCCTTTCGGAATCTAATCTCCGAAGCCCGTCAAGCGGGGCCGGGTACGGCGACCGTAATAATAGGCAGAAGCTCCGGAATGAGATCGATCACGAGGTTGGTGTCCCGGCCCGGTCGGGCAGGAAGAGTACCGATGGTCCTCGGGTCGATCATTGGAACTAGATTAACCTAGCGGTCCGGCAAATGCAAGAGGGTTTTTGTATAAATTGCATTAATGGAATCATTCGGCGGCCTAAGCTCGCGGCGTCAGGAAGGCGCTGTCCGGCGAACGGTCCCTAGGAGTGGCGGCAGGGTTTAATGCGCTACCGAACTGCCATCGTGATTGTAGTGGGGCTGCTGGACTGGCCCACTTTGATGTTCACGGGGACTTCGTAGTCCGGGACGACGGTGGCGGGAATCCTGACGTTCAGTTGAAAAATGCCGGCGACCATACCCGGAGCCCCGCCCGCATATAAAACGTCCGCTGGCATGCCATCTACGAGCACGGTAACGGGAAGAATCGGCAGCGGGATGTCGAGGCCCGCGGTAATGGCTCCGTCGTCGGCTTCCGGCGCAGTTTCGCCGATACCCGTCGCATAAAGAGTGACGATCGAGCCTGAAGCTGCAGGATTATCGCCTGAATTCGGGGAGCCATCGGCGTTGGCGATCGCTCCTTGGCCTGCCCCAGTGCCGTCACTGGCGAACAGCGCTGGTGTAGCCGAGACGACCGGTATGGTGTTCGGCTCGGAAGTCTGCCCCCGATACAAAACTTCAACCGTGGTCGTATCGCCGGAAACCCCGAATGGGACGACGGCGGAAATTTCGGAAGCCGACGCATAGAGTAAAGGTGCCGGCTGGCCGTCAAACAGGACCTGTGTGCCAGCCAGGACGCTGCTAGCGTGTGCGGTGGTATCCATTCGCAGATTTGACGGCTCTTCCGGCCCAATATGGGCGCCGAAGATGGTTACCAGTTCGCCGGGAGCAACCGGCCCGGGCGCGAGGCTCGCCGAGTTGACCACTGACGTGACCACGACGTCGTTATTTCCCAGGCCCGCATCGGAGATTAGTCCGTAGATCGCCAGTTGGTGGGAAAAGGTAGGCACATACACGCGGCCGTTGGCCACCGTGGGCGTAGCAAATTTTGCGAAGCGGCCCAGCACGTCGCGATTCGTGACCATATCGCTATTCCAGAGCTCGTGCGACAGATCGGTCGCATCGAAAGCGCGCAAAGTTCCTGGAATTTGCCGGCGGCCATAGTCCGCGGTTGTTTGCCACACAATCGTGCTGCCCGAGGTGAGGCTGTCGCCAGACACAACAATAGAGCAGAACTCGGTGCCGGTGGCGACTGCGCTCGAGGATGATACGCTTGTGTCCAGCCTGCCGGCCACGATCCGGTACGCGTTGAGAGGCCCGGCCGGCTGCTGTACATAAACGATTGCACCGTCTGGACGGTTCCAAACCGCCGCGTTGAATACCGAGCCATCGCCCACCAGGAAGCTCTGGACGTCGGGGGAGTGCATAGGCGCCAAGTGCGGCATGGAGGCGGTGTCAATCAACAATAAATCGCCGGACTTGCCAGCCGCGAGCAGTTGATTCGAGTTCGGCAGCAGGATCGCACCGGCGGATCCAAGGTCCTCGTCGGCATCTCGAAGTGCGGCCCAATTATCAGGCGTGTACCAGTCGAGCAGCGAGAGATTGCCTCCGGAAAGTTTGAGAACGGAATCTGAAAAATCACGATGACCCGTGAAGTCTCCGTTGCCGCTAACTACGATGATATTTCCTGAAGCATCGACCGCGGGCGCGCGCCCGCCCTGCCAAAACGAACCTCCCAGGGCGTCGGGCGTCGCATTGAAGATCGCAATTTGGCGCCGAAGGTCCGAAGCGTCGTAGGCGAAAATCCAGCCGTGGAAGTTTCCCTCATCCGCGTGCGAGCCGAACGCGATGTAGACCAATTTATTCGCCAGCGCCAGGCCGGGCCGTTGCAGTTGCAACGACGGATCGAACGTGAGGGTGCCGCCCGAACTGCCCGCGCCCACACCAGCAACTGAGCCAGTAATGACCACCGGGCCGTTCAGCATTTCATGTCCGTCGGACAGAGACAGCGCGTGGATTCGAAATACTGGGGCGCCCTGTTCCCAAGTGTCCGACATGACATAAATGACGTTGCGGTCCAGGTCGATGACCGGCGTGCTCAGGATGCCAATCTCGGGAACGATATCCGTATAGCTATCGAACGCAGAGCTAGGGACGGATGGGCCGAGGTTTACCGCCCACAATGGACGCACGGATTGTGGCGCATCGCCGTCCAGGGCGTACACAGTGTTGTGCATCGTGGCCACATAAACCACATTCCGGAGACCTTTACCGGGAATCTGAATGCCTGCCGCATACAATGGTTGGGCATAAATCTGCGCATCCACCGGGAACGAGCCGATCTTTCCAAAACTTGCCGGTTTTACATTTGACGGCTTAAGAATGGTCTCGCTCAGATTTGCATTTGCGCGCGAGTTGTCGTAGTTCGCTGTCAGTACATTCACCTGCGAGAGCAAGTTAGGCAGGAAAGCGAATTGCATCGCCAGCGCGATCCGCTGGACAGCAGATCCCCAGCGCTGCGATCTCGATTTGTAGCAGTAAACATCCGCGGTTCTGGGAGTGGTCATTTCGAGCGGCTCCTGGTTTGGTTTGTAAACGGTCAAATCAATAAGCGGGCGGCCGGGAAAATGACTGCCAAAATTCTCTGAAGAGAGCCGAAATCGAGGACGAGGGGCTGCGGCGGAGGCAGGCTAGGCTGAGCGGTTCACTCGTCGGTGGCGCCCGCGCCCGATGAGCATTTTCCGGCTGTCATTTAGGCGAAATCTATGCTAAGATTCCGCACACTAAGGTGTGGTCGTGGGGACGCCGGAAACTGGAGAAATAACTCAATTGCTGCAGCGTTGGCGCGAGGGCAGCCACGATGCTGAGAATGAGCTGTTTACCTTGGTGCTTCCGAACTTGCGGCGATTAGCGCAATACATGATGAAGCGTGAACGCCGGGGCCATTCGATGCAAGCCACCGAACTGGTGGACCAGATTTATATCCGGCTGGTGAAGGCCAAAGACCGAGATTGGCAGAATAGGCAGCATTTCTACGCTATAGCTGCCAGAGTGATGAGACGCTACTTAATCGACCACGCCCGCGGGCGTCCAAATGCCCATTTCCTCTCGTTCGACGGGCTTCAACGTTTGATGCCTACCGACGGCGCAAAGCTGGATCTGGCCCTCACCATCGATCAACTGCTGGAGCAGCTTGGCAAGGAACACCCGGAGTGGTGCACCGTCGTCGAGATGAAGTATTTTCTGGGCCTCACGGATGAAGAGACGGCGAACGCACTCGGGCTCAAACTGCGCACCATGCAGAGAATGTGGGTCGACGCGCGGCAGTGGCTGTTCGACCAATTGGGTTCGGCTCATGCCCAATAGAGTGCAGGACGACGAAGTGTTGATGAGTCTCGTCGAGCTGGCGCTGGCGCGGCCGGTTGATGAGCGAGAGATGTATCTAAGGAGCGCATGCGAGGGCAATTGCGAGTTGTTCGACCGCGCATGGAAGTACGTGCAATGCGAACAGCGCATGAACGGATTTCTGCTCGAGCCGCTTTGTTCTCCTCCGGCCCTCGATCATCCCTTTCATGTTGGCGAGTTGCTGGACGGGCGTTTCCGGATCATGCGTGAAGTCGCATGTGGCGGAATGGGCATCGTGTTTGAGGCCGTCGATGAGAAGTTAAAGCGGCGCATCGCACTCAAGGCCGCTAAGCCGGGGTTCCACAGCAGATTGCCACCCGAGGTCCGTCACGCCACCGAGATCAGTCATCCGAACGTCTGCAAGATATATGAGATCCACACCGCTTCCACGGAGCAGGGCGATGTTGACTTTCTCACGATGGAGTTTCTCGAGGGGGAAACCTTGGCCGCGCGGCTTGAGCGCGGTACGCTGCCCGCGGCGGAAGCGCAGATAATCGCTCGGCAGTTGTGCGCGGGACTGGCGGAAGCGCATCGCAATCGGGTGATTCACGGCGATCTCAAAAGCGCCAACGTGATTCTCACCAAAACCGCGGATGGCGCAATCCGGGCGGTGATTACCGACTTCGGGTTGGCGGGTCGCTCAGAGGGCGATCAATTGGTGATCCAGTCGGGCGCCCAAGGCGGCACGCCCGCTTACATGGCTCCGGAGTTGTGGAGCGGCGCTAAAGCGAACGTAGCCTCGGACATCTATGCGTTGGGTGTGATCCTTTATGAGTTGGCGTGCGGGAGGCGGCCGTTTAGTGAGCAGCCAACTGGACCGGTGCCGAGCGGCGGCGAGCCGTCCAAACGATTTCCGGAACCGGCGCATCCCAAATGGGATCGTATCCTGGCGCGCTGTCTGCACCCCGATCCGATCCGGCGGCATCGCAGCGCCAGCGACATTGAGCAAGCGCTCGGGCCGTCGCGGTCGCGGCGCTGGATCTTGGCGGGTTCAGCCGCGGCCCTTTTGGCGATCGTTTCGGCAGGGGTGACTTACGAGCGGGCTACCGCACCTAAAGAATCCGTGCGGCTCGCTCTGTTGCCCTTTGAAGCCGACCGGGATGCAAGTTCGATTGCGGAACCGTTACGGCGCGACACGACTCGCCAGTTAAGCAGGTTGAGGGGTGGGGCTCGAACAAAATTTGTGCTTGTTTCCGCGGCTGGCGGCAAACTCGTCACGACAGACGCCAAGCCAGGGGGCGCTACTCACGTCCTGCACGGCACTCTCCGAGGTGAGAACGGGAAGATCGGCGTCCATGCCTACATAACGGATGCGCGTTCTCACGTGAATTCCAAAGAGTGGTTGGCCGAATACGGACCCGGAGAGGTGCACTATCTGCCGGCCGCTCTGGCGGGTATGGTGACTGGAACGCTCGGGTTGCCGCCGGCGGCAGGGCGAAGCGTGAATTCGGCGGCGTTAAAAGACTACACCAGCGGCCTTTCTTATTTACGACGAGACAGCGGCGTAGATGTGGCAGTCGCGTTTATGGAACGGGCCGTAATGGCGGATCCCGACTCCGCACTTACACACGCCGGCCTTTCGGAAGCGCAGTGGTTCAAGTATTTTTTGAGTAACGATCAAGTGTGGCTCGATCGCGCCACGCAGTCAGAGCGCGAAGCAGAAAAACGCGATCCGGACTTGGCGGCTGTGCATCGCATCGCGGGAAAGCTGGAGGAAAATGCCGGCAGGTACGAATTGGCCGAGGCAGAATATCGGAGAGCGATCGAGTTAGAGCCCAATAACAGCGATGGCCATCGGCGGCTGGGGCAGGTATTGCAGAGGAATAATCGATCGGAGGAGGCGCTGGCGTCGTTTCGACGGGCACTGGAAGTGGAGCCTGGCAACTATAGAACTTATCAGGCGCTGGGAAACTACTTCTTTACTCGCGCCAGTTATACCGAAGCGGCGACCCACTTTAGCAAGATGGTGGAGTTGTTTCCCGATGAGCCGGTTGGGCATTATGCCTTCGCAAGGACACTCATGAATCTGGGCCGTTTTGCCGAGGCCGAATCGGAACTGCGCTTTGCTGCTCGTCTGCACGAGAGTTGGGACATCATTCATAATCTAGGCCAAACGCTAATGTATGAGCATCGCGAGCGGGAAGCCGTACCGTACCTCTTAGCAGCTCTGAAACTACAGCCGGAAAGCTATTTCTCATGGATGCAGCTGGGGAATTGTTATCGCCGCCTGAATGAACCTGCTGAGGCAGTGAAGGCTTATCGAAAAGGGCTTGAAGTTTCTGAAATCGCGATCTCGCGCAACCCGCGGGACGCGTATATGCGGTCGTTCGTCGCCTATTTTTGTGCGAGGCTCGGGGACCGGGCACGGGCAGAATCCGAACTCGCTCAGGCCTTGCAGTTATCATCTAATGCCGCCAATCTGCAGTGGATGGCGGTTGCAACCTACGAAGCACTCGGATTTCGGGATCGCAGCTTGGCCTGTTTGGCGACGGCGCCTGGGGATCTGCTGGCCGATGTCGGCCGGTGGCCGGACTTTGCCGAGTTGCAGCACGACCCGAAATATGTACAGCTGTTGGCGTCACATCAATTAAGTAAATGACTGGAGGAGCAGCTTATGGCGGTGAAAAAAAACTCAAAACCGACAAGACACTCTACGAAAGGCGGAAACGGCGGTCCAACGCTCGGCCCGGGCGGGAAGGGGCGCCCGCCTGCTAAGCGCGGGGCGAAAAAAAAGAAACCGAACGCGTAATCGCGAAGTCTGACAGCGCTCCGAACACGCGCCGGTAGCATGGCGCCGATGCTCTGGAGAAATAGCGCCTGACGTGAACTTCGGGCGGCACAAGGAGAAGTGTGACTGGATGGCAGCCATTGATTTCAAAATGCAGGAGCAGCAGCACAACAATTGGTGTTGGGCAGCGGTCGCCGTGAGCGTCGATCATTTTTTCGACCCCAATTCATCTTCGTGCCAATGCAAAGTGGCGACACGCATGGCGAGACATCGCAAACTGAAAGTCAAGAACTGCGGCACCTGCAACAAGCCAGCGCCCATTCCCGGGAATTGCAATAAACCGTGGTACTTGGAATGGGCTTTAAAGACGCTGAGCCGGCTGGCAGCGAATCCAAAGAGTGGCGGCTTAGAGTTCTCCCGGATTGTTGAACTCTTGAACAGCGGACGGCCAGTTTGTATTCGGATGCAGTGGGGCAAAGGACCGGATGCACATTTCGTGGTAATTTCCGGAGCTCGCACATCGAAATCGGGCCGGCATTGGGTGGACATTGAAGACCCACACTCTGGCAGCTCGACATGGCTGTTGGATGAGTTTCGAACCAACTATCAGTATTCGCAAGGCCATTGGACGCACACGTATCCCGTGTAGGAGCGGTATGCCGTTAAGCAAGCCCCAACCGTCAAAGCGAACCATGCAGGCATTCCGTAACGGTATCGCCGAGCTAGTGGACATGGGCCGGGCTCCCGGCGACCTGAGGCCCGAAGGGTACCCTTATGAGATTTACGTGCTCACTTTGGGACAGGCGGCGAAGGGGTCGAAGCTCGGCGACTCTAAAGCAGTGGCTTGGGAGCTCCTTTTAGAGAGCGCTTCCGGACTTCCGGTAGCCGCGGCCGTCGGCCATCCTCCGGCAGGTCGCACGCCGAGAATGACGAGCCTCGCACGCGGGCCGCTAATAGCACGCTTGTTGGCAGCCACAGCTCAGATCGAGAATCTACCCGAGGTGCAGGTGCGTGATTATGAATTGCGCAGGTTGTTCATCGGTGGACTCTCCGTACGAGCGTTTTGGCTGAAGGCGCTGGCTGGGAGTGAGGACCTGATTGTTCCCTATAATGCCGTCATTACGGAATTCGTACGCATGAAGCCATACGCGTCTGGCGAGTTCATGCGAGTGATCGGGAAGCTAGCAAGGAAGCGTCTGAAGTTCAACGATCGGCCGCGTTCGCGAAAGAAGTGACGAGCCCCACGCCTTGCGGTGAAGGATGTTTCACTACGTTATGGCCTTCCACCATCGATCTGAGAGCAGTTTATAATCTCGGCGATGGGCAATTCGGCATCCACTCGGCTGGACCCGTATCTACGGATCCACGCCGTCAATGTTTACGTGCGGGACCAGGATGAGAGCCTGCGCTTTTATCTCGAGCAGCTGGGGTTCGTTCTGGCCTTCGACGCGAAGCTGCAGTCGGGCGAGCGCTGGGTTGCGGTGGCCCCTCCGGATGGGACCGCTGTGTTGGCCCTGGTGGCGCCGAAGCCGGATTCGCCGGCCTATCAACTGATCGGGCGGCCGACTTCGATCGTGTTCGTGACCGAAGACGTTCCGGCAAAGTATCGGGAGTGGCGCCAGCGCGGGGTGCATTTTTCGCATACGCCCCGGCTGCGGCGCGTGCACTTCGGTGCCGGCTCCGGCGAACACAAGGACGAGCCGGTCTGGGGTGGAGTATTCACGCGCTTTCGCGATCTGGATGGAAACTCATTCACTTTGGCTGGTTTTGATGAAGTAACACGTGAACTAGAGGCGCAGCGCCGCGCCGAGGCGGAACGACGCGACCGGGAGCTACGAGTCGCGCAGGAGTTGGAAATCGCCAAGCAGGTGCAGGCCCGGCTTTTCCCACAGCGGCAGCCCAAGCTTCGCACGCTGGAGTACGCCGGCGTGTGCGTTCAGGCGCGGCAGGTGGGAGGCGATTACTACGACTACATCGAACTCGGGCAGGACCGGCTGGGGCTGGTGATCGGCGATATTTCGGGGAAGGGCATCGCGGCGGCGCTGCTAATGGCCAATTTGCAAGCGAACCTGCGGAGCCAGTGCGCGACCGCGGTGGATGAACCGGGGCGGTTTTTGCAATCGGTGAACCGGCTGTTTTTGGAGAACACGACGGATGCCTCATACGCGACTTTGTTTTTCGCCGAGTACGACGACCGGTCCAGGCGGCTGCGCTACGCAAATTGCGGACATCTGCCGGCACTGATCGTGCGCGCAGATGGAAGTTGTCAGCGGCTGGAGCCGACTACGACGGTTCTGGGGATTTTTCTGGAGTGGGAGTGTCCGGTGGGGGGCTGCCAGCTAGAGGAGGGGGACACGCTGGCGCTTTACACCGATGGCATTACCGAGTCGTTCAGCGAAGCGGGCGAAGACTTTGGAGAGGCGAGATTGATGCAGGCGCTGCAGCGATCGCGGGGGCTGGCGACGGGCGCGATGCTTGGCGCGGTGATCGAAGAAGTGCAGCGGTTCAGCGGGCGCGAGCAGAGGGACGATGTGACGCTGGTGGTTGCGCGGTGCCACGGTCAGTGACGCAGTTCGTGCGTGGGACGGCTTTCCAACGACGAACACGCGTTCACACGAGTGTGAACGCGGCACGCGCGAGGACATACGCCACAGGCGAGGCCGAAAAAATCAGAGTTTGGTAAATGGCAGGAAGCGGCGAATACCAAAATCGTAGATCACGCCGCCGATTACGCCGCCGATCAATGGGCCGACGATGGGGACCCAAAAGACCGGCCGGCCGTCAGTGAGACCGTTGTTTTTGAAACCGGCAACGGCCGTGAACAGGCGCGGGCCGAAGTCGCGCGCGGGATTGATGGCGTAGCCGTGCATGCCGCCGAACGCCATGCCGATTACGACTACGATTAAGCCAACCATCAAGGGCTGCAAAGCGGCCGGGGGCTGGTTGCGTTCGTCCGTGATGGCAAAGATCATGAGTAGCAGCAGGGCGGTGCCGATGGCCTGATCCAGCAGGCCTGCGGAGGGGATTTCGGGGAACGCGGGGAAGGTGGTGAAGACTCCGGCGGTGTGATCCAGATTCGGGTCGGTCGCAAGGAATGCGGGGCGATAGTTCCAAAAGACGATGGCAGCGGCGAGGAATGCGCCGGCGGTCTGGACGATAGAATAAGGGATCACTTTGCGCCAGGGGAAACCTCGGAATATTGCCAGCGTGAGGGTCACGGCGGGGTTGAGGTGCGCGCCTGAAATTTTACCGGCAATGTAGATGCCCATAGTGACGGCGAGGCCCCAGGCAATGGTGATGTTCGTGAAGCCGCCGTTGACGATTTCGCCCGGGATATGGTGGCCGAATAACTGCACCATGGCGACGACGCCGTCGCCGAACAGGATCAGGACCATGGTTCCGAGAAATTCCGCGACTAATTCGGCGAGCAGGCTCATATCGATGCAGGGTGGATTGTATCACTAACGCTCAAGCCAAGTCGCGAAAGAACAGCCTGTGGCGCCATCCCGATTTTCTGAAGCTCTGGGTGGGGCAGACGGTTTCCGAGCTGGGCTCGCGCATCACGCGCGAGGGATTACCGCTGACGGCCGTGCTGGTTTTGGGCGCTGGGCCCGCACAGATGGGACTTCTAGCCGCGACCGGGGCAGCATCGGTATTGCTCTTCGGCCTGGTTGCGGGCCTGTGGACGGACCGGCTGAAGCGACGGCCGATATTGATTGCAGCGGATCTGCTGCGCGCCGCGGTGCTGGCGGCGATTCCGCTGGCGGCGTGGGCGCACCGGATATCAATGCCGCAGCTTTATGGCGCGATCGCAGTGGCGGGACTCGGGACGGTTTTCTTCGATGTCGCGTATCAGAGTTATTTGCCTTCGTTGGTGAGACGCGAGGAATTGGTGGAGGGCAACAGCAAGCTGGCGCAGAGCGACGCGATTGCGGAGATCGTCGGGCCGAGCCTGACAGGCGTGCTGGTGCAACTTATCACCGCGCCGGTTGCGATTCTTTTCGATTCGGCATCCTTCCTGGTTTCGGCGGTTTCGGTGTGGACGATCCGCAAGCCGGAGCCGGCCGCGCAGACGGCGTCTTGCAGCCATTGGAAAAAGGAGACGATGGCAGTGCTGCGATTCATTTTCGGGCATCCGGTGCTGCGGCCCTTGGCGTCGTTTTCGGCGTGCGGACATTTCTTCTTCGGTTTCATCGGGACGCTGTACGTGCTGTACGCGATCCGGGACTTGCGTGTGCCTCCTGCTGCGCTGGGAGCCGCGATCACCGTGGGCGGCCTAGGAGCGATGTTGGGAGCGGCGGTTGCGCCGCGCGTCGCCAGAGCGCTGGGACGGGTGTTCGTCGGCTCCATGGCAGTTGCGGTGCTGTCTTTGGGGCTGCTGGCGATCGCGGGCGGGCCTTTGCCGGCAGTGCTCGCCTTGTTGATGATTCAGCAGCTCTTCGGCGATGCGGCGTTTGCGGTGTTCAATGTGAACGAATTGGCATTGCGTCAGTCGGTGACGCCCGCTCAAGTGTTGGGGCGGGTGAACGGGGCGATGCAGCTGCTTACGCGCGGGATTTATCCGCTGGGAGCGCTGGTGGGTGGGGCGCTGGCGGAGCGCATAGGCATTCGCGGCACGCTGGCAGTAGCGGCAGGCGGTCTGGCGGTTTCGAGCTTGTGGCTGCTGGCCCCACCCTTGCGGAAGTTGAGCGCGATACCAGGAGCAGGCTAGGCGGTCTTCTCGATCCGCAGCATTTCGACGTCCGAGGTCGCGATGAGAGCGGTGTTCAGCATGCTCTCGATTTCCGGGACGAGCGCGCTGATTTTTTCCGGGCGGTCGACGATGACGATAACGATAGGGCAGTCGCTGTGCATCAGATGGCTCCGGTGCAGTTCGGCCGTTTCGCCATAGCCCTCCAGCCCGGCAAACACGCTGGCCCCAGCGATCTTCAGCTCGCGGCATTTGGCGACAATCGCTTCGTGCAGCGGCGCGCCTTCGTACCGGTCGGATTCCGAGATGTAGATGCGCAGCAACCGAGCGGGCTCACTCGGACGCACGGGATGCCTCCGCCGTCGCTTGGCTGCGCAGCAGGCGGATCGCGTCCGCGTCGGAAATGACAATCAGGCCGTCGTCAAGCATGCTTTCGATCGCGTCAACGGCAGCCGTTATTTTCTCCGGGGTATCGATGACGGAGATCATGATGGGCAGGTCGCGCGAGACATGGAAGAAGCTCTTTTTGTGCTCGTGACCCTTGGCGCCATAGCCGAGGATGCCTCGATAAACCGTAGCGCCGGCGATCTCGAGCATACGCAGTTTTTTTACGATGGCGTCGTAGAGCGGCTCGCCGTGCCATTTGTCGGCTTCACCGATGAAGACGCGCAGCAGCTTGGCCGGGCCTTCGCGACGCTGATGGAGCAGCTTGCGTAGGGGAGCGGCGGACTTGCGCGCATGCTTGATCACGTTCGTATCGGCAATTTCGATTAAGCCATCGGAAACCATTTCATACAACGTTGGCAGGACTTCATCGACCTTTTCGGGCGTGTCGACAAACTCGATCCGGAGGGGCAGGTGCTGGGCGGAGAGCTCGACCTTGGGAGTGTGCAGCGTGTGGTGGGAGCCGAAGCCGGAGAAGGCGCGCGTCGCGGTGGCGCCCGAGACGCCTTTGTGCATGAGAAAAGTCATGATCGCGTCGTGGAGAGCGGCCATGTGGTGTTGCGCGTCCTCGTTGATGAAGATGGTGACCTTTTTGGCTGGACCTTGGTTCAGCATAGAGACTCCTTCAGCGTCGCGCACGCAAGGCGAGCAGCGCGCCGAGCCATACGCCCAGATAGCCGACAACGACGCTGCTCAAAACGTACAGCATCGCCATCCAGCTCTCGCCGGAGCGCACGGCTTGGAGCGTTTCGTATTCGAAGCTGGAAAAGGTCGTGTATCCGCCCAGAACGCCGACCACCAGAAAAAGCCGCCAATTGGGGTGGGGCTGAAAGCGCTCGGTAAACAGGATCATAAGTAGTCCGATCAGAAACGACCCGGTGACGTTGATGACAAACGTGCCGAGCGGAAAACGGCCGCCGTATTTTTCCGTAATCCAGGAGCCGGCGGCGTAGCGGGCCAAGCCACCGAGCCCGGCGCCCGCCAGCACCACGAGGTATCGATCCAATGGTGTCGAATCTCCTTTCGCGTCATGATTGTGGTTTGCTGAGAGGCTGGAACCAATGCTCCCACAGCGAAAACCACTGTAGGAGTTATTGGCCGTGCTGTACGGCGTTAAGCGAACTCCACCGCTAGGCTCAGGCTACAACAGGGCGGAGGTTGGGGGCAATTGGGGAATTTCCTATCGGGTAGTGCAAGGTAATCGGGACGATTGCGTTCACGCCAGTGTCAACGCGGCAGGCGGCGAGTGCGCGCGCCACGAATTGCGATAAGCTACGGGGCAGGCGTCATGCGGCAGGACCTGTTTTTCGGCCTTCGGATGCTTTTGAAATCTCCGGGTTTCAGCGCGCTCGCGCTGGTGACGCTGGCACTGGGGATCGGGGCGAACACTACCATGTTCAGCGTGGTGGATTCGGTGCTGCTGCGCCCGCTGCCCTACAAGGATCCGGATCGTATCGTGCAAATTGAGGATCGGACGCCGGTTGGCAACGCTCTGATCACGTCCTCATTTCCGAAATTCAACTTCTTCCACGACCACGCGCGGGGTTTCGCTGCGATTGCGGCGGCAAGCGGCGGCCGATTTCAGATCAGCGGTCCGGCGATGGCCGAACCGATCGAGGTAGCCGGAGCGCGAGTCTCGACGGATTTCTTTCGGGTGTTCGGAGTGGAGCCGGTGGCCGGCAGGGTGTTTGACGCGGGCGAAGACCGGCCCGGCGCGAAGGCCGTGGCCGTAATCGGGCACGCGCTTTGGCAGAGCCGGTTTGCGGCGGATCCCGGCGTGCTTGGAAAAACGGTCACGGTGGATGGTGCGCAGGCCGCAATCATCGGGATCATGCCGCCGGGATTCGACTACCCGGCGGAATCGGAGGTCTGGGTACCAAAAATCTTTGAACATCCTTCGATCACGCCGGTGCAGATCGAGCGCGGCGCCAGCTATCTTTTCGTGTACGGGCGGCTCGCTGACGGTACGGACCGCCGCGCCGCGCAGGCCGAGGCAACGGCGTTAGCAGCGCAATATGACGAATCCCACAAAGGCTTCGGCGATACGGACCGGCCGATCCGGGTTGACGTGCTGCGCGAAACGCTGGTGGGCGACATCCGGCGGACCTTGCTGGTTCTGCTGGGGGCCGTCGCTTTCGTGCTCCTGATCGCGTCGGCCAATGTTGCGAACCTGCTGCTGGCGCGAGCGGTGGCGCGTCAGAAGGAAGTGGCGATCCGGGCCGCGCTGGGCGCCAGCCGGATGCGGCTGCTAGGGCAGTTTTTGACCGAAAGCCTGCTGCTCGCGTTCCTGGGCGCCGGACTCGGCATACTGCTGGCGGGTTGGAGCATTGGGGCGATCCGGCAGATAGGTCCCGGCATTTTGCCGCGCGCGGGAGAAATCCGCCTGAACACGACGGTGCTGCTGTTCACCATCGCCGTAGCGGCGATTACCGGTATTGTTTTCGGCTTGGGGCCGGCGATGCACGCTGCACGATCGGATCTGAACGAGGCGCTAAAGGCGACTAGCCGTACGCTTTCCGGCGCTGGCCGGCTGCGCGGCGTCGCGATTGTAGCCGAAGTCGCGCTCGCAATGGTCCTACTTACGGGAGCGGGACTTCTGATGCGCAGCTTTCTGCGTTTGGAAGCGGTCGCGCCGGGCTTTCGTCCGGAGCACCTGCTGACAATGCGAATCGGGCTGCCGTCGGCGCGTTATCCCCAGAACAGGCAGCGGACGATCTTTTACGATGAGGTCCTGGAGCGCGTCATCGCGATCCCGTCGGTCCGAAGTGCCGCGTTGACCAACGCCCTGCCGGTGAACGGGCCGTCGATCGGATATTTTTTCAATATCGAGGGCCGGCCCGCGCTGGAGCCGACCAAAGCGCCGACGGCGTGGCTAAAGAGCGTCAGTCCGGAATATTTCGAAACGTTGGGAATTCCGATTCTGGCGGGGCGAGTGTTCACGCAGGCAGATACGGCGGACTCGCCCGTTGCGATGATCATCAACCAAACCATGGCGCGGCGGTACTGGCCGAATCAGAATCCGATTGGGCAGCATATTATTTACGCGCGCGAGTCGGTTCGCGCCGAAATCGTGGGGGTGGCGGGAGACGTTAAGATAACGGGGCTCGGGGACAACACACCTTATAACGAGTTTTATGTTCCATATCGCCAGCGGCCATTCTTAACGATGTTTTTGGTGACGCGCGGCGAGACGGACATTGCCTCGGCGGCGAGGCGGGTCATACTATCGGTGGATCCAGAGCAGCCGGTGGCAAGCGTGCGGACGATGGACGAAGTGATCGCGGGGTCTTTGTCGCAGCCGCGGCTGCGCACAGCGCTGATTGCGTCGTTTGCCGGCCTGGCGGTGGTCCTGACAATGATCGGAATCGCCGGCGTGGTGGCGTGGTCCGTGTCGCAGAGAACCAGCGAGATCGCGATTCGCATGGCGCTGGGCGCGCGGCCGCGTAATGTGCTGGCGATGATTGTGGGCCAGGCGTTTGTCACGATCGGGCTGGGCGAGGCGATCGGCGTTGTTGGAGCATTGGCGCTGACGCGGGTCCTGTCGAATTTTCTGTTCGGAGTCGCGCCTGAAGATCCGGCGACGTTTGCCACGGTTCTGTTTTTACTTTCCGCAGTGGCATTGGCGGCGTGTTTGCTGGCCGCGCGGCGGGCATTGGCGATCGACCCGGTGAGTGCGATTCGCGCGGAGTAAAAATGTTCCGGCCTGTTGCCGTACTAGTTTTGCTTAGCTGTGGTGCATTCTGCCAAACCACGGATAAGCTTGCGTTCGACGTGGTTTCAATCAAGCGCTCGCCGCCGCCGGGAGCGGGCCCTTTCAGCGTGGGCTGTCGTGGAGGGCCGGGCACGGACGATCCGGGGCTGCTAGTTTGTCAGAACTGGGACCTGGCCAGCCTGGTGGGGATTGCATACCGGTCCGAATTCTTTCATGTGTCGGCGCCGGACTGGATGCACGATGCGAGGTTCGATATCCGTGCGAAGGTGCCGGAAGGAGCTACCAGGGATCAGTTTGCTGCTATGTGGCAGAACATGTTGGCAGAGAGGTTTAAACTCGCGGTGCATCGGGAGACCAGGGTATCTCAAACCTACGATCAAGTAGTTGCGAAAGACGGTCCGAAATTTAAAGAGGCCGCGGCCGATGCCGCCGCGGGCGCGCCCGTTCGCGGACCATTGAGTTTCGATCAAAACGGCTATCCGTCGTTTGGGCCAGGCCACCCTGGAATGGCGTTCAGCCGTGGACGGGCGCGCATGTATTATCCACAAATGACAATGCAAATGCTTGCCCTGCAGTTGTCGGGGCAGGTGGCGGCTCCAGTACATGACGAAACCGGCCTAAAAGGGAAATACGAAATTTCACTGTATTGGGCCAGCGAGGGTCTTCTGGAAAAGGAACCGGACGCGGGGCCGGAGCTGATGCAGGCGCTGCGCGATCAGCTCGGACTCCGGCTCGAATCGACCAAGGCGCCGGCAGAATTTCTGGTGGTCGACCACGCCGAGCGAGTTCCGACGGACAATTGATGAGCGATGTAGCCTAGGCAGTCGCGCGGACGTTAAGTTAGCCCCGGGCGGTCTTGGGTTTCCGGGCCGGCTTCTGCTTGGGCGCTTCCTCTTCCAGCGCGCCCACGGATGCGGCCGGCTTCTTCGCCACGGCCAGGCTCTGCTTGAGCGCCTCCATGATATCGATCACCTTGGCAGGCTCGGCGTGCGGCGGCGTCACTACTTCTTTGCCTTTGACCTTGGCGTCAATGAGAGCCTGCAAATTGTCGCGATAAGTATCGTGATATTTCTCCGGCTCGAACGGCGCTGCCAAGGATTGCACCAGCATTTCGGCCAGCTTGGCTTCCTGTTCCTTCACCAGGCTGGTGTCGGTGCGAAACTCCTCCACCTTGCGCACCTCATGCGCGTAGTACATGGTGTGCATCATCAAACCAAAGCTGCCCGGCCGGAAGATCACGATGTGCTCGCGGTTGTGCATCGCAATTTTTGCGACGCCGACATAGCCGGTGCGTTTGAGCGTGTTGTACAGGAGCGCATAGGGTTTCTCCCCCGCGTCGTCCGGCGCCATGTAGAACGAGCTCTCGAAATAAATGGGATCCACTTCGTCGCTTTTGACGAATTCCAGAATCTCCATCACCTTGGCGGTGGACGGAGCCATTTTCTTGATGTCCTCGTCCTCGATCACGACGTAGTGGTCTTTTTCGTATTCGTAGCCTTTGACGATGTCGCTGCGTGGAATTGGTTTGTCCTCGGCCTGGCAGTAGATCACCTGCTTGATGCGCGAGTTGTCGGTTTTGTGGAGCTGATTGAAGCTGATGCTCTCGCTGCGGGCGGCAGTGAAGAGCTTTACAGGAAACGAAACCAGACCGAAGGTAAGATGCCCCTTCCAGACCGTACTAGCCATGGCGACAACCTCCCAACTTAGATAGTCATACCATGAATGTCAAACATTTTCAACAGGGAACGTTTCGCAGGAGGGCTAATTCTCTGGCTGTGCGAAGCAGATCGAAGCTGTCAGCGCGATGGCCGTCGCGGCAAACCTGGTCATAGTTGCTAGGTCTGACGCCCGGCGGAATTTCCGCGTGCAGTCCGACTTGAGATAATGAATACCTATGTCAGCCACCCAACTTGGACCACTACCCAGCGTGAACCGGCAATTTAAGCTGGCCGCTCGCCCCATCGGAATGCCGAAAGAGTCGGACTTCTCGCTCGTCCAGGCGCCCATGCCGGCTCCGGGCGACGGCCAGGTGCTCGCCAAGAGCCTGTATCTTTCCGTCGATCCGTACATGCGCGGGCGAATCACCGGCATCCGCACCTACGCCGATCCTGTAAATATTGGCGACGTGATGCAGGGCGGCACGGTGGGCCAAGTGATGGAATCGAAGGCCGCGGGGTTCGCCCCTGGCGACTACGTCACCGGCTTTTGGGGCTGGCAGGAGTACGCGACCGCGGACGCGAAGACATTACAAAAGCTGGATCCAAAGCTTGCGCCTATTTCCACCGCGCTCGGTGTCCTCGGCATGCCGGGCATGACGGCCTACTTCGGCTTTCTCGACATTTGCCAGCCCAAACCCGGCGAGACGGTGCTGGTCTCGGGCGCAGCGGGCGCGGTTGGATCGCTGGTCGGGCAGATCGCAAAAATTAAGGGCTGCCGCGTGGTTGGCATCGCCGGCACCGACGACAAGGTGGAGTGGATGAGCAAAGAGCTCGGCTTCGATGCCGGGTTCAATTACAAAACTACGTCAGACTATAGTGCCAAGCTCAAAGAACTCTGCCCCAACGGAATCGATTGCTACTTCGACAACGTCGGCGGCGCCATCACGGATGCCGTGTTTCCGCTGATGAACGTCTACGGCCGGATCTCGATCTGCGGCCAGATCTCGCAATATAACCTCGACAAACCCGAGCCAGGCCCGAGAATCCTGAGCCTCGTGTTGGTGAAGCAGCTCAAAGTCGAGGGATTCATTGTCTTCCGCTTCCAGAACAAGTATCCGGAAGGCATCAAACAAATGGCGCAGTGGCTGCACGAAGGCAAGTTGAAGCATCGCGAAGAAATCGTGGAAGGCTTCGAGAACACCGTCAAGGCGTTCATCGGCATGCTCAAGGGCGACAACACCGGCAAGATGTTGGTGAAAATACGATAGCGGGCCGCCTAGGCGGCCGGGCTTAGCGTTTCTCGCGCAAACTGCGCTCTAAGGCCACTGCGCGCGGGAAGAGGATATTATTTTCCAGGTGAATGTGCCGGTGCAGGTCGCGCTCGAATTCTTCGAGGCCGGCGTAGAGCCGGCGAAAACTTGGACAGGCCTCGTCAGGCGGTCGAAAGTCGCCTGCGAGTGACCGGAGCCGTGCCAGCAGCGTGCCCGCCTCGTCATGGTCGGCCATCATGCGCGCAATCGGCTTGACTGACGTCGTGTCCACAGATCCGAAGCACCCGGCAGGCAGGGCGCCGTCTCCGAGCAAACGGCAATTCGGCAATCGAGCTACCTGGGCACTCGATCGCGAGCGCGTGTTCGCGCCCATTGGCTGACGTCTTAAAGATTCGCACGCGCCCGCTGGCGACGACGTATAAGCCGGCGCAGGGTCGCCCTCCCCAAAGAGGCGTTCGCCGGCCGAGTAGGACTTCAATCGCGATCGCGCCGCGAGGAATTGCAATTCAGCCTCGCTCAGCGGCGCAAACAGCGCTACCGCTTTCAACGTTTCGGCTATCGTGGTCATTTAGCGTGAGCGCCTAGCGCCGTATTTCTTGCCGCCTGCTACTCGGAAGGAATCGTGGAGATGGCAGATCACCTCGGGAACGCTCACCCGCCTCAGTCTGTCTCGGCGTGAATCTTTCCGGCAGCGATTTCAGCGTTGATGTGCCGCAATTGCCGGCGGCTGTCGTCCACGGCGCGCCACTGCGTTTCGATGAGCGCGCGAGTCTCGGCGGGCAAATCCGACTTAATCGCTGCCACGTAGATATCGAACGCCGAGTCTTCGCCGGTCTCGCAGGCTGCGATGATCGCCTTCGCGCTGCCGTGGGAAACCGCCGATTTCAACGCGATCCAGCCGCGGTGCAGCGACGCGACGACGCTGCCGGAATGACTGGGATGGGCGCCGAGCCGCTCCACCTCCGCTCGCAACTGCTTGGCGAATTCCGCGCGGCGGAGCGCATTATCGCTCAAAATAATGTGCAGATTCGTGTTTTGTATATGGCTAGCCGCGGTGCGATAGCCTAGTTCTCCGTCCAGGCAGACCTCGATCAGCTTGTTGAGCGTGCTGGCAGCCGCTTGTGGGTCTGTAGTCATGATCCTGATTGTAGTCTGTTGCGCCCGTTTAGATGCATGCGGGTCGCGTGCGCGTTACGCGGTCACGTGCTTCTGCAAGAATTCCATCAGAATGCGGTTGTAATCGTCCGGTCTTTCCCAATAGACGGAGTGGCCGGCGCCGGGGACCTTCACCAGTTGAGAGCCCAGCATTTGTTTGTGCATCGCCTCGATGATGGGTGGTGGGATGAGCTGATCCTGTTCGCCCACGATGAACAGTACTGGGATTTTCTTTGCCAACACTGGGCTGATGTCGGTGCTTGGGCCCGGCGCACCCGCCGGCGGCGCGGGATTCGCCGCAGCCGTTAGAGCGTTGATTTCCCGATAGAGAAAGGCGCGCGCCGGCTCGCGCTTGGAGAAGTCGGGCGCAAACGCGCGGTCGATACTGGCCGGGGCCGGCGCGAGCTTGCGGCGGATCTCGGCGATTTCTGAATTGGTGTATCCGCCGGTTGTGTCGGACATGACCAGCGCGCTGACGCGATCGGGATGTGCCGAAGCGAAGCCCAGCACGGTGGTGCCGCCCATAGATTGCCCGACCAGAGCTGTTTTCTGGATTCCCAGATGGTCGAGGAGTCCGGCTAGGTCCTGCACGAACGCGCGGCGGCCGGGGCCGCCTGGGGTGTCGCGCGAATATCCGAAAGTACGGTGATCAATGGTGATGCACTTATACTTCTGAGAGAGCACGGGGACTTGCTGCCACCAGCTCATGTGCGTGCCGCCCGCGCCGTGAGCGAATACGACGGGCGGCCCATCGCCGTGGATTTCGTAATAAAGGGCGAAATTATCGAGCTTCGCAGCCGTCAGGTATTTTTCCTCGGCGGTTGCCCGCTGTGTGGACGCAAGCGCCAGCGCGCCTGAGCCCGTTGCCACGCGACGAAGGAAGCCACGGCGCGCGAATGGATGGTTCATGATCACCTCCTAGGCTTGGAACATTGTACTTCGCGCCGCGGCCGCGGATGCCGCCGCTAGGCCCGTAACGTGAGGGCGGGACCCTGGGGAACCGCCGCGCCGGAGTCGAGAGAGCGTGCTGCCGCGGAGTTCCGTTGTGCGCCTTCCAGCGGAGCGCACAGGACGCCGCGGCATCCTCGGGCGGAGAAGATGCGCCGCCGCGGAGTTCCGTTGTGCGCGTTCCAGCGGAGATGGGTGCGCGCAGCGCGGTGGGATAATAAAAATAGTGTCCAAGGTCAAAGAACTCGAGCAACGCCTCGCGAGGACCGAACAGCAACTGTCATTGCTTCAGAAGATCAGCCGCTGCATGGTGCGACCGATGAACCTGCAAGAGGTGCTGGACCGCGTGGTGGCGCTGGTCGTGGATTTCATGGAATGCGACTCGTGCTTGCTGTATCTGATGGATGAGGGCGAGCTGGTGCTGCGCGCCGGAAACCGCGGTAGTTCCAAACCCGCCGCCAACGTAAAGCTGGCTTTGAGCGAAGGTTTAACCGGCTGGGTGGCGCGCGAGAAGCGATTGCTGGCGATCTCGCGCGAGGCTTATCACGATCCGCGCTTCAAGTTCTTCAGCGAACTGCCGGAAGACACCTATGAGGCGTTTCTTTCTGCGCCGATCATTTCGCGCCGTGGTGTGGAAGGCGTGATCAATGTGCAGCACAGGGACCCACATCCGCACAGCGGCATGGAGATGGAATTGCTCACCACGGTCGGCGAGCAGGTGGGCTGCTTATTGATGCTCGCGCTGCTGGAAGGCAAGGCGGCACAAAGTTCGGACCTGGTTCTTTCATCCAGTGGCGAACGCGTTTCCCGCTAACATGCGGTCGGCCTTACCTGCTGTTTTGGCGCTCATTCTGCCCCTAGCCCACGCCCAGGAGCATTGGAAAATTCAATTCTTCTACGACAAGCCGGATGCGGTATTCGACATCCGCGATTTGGCGTGTCCCACCGCGCAGCGCTGCGTGGGCGCCGGTGCCATCGCTGACCAGAAAGGTCACGTAAAGAGCCAGATTCTGACCACCTCCGATGCGGGACAGCATTGGACCATGCAGGATTTCAGTGAAGAACCGGTGTCGCTGTTTTTTCTGAACGAGAACTCGGGCTGGATGGTTACCGACCACGGCATCTGGGCCAGCGATGAGGGCGGGCGTTCCTGGAAGAAGCTGGACGGCCTGAAGGGCATTGTCCAGGTGTATTTTCTCGATCCGACGCATGGGTTTGCCATCGGATATCCGAAGGCGATCTACGAGACAACGGACGGCGGAAAGAAATGGCTGAAGGTGCCCGCGGCGCAGCTGCCCACCGGCAAGGCGGAGGACATTGTCTACGATTGCATTGCATTTCATGGCCAGCAGGGTGCAATTTACGGACGCGTAATTACGGAACGATCCAGGCGGTATCGGCTATGGTTGACTCCCAATCCCGAGCGCGTAGGGAAGCAGACGGCGTCGGAACTTTTCTTGCTCGAGACTTACGATGGGGGAAAGAATTGGAAATTATCGACGAACGCGATCGTCGGGCAAATAACCGAACTGCGGTTTACGAACGACGACGGCGCGCTCGCGCTGGTGGAATACCACGACATGTACGCGCTTCCATCAGCGGTCCTCGAAGTGAAGCCCGGGTCGCAGAGGGCGCAGACAGTTTTTGGCGAGCGCGACCGCGCGGTGACTGACATCGCGCTTGCACCTGATGGCGAGGCATTCATTGCCGCCGTAGAGCCTCCTGGAAATACCAACCAAGTACCCATACCCGGCAAACTGAAGGTTCTGCGCAGCACGAATCTGCGGGTTTGGGAAGAGACGGATGTGGATTATCGCGCCAGTGCCCAACGCGCGACCTTGGCCGTTCCGGACGCGCGGCATGCCTGGGTGGCGACCGATACGGGTATGATTCTGGCGTTGGAACCGCGCGTGGCGCCTCAGGCTAGCAGCCGATAAACAAATCACGCGGTTCTTGGTTTATCCACATCTTGTTCACATGCGCGGTCTCGTAAGTGCTTGAACGCCAACCGAATAAAACTTTTGGAAAAGCCGGTGTCATTTGCATTTAACCGTTGACTCAACCAGGCGTTGAGCGCAAGATGGACTTGGTTCCAAGAGGTTCAGAGAGCAGAAAGCCTGGTGAACGGTAGCGAACCGGGAACGATGATCCGGGAGCGGGTAGTTATAACATAATTGACGCTTCCGGGGAGCGAATGGAAATCGGGCCGGGCACAAAGGTAAGCTTCTCAGATTCAGCCGCTGACCGAGCGCTACAATCCGGAGGGATGAAAATCCCGAAGGGGAGCGAAAGTTAGAGGGACGTCTGAGAGTTTCGAAATCGGAAGAAGGCAACGGGTTTTAGGCGTGGAAAGCCCCCGGATACGTGAAGAACGGAGCCGAGGGCGGGAGCCTAAGACCGAACGGGCTGGAGCCGGGTTCGGAATTACGTCCGAAGGGATAGGCCAGGAGCGTTAACCTCGCCGCGGTGGTTCTCGAAAGAGGGCAGTCGTTGCGGGCGAGCGAAAGGCTGTTCCGAGGCGATGGCTTCTAGCAGGTAGAGACGGCAGACGGGCTCAGGCGCACCGATCCGCAGCGGGATAAAATCCGCAACGGGGAGCAAGAGGGCAGACGTCACGACTACACTGCATGCCAAGCTCTGGCCGCGCATGCCGGTCGGGAGAGCGAACTGTTCGATGGGTCACTTGGAACCATTTTATTTTCTCCGGCCGTTTACGCACCCCTGCACTTCGACCTGAAGTCCACCGCCGCAATCACAAAGCGCAAGCGACTACTGACCACCGACGACTACCCGATTCTCTCAAGAAAGGCCCCCGGGCGACGATTTGGTGGTAAAACCTGCCGGTGACTATAGAGTATAGGTATGACCGAACTCAGATCGCGGCACTTGTTTAGGATGACAATTCAACTTCACCCGGTGGAGGAGTTAGGCGCAACTCCGGCGGGCATTCGGAGAGTATTTCCTGTATCAGGCGGCGAGTTTAACGGCGAAAGGATTCGCGGCAGCATCCTGCCGGTGGCGGGAGCGGACTACTTACTGAGCCGGCCGGACGGAACGTCGCAGCAGGACGTGCGAATGCTACTGCGCACCGACGATGGCGCCCTGATTTTGATGACGTACCGCGGGGTCAGGCATGGCTCCGTTGAAGTGAACGCGCGCATGGCCCGCGGTGAACCAGTCGCCGGTTCAGAGTACTACCTGCGCACGGCACCGTTTTTTGAAACATCGTCCGAGAAATACGAGTGGCTGAACAAACTTGTCGCAGTCGGCGTCGGCGAGCGCCGGCTGAACGACGTGGTCTACGAAATCTTTGAAGTCTTGTAGCGCGTCGTATCGCGTAACTGGGCTCACTCCATCCGGTGTGCTACGTCTGAGGACAAAATACATCGGAAGTGACCGGAGGGAGAATGGTTCGTCTACTGCTGACTCCGTTGACATTTTCGCTGGGCGGCGTGGCCGGCACGCAGACGTTGTATATCCAATGCGCAGGATTGAGCTGCGTCTATTTGGGCGCTGCAATCCCTGTGTGCGCTGCCACGTAAGATTGGCGGTATTCGCCGAATGCCTTGGTGAGGGAATCCAGGCTTCCGGGCCGGTTCGAGATTTTGAGCCCTTCGATCTCCGATACGGGGAGAAAGTCGCGGGTGCTGGAGCTGATGAAGACCTGGTCGGCAGCTTCGAGGTCTTTAGGGATGAGCGTTTTTTCGACAATCCGGAGACCGGGCACGCGAATCTCTTCAAGCGCTAAGGCTCGGGTCACGCCGGGTAGACAGCCGGACGACAGCGGGGGCGTCCAGATTTCGTTGCCGCGCAGTGCAAAGACATTAGCGGAAGTGCACTCGCTGACTTCGCCGCGCTCGTTGAGCAGCAGCATCTCGTCGAATCCGCGCTCATGCGCTTCTTCGTACCAAGTCAAGTTCTGAGCCCACGAGAGCACCTTAGCGCCGGCGAACTCGCTTTGAGCGTGGCGGCCGTGCGGTTTGATGGCAAGCCGCACGCTGTCTCCCCAATCGTTCAAGTCCGTCGTGAACGCAATGAGATCGAAGTCGCGGGTCTGATCCGGGCCTTCGTAGAGTCCCCCACGATTGCGCACAATAATGACGCGCAGAGTGGCGTTGTGGGCTGAATTGCCTTCCACCAATCGGAGCAGGCGGGATTGGAGCCAGCCAGGATCGCCCGGAAAAGGAACGTGCATGAGGCGGGCATCGTGACGCATGCGCTGCCAGTGACGTTCGAAGGCGAATAGCACGCCGTCGGCAACGCGAATCGTGCTAAATACGCCCCAGCCGCTCAGGAGTCCCGTTTGACCGGCCGACAGGGTTTTCGCGTGACCGTCGAGGATGTTGTCGTTATGGAGAAAAAGGCGGTGCAAATTCAATTTTACCCGATTGCGGCACCGGCGCTTACGCGACGTTGAACACGTGTTTGAATCCGTAATCCATGTGGAGCTGCTGATGGCAATGGAAAAGGGTCAGACCTTCCATAGCGGGCGTGAAGTCAGCTTCAATTTTCTTGAAGCCTTTCACTAACACCACGTCCTTAATCACACCACTGGTCGGCTTACCGTTCACGCTCGTCAGCTCGAAGCTGTTGCGGTGCAGGTGGACGGGGTGGGCATCGTCTGTCTGGTTGTCGAATACCAGGCGATAGCGGCGGCCTTTGTGGAGTAATTGTGGCGCGGCATTGGGATCGTACTGTTTGCCGTTGATCGTCCAGTGATTGAAGCCACCCGTTCCACCGTTGATCTTTCCGAAAACCAACGGAATGGTTTCGTCGACGTTTTGAGGAGCGGGATTTTCGCCAAAGGCCGCATAATCCCACGATGCTTTCCCCGGTTTTACCCAACGGGGCTGCCCGGATTTACCGGCGTATTCGACGACGACACCCATGCCATTCATCCGGTCGTCGTCTTTGGGAGTGCCTAGGACCCAGACCCCAGAGTTCTTCATTTCTACAACAGCGTCGATGCGTTCGGCGGTGCCCAGTTCGAGGACCTCCACCGGCTGAGAATGTGGAACCGGATTGCCGTCCAGTGCGATCACCTGGAACACATGGCCTGGGAGTGCTAACTGTATATTTTCGGTGGCGCTCGCGTTCAGGAAATGAAACAGGACGCGCTGGCCTTCTTTGACGCGGATCGGTTCGCCGAAGCCGAGACATTTTCCGTTGATCGTGAAGCGCTGGTATCCGATCTCCCAGCCGTTGGGCGTTTCGTCCTTCTTCTGCTGCGCCATGCGCTCGCGCTGCTCTTGATCGGGCTCCTCCTCTTCCTCCTCGGTAGTGTAAAAGGGCTCCCATTCGTGCGTGGCCAGGAATAACTCCTGGTCGTACTGGCCTGGGTTGTTCTTCGGCTCGATGTAGACGAAAGCGAACTGGCCGGTGTAAGTGCCGCGGCTAAGATCTGACATCGGCATGACGTGCGTGTGGACGAACCGGGTTCCAAACGGCTGAGGAGTTAAGCGGTAGCGCCGGTGGCCGTGTGCGGGAACAGCCAGGCTCTTCTCCTCCTGGGCTCCGTCGACGTCCGCGGGTATGATCTGCCCGTGCCAATGGACGAGTTCCGGCGTATCGGTATCGTTAAAGAGGTCCACCGTCACAGGCACGCCTTCACGCAACCGTATGAGTGGACCGGGAACGCTGCCGTTATAGCCGATGGTACTGATGGTGTGGTCCTTGGCGATGTCAACTAATACAGGGCCAATACGCAAAGTGACGTCCGCGGGACCTGCCGGAGCAGAGGCCGAGCCGTCCGGCGCGTCCGTGCGGCTGGCGCGTGTGCAGCTTCCCAACAGCAGTCCGGTTCCTGCCGTTGCGGCGGAAAGAAAATCGCGGCGCGTGTGCATGGTTACCTGATTCCATTCTCGCGAACATCTGAAGTTCGAGGCGGTGTTCGCTTCACTGCCAAATCCTGTAGAATGGTGTTTCACATCCTGAGCGTTCACGGCACGCTACTGCCGGCGCGGATGCTTAGGGCACACAGGGGACCGAAAAATGCCAGTGACACAAGCGGGGCTCGAGGGCATCGTCGCCGCCGAGTCCCAGATCTGTTTCATCGACGGAGATCAGGGAATTCTCAGTTACCAGGGCTTCAACATTCATACCCTGGCGGACAACGCGACGTTTGAAGAGGTGATCTATTTGCTTTGGCACGGCAAGCTGCCGAAGCAATCCGAACTGGACGCATTAAAAGCGGATTTGGTGCGTTACCGGCCCATTCCCAAAGAGGTGGCCACCTTCTTGGGCTCGGTACCAAAGGCCCAGCCGATGGACGTACTGCGCACGGCGGTATCGATGCTCAGCCTGTACGACCCGAAGGCGCGCGACAACTCCATCGAGGCCAGCACGGAAAAGGCCAGCCGCCTGATGGCGCAGACCGGAACCATCGTGACCACGTTCGACCGTTTGCGCGACGGCAAGCCCGTGGTGGAGGGAGATCCCGGTCTGACCTTCGCGGGGAATTTCCTCTACACGCTGACCGGCACGAAACCCGACGACGTGATGGAGCACGTGTTCGACATCGCTCTGATCCTGCACGCCGATCATGAATTGAACGCCTCTACCTTCGCCGCGCGTGTGACGGCGGCTACGCTGTCCGATATCCATTCGGCGGTAACGTCGGCGATTGGCGCGTTAAAGGGGCCGTTGCATGGCGGCGCGAACGAGGAAGTGATTCGCATGCTGCTGGAAGCAGGGAACGAACGCGCCGCCGTGGCGCACGTTCAGGACATGCTGACTAATAAGAAAAAGGTGCCTGGCTTCGGACATCGCGTCTATCGCACTGAGGATCCGCGCGCCACGCACCTGCGCGCGCTCTCGGAAGAACTCGGCGAACGCACTGGACACTTGGACCTTTACCTCACATCTAAGAAGATCGAGGAAATGATCAAGGACCAGAAGCACCTGAACGCGAACGTGGACTTCTACTCGGCCTCGACGTATTACTCACTGGGCATCCCGATCGATCTGTTTACGCCGATTTTCGCGGTCAGCCGGATGTCGGGATGGACCGCGCACGTCCTGGAGCAATACCGCAATAACCGGCTCATCCGGCCGCGCGCCGACTACATAGGCAAACCGGTGGGCCAGCCCTGGGTGCCGATTTCTCAACGGTAACTGAATTGGCCGCGGAGGAACGCGGATAAACACCGATGCATGATTTGTCTCAATTCCGGGCCAATCTGGATAGCTATGCGGCGCGCTTGGCGACGCGAGGCTTTCAATTGGACGTGGAGCAGTTTCGGGCTTTGGATACCGAGCGCCGCGCGGCCGTAACCGAATCGGAGCAGCTCAAAGCGCAGCGCAACGCGGAATCCCAGGAGATCAGCAAGCTTCGCAAGCAGGGCGTCGATACCGGCGAGCAGCAACAGAAAGTCCGCGCCATCGGCGAGCGCATCGCGGCGCTGGATGAGAATGTCAAAGCGCTGGACGAACGCTTTCGCGAGCTGCTGGCTGGAATTCCTAACGTTCCGCACGAGTCGGTGCCGGTGGGGCGCAGCTCCGAACAAAATGTTGAGGTGCGGCGATGGGGAGCGCCGCCCCAGTTCGATTTCGAGCCCAAAGCGCATTGGGATCTTGGGCCGGAGCTTAAAATCCTGGACCTGGAACGGGCGGCCAAGATCACCGGTGCGCGTTTTGCCGTTTATTGGGGCATCGGCGCGAAGCTGGAGCGCGCGCTGATGAACTTCATGCTGGATGTGCATACCCAGCAGCACGGCTACACCGAAGTGTTTCCGCCTTGCCTGATCAATTCGGCCAGCCTGTACGGCACCGGCCAGCTACCGAAATTCAAAGCGGACCTGTTCAAGGTGGAGGATCACGATTTCTGGCTGGCGCCCACGGCTGAAGTTCCGGTAACCAATCTGTTCCGCGACGAAACGCTGGATGCGGCCGCGTTGCCCATCCGTCTGTGCGCCTACACTCCCTGCTTCCGCAGCGAAGCGGGATCGTACGGACGCGACGTGCGTGGCATTATTCGCGTGCACCAGTTCCACAAAGTCGAGATGGTGAAATTTGCCGCGCCGGAACACAGTTACGAAGAACTGGAGAAGATGACCGCGGATGCGGAGGACATCCTCAAACGGCTGGGCCTGCCGTTCCGCACAGTCGCGCTGTGCACGGGAGACCTGGGGGCGTCCGCGGCGAAAACCTACGATGTCGAAGTATGGCTTCCTGGGCAGAATGATTACAAGGAAATCTCGTCTTGCTCGAACTGCGAAGCCTATCAGGCGCGGCGTGCCTCCATTCGCGCCAAATCCGGCAAAGGCAAGGCCGAGTACGTGCACACGCTGAATGGGAGCGGACTGCCGATCGGGCGCACCTGGGTGGCCATCATTGAGAACTACCAACAGGCCGATGGCAGTGTGATCGTGCCGGAAGCGTTGCGTCCATACCTTGGGGTGGAGCGGATTCGGCCCGAGTCACAAGCATTCCATTAAAATTCCTTACGCGGAACGTCTTCCGATTCAAAAGCTTCCTCGCCGCGCCCGTGGGCTTAGCGTGCAGGCGCCGTGCGAATTGCGCTTACCCTGAAGCCGGATTTGAGCTACTCGCCGATCCAAAATTGTTTTCACTGGAGGCAGCATGTTCCGTTTCAGGCAGTGGCTCTTGTGCGCCACCTTGGGGTTAGGCCTAAAGCTGGGGGCCGCTCCGCCTCTGACGACCATTCAAGACGTTTTGTTCAATTCGGATGGGAGCCGTTTCAACGGTGTCCTGACCATCTCGTGGCAGAGTTTCGAGGCGTCGGACACCACTAACATCGGGGCGTCAACCGATCGGCTGCAAATCACCAACGGAATTCTCTATGTGCAGCTGGTTCCGACGACGAACGCCGACACGCCCGCGATTTACACGGTGCAGTACAACAGCAGCGGAAGCACGATGTACACCGAAGCATGGGCGGTGCCGCCGAGCAGCACGTCGCTGAGGGTGCGCGATGTGCGGCTAGCCCCAGGAACGGTGACGGGATCCGCTCCGACTCCTTCGTCGCCGCCCGGAACGGGATCGAATGGCACGTCGACACCTCCGGCGAACTCCACCGCTCTACAGATCACCGACATTACGGGACTCCAGAACGCTCTGAACATACGGCCCACCCAAGGGACGGCGTTCGCCATCGCTCGCGCCGCCGTGATCGACTCGGTAGGCGCGATTGACGGAGCTACTGGAAATCTGGCCGATTGCGTGCATGTGGACGGAACAAGCGGGCCGTGTGGGAGCGTCAGCGGCGGAGGCGGCGCGGGAACGTTCGTGGATGCTGAATTTCCATCGGGGACGCTGGATGGCGTGAATGCGCACTTCACGTTGGCAAATACGCCGGTACCCGCTTCGAGCTTGCAGATGTTCCGCAACGGCCTGCTCTTAAAGCAGGGCAACGATTACACAGTATCGGGCAACACTCTGACGTTTTTGGCGGGGGCGATTCCGCAGCCGGCCGACGTTTTGTTGGGATCCTATCGGATTTCGGTGGCGCTCTCCGGCATCGGATTTGTCGATATGGAGACGCCGTCGGGAACGCTGAATGGCAGCAACACCAGCTTCACCCTCTCTCAAATACCCAGTCCGGCCAGCAGCCTGGATGTGTTTCGCAACGGAATTCGCCTGACATCGGGATTGGACTACACACTCAGCAACAACACCCTCACGTTCCTCTCGGCCGACATCCCGCAAACGGGCGACGTCCTGCTGTGCTCTTATCGGGTGTCTCAGTAGTCCGTAAGCAACGCGCTAAGGCGTTTCAATCCGGCGGTCTGCTGCGATCTTTGCATTGCTCTTATCGCTGAGATGCCGCAGTATGATAGCGGTACCGGTACTTCAGTGTAATCGCGAGAGGATTGAGACAGTTACCGGTTTCGTGCGCCTTGCGTGGGAATGATCGAGCCATTCTAAAGGCGGTGCCGGTAACTGTCTCAATTCTGCTTGAAGCGCTGTGTCACTGCCAGCCGCCGCCCAAAGCTCGATAGAGTTGCACCACCGCTTGCAATTCAATGAGCTTGAGCTGCGCTAGCGTGAGCTGCCCGCCGAACAGGTTCCGCTCTGCATCTAGCACCTGCAGATAGCTGTCGAGGCCGCCGCGGTAGCGCAGGTTCGACAGCCGCACGCTTTCCGACAGCGCGGTTACCAACTTCTCCTCTTCCTGACGCTGTTCGTGTGTTTTTTCATGGGCCGCCAACGCGTCCGACACTTCGCGCAGCGCGCTGTAAATGCTTTTCCGATATGTCACGAGCATCTCGCGCTCCTGCGCTTCGGTGAGATTCAGGCCGGCGCGCAGTCCGGCGTTGAAAATTGGAACTGTCATGCTGGGGCTGATGCTGGCCATCCGCGCAGGTGCCGTGAGGAGTTCGGTTAGAGCGCTGCTTTGGCCGCCGACGAAGCCGGTTAACGATATCTGGGGAAAAAAGAGCGCGCGCGCCGCGCCGATTTGCGCATTCGCAGCAATCAGGTTCTCTTCGGCTTGACGTATATCGGGCCGGCGTTCCAGCAATGAAGCAGGTAAGCCGGGCGGCAATTCCGGCGGTCCGGTAAGCTGCTCCAACGCGGCGCCGCGCTGGATCGTCCCAGGGGCGTTGCCCAGCAGCAGGCTGAGCGCGTTCTCAGACTCGTTAATCGCGCGTTCGGTGCTTGCGATCTGGACCGTGGCGGTGTACAGGAACTGCTCGGCTTGGTGCACCTCAAGGCCGCTGGCCGCACCTCGATCCTTTCGAAGCTGCATCAGGTGCAGACTTTGTTGCGCGGCATCTCGTGTTTGCCGTGCAATTTCCAATTCCAGATCCTGCTCCCGCAAGGCGAAGTAGGAGTTCATGACGTCGGCAATCAAAGAGAGCCTTACGCCCAGCTGCGCCTCCTCGGTCGCCAGGTACTGGGCACGCGCCGCCTCGGTAAGCCGCCGGACCCGCCCCCATAGATCCAGTTCCCAGGCGAAGCTCAGGCCCGCTTGCGTATAGGCGGTCCGGAAAGGCTGGCGGCTGGGAAACGGAAAGGCGCCAATGGCCGAGGCCTGCGAGGCCGTAAAGCCCGCCGGGAGATCGAGGGTCGGGAAAAGCTGAGAGCGGGTTAGGCCCACCTGCGCGCGCGCCTCGAGCACTCGTTCAGCCGCGATCTGCACATCGAAATTCTGCTGCAGCGCAGTCTGGACGAGCTGTGTCAGCACGTCATCGCGAAAGAGATCGACCCATTTGACATCGCCGACCGATGCAGCGCCACCGGCTGCGGGCGCGTTGCGAAACTGCTCCGGGAAGGCCTGCTGGGGACGATGATAGTTGGGGCCCACCATGCATCCGGAGAGCGTCAGGATGGCCGGGAGCGCTAGAACAGCCAGACTGCGCAGCGCGCCACAGCTCAAGCGACCGTCTCCGGAGTGCGCTCTTCCTGACGGGTGTCCCGCCGTTTGCGCCGTTCGGCGATCGTCTCGATCACGTAATACTGCACCGGCACAAAAAAGATGGCCAGCAATGTGGCGGCGTTCATCCCGCCAAACACCGCCGTTCCGAGCGAGCGTCGCGAGGCCGCGCTGGCGCCCGTCGCGATGAACAGCGGCACGACGCCGAGAATGAACGCGAAAGACGTCATCAGAATGGGCCGGAGCCGCAGGCGCGCCGCGTGCAGCGCCGCTTCACGAACCGGCATGTGATCGCGCGCGTGGCTGTCCTTGGCGAACTCCACGATCAGAATCGCATTTTTCGCCGCGAGCCCGATCAGCGTTACGATTCCGATCTGCGTATAAATGTCGTACGGATAGTTGCGCAGATACACGGCCAGCAGCGCTCCGAACAATCCCAGCGGAAGCGATAGCAACACGGCAAACGGAATCGACCAGCTCTCATACAGCGCCGCCAGGCACAGAAAAACCAGAACGGTTGCGAAGCCGAAGATCACGCCTTCATGCCCTTGCGCGAGTTTCTGCTGGTAAGTTGTGCCGGTCCACTCATACCCATAACCGGTGGGAAGCGACTGCGCCGCCACTTTTTCCATGACATCGATCGCTTCGCCGGAACTGACGTTGGGCGCGGGGCCTCCCAGAATCTGGATCGCGCGGAAGCGGTTGTAGCGGAAAACTACGTCCGGCCCGGTAGTCGGCTCAACGGATGCAAGCGTTCCCAGCGGCACCATGTTGCCGTCGGAGCTGCGGACGTAAAAGTGGTCAATGTCGGACGGGCGCATGCGAAATTGCGGCTCGGCTTCCACCAGAACTTGCCAGGTGTGACTAAAGCGGTTGAAGTCGTTCACGTACAGTCCGCCGAGGAAGGT
>Ga0209062_1000457_pt1 | contig 123607 bp, 102 predicted proteins | sample Coa_R2_2_FD_187158 | JGI IMG/M metagenome (GOLD analysis project Ga0209062, IMG submission 187158) | Surface soil microbial communities from Centralia Pennsylvania, which are recovering from an underground coalmine fire - Coalmine... | ecosystem: Environmental > Terrestrial > Soil >... | reverse complement strand
CGAAAAACTGACTTTTCCACCTCACTTGGAAATCCCGCAAACCGCGCGGGATTCCCACTTTCCAACAACTTCCACGACGGCGGCCTTATAAACCATACCGGACATTTCATCTGCTACCAAAAACCGGACATTTCACTTGCTACGAACACGGGGAAGCAGCGATGGTAGAGATTTTTCTTCACAATTCATCAATTCTTGAACAAATAACCTGACTGCGACAAGCGGTTGCGTTATATGTTTATGGAAGCGACTCCTGATTACGATCACTGCGCTTTTACTTACACATTTTTTGGATGGCCACATGAATAAAACTTTCCTTCTGCGTCTGTTTGCCTGCTGCTCCATTCTGTGCTCTGCCCCATTTATATGGGGACAGGCGACCACTTCTCTGGGCGGTCATGTGACGGATTCGAGCGGCGCAATCATTCCCGGAGCAGCGGTAAAGCTCACCATGCCCGCCACTGGCACTGTGCGGACGAGCACCGCCAACAGCAGCGGCGAGTATCAGTTTTCGCAGCTCACGCCGGGGCGGTACACGCTCACGGTCACAGCCAGCGGATTTGGCACCGTAGAGAAGACAGGCGTTGAGTTGCTGGTGAGCCAGCCAGCGACGGTGAATGTGGAACTGCCGGTTGCATCTGTGACGCAGCAGGTGACGGTGGTCTCTCAGGTGCAGCCAGTGCTGAACACAACGGATGCGACACTGGGGAATGCGTTTTCAAGCCATCAGATTGAAAACCTGCCGAGCGAGGCGAGAAATGTTCCTGACCTGCTGAGTCTTCAGCCTGGGGTCACGTATCTGGGGCGCACGGACGAAAACACGGGAACGCAGTCGAATGGAAACAACGGTGGCGATGCGCGCAGTGGAGCAGTCAATGGCGGCAGAAGTGATCAATCGAACATCACGCTGGACGGAGTAGACGTCAACGACATCAACAAAGGCTACGCTTTCACGAGTGTGCTGCGCGTGTCGCAGGATGCAGTCGCAGAGTTTCGCGTGACCACGAGCAATCCAAATGCCGCAGAAGGGCGCTCTTCCGGAGCTCAGGTGGCGCTGGTGACAAAGAGTGGCACCAACTCTCTGCGCGGAGCCATTTACGAATACAACCGCAACAATCTTTTTCATGCGAATGATTTTTTTAATAAGCAGACGCAGGCGGTTGAGGGCCTGCCGAATGTGCCACTGAAGCTGATTCGCAATGTTTTTGGCGCGGCCGTGGGTGGTCCTATCAAGAAGGACAATGCGTTTTTCTTTTTGAGCTATGAAGGCCGCCGCGATACGCAGGGTTTCAATTCCAATGGCAACACGGTGCCGACGGCAAGCTACCGGGCTGGAAATCTGATGTATTGTTCGGTGAATGTAGCGCCTTGCCCTTCCAGTAATCTGGTGACGCTTACGCCTGCTGATCTGAAGAAGATGGACCCTCAGGGGATTGGAGTGAATACGGCGGTCCTCTCTCTGATGAACAGCTATCCCATGCCAAACAATCCATCACAAGGCGATGGCATGAATACAGAAGGCTATAGCTTTGCCTACACGGTGAACCGCAGCTATAACACGTATGCGGCACGGCTGGATTGGGACGTGACCGGCAAAGGGAAGCATCTGCTTTTCTGGCGCGGCAATCTGCAGAACGATCGCGAGCCGGGCGGCCCGCAGTTTCCCGGACAGCCGGGAAGCAATACGCTGCTGACAAACAGCAAGGGCTTTGCGGCAGGATATACGCTGGTCTTCAACAGCGACATTATTAATAACCTGGTGGTGGGACTTACGCGCCAAGGGCTGAGCAATGCGGGACGGCTTTCAGGCCCGTATGTGGACTTGCAGGGATTTACATCGCTGAATGCCCACACCTCTTCTAACTTCACGATCACGCCGGTCTATAACTTTGCTGATAACTTTTCATGGACAAAGCATAACCATAACTTCGCCTTCGGGACCAACCTGCGTTTTATTGATAATCGCAGCTCAAGCAATGCGCTCTCGTATGCGAATGCTTCGGGGACCTATCAATATCTCAACCCCGGAACGATTGCGGGCAGTGGCGGGCCCTTCGATCCGCCGGTGTATGGATATCCTGATGTGCCCGGACATTACCGGTCAGACTACAACTCGAGCCTGATGGGCGTTGTGGGAGTGATCAATGTTGGGAACATCACTTACAACAACACGAAGAATGGAACGACGCTTCCGGTCGGGTCGCCTGTTTCGCGCGACTATCGCTGGAACGAGTATGAGTTTTATGCGCAGGACACGTGGAAGGCGCTCAAGAACCTGAGCATCACATACGGGCTGCGCTACTCCTACCTGCAGGTGCCGGCGGAGACGAGCGGAACACAGGTGGGCATTTGTCAGATTGTTGGCGATGCGTGCGCCTCGGGACCGTTTTCACTGACGCAGTTTGTGAACCAGCGCGGGCAGCTTGCAGCGTCGGGTCAGTCTGCAAGCCGTGCCGGAGAGCTGGGTTTTCCTATTAATGGCCGCTATAACGGGAAGCCGGACTACTGGACGCCAGACAAATTCGACCTGGGGCCCAGAATTGCTTTTGCTTATTCGCCTGCTCCGGAGTCTGGGTTTTTCAAGATGCTTTTTGGCAATGGCCAGAGCAGCATTCGCGGGGGCTATTCGCTGGTCTTCGACCACTTTGGAGCAGCGCTTGTGAACGAGTTTGATACGGAAGGTTCGTTCGGACTGTCTACGAGCCTGCAGACGAGTGCAGGAGTCCTGAAGGTTGGCACCGCGCCGCGCTTCACCGGGATCAACAACGTGCCACAAAGCCTGCTGCCGCCTGCGCCTGCTGTGGGCTTTCCTGCGATTCCGGTGAGAAGCGGGCCGACGAGCGGGGCAATCTACTGGTCAGAAGATGCTGCGGTGAAGACTCCCTATGCGCATGCGATTGATTTCTCGATTGCGCGGCAGATTGGCAATGGTGCATCGCTGGAGATTACATATGTGGGGCGCCTGGGTCATCGCCTGATGGAGCAGGAAGATGTGGCCATGCCTACGAATCTTGCGGCTGCGGGAACGAGCTACTTTGCCGCAGCGCGACAGATGTCTCTGATGGCGCGCGCCAACAACGGAAATGGCGTACCTGTTTCGTCCGTGCAGCCAATTGCGTACTGGGAAACACTTTTTGGCGCGCTCGATGGGCAGGACATTGGCTTTGGACCTGGCTTTACGGCCACGCAAAACATTTATCAGCTATACCAGCAGAATTTATACAACGAAGCCAACGCTCTGTATGCGCTGGACATGTCGGACGACGCGACACAGGCGGGCATCAATCCGAACCAGGCCTATCCGTCGAACCGCTTTTATCACGACCAGTTCTCAGCGCTGTATGCGTGGCGTTCGATTGGGTCATCCAATTACAACGCGTTGCAGGTGGTGTACCGGCAGAGGCTCGGGCTGGGTTTTCAGGCGGACTTCAACTACACCTATTCCAAATCGCTCGATATCACGTCGCAGGCAGAAAGGTCAGGGTCGTCCGGTTCCATTAACTATGCGCAGATCATCAACACGTGGGAGCCGAACCAGCTGTATGGGCCATCGGATTTTGACCTGCGTCACCAGATCAATGCCAACTACATCTGGGACCTGCCTTTGGGCCGCGGCAAGCGCTTCGCTTCCTCGATTGGACGCCTGGCAGACGAGATCATTGGAGGGTGGCAGACGACGGGCATCATTCGATGGACGAGCGGGCTGCCCTTTGGTGTGAACAACGGGAATAATTTTCCGACAAATTATGACATTCAGGGATTTGCCACGCAGGTTGGAAAGATTCCGCACGGGCGCGGCAAGTTACAGCAGCAATTTGCGGATCCTGCTGCTGTTCTTGAGGCATTTGATTTCGCTTTGCCAGGTGAATCCGGCACGCGCAACCCGCTGCGCGGCGATGGATATTTTGAGCAGGACGCAGGCCTGGGCAAGACCTTTCCGATCAACGAACGCATGAGCCTCAAAGCGGGCATGGAGGTTTTCAACGTAACCAACAGCGTGCGTTTTGATGCGCATTCGGTTTCTGCGAGGATTGATAATCCCAGCAGCTTTGGCAATGCAACGAGCACGCTTACCAATCCGAGGCTGGCGCAGTTTTACGCTCGCTTTGAGTTCTAAATAGCAGGGCCTTGATTTCACTGAGCAAAGATCAAGGTCTACTGTCCCACTTGCGTTACGCAGCGCATCGTCAGTGCGCAGGCGCGAGTACTCCCGTGCCTGTGCCTGATAATTCAATGCGCACAACCATCGGCGTGCCTCACAGCTTACGCAGGCCACAGCCGCTTGCAGAAGCTCTCAACTGTCAGTAACCCTCAATTTATGAATACTTTATAAGCAAAGTAGGGGGTAATCCGAGGGAAAGCCTCTGAGTCAGGCTTTCCCTTCGCCGGAACAAAGTCACTCCCCGGACACCTTCCAGCGCAGCCCGAATGACACCGTGGGCCGGTAATATTCGCGCTGAACAGGATAAATTCCGCTTCCGTTATAGAACCCAAATACTTCATTGCTCAGGTTCAGTCCGGAAGCAGTCACCTGCAGGTTCTTATACAGACGGTAACTGCCCTGCACATCAAACTGCGTGTGCGCATAGAAGTAGTTGTCGCCCGTCGGCCCCTTCAGCCCAAGAATGGGGTCATTGGCTGGCCCCGTCGAGGCTGTCCATTGATATGCCGCAATATTCGCATCATTGTGACTGATGGCAAACCTCGAGGAAAAGCGGCCCAGATCATACGTCAGGTTGAAGTTGTAATTGTTCGGGGCCATGCGGTCCAGGTTCGGATGGTCCGTCCGGCCGCTGTCGAAGTTGGCCGGAAAGGTAACGCGTGAAGTCGTGTAACTGTAGTTTGCATTTACGCCAAAGCCCCGCAGGCCCCCCGGCAAAAACGAAAACCGCTGTTCCCACTCTGCCTCAAAGCCCTGAATGCTGGCGTTCGGCCCATTGATAGACTGTGTTTCCTGGTATGTCTTGCCCGTATTGTTGTAATCAGGAATCAATGTCGCCACCGGATAAATCGGGTCCGAGAGCTGCTTGTAAAAATATCCAGCCTGAAGGATGCCCAGCGGCTGGAAAAAGTGCTCCACCAGCACATCAAGGCTGTTCCCCTTCGTGGGTTTCAGGCTTGGATTACCAGTAGAAATCGTCGGATACGGAGTGCTGTTTGGATCCACTACCGTGGCCGGAACAAGGTCTCCGATATTAGGCCTCGCAACACCTCGGCCATACACGACGCGCAGGTTGCTGTTGAGCTGAAATTGATATTGAAGCGCCACACTGGGCAGAACATTAAAGTAGCTCGCATCCTGCCTGACGGGCGTGACCGTCGGCTGGATCGGATTGCCTTGCGAATCCTGGTTCGCCGTCACATTGTTCGCCAGGAAATGCGTGCTTCCATTATCAAAGCGCAGGCCGCCCTGGAGGCGGAATTTTCCGAAGTAAATCACGTCCTGGATGTAACCTGCTGAGATGTTTTCATCTGCGTTGAAAAATGCTTCGGCTTCGGCAGTCGTTGCATTCACCGTGTCCAGCGTAAAGGCACTGGAATTTGTCTGAAATGCGTTCAGCATTTTTCTGTAAGACGAAGCCGGCCCATAAGCCCGTCCCTGTATGGCGAATGTTTTGTTGTAGTACGTGGGATTGGTATAACCACCCACCACATCCGACAACAGAAAAGGGCTGGCTCCGTTGGGCGTGTATCTGTTGTTGGTTTTTCGTTGTGTGGAATAAGAATTCCGAATCCGCGTACCAATCGAGAAGGTGCTTGGATGCCCATTCACCGTATAATTGTGGGCCAATGACGCATCACCTTCATAATTGAGCTGTGTTGCGTGATAGGTGTAGAAGTCCGTTTCGCTCACGCCATACTGTGTAGCGTCAAAGCCGTTTATCCCGTCCGTCGCAAATAGCCTTGGCCTGTATGGGTCGCTGTTGTCCTGAGTAAAGGTCACTCCGGTTGGTCCGTTGAAATAGGTAGTTGGAAAGGACTGTCCGCCAATATTGTGCCCGCGCGAAGCAGCAAATTCGTAGATGATCGTGTCGGACTTCAGGTCGTGGCGCGCGCCAGCCAGAAAGCTGAACACCTGCTGATCAGGCCGCCGAATGTAGTGACGGTATTGCCAGTTCCCGGTATTGTCAAAATTGAGTTGGTTCCCATTGATGCCCGTCAGCGCGCCGGCATTCGGCGTGTACACCCACGCTTCGCCAAAGTCATGGAAATCGGCAAACAGGCCTTTCAGATAAGCAGTCACCGTAGGCGTAATACGGTCATCTACGCCGAGATCGAACCCATACCGTGTGCGGTAGTAGGTATAAGAGCGCAGGTCCTCGCTGTTGATGTACGCGATGTTTTGCCCATTCACAGTTCCCGTGGTCTGGCTCGGTTCAAGATCATCGATGCCGCGATTGGTGCGGTCCCATGTTCCACCAAGAAGGAAGCCGAAGTTCTTGTTCGTTCCAAACCGCTGGCCAAACGTGCCATCGAAACCACCGCGCCAATACCCGGTTTGTAGCGGATTGTAGCCAGCCGTACCACTCAACGCATAGGTTGATTTGTCCTGCGCCGTTTTTGTTACAAGATTCACAGTGCCACCAATCGCATCCGCATCCTGATCTGCAGCCAGCGTTTTGTAGACCTCGATACGTTCCACAACATCAGACGGCACCGCATCCAGCTTGATATTTCGGACTGTCACTTCGGGAGCAGGAACATTGATTCCATTAATGGTTACATTGCTCAGCCTCGGTTCAGTTCCGCGAATCTGCACATACTTGCCTTCGCCCTCATCGCGTTCGAGAGAAACGCTGGGCAAGCGGCCAACCGCATCGGCAATGTTGTTATTTGGCAGGCTTGTGATGACACCTGCTGGTTCCACCTGCACAATTTCAGCCGACATACGCTCAACGTTCACTGCCTCCGCATCACCCTGAAGGCGCGGCGCGGTGACCATGACCGTATCAGCTTCAGAAGCAACCTGAAGTTTCACACTGACGTTTGTTGTTTGTCCGGCAGCTACGCTAACGCTCACCTCATAGGGTTGAAATCCTACATACGATGCTTTGACTGTATATTGCCCCGCTGGAAGATTGGAAATGCGAAACAGACCTTGATCATCTGTGGTCGTTTGTCTCCCAACAGGCTGAATCTCGATCTTCGCGCTGACAAAAACCGCTCCCGCAGAGTCCTGAACAGTGCCAGAAATTGTTCCAGTCCCAGTCTGCGCTGAAAGCCGGGTCACGAACAATGTAGCGGAGAACAAAAGGGCAGCAATCCACTTGCGCACCATACTTACCTCCTGAATTGCCGGACACAATTCAACGCTTTATCAGTTTTCTTCGGAAAAGTTGTCCGGGGTTGGTTTGAAGGTAAGGGCGGATTTCTTAAGTGAAACTTAAGAAAGAACAGCTGTAATAGTCATTTAATACATGCTGCGCAGAATTGACGGCTTGTTAACAATCTTGAATTTCCGAAGAAGCAGATTTAACTATCTTTTTAAGTGATGTTCATAATTTGAAGTAGATCTGCTGGACTCCACTACGGCGAAAATCATTCATTGTTTCCTCTATAGAATTGCCCAAAGCGATGGCGCGGCAGGCATTTTCTATCACCACTGCCTCAAACCCGGCAGCCTTGGTGTCCATTGCGGAGAATCGCACACAATAGTCGTAAGCCAACCCTGCAAGAAATACTCTCGTAATTCCGCGTTCGCGAAGATAACCTGCGAGTCCGGTCTTCGTCCGCCGGTCATTTTCCTGGAAAGCGGAATACGAATCAATCTCGCGGCGGAAACCCTTGCGCAGAATCAATTCTGCATGCGGAATATCCAGGCTGGGATGGAATTCCGCACCCGCGCTTCCCTGCACGCAGTGATCAGGCCAGAGTGTCTGTTCTCCATAGGACGCTTCCACAACGTGGAGCGAAGCCTTCCCCGGATGGCTGGAAGCAAAAGAAAGATGATGTTTCGGATGCCAGTCCTGCGTCAACACAACATGCTCAAAGCGTTGGGCAATCTGGTTAATGATCGGCACAACTTCATCGCCGGATGGCACAGGGAGCGCGCCACCGGGGCAAAAGTCTCTCTGCACATCAATCACCAGAAAAACGTCGTGTGTTGTAATTTCCATCGCCATTGAGCCTTGGTTTGGGGTCTTTTCAATCGTGCTCTTCAGGGTATATGTTAATGGGTCGCATTGTGCAACGGCCCACAAGCCAGGCTGCTTGTTGGCGCCTCTAATTTTATTTAGTGAATGGAGTAGTTTCGATGTCCTCCCTTGCGCATCCTGAAGTGCAGACCCAGAAGGATTTTCTTCCCCTGAATGGAACGGACTACGTTGAATTTTATGTCGGCAATGCACGGCAGTCCGCTTATTATTACCGGCTGGCATTTGGAATGAAGCTGGTTGCTTATGCCGGACCTGAAACAGGCGCTCGGAACCGCGCCTCCTATGTTTTACAGCAGGGCAAGGTCCGATTTGTGCTCACAACTCCCCTGCGGCCCGACGGAGAAATTGCCGAGCACGTGCACCGTCATGGCGATGGAGTTCATGACGTTGCACTATGGGTGGACGACGCAAAGCTCGCATGGAAAGAAACCACCAGACGCGGCGCCCGCAGCATCCGTGAACCGTTTGAACTGCGCGATGAAAATGGCGTCGTCAGGCTCTCGACCATTGCAACGTATGGCGACACCGTCCATACCTTTGTGGAGCGCGGGGAGTACAAAGGCGTTTTTATGCCTGGATATCGAGCGGTGGAAGAAGATACACTTGCGCGTCCTGTAGGACTGCTCCACGTGGATCATATGGTCGGCAATGTCGGCTGGAACGAGATGAACCGCTGGGTGGATTTCTATGCCGATGTAATGGGCTTCTCTCTTTACCAGCACTTCGACGACAAAGACATTTCGACAGAATATTCCGCTCTGATGTCCAAGGTGATGGCAAATGGCAACGGGCGCGTAAAGTTCCCGATTAATGAACCAGCAGAAGGCCGCAGAAAATCGCAGGTTGAAGAATATCTGGAGTATTATCACGGACCCGGCGTACAGCACATCGCCCTAGCGACAAATGACATCCTCCACACTGTCTCGCAGCTCCAGGCCCAGGGCGTTGAGTTTCTGAAAGTACCGCACACGTACTACACCGAACTGGAAAAGCGAGTAGGAAAAATTGACGAGCCGATCCAGGACCTGGAAAAACTTGGAATTCTGGTTGACCGGGACGATGAAGGATATATGTTGCAGATCTTTACGCGCCCAGTGGAAGACCGTCCAACCCTGTTTTACGAAATTATCCAGCGTAAGGGCAGCCGCAGCTTCGGCAAGGGCAATTTTAAGGCGCTCTTTGAAGCCATTGAACGCGAACAGGCGTCACGCGGCAATTTGTAGATAGCAGGGTCAGGAGCGTGGCGGGAAAGAAACCGCCACGCTCTTTACTTTTGCCTCTTTCCGCGAGACTCCTTCTCAAAGTGAAGGAAAATCCACACGAGCAAGGGGTAAGAACTTCATAAAAGCGTAAGGAGAAAGTTGCGCGCAAGAGAACCGTGGTGGAACCCGGTCCAGAACAGGAGCAAGATTGATTCTCCGTGCGAACTTTTCTCGGGATTGTTACATATCTATTGCATACTGGAAGTTGGAGGAATTCTTGCCCCGCATCCATTTTCAGCAGCAGCTTGCCGAACTGAAGGACAAGATACTGGCAATGGCTGCTCTTTCTCAGCAGGCGCTTGAGGCGTCAGTGGACGCTTATCTTCAGCTTGATCCCGGACTCTGCCAGTTTGTTCGCGACAACGAGAAGGCCATTAACGCAGCGCAGCGTGAGTTGGATGAGATGGCCTATGATCTGCTCGCAAAAGAGCAGCCCATGGCCATTGACCTGCGTTTTATTCTGGCAGTCATCAAGATCAACGGAGACCTGGAACGTATCGGCGACCAGGCCATGAGCATTGTTTTACGCGCCTCAGAGAAAATTGAAGGCATTCCCATTGACCTGCCTCTGGACATTGATGGAATGCGCAATCATGCTTCGCGTATGATCCGCACCGCATTGCAGTCACTGCTGGATGCGGATGCCCAGGTCGCAGAATCCGTACTGGCGATGGATGATGAAATTGACCGTATGAACCGCACTGCCCACCAGGAACTTACGAAATTCATCCAGGACCATCCGGAACTGAGTCCGCAGGCGCTACAGGCCATTATTATTTCCCGGAATTTGGAACGCATTGCCGACCACGCCACAAACATTGCAATGGACGTGATCTTCTGGGTGCGTGGCGCAGATATCAGGCATCAGCTGACCGCCGCAGTGGATTAGAGAGCAGCGGCGGCACGTTCTGAAGGTCCGTGCAGTTGCAAATTGCTTTTAAGCGGGAGCTTCGGTTTCCTGCTCGTAGGCGAGATAATGTGGCTCCCAAACCATTTGCTCAAGGTGAGTTGTAAGGGCTGATTCATCTTTTACAACAGCCAGGCCTTCAGCAATGGCGTGTTATTTCAATGTGCTTTTTGCCTGGGCTGTCTGGGCGTGGTCCAGCTCCCGATATATCTCTTCGTTGCGAAGGATTGCCTGCACGTATTCGCGCGTTTCAGTAAATGGAATAGACTCGACGAACTCGTCAATTCCGGTGTAGCTTCCAATGGATTGCCAGTCGGTGACGCGGTTGTCGCCCGCATTGTAGGCTGCGAAGGTGTATTCAGGCTGATTGTTGAATTTGTCGAGCGTCTGCCGCAGGTAGCGCGTTCCCAGCCGGATATTCACGGTCGGATCGAGCAGGGTACTCGTTGAGAAGTGTCGGATACCTTCTTCCTTTGCCATGCTGCGGCCTACCGAGGGCAGGAGCTGCATCAGGCCGTAGGCGTTCGCTCGCGACATGGCATTGGGATTGAATTCAGATTCCTGCCGGATGAGCGAAGCGACCATATACGGGTCTAGGCCGTTCTTTTCCGATTCGGTTTTAATGGTGGACCAATAGCTCTGCGGGAAGAGGATGCGCCAGTATTCCATTGGCAGAGCATCAATCGGAGCAGAGGTATAGAACGGGACAGCGCGCTTCATGGCCCGCATTGCGCGCCAGGTCTCTCCATAGGAAGCGTAGATTTTCGCTTCAGCCAGAGCGCCCCATTCGTCACTTCCGTCGGCGGCCTGGATTTCCGGCGCAATGTATTCATTCAGTCCAGCGTTTGCCAACAAGCGGGCGCGGACGACATGAGGATCGTCGTCGGGAATGTCATCGGAAAGTGGGGGAATGGGTTCCGGTTGCATTGCATCCAGGAACGCGATGGAGACGGGCTTTACATTGCCCAGTTCCTGAAGACGCTGCTGTGCAATCGCTGCGTAGTAGTAATGGCGATAGACGCGTGCGACCGCGCGGTAGTAAGCAGCGGCCATGTCCGGTCGGTGCTCCTGGTCCTGATAGATGCGTCCGCGCCAATACAATGCGGAGGGTATTTCCTTGCCGCCGTGGTAGACGGCAATCTGCTCGTCCATCAGGCGGGCAGCTTCAGAGAACTGCCGAATACGGTAGTTGAGCCATGCAGCACGCCAGTGCGCGCTGGGAGCATACGCATGTCGCGGAAAGCGGCGCGCAAGATCGCCGTAATACCGAATGGCCGCCGGGTAGTCCTTACGCAGCAGATACATATTGCCGCTGGAATAAAGCGCCTCGGCCAGCCAGGGGCTTTGCGGAAAGCGCTGCTCCATCTGAAGGACGATATTGCGCTGGGTCTCGCCGTCATCTTTATCGCGCGCGTATTCCATCAGAAGATACAGGCGGCGCGCTCCGGTTTCGTCGTTTGTGTCCGGGATGCGGTCGAGTTCGTCTTTGCTGAAGCGCTTCAGCTTGAAGTCACAATGCGCGGCAGCGACAAGGAGCGAATTCTTCAGGCCATCGGTGACAGAAGGATCATTCGCGAGCGCGCGGTATTCTTCCACGGCGTCGTTGTAGCGCCCTGCCTTATAGAGCGCATCGGCGTGGCGGCTGCGCTCTTCTATTGTGAGCGACGATGTTGCTCCCATGGCGGCAAGCTGCGTTTTGGCGACTGCGGCTTCATTGCTGAGAGGAAAGCCCAGAAAGACGCGGCGGAACATCTGCGCCGCATCGGTTGCGCGGCCAGCCATCTGATAGGACTTTGCCAGTGCGAGCTGGTAGTCAGCGTGGTTCGCAATTGCTTCACCTTTGTGCGTGTCCAGAATGCGCAGCGCGGCTTGTGGGTCACCTTCCTGAATAAAGAGATTGGCCTGCAGCACGGGAATGCTGGGGACGAAGATGCTGTCCGGATGCTTCTGCACGAAGGTGCTCAGGATGGTCTCGGCCTGCGGCAGGTTATTCGACTGTAAATCGGCCTGCGCTTCGAGGTAGTCGGCGTAATCATCGAGAGCATTTCCCTGAATATTGGCCTGACGGAAGGAGTTCACGGCTTCCGGATATTTGTGGTCGAGCAGATAGGCGTGTCCCAACGCGATGTAAGCGGCCGCGGAGGCTTCTCCGGTATGGGCGCGGGCGTACGATGTGACTCCTGCATAAGCTGCCGGAGTGCGCATGGCTGCAAGCTGCTGCGCCATGGGGCGAAGCTGAGAGGAGGCGACAAAGGCCTGTTGGAGCTTATGGCTCTTTGCCCGAGCGCGTGCGGACAGCGGGCGGTGCCTGCGGTGTGTGGCACGCCTGCCGTGTGTTGTGGCCGTGGTTTTGTGCGCTGTATGGCTGGAATGATGTGTCTTCGAAGTGGCCGCAGAAGCCGTTGTCCTGTGCTTCTTATGGGCAGAGGTGCCCTGTGACCAGCATGTTCCTGCAATCATGCTGCCGATAATGACTACCGCAATACGCAACCACACTGAACACGCTGCCCTCACTGCTCTTCGCACACTCCTGCCTGTATTCAATGTAAGACGAAATGCGGGGGAATGTTGCGGCGCGTGTTACATGGAGTGAAAAAACGTTCCTGATAAGGAACGGCCCCCCTTTGAACTGCTGTGCTTTGGCCGTTTGGGGAACGCGCGTTTACTATAGATAAGGAGCACAGCGGCGGCTGTGTTCTGGTCAAGAAAGGTCGAAGTTCCTGAAGCCATCTGTCATGCCAGACATCCAAACACAAGGGACTGAGGAGGTCCACCCGGACGTTCTGCTCGTCAACCGGGCGCGGGAAGGGGACGTACAGGCATTCGAGAAGCTGGTGAAGCAGTATGACCGCCAGGTTTTCCGGATTGCACAGCACATTACCCAGAACCGCGAGGACGCGGAAGACGTGGTGCAGGACTCGTTTCTGAAGGCATACGAGAAACTGGACCAGTTCCAGGGCAACTCGAAGTTCTACACCTGGCTGGTACGCATTGCGGTAAATGAAGCGCTGATGCGGCTGCGGAAGCGGCGTACCGGGCGTATGGTTTCGATTGATGAGGACGTGGAGACTGAGGAGGGCTCCATGCCGCGCGATCTGGCCGACTGGGGACCGGATCCGGAGCAGCAATACAGCCAATCGGAGCTGGCTGAGATTCTGCGCAAGACGATCCAGGGCCTGCCCCCGGGGTTCCGCGTGGTGTTTGTGCTGCGAGACGTAGAAGGTCTCTCAACAGAAGAGACCGCAGAAACACTGGGACTGAGTGTTCCGGCCGTTAAGTCGCGCCTGCTGCGGGCACGGCTACAATTGCGGGAGCGGCTGAGCCGGTACTTCCGCAAGGACAAGAGGAATGGTGGTGCGAAGTGACCTGCACGGAATTTATTGCCTTGTTGGATGACCTGATGGACGACCGGGTCTCGGCTGCACTGCGGGCCGAACTGGAAGAGCATCTGCGCGGCTGTGAGCACTGTGTGGTTACTTTGAACACCACGCGCAAGACCATCGAGATTTATCGCAGCCATGAGCTGTACGAGTTACCGAACGATCTGCGCAGCCGCCTGCACAAGGCCATTCTGGCCAAATGCAAGAAATGCTAAAGCTTCTGCCTGACTTGTGTGGAGCCAACCCGGCAGGTGATTGATGACCGCTGCTGAATGCGATTGAGGCCATGGGAAATGGCGGCAGCCTGGGGTGCGCTTCAGCATCGGCAACACAGGATGCGGCATGGCGGAGAAGCATCTGGCGCGCATCTTTGAGCCTTTCTTTACGACGAGGCAGGAGAAGGGAACGGGTTCTGGGGGGTGCGCGGCATTGTGGCAAAGCATGAGGGACACATCGAGGCGCGCAGCTCAGACAAGCCGGGTGAGAGCAGCACGGTGATTTCGATCTGGTGATCAACGATTTTTAAATCTGCCTGATATCATGAAGGCATGACCACGGTAGACGTCCTCTTCCGTTACGAACAGCACCCTACAGAGGCCGCCATGTTTGCTCTTGGCAATATAAGCGATGTCTATGGCATCCGCCGCATTCAATTGAATGAGAATGAACGCAGTATTCGCGTGGAATATGATGCGACCCGCCTGAACAAGGCGGTGGTTGGGCAGCTTTTGCGGCGCGCGGGCATCAGCATTTCAGAAGAGGTCCCACTGATTCCTCCGCAGCCTGCGGCGGAAGCGACTGCGGCCCAAGCGTAATTGTCGCTTCCATTCTGCGAAGAAAAAAGCAGATCCTTCGCTTTGCTCAGGATGACAGATTTGGTGGTGGGAGTTTTTGGGGGTTATGGTTTCCACCCTTCCGCTGCGCGAAAGGATGGGGCACCTGGTGGTGTTCTGTCCGTTGCATGCTGGGAGGGTTGTTGCTGCGCAATAAATCGCACCGTGGATCGCGATTCGCTTCCCTCGGTCCTTCGCTCAGGATGACTCATCAGAAGGAGTAGATACAAAGATGACTGATTTTGAGAGCTCGTTTTAAATTCGGAGCTTACTTGCCTTCCAGAGCCTGAATGACTGAATTGATATTGGGTTGGGCGTTTTTGAGGTATTCGCCGACACGTTTCCGTTCTTCCGGAGGAAGTGTTTGCGCAAGCGAGAGCAGGCGGCGCAAGGTCACGGTTACGTCGTCAATGTAATTCATCAGGCGAATGGCTTCTCCGGAGAGCGGCATCGGTTTTCCTCGTTTTATTAAGTTCTTCTCTATTGTGAGCGGAGCGCGCGCATTTCGTAAAGTGCAACAGGCTGGGATGCCGCCTATCAAACTCTTCCTGACTTCGGCGCATCCAACTGCGAAGTATCTCCCAGTTCACCAGATATCATGCATGAAATTCAGGACTGCATTTACAAGGTAGTGCATCGTGACGCACGCGTCCCGAGATCCACATATCGTATTCAGGTCCACTCCGGCTTCACGTTCGCGGATGTGGAACGGATACTTCCATATCTCAGCGATCTGGGCATCAGCGATCTCTATTTTTCCCCGATTTTTGAGGCGCGAAGTGGAAGCACCCACGGCTATGATGTGACGCGGCATGACCGCATCAGCGCTGTTCTTGGGGGTGAGGAAGGCTTTCACCGGGTGACAGGCGCTCTGCGCGAGCGCGGAATGGGCCTGCTGCTGGACATTGTGCCGAACCACATGGGTGTAGGGAATGAGTCGGCGTGGTGGCAGGATGTTCTGGAGAACGGGCGCACATCAGAGTATGCCAGCTTTTTTGATATTGAGTGGGACCCAATCAAGCCAGACATGCGCGGTAAACTGCTGTTACCGGTCCTGGGAAACCAGTATGGCGAGGAGCTTGAGGGTAAGAAAATACAGGTGGCGATCGAAAATGGTCATCTGAAGGTGAGGTACTACGACCATTCTTTCCCGATGGCGCCACGCTCTATCCCGGCGCTTTTTCCGGAGCAGGAGGATGAGAGAGACGGGGTACCGGCATGGTTTCGTGATCTGCTGAAAGAGCTGGCGCATATTCCGCCGAATGATTCTTCTGACCCGAGACTGATTGCCCAGAGGCAGCAACAATTGCGCGAACTGAAACCGCGCATGATTGAGGCATTGCAGTCGGCTGAAATCCAGCCCATTGTGCAGCGCGCGATTGAGCGCATCAACGGAGTGGAAGGGGATGCCCGCAGCTTTGACCAACTGCATGCGCTGCTTGAGATGCAGCCATACCGGTTGGCCTATTGGCGGGTTTCGTCAGAAGAGATTAACTACCGTCGGTTTTTTGACGTCAACGATCTGGTGGGATTGCGCCAGGAAGACCCGGCTTGTTTTGCCGCAACGCATGGCCTGGTGCGCAGGATGATTGCTTCCGGTGAAGTGAGCGGACTGCGGATTGACCACTGCGATGGCATGTTCAATCCGCGGCAGTACCTGATTCGCCTGCAATTGCTCTGCATTGCCGGACAGTGCTTTGGGCCGGAGCCGCAGGGCGAACTTACAGCTAGCGGCATTGAAATGTCCCTGCGGGAAACGCTGCGCGGCTATGACTGGACAAGAAGCGAAGGCCCGCTCTACACGGTGGTGGAAAAAATTCTGGAGCCGCGCGAAGCGATTCCGCAGGAGTGGCCTGTGCGCGGCACCACGGGATATGATTTTCTTCATTTAGCGAACCAGGCATTTATTGAGCCGCGCAACGAATCCAAATTCACCGCGCTGTATTCGAAGATACTAGGGCGGGAGATAGATCCCGATGAGCTTGTTTACCGCAGCAAATTGCAAGTGATGCAGACTTCGCTCTCGAGCGAGATTTATGTGCTAACGAACCTGCTGGACCATCTTGCGGCAAGCGACCGCAGAGCGCGTGACTTTACAGAAAGCATTCTGGAGCGGGTGATTCGCGAGACCATTGCATGCTTTCCTGTGTACCGGACGTACATTGATGATCGCGGGCAGTACACGGAGCGCGACATTATGTTTATTCATCAGGCCATTGAGCGCGCGAAGCACCGGAATCCGGATGTAGCTGAATCGGCTTTTGATTTCCTGAAGAACACGCTTCTGCTGGGCAGCAAGGACGATGAGAAATATCCGGCGCGCCTGCACTTTGCGCTGAAGTTCCAGCAGCTTACCGGGCCTGTGATGGCGAAAGGCGTGGAAGATACGGCATTTTACGTCTATACGCGCTTCATTTCTTCGAATGAAGTGGGAAGTTCGATCAAATCATTTGGCATTACGACAGAGCTGTTTCATGCGACGAATCTCGACCGCTTGCAGAAGTCACCCGATTCCATGCTGGCGACCTCAACGCATGATACCAAGCGGAGCGAAGATGTTCGCAACCGGTTGAATGTGCTTTCCGAGATGCCGTCGCAGTGGGCGTCCATGGTGCGAAGGTGGATGCGCATGAACGCGGTACATAAGCAGAAGCTGAACGATGGAAGAACAGCTCCGGATGCGAATGAAGAATATCTGATCTATCAGACCATTGTTGGCGCGTGGCCGTGGAAAATGGATGGTCATGAAGACCGCGAGCAGTTTCTGAAACGCTTAAAGGACTACTGCACGAAGGCGCTGAGTGAAGCCAAAGTGCATTTGAGCTGGACGAATCCTGACCCGGAATATCTGAATGCAGTGCATAAGTTTATTGAGGCGATTCTGGTGCCGCAGGGGCGGCCCCGGGAGACGAGGTTTGTGCACACGCTGAAGTCGTTCTTGCCGCCTGTGCAGTTCTTTGGCGCGGTCAACTCCTTATCGCAACTCGTGCTGAAAATTGCTTCTCCTGGTGTCCCCGATTTTTATCAGGGAACGGAGTTGTGGGACCTGAGCCTGGTGGATCCAGACAACCGGCGGCCCGTGAATTACCAGGAGCGCATGGAAGTGCTTCAGGCGCTGCGCGAACAGGCAGAGCGCGAAGGCCCTGCGCGTGTGTGCGCTGATGTGCTTCTGAATGTTCCTGACGGACGCATTAAGCTATGGACCATTCATCGTGCGCTGTCTCTGCGGAATGAGCTGCATTCTCTCTTTCGCAAGGGTGAATATATTCCACTGAATATTGAGGGGGACAAGCAGGAGAACGCGCTTGCTTTTCTGAGGCAGGACGCGGTGACAAAAGAGTCCGTGCTGGCGGTGGTCCCGCGGTTTGCCTGTTCGCTGATGGGACAGCGGGTGAATCTTCCGTTCGGTGATGTCTGGGGCAAAGCGCAGATTGCTTTGCCTGATCAGAGGCCAAAGGTTTTTGAAAATGTTTTTACTGGAGAGACGGTGCAGGTACCGGATGACGGCGTTTTACGATTGCGGGACCTGTTCACGCAGTTTCCGGTTGTCCTGTTGAGGAGCAGGAACGCGCCGGAACACTGAAGGGTGCAGCCGGTCACTTTTCGTCGACGGATGGGCCGAACATTCCAGGAATGGGCACATCGAGCAGACGCAGAAAAACGCCGAGCTGCGCGCGATGGTGGACCAGATGATTCAGGACGACCAGGCGCAGGGCCTTCCATTTCGGCAGTTCCAGGATCTTTCTTGTCTTTTGTGATTTCCTCTTCGAATTCACTCTTAAGGGCCCCAAGAAAGTGCATAGTTCTTTCATCTCGCACGCAGCCTGCATCTACAATCAATGTTAATGACTGAATATCGTGATGCGCTTCTGAAATTGTTGGCCCGCATTTCTTTCAAGCTGGGAGAGTTTAAGCTCTCCTCGGGCGGAACGAGCGATTATTACATTGATTGCCGTCTGACCACGCTCCATGCAGAGGGAGGAAGGTTGACGGGGCTGGCCCTGCTGGAGTTGCTGCGCGAACACAAGATCCATCCGCTGGCGGTGGGTGGACTGACGCTGGGTGCGGACCCGATTGTGTCGAACGTTGCGACGGCGAGCGCCTGGTACGCGCAGGAACATCATGGTTCGGCGCTGGTTCATGGATTTATTGTGCGCAAGGCGGAGAAGACACATGGGACCGGGCGGCGAATTGAAGGATTTCTGGAGAAGGACGCACCGGTGCTGATTGTGGATGATGTGTGCACCACCGGAGCTTCGACTATTACGGCGATTGAAGCTGCGCGTGAGGCGGGGATGAAGGTGGTCGCGGTGGCCTGCCTGGTGGAGCGCGAAGAGGCCGGAGGACGTCCGGCGGTGGAGGCGGCGGCGAAAGATGCTCCGTTTTTCTCTTTGTTTACCGCGAAGGATGTGCGGGCCGCGCATGTCCGGCAACTGGCGCTATAGGGCCTGCGCTTTCCTGAGAATCTTCTAATCTTCTTGTCCTGTTTCCGGTCAGTCGCTTGCAATTCTCAGCGACATGACGACAGATGCTCCTCTTTCTGCTGAAAATCCATCTTCCGGGGCTGCAGAGCAGGCGCAGATGCCTGCTGTGGTGACTTCCGCAGAGGGAGATCGGCGGCCAGAGCAGAATGATCTTGCAGCCTTGGTTGCAAAGCTTCCCTTACAGCTTGATTTGCGCGTGCCCGTGCCATCGTTTCGGGTGCAAAATCTCCTGTCCTTAGAAAAAGGAAACATTATCGAGACTGCGTGGCCGCATACGGAGGACCTTCCGCTGTGGGTGGGCGATGTGCAACTGGTGTGGACCGAGTTCGAGGTGGTGGACCAGAAGCTTGGCGTGCGCGTGACGCGGCTTGCCTGAGGAACCAGGAGGAAGGATGAAGACGGCAATGGCGCAAACGACGCTGCCCGCAATGACGAAAGGAATTTTGTGGCGTGGAATTTTGCAGGCAATCTTGCGGCGCTGGAGCGTGCAGGGCGGCAATGTGCAGAATGCTTTGCGGGTAGCAGAGCGCCTTTCTCTTGGATCCAAGAAGACATTGTTTCTGGTGGAGTGCGAAGGGAAGAAATTTCTGGTGGCGGCTGGCGCGGACACCATTGTCGCATTGACGGAAGTGCGTTCAGCGCCGAAGCGGCGAAAGGTGGAGAGCGCATGAGTGCCATGCTGCTTCTTTTTGCAAAGGCGCCGAAGCTGCTGCCCTTGCCGGGTTCGCCACAGCATCTGGTGAATAACAATGGCGTACCGTGGACGATTGTTTTTGCGCTGACGCTGATTACTCTGCTTCCGGCGATCCTGCTTTCCATGACGCCGATGGTGCGTCTGCTGGTGGTTTTCCACTTTTTGCGGCAGGCGCTGGGGACGCAGACAGCGCCAAGTAATCAGGTGTTGATGGGGCTTGGCCTGATGATGACGTGGTTTCTGATGCAGCCGGTTTTGACCGCCGTAGACCGGCAGGCAGTTGAGCCTTTCCGGCAGGGGCAGATTTCCGGAATGGAGGCCATACAACGTGGTGTTGATCCTCCCAAGCAGTTCATGCTGAAGTATGCGCGGGAAAAAGACCTGGCGCTGTTCACGTCCGCGGCTGCAATGGAGCGTCCGAAGGAGCTTGCTGATCTCCCGATGCGGATTATTGTCCCTGCATACATGCTTTCAGAGCTGAAGGCCGGATTTGTGATTGGCGCGGTGCTGTTTCTTCCGTTTCTGCTGGTGGACATGGTGGTCGCCTCGATTACCACTTCGATTGGAATGTTTCAATTGCCGCCTGTCGTGGTTTCCACTCCGCTGAAGATTCTTTTGTTTGTGATGGTAGATGGATGGAACCTGCTGGCTGGTTCATTGCTGAGGAGTTTTTGATGGGTCCTGACCAGGTAGCGGAGCTGGTGCGGCATCTGCTGCGGGAGGCGCTGATTGTGAGTGCTCCTGTGCTGGTGCTGGCCAGTGCAACCAGCTTTCTTATTAGCCTGTTTCAAACATTGACATCCCTGCAGGACCAGACCCTGAGCACGGTACCGCGCATTGGAATTGTGGCTGTGACGATGTTGATTGGGCTGCCGTGGTTTATCCGCCGCCTTGTGTTTTATACGGTCGTTCTTTTCGGAGACCTTCACCGCTACATCGGGTGACCTATGGAAGAGGTTTTTACGCGGGGAAATCTGGACTGGACACATTATCTCGCAGCACTGGTGCTGGCGATGGTGCGTTTAAGCGGCGTGATCGTCGCTGCTCCGTTCTTCTCTTCGCAGGCGATTCCGAAGCAGATCAAGGCGGTGTTTGTAATTGCAACAGCAGCGCTGCTTGCTCCCACAGTGGCCGGATTGCCGACGGCCCATGCAGAGCTTGGCATTCTTTCCGTGATGGGAGAGCTTGCTGTCGGGCTGGTCTTTGGTTTTTCACTGACGCTGTTGAACGAGATCCTGCTCTTTACCGGACAGGTGATGGGCGTACAGTTCAGCTTTTCACTGGCGAACCTGTTGGATCCGAATTCCCAGGTGGAAACGCCGCTGATGTCGCAGATGTTTTCGCTGTTCGGTATATGGGTGCTGATTGCCGCAGGACTGGACGACACGATGCTGGCGGCATTGATGCGCAGTTATGTGAATGCACCTCTGGGAGCTATTTTTCTGGACGCAAAAAGTGGCCTGGCTCTGGTGGAAATGATGGGTGGTGTCTTTTTTGCCGCACTGCAATTGGCTGCGCCGGTACTGGCAGCAACCATGCTGGTGGAAGTGGTAGTGGCCCTGGTGGGGAAGATGTCACCGCAGCTTCCGGTGATGGCGATCACGGTACCGGCAAAAACAATCACTGGGTATGTCTTGCTGCTTGGTTCTCTTGCGTTGTGGCCGCGATTTATCGAAGCACATTTTATGCGGCTTATGGATGCGGCTGAGGCCATCCTGCGGCAAGGGATGGCGCACGGATGAGCGGCGAGCGCACAGAAAAGGCTACGCCACGGCGCAGAGAAAAGGCGCAGGAGCAGGGCGACCGTGTTTACAGTCGCGAATGGACGGCGTCGTGCGCGATGCTGGCAGGCGTGGTTGCGCTGGGAATGGCTGCTCCGCACTGGCCTTCGCTGTGGTCAGGAATGCTGGCGCAGATGCTGGCGCTGGCCTCACCTTCAACGTGGAACGAGACAACGGTGATGCAGCAGGCGGTATCACTGCGGCACATCATCGTGATTGCATGTTTCCCGCTTGTCCCGCTGTGCGGCGCGGTCGCAGGAGCGGCCCTGCTGGCGGGAATGGCGCAGGGCGGAGGCATCCGATTTTACGCACAGCATCTTCAGCTGAAGATTTCACGCGTGAATCCGGCAACGAGTTTGAAGCAGGTGTTTTCGTTGCAGGGGGGTACACGTCTGCTGAAGTCGCTGCTTCCAGTGGCCATTCTTGTATTTCTGGCGATGCAGCAGATTAAAGGGCAGCTTGTACTTGCGCCCATGAGTGTGGAACGGTTGCCGGACATGTTTTTGTCTGCGTATGGATTGCTGCTCGATGCTGCATGGGTCCTCTTTGGCTGGTCGGCACTGGACTATGTGGTGCAGTGGCGCAGCAGGGAAGGGCGGATCCGCATGAGCAAGCAGGAGGTCCGCGAAGAGATGAAGGAAACAGAGGGAAGCCCGCAGGTGCGCAGCCGCATTCGCGGACTCCAGCGTCAGATGCGGCGGCGGAAGCTGAAGAGTGACGTTAAAAAAGCAACTGTAGTGATTACAAATCCCACGCACTATGCTGTTGCCCTGAGTTTTGACTTTGACACGATGGATGCGCCAAAGGTTCTGGCTAAAGGAAGGAATCTGCTGGCTGAGCAGATCAAGAGCGAGGCACGATGGGCGGGCGTTCCCATTGTGGAGAACCCGCCATTGGCGCGCTCGCTGTATCGCACGGTGGAAGAAGGGCAATCCATTCCGGTGGACCTGTATGTGGCCGTGGCTGCGATTCTGGCGTGGCTCTATCGCAAACAAGTTGAGGAGCGGGTCCGGTATGAACGGACGTCCGCGCGTGAGGGGAAGGAGAAAGCATGAGCGCATCTGTGGTTGTTCCTGCGGTGCCCAAGACAGCAGGCAGGAAGGGCGCACTGGCGGCGATTGTAAAGTTCGGCACAGAGCTATGGCTTCCGGTCGCTGCCATCAGCATTCTTTTTGTGATGTTGGTGCCAGTCCCGGCGGCCGTGCTTGACCTGCTGCTGGCCTGCTCGTTTTCTGCTTCGGTGCTGGTCTTCCTTTCCGCTGTACAGTTGCGGCGCGCGGTGGATTTCTCGGTGTTTCCCAGTTTGCTGCTATTGTTAACGCTCTTCCGGCTCTCGCTCAACATTGCGTCCAGCCGGCGTATTTTGATGCATGGTAATGAGGGAACAACGGCAGCGGGCAGCGTGATTGAGGCCTTTGGCCAGTTTGTAGTGGGTGGAAATTATGTGGTAGGGTTTGTGCTCTTTCTGGCGCTGATTGCCATCCAGTTTCTGGTGGTGAGCCACGGCGCTGTCCGTACGGCGGAGGTGACAGCGCGGTTCACGCTGGATGCACTTCCGGGCAAGCAGATGGCCATTGATGCTGACCTGAATGCCGGCCTGATTGATGAAACTTCCGCAAGAAAACGCCGTCAGGCGATTGCCCAGGAAGCGGAATTTTACGGGGCGATGGATGGCGCAGCGCGATTTAATCAGCGAGATGCTCTGGCGACGATCTTGATCACCGCCATCAACATTGTGGCTGGTTTGCTGATTGGTGTGCTTCAGCATGGGGTGGCGCTGTCAGAAGCGGCGCGGACCTACACAGTGCTGACGGTGGGCGACGGCCTGGTGACGCTGATTCCTTCGCTGCTGGTGTCTGTTGCGGGCGGTATGGTGCTGACGCGGGCCAACACTGCTTCAGGGTTGACGGCAGAACTGAGTGCGCAGTTGCTGCGTAAAGGCACTACACTCTACATCGCGAGTGGCGTGCTGGGTCTGCTTGGACTTGTTCCGGGGCTTCCGAAACTGGCCTTTCTCGTTCCAGCGGCAGCGCTGGGGTATGTGGGATGGAAGGTTTCAAAGAAACAACAGAGGGAAGCAGCGACGGCTGAACCGGAGCAGAAGAAGGCGACGACGCAGGCGGAAAATATTGCCTCCTTGTTGAAGGTGGATGAGCTGAGCCTTGAGATTGGATTTCAGTTGATTCCGTTAGTGGATGAAAAGCAGGGCGGCCAGATGCTGGCGCGTGTGCGTGCATTGCGAAAGCAGCTTGCTTCTGAGCTTGGATTTGTTGTTCCGGCGATTCATATCTCTGACAATTTGCGGCTGCGCCCACGCGAGTATGTATTTTCGTTGCGAGGTATGGAGGCGGGCCGGTGGCAGATTGAGAGCAACAGCATGCTGGCTGTGCAGACAGGGCCGGTGAGCCAGCCGGTTCCGGGAAGAGAGACGGTGGAACCGGCCTTCCAGTCGCCTGCACGCTGGATTTCACCAGCATTGGAGAGCCAGGCAATTGCGTCGGGGTATTCAGTGGTGGATGGCGTGACAGCGATCACGACTCACCTGGCGGAGCTGGTGCGCCGGCATGCACATGAGTTGCTTGGCCGCGCAGAAACGAAACGTCTGCTGGATTCGCTGAATGAATCGCACCCGAAGCTGGTGGAGGAGCTGGTCCCGAAGGTGTTATCGCTGGGCGAGGTGCAGAAGGTACTGCAGCAAATGCTGCGCGAACAGGTGCCTATCCGCGATTTGGGCACAATTCTGGAGGTCCTGCTGGATGCGGCGCAGGTCAGTAAAGCATTGCCATACCTGGTGGAAACGGTGCGTCAGGCGATGGGGCGCCGCATTGTGCAACCACTGCTCGAAGACGATGGCACGCTGCGGGTCTTTCAGATTGATGCGGCGCTGGAAAACGAGATGGCGACGGCGTTTTCAGGCGAGTCAGGTGCGCTTCTGCTGTCGGATGGTCGTCCGCGCGGGGTGGCGTGGTTCCGCAGGCTTATGGATTCTGTGAAGCAGCTAATTGAGCAGCAATCAAATCTGGCAACTCCCGTGCTTTTATGTTCGAGTCCGGCGCGCTTCTATCTGCGGCGCTGGATGGAGCCAATCCTTCCGAAGGTGGTGGTGCTGTCGCCTCTGGAAGTGCCTCCGGATGTGCGCGTGCGGTCCTTGGGAATTGTGCGCTGAAAACAAATGGATGAGTTGAAATGCGGAACATGAGGACTATGGCGGAGCAGCCATTGACGGACGAAGAGATGAGACGGAAGGCAGCCATGCTTTCACTCGCGGAAGCGGAAAGCGAACCGAGGAAGAAAGGTGCGGGCAGCGGGGCGCATGTCCGGCGGGATGGAGGCCGGTTTACTCCTGAGCAGGAGCAGATGATGCTGGAGCACCTGCCGGTGGTGCGCTACATTGCACGGCGTATTCATGAGCGGTTGCCGCAGCATGTGGAAATGGAAGAGCTGGTAAGTGCGGGGGTGCTTGGACTCCTGGATGCGTTTCAGAAGTTTGATCCAGCCAAGAAGGTGCAGTTTCGCAGCTATGCTCAATTCCGTATACGCGGGGCCATTCTTGACAGTTTGAGGACGCTCGACTGGAGCCCGCGCGATTTGCGCCGCAAGGGAAGGGCCATCGAACAGGCGATCCGCGTGTTGACGGCACGGCTGGGACGAACGCCTTCTGAAAACGAGATTGCTGCAGAGCTGGGTCTGGAGCTTGGTGATTACCATCAGTTGCTCGGCGAATTGAAAGGGCTGGAGATTGGCACGCTGCATCTGGAGCATTCAGAGGACTCGGGCGAAGAAGAGCTGGCGTATGTACCGAATCGTGGGGAAGATGACCCCTTGTTTCGCTGCCTGGAGGGCGAGCTACGGCAGCGGTTGGCGGCAGCCATCCGTGGTTTGCCGGAAAGGGAGCGTCTGGTGATGACGCTTTATTACTACGAAGAAATGACGATGAAGGAAATCGGTTTGACGCTTGGAGTTGTCGAGTCGCGCGTATCGCAGATCCATGCAGCTGCTGTTCTGAGGCTGCGTAGTATGCTGGCCGACCTGGCAGCAAAGACCGTTCGGGAGAAGTGATGGACAACCAAGGAAGCAGAAAGGTAGAGAAGAGCCTGAAGCAGGACGAGATTGATGCTTTGTTTCAGGCCGCTCGGGCCCGCTCCAAGGCTGCGTCACAGGATGCGCGCCCTCGTGTGCAACCGTATAGTTTTGCGAACTCAGGGCAGATCAGTAATGAACAGCTTCGCGCCATCAGCCTGCTGAATGACATTTTTGCGCGAAACCTCACGCACAATCTTGGGGTCTGGCTGCGCAGCCGCTTTCGCGTAAACCTGGTCTCTGCCGAGCAGATGCCATTTAACGAATTTATGATGCGGATCCCGGACCTCGCTTATGTGAGTTCCGTACGGCTGGAGCCGCTGCGTGCGTTATCTGTGCTTCAGCTTGATCTGTCGCTGGCTCCTCCCATGATTGATCTGCTGCTTGGTGGCGAAGGCCGTGCAGACCAGGTACGGGAGTTGACAGACATTGAAGAGTCCATTCTAACGAGTGTGGCTGAGGTGATCTGCCGGGAGCTGAGTACGGCGTGGCAGCCCGTAGGCCTGAGCTTCTCCTTCGAGCGGCGGCAACTCCATACGCAGATCGCCCGTATTATGCCGGTTTCAGAGAAGACCTTGTGCCTGAGCTTTGAAATCCAGATGCCGGGGGCAAGCGGAATGCTGAACCTGGCTTTTCCCGCCGTGGTTTCAAATACAGTGTTGCGCCGCCTGACGGGCGACTGGAGCCATCAGCACAGGCATTCACCGGAGACGCGGCAGCGCATGCAGGAGAGGGTACGGCGGATCAAAGTCGGCGCCTCCCTGCAACTGCCTCCGGTGCGCCTGCAGGGGCGGCAGTTAGAGTCTCTGTACGAAGGACAGGTACTGAGGTTGCCATTGATGTCATCGCATCTAGCGGAACTGCGCATTGCCGGAGTGCCGGTGTTTACGGCCCAGGTGGTGCAGGTAGAGGAACGGATGGCCGCGCATCTGGCCCGGTCCATTGCTGAATAGGGAACATTGGAGATGCAGGAGATGGCATGAATAGTACAGGGAGATTCTGAGGCGGTAGGCTTCACAGCAGGTCTGTGGAGCAGGCAGGGTGCGGGCTGGATGGTTTTCTGAGGCCATTGGACCTCGTAAAGGAGATTAGTCAGACCTGCAACCGAAGCGTCACCGTAAGGCCGCGAGGACCTTGGATGGGAGTGTGGTGATCGCCGCAGAGCGCGTCTACTCCACAGCGCGAAGAACGCGAGGAGAGACGAGATGAAGCGTTATCTGGGAGTGGACCTGCATCGGACGCAGTTCACCGTATGCACGCGGCTGGAAAACGGACGTATCTGCGGCAGTGGCCGATGCGAGAGCTGAAGTTGTTTGCCGCGCAGTTGAGGAAAGAAGACGAGCTGGCAGTGGAAGCGACAGGCAACACGCGACTGTTCCATGACGCGGTGGTGAAGCACGTGGCGCGGGTGGCGGTAGTGAATCCGAGCCAGTTCAAGGTGATCAGCCAGTCGGTGAAGAAGACCGACAAGAACGACGCCGAATTGCTGGCGTTGTATCTGGCGAAAGATCTGTTGCCGGAGGTGCGGATGAAAGAGCCGAACCAAAGAAATATGACGCATCTGGCCCAAACACGCGATCTGCTGGTGAAGCAGCGGTCGGCGCTGAAGGCCAAGATCAACAACCTGCTTTCCGCCGAAGGGACCAACCTGAAGAAGGAAGCACTGTCCAGCAACAAGGCGCTCGATCGGGTGCTGGCGCTGCCGCTCTCTCCGATCGTGGCGGCCGAGGCGCGGGTGCTGGTGGGCCAAATCCGCAGCTTGACCGGTAGCATCGCCGAACTGGAGGAACTGATCGAAGAAGAAGGGCCCAGGCTGGCCGGCCACGAAAACCTGATGAGCATCAAGGGCATCGGCCCGGTCTCGGCCGCTGTGCTGTTGAGCGCAATCGGGCGGATCGAGGACTTCGACGATCCCGGCAAGCTGGCTGCCTACTTCGGACTGGTGCCGAGGGTGCAAAACTCCAATGAAACGGAACACTCCGGACGCATCACCAAGCAAGGCAACAAGCTGGCCCGCACGGCCCTGGTACAGTGCGCCCTGATCGCCAAACGCTACAGCCCATTCCTCCAGCAGTTCTATCTACGCATCCAGCGCCGCCGCGGCGGAGGCAAAGCCAACATCGCACTGGCGCGCAAGTTCCTGGGAGTCATCTACCACACCCTCAAGAACAACTGGGTCTTCGAGGACTTCCCCAATTTCGTACTGGCCTCCTAATACAGGCCCCAACTAAAGCATGAGTAGACAACTATTCATGGGAGAAAACATGAAGACATTTCTTGATGCATGGCTGATCGAGGCTCCGATGGGTTTCAGTCAGGAACTGGCTGGAATGGTGAAACTGGTCCCGTCGGAAGCCAGAGCTGAAATAGGGAAAGCGCTCTGCTGCCAGATAGAAGTGGAAGGAGGTGTCCGTGGGTCTTTCTGGATACAGGCCGATTTGGAGACGGTGGCCCGTCTGCTGGTGGATGCACGCATAACGGCGGGTGATTCCGATCAGAGAGGTGATGCGCAGCTGTGGGAGAGCATTGTGCGACAGGTGGCCGAGCGCACAGCAAAGGCAGCAGGCAAAGCAATGGGATCGCAAGTATCCATTGCTTCGATACGCCAGGTTCCTTTGCCCGATGTGACATTTTTGTTTTATGAGCTCCGCTTCGGAGAGATAGTTGTGCCTGTAGCTTTTGCCGATCGAACCGAGAAGCTCAAAACGATGGAGACATTGCCGCAGCGTGGCGTAGATCTGTTACTGGATGTGGAGCTGGACGCATCTCTTCGCTTCGGTTCGCGGGAGATGCCGCTGGGTGAAGTGCTGGAGCTTGGTCCTGGCGATGTAGTGCAACTGGAGCGCCATGTGACGGACCCCATAGATCTGATTGTGGGCGACAAGATTGTTGCACGAGGTGAGGTTGTTCTGGTGAATGGTAATTTTGGACTGCGGGTGACTGAAGTGGCCGAACCTCGCAAGTCTCTGGAGAGCATACGATGCCTGTTCTGATGAAGCGTACAGAAAAGCAAGCACAGATCTCACCTGTGGAAGGCGCCACATCAGCACTCTTTCCGCAGTGTGGAAATCCAAATTGCAAAAGCGGGTGGTTGCGGTTATGGCGCAGCCGCGATGTACCTGTCTTTGAGGGCAAGTGGGCCTGTTCGACTCTTTGCGCGCGCGAGTTGATCGAGTCCGCTGTATTGCGGGAAGTGCATGGCGGAATGGGCGCTCCGGTTGTGCATCAGCACCGGGTACCTCTCGGGTTGCTTTTGTTGTCGCAAAAACAGATTACGCAGGAACAGTTGAGGCGCGCGCTGGATGCGCAGGCCAAGGCTGGTACGGGACGGCTGGGGGAGTGGCTTGTACGGCAGAAAGCGGCAGCACCGGAACAGGTAGCACGTGCGTTGGCAGCGCAATGGGGCTGCCCGGTGTTATCGGTAGACAACTTTCACGCTGCGATGATGGCCCCCGCGCTGCCTCGCCTGCTGGCGGACAGCTTTGGAGTGCTGCCATTGCGAACGGCAGGGCAGACACTTCTTTATCTTGCATTTGAGAGCAGACCGGATTCCTGCATCACCCTGGCGCTGGAACGCATGACCGGCCTGAAATGTGAGGCCGGAGTGCTGTGTGATTCAGAGTTTGAGCGCGCCCATGCGGCGTTACTGCGCGCATCTTTTCCGAAGGTACGGCTGCTGGAGGCTACGAGTTTGCGCGGTGTGGCCCACGCCATGACGGCAATGGTGGAAGAGCGGCGGCCAGTCGAGGCGCGGCTGGTGAGGATGCATAACTATCTCTGGCTCCGGTTGTGGAGAAGGGCTGGTTCGCAGCGGAGGCCGCTTCCGTCCGCGGACGAAATCGAAGATATGGTCTGCACATTTTCCACTGAGCCCGGCATCCTCTAGTCACAGGGGAAGCTGCCGATAAGGGCATTGAACAAGGAGTGCCGATGAGCAATATCAATGCCCTTATTGTGGATGATTCTTCTGTGATGCGGAAAATCGTGGAGCGTGCCCTGCGACAGGCGGGGTTGTCGCTGGACAAAGTGTATGAAGCTTCCAGTGGTGCAGAGGCTCTGGAGGTCCTGAAGAGCGAGCAGGTACAGCTGGTCTTGTCTGATATAAACATGCCGATGATGGATGGCCTTGAGTTTCTTCGCCAGATGCGCGCGCAGGAGCTTGCCCCGGATGTGCCGGTGGTGATGATTACAACCGAGGGCAGCGAGGAGCATGTGAAGGCGGCCATTGCTGCGGGTGCGCAGGGATATATCCGCAAACCATTTACTCCGGAACAGGTTAAGGACCGCGTTCTGCCTCTTCTGGATCTTGCTTGATCTCTTTCAATCCAAAATTTATTGGGGGAATAACGTATGTCAACGCCGGCCCGCGAATTGCTTCAGGAAGGCGCGCATGCGCAGGACCTGGACAGCGCAGTAGAAGAAGTATTTCGTTTAATGATGGGTGCGGCATGCACTGCTGCTGATGCACGCCTCTCGGATGACAAGGAGACCATTACCGCTGTGATTGGGCTTGCGGGGGCGATGAGCGGGGCCTGTACGCTTCGCTGTGGGCTGGACACAGCTCTGCGCATGGCTGAGTGCATGGTAGGGACTTCTCCGGCTGAACTGGATGACATGGTAAAGGATGCCATTGGTGAAGTTTGCAATATGATTGCCGGTGCGTGGAAGGGCAAGCATCCGGTGCTGGCGTCAGGCTGCATGCTCTCCACACCTGCTGTTGTAACTGGAACGAATTACCGCCTGCATATGCAGCAGCCTGAATTCCGAATTGATCGCAGCTATAAATTTGAAGACCACGCCGTCCACATCAGCATTGTCTGCGAATCCATTCAATGAGTTTTTTCTAATCTTTCCTCGGTCTTCTTGGCCCTCCTGCTGCAAATGTTATTTGCGAAGGAGAGGACGGAGTGGACAGCGGCTACTATGCAGCATTTTCTGGATGGTTGGCACGGTCTGAGGCACTGGATGCGGCGGCCAGCAATCTGGCAAATGCCAATACGAGCGGCTTCCGGGCACAGCGCGAGTATTTCCGCAATGCGATTGCCGGCCCGGAAGCGAACGATTCGCAGCTCAACCAGGTAGTAAACAGCTACGGTGTGCTTGGAGGAAACCTTGCCTATCTTGGACAAGGTGCACTGACGCACACCGGCAATCCATTGGACTTTGCCATTGAAGGGCAGGGCTTCTTTGCCATCCAGACAAAGCAGGGTATTCGCTACACTCGCGATGGGTCTTTCCGGCGCGCGACGGATGGCACATTGGTGACCACCTCTGGCGAACCCGTGCTCAATGCACAAAACAAACCCATTCAGGTTCCCACGGGCGACGTTGTTGTTGGTGTGGATGGGGTCATCTCTGTCGGGAACGCCGTTGCAGGAAGGCTGGGAATTTTTGATCTTCCGGCATCGGCGCTGGTGCCTGAGGGGGCCAATCGCTATGCATTTACAGCGGGTACAAAACCTGTAGTCACATCGGCGGCCATTCATCAGGGTGCGCTTGAATCCTCAAACGAAGATGTCATTCAGGGGACGCTGAATCTGGTCCTGGTGCAGCGCCAGGCGGAAATGATGCAAAAGGCGCTGTCGAACTTCTATATCAACTTCGACAAAACGGCCAGCGAAGACCTCCCCAAAGTTTAACCATTACAGGAGAAGCAAATGATTCGGGCGTTATATACAGCAGCGAGCGGCATGAGCGCGCAGCAGTTGAACCTTGACACGATTGCCAACAATCTGGCGAACTCGTCCACCTCAGGTTTCCGTCAGCGCAGGCTGCAGTTTCAGGACATGATCTATCAGAACCTTGTTACTCCGGGCGCGGCCCAGAGTCAGCAGACGGTTTCAGCGGGCCTGCAGGTTGGATTAGGCACAAAATCAGCAGCAACCGAAGTCATCATGACGCAAGGTGATCTGAACCAGACGGGCAATCCTCTGGATCTTGCGATTCAAGGCAATGGGTTCTTTCAGATCCAGCGCCCGGACGGTACGACCGCCTATTCACGCGCGGGCAGCTTTCATCTGAACAACCAGGGCCAGATTGTCACAATTGATGGCGACCCCCTAGTCCCCAGCATTACTATCCCGCCGAATGCGACTTCGATAACGATCACGCAATATGGCATGGTCAATGCCACGCTTCCCGGCCAGCAGAATCCGACACAGTTGGGGCAGATTCAGCTGGCGACCTTTGCCAACCCTGAAGGATTGAACAGCATTGGGAACAATCTTTTTGAGGCGACGCTTTCTTCAGGGCAAGCTGTGCTGGACACACCTGGAGGCACGCAGGGGCTCGGCACCTTGCAGCAGGGCTATCTTGAGAACTCTAACGTGGATGTAGTGACAGAGTTCGTGCAGATGGTGCTGGCGCAGCGGGCCTATGAGAGTAACTCCAAGGTCATCCGTGCCGCGGACGACATGTACAGCCAGGTCAATAATATGACGCGATAGGTGGAAGCATGCAGCGGTTGATGTTCTCTTGTCTATTGATCACCGTTGGATTTTCTGTTGATGCGATGAAGGGCGCAGAGTGTGGCGCACGCCATTCTGGAACTGTGGTCGTCCGTTCAGTGACCGATGGCGTATTGCACCGCCGGTGGACCGTTGTGGAAGACTGCACTCATCCGGAGCGTCCCTGGGTGTTTGTGCCGGATGGTTCGCAAGAGTCGGGGCATAGGGTCGTTGTTCAGGCCGCAACAACGCCTCCACCGGAGAACACACTTGCAGTGCGTGCTGGTGCAAAAGTCTTGCTGACCAAAATTTCTGGTGACGCCAGAATTGTTCTTACTGCGACCGCCCTCAGGCAAGGTCGCGTGGGTGACCGCATTCAGGTACGCGCTGAATCTGGCGCATTGCTGGAGGGAAAAGTAGTGGGACTGGATGAGGTGGAACTTGTAAGCACTCCAGGGTGGAAGGCGCAATGAAGATGAAGAAGATATGGACGACGATTGTCCTGTGCGGCATGTGCGGTGTAGCTTTTGCGTCGGCCCACAAAGCAGAAAAGCAGCCCAGGCCTACTCCTCCAGACATTGCTTTGAATGCATATATTGAACGTGTTCGCGCTGAGAGTGCAGCTGAGGAGCACTCGCCGGGGGCGATATGGACGCCGGATGGACGCTTGGCCAGACTGTCCGCAGATGTGCGAGCTTCCCGCCTGCATGATCCAATTTCCATTGTTGTCTCTGAAAGCCTGGCAGCTTCAACGGACGGCACGGTGAAAAATTCTCGCGCTTCCAATGCCAGTTCGCAGGTTTCAGCGCTTTTTGGCAAGCTTTCAGCGAGCAATGCTTTAAACAATCTTGTGAATCAGACCTCGGCATCCGGGTTAAACGCTCAGGGCGAGAGCGTGACCAACTCCAGCCTGAGTACGACATTGGGCGGCGAAGTGGTAGATGTGCTTCCGAATGGGATGCTGGTGATTCAGGCGGTACGGCAGGCCACCTTCAATCAACAGACGCAGCTCATTCGATTGCGCGGTCTGGTGCGTCCAGAGGATGTGGATTCGCACAACCAGGTACTTTCGACGGCCATTACAAGCCTGGAGCTGGAAGTCGTAGGGAAAGGCATCATCAACGATTACACGTACAGGCCCAATGCGGCCGTGCGTTTTCTGCAAAAGCTGCTGATCTTTTGAAAGGGAGTAGGAATGCGCTGCTTTACGGTACTTTGTCTCGTTGTACTTTTTGCATTCAGGGCTGGATGGCCGGCAACAACCGCGACAGGAGCGCAGCGTGTGAAACTGGCCCGGGTAAAAGACATTGCGACGGTGGAAGGCGTGCGCGACAACAAGCTTGTGGGCTATGGCATTGTGGTGGGCTTGCGCGGAACAGGGGACAGCCAGCAGACGGTCTTTCCATTGCAGACACTTGTTTCTACTCTGCAGCGCATGGGTGTGAATATGCAGCAGTCCCCGCAGCTCTCGCAGATGCGCACGCAAAACATGGCCGCTGTGTTTATTTCCGCGACGCTTCCGGCATTTGCGCGCCCGGGAAACAAGATTGATGTCACGGTTTCCTCTGCCGGAGATGCGCGGAGTCTCGAAGGCGGACTCCTTTTAATGACACCACTATATGGGCTAGATGGCCAGATCTACGCCGAAGCACAAGGGCCACTGGTGCTGGGCGGTTATGCGGTTGGCGCCAATGGAAATGTGCGGCAATATAACCATCCCACCACGGGGCGCGTTCCGGATGGGGCGATGGTGGAACGCGCCGTGCCACTGGATCTGTCGCGAATGAAGGTTCTCTCTCTCCTGCTGAATGATGCTGATTTCCGGACTGCGGAGATGATAGCCACCTCCATTAACCATGAAATGGGAAGGCCGCTGGCCCATGCTGTAGACAGCCGCCGGATTACGCTTGCCGTGCAGGCTTCAGAGGACATACCCTCGCTGCTGGCCCAGGTGGAGTCGGTCGAGGTGGAAACCTATCCACGAGCCAAAGTCGTAGTGAACGAGCGAACAGGGACAGTAGTCATTGGCGGAGATGTTCGACTGCAACCGGTTTCGATTCTGCATGGAGGGTTGTCGGTGAATGTTGTCACCGAGTATCAGGTCTCACAGCCAGCGCCATTCTCTCAGGGGACGACGCAGGTGGTTCCGCAAACGACCGTTCAGGCGCAGGACCAGCCGGTCAACCGTATCGAATTGAAACAGGGAGCGACTGTGGATGATCTCGTCCAGAACCTGCAACAGATTGGCGCATCGGCCCGCGACATTATTTCTATTTTGCAGGCGATGAAAGAGGCCGGGGCGCTTGAAGCTGAACTGGAGGTGCTATGAATTCTGTATCGTTTTCAAATCTTTTTGCGGCAGAGGCAGGAACAAGGCCGAACCCGAAACTGGAGTCGGCGGCACACGAATTCGAGGCGAGCCTGATGAAGGAGTTCCTGAAGCCTTTGCTCGAAGACAGCTTGTTCTCAGATACTTCAGATAGCGACAGTTCTGCAGGGAGTGAAGATACGCTGATGAGCTATGGAGCGGAGACCATGGCAAAAGGCATCTCAGAGCAAGGGGGATTTGGGGTCGCTAGCCAGATATTGAAGCATTTCGAGACAACCGGGAAAGTAAATGAGAATTCTCACAGAATCGGAAGTGGACAGGCACTATAATTTACTTCTGCCCTGCCGATAAACGCAGTGAGGAGCAAATACGATGAACATCAACGATGGCCTGCACAATTTGTCTGAGCCGGCGGGAGTTACCGAGACATCGCGCATTTCTCCAGTACAGCGGCAGGGTTCAGCGTCTGTCCCTTCTACTGGAGCGCTGGGGCAGGACAGTGCGGAAGTGAGCCTGGCGGCAAGTCTGGCGAACAGGGCCATGCAGGTCCCGGATGTTCGTATGGACAAGGTGGCTGCTGTACAGCATGCTCTCAATAATGGTACGTACAGCGTGGCTCCTGAAGATGTGGCTGAAAAGCTTGTGCGGCAAATGATAAGCAAGTAATCCGAAGATTCCATGTCACAGATGGGTCTTTCTGAGGCACCCATCAGTGTCCTTTACAGCAGGGCGGTTGATGCTTTGCAAAGGACGGATGCGGTGTCTCTGGGCGAAGTGTTGTCTGAATGCAGCAATGTAGAAGCGCCTGTTTTGCAGGATGAGATCGATTTTGCTGTGAGGCAGCGCGCCATATTGAAAAAGCTGCTGGAGCATACCAGCATGAATCTCCGTGTATTGCGGAGCGAAACAAGCGCAAGAGGAGTTCAGGGATGGCAACATTAAATTCAGCGTTCAGTATTGCTGCGGGAGCCTTGCAGGCTGCGCAGTCTGCGATCAACGTGATTGCCAACAATGTGTCGAATGCGAATACTCCCGGGTACACAACCGAGCTTCCGCAGTGGCAGGAAAACGACACCGTCAATATTGCGGGGATTTGCTATGGGCAAGGGGCGACGATGACAGGCCCGTCCTCGCAGCGCGATCTGGTGCTTGAGCAGCGCATACAGCAGCAGACGCAGCTGCAGCAGGACACGGAGGCACGGTATACCGCACTGAGCCAGCTCCAGAGCATTTTTGGATCGGCCACGTCCACGACTTCCTCTTCGCTCGATATCGGGCAAAGCATCACGGGCTTTTTCAGTGCGCTTTCGCAGTTGCAGGGCAGCCCTTCGGATCCCTCATTGCGTCAGTCTGTGCTGACGGCGGCGACCACACTGGTGAATGCATTTCAGGCAGCTTCGTCGCAGTTGTCGAGCCAGCAGAACTCGCTCGACCATCAGGCTGCGACCATTGTTTCGCAGGTCAACTCGCTGACCCAGGCGATTGCGCAACTGAATGGCAAAATTTCTGAGATGTCTCCGAATGGTGACGCAGGGCAGCTTGAAGATCAGCGCCAGCATGATATTCAGCAGCTTTCGCAATTGATTGGTATCCACCAGATACGCAATGAAGACAACGGGCTTACTATTACCACTTCCAGCGGGGCGCCTCTGGTGGTCCTTGGGCAGGCATTCCCGCTGAGCGCTTCGCTTTCCGGCGGTATAACGCATATTTACGACAACCAGGGCAGTGACATTACGTCAGACCTTGCTGGAGCTGGGGGACAACTTGGTGGCATTTTGACGGTTCGCGATCAGGGCATTCCCCAGATGCAAAGTGCGCTGGACACGATGGCATATGATTTTGGCACTGCGCTTAACACGGCCAATCATGCGGGAACGGACGCCAATGGCAATCCGGGTGGAGACATTTTCAATCTTCCTGCTACCTCGGCGGGGGCAGCCAGCCAGATTTCTCTTGCGATCACCTCTGGTTCGCAGATTGCGGCGGCGGCCAGCGGCAACGGAGCTTCTGATACTTCCAACCTGGTCAGTATGTTGCAGCTGCAGAACCAGGTTATCGTTGGCGGTGTGACGGCTTCGAGCTACTACTCGAGTTTTGTTTCTTCACTGGGTAGTCTGGTGTCTCAGGTTTCGACAGAGAACACTGCGCAGCAGGCGTCACTGACACAGCTTACAACGCAGCGCGATGCGCTTTCCGCGGTAAACCAGAATGAACAGGCGGCCATGCTTGAAAACCTGCAACAGAGCTATCAGGCCGCGTCGAAGGTGTTCACGATTCTCGACACGGTCATGGCTTCGGCGCTGAACCTTGGTATTGAGGCAGCAGTTTCGTAACTAAGGAGAGGAGGACACGGTGAGATTTGATCCGCTTTATCTGAACAACGCAATCGCGGCGCTCAATCAGACTTCGGCATTGCAGCAACAGCTGACCGATGAGATTTCCAGCGGGAAAAGGATCAACTCCCTGGGAGATGATCCAGTAGCTGCGGGCGAGAACGTATTGCTTTCTGCACAGCTACAGATGAACGACAGTTTTTCGCTCACGGAGACCTCCGTGTTAGGACGTTTGCAGGTGACTGATTCAACGCTGGGGAGCGTAGTTTCGCAACTGACGCAGGCCCTCTCGCTGGCTATGGAGGGCAACAACGGAACGCTGAATGCGAGCGAGATTCAGTCGGTGGCAACGCAGCTTTCCGGAATCAGGGATGAGATTGTTTCTCTTGCGAATACCTCGTATATGGGGACGTATCTTTTTTCGGGGAGTAAGGGCAATACCGCGCCATTTTCTCTTGATCCTTCTGTGACCCCGAACACGGTGGCGTATAACGGAGATTCGGTTGTGTCGCACGTGATGACGCCGAATGGCCAGCAGATACAGGTGAATCTGCCAGGAAACCAAATTTTTAACGATCCATCGAACGACGTGCTGGGGATCCTCAATAATCTGGTGGCGGAATTTTCCTCCGGCAGTTCGAGCGCGGCCAGCGTGGCGAATACGATTGCTCTCAATTCGGCCCTGAACTATGTGAGCCAGCAGCGTGTGGTGATTGACAACTCGATTACGCGATTGCAGGCGGCCCAGAGCTACAACCAGATGCAGGGCACCCAGATCACTGCCGCCCAGACAGATCTTTTGCAAACGGATGTTGCAGGTGTTTCCACTCAGTTGAGTACGGCAGAGACGCAGCAGACAGCACTGATTCAGGTGGTGAATCTGCTGGAGAAGAACAACGGAGAGCTGTTCAGCCTGCTGTGATGTCCGAACGGGCGCTTCGTGAATAGCGGGGAAATGGTATATCCCCTTCCCCAATCCGATATTACTTTTATTACTTTCTTTTATTTTCAAAGACTCAGCGGGGATCGTTCCCGCTATCTTACGGATTCTGTAAGAGTTAGTTGCGATCCAGAACTATATCTCATAAATAGGCAAGGTAGAAGCATCGGCCTTCAGGCCAATGAAAACTGCTTCAAAAGGAGGGGCTTTCTAGCCCCGTGAACATGAGATGGATTCCTGGCCCGGGCTGCAAACCCGGCGCTTTCCTGCGAAAATGTCCCTATGCCTCGCACTGCCGGAATCATGAACTTCCCCGACTTTCGCGGCTTCACTCGCGGCCTGATTCTCTGGAATGTTGGCGTGTATTTTCTCCTCCTGCTGCTTGGAGTCGTGGCAGCACCTTTGGCCCACAGTATTCTGAACTTCGCTGCTCTGGTTCCTGCATTTTTCCTGCACGGCTATCTCTGGCAGGTCATCACCTATTGCTTCATCCACACAGGGATTCTCGGGACCGCTCTTGAGATGCTCACGCTCTGGTTTCTGGGCAGCTTTCTTGAGTCGCATCATGGCCCGCGCTGGCTGGCCGAGCTGTTCTTCACCAGCGTCATTGGCGCTGGGCTGGCGGCCGTGGCCCTTGGCCTTTTCGCCCGCGGCGACGGCTACGCGCTGTTTGCCATTACTGGCTGTTTTGGCGGAATCTTCGGCCTGCTGGTCGCGTTCGGCGTCCTCTATGGCGACCTCGAGTTCATGCTCTTTCCTTTCCCCATGACGATGAAGGCCAAATATCTTGTCATCGTCTACATGCTCATCTCCCTCGCCATGCTTTTCTCCTCTAACCGAATCTACGCCTTCGCCGAACTGGGCGGCGCGCTCGTTGGGTATCTCTATATCAAGGCTGCACCTCGACGCGGATATGCCTTCGCCATGAGCGAAGGCTACTTTGGCCTGCGCAATGGCTACTACCGCTGGAAGCGCCGCCGCGCCGCAAAAAAGTTTGAAGTCTATATGCGCAAGCAGAATCGCGATGTTTACTTCGATAAAGAAGGCCGCTATACCGGCTCAGAAAAAGACCCCAACGATCGTAAGTGGATGAACTAGCAGCATTTTTAGTTCGTAATCCTGAGCGAAGCAGAAGGATCCGCACCGCAAGGTGTAAATTGTTGCTCAGTAACAACTCTGTCGCAGGACCATTGAGGGAAGATGTCAATCCTTGACCGAGGTAATCTGCTCTTCAAGCCATTCAAAGTCAGCGACATACCGATGTCCTCCCCAAGCCGGGAAAACCATATTCCATTTGTTATCCTGTAAGCAGGGAAGAAAGGGAACCGGTGGTATTTAACAATCAGTTAACAAAATTCACTGTAACTCATTGAAAATAAAGGATTCCCGTGCAAGATATTGCCTGTAAATTGTTGAGAACAAAGCATTTACGTACAAATAGGAAGGGGTCATCCGGCATTAGCAGCCGTGCCTCGTAACTTCCGTTGTTAGAATACTTTACGGGAACAGTCTGGGTACAGCGGACGCGCCGGCTACACAAATGTCTGGTTCTATGGGTACCCTCTCCAACGGCTGGCCTTGCAGCTCTCCTGTTTATCAAATACAACTAGGAGTCCGGGTCTGCGCGAAGCGTTTGCCTGGCTAGTGACTCTCTTATGATTGTCTTCCGCAAACCGTTCGAAGGAATCGAACGCCCGCAAATGGAAGCCGACATTGTCATCGTCGGCGGAGGCCCGGCAGGGATGGCCTGCGCGCTGCGCCTGGCGCAGCTGATAGACCAACATAACGCCAGCCATCCCGATTCGCAGCTTTCCAAAGACAACATCTACGTGCTCGAAAAGGCCCGCGAAGTCGGCCAGCACTGCCTCTCCGGAGCTTTGCTCGACCCGCGCTCCATGCGGGAGCTTCTTCCTGGATTCGAACAGGAAGCGCCGCTCGATGCCGAGGTCTTGAAGGAGTCCGTCTATTTCTTCAGCAAAGACAAGGCCCGTAAGCTGCCCATCGTTCCTCCTCCGCTGCGCGACCACGGCAACTATGTCATCTCGCTGAACAAGCTCGTCAAGTGGATGGGCCAGAAGGTAGAAGAAGCAGGCATCACCATCTTTACCGGATTCGCAGGCTCCGAGCTTCTGTTTGCCGGCGACAGCACCGATCCGGAGCTGGCGCGCGTAGCTGGCGTGCGCACCGATGACAAAGGCGTGGACAAGCAAGGCCAGCCCAAAGCAAACTTTGAGCCTGGATATGACCTGCGCGCCAAAATCACCATCCTCGCCGAAGGCCCACGCGGCAACTGCGCCAAACAGTTGATCCAGCGCCTTGGTCTGGAAGATCCCGAACACGCGCAGACCTACGGTCTGGGAGTGAAAGAGCTGTGGGAAGTCCCAGCAGGACGCATCGAGAAAGGCGAGGTAGTCTACACTCTCGGCTGGCCGCTGACCACAAAAGAATACGGCGGCGCGTGGATTTACGGCATCAGCGATACGCAGATTTCCATCGGCTACGTCACCGGCCTCGACTATGAAGACCCGCGCACCGATCCGCACCACGCCTTCCAGTCCTTCAAAGAGCATCCATTCACGCGACGCCTTCTTGAAGGCGGAAAGATGCTTCGCTACGGTGCAAAGTCTCTGCCTTATGGCGGATGGCTCACCGTCCCCCGTATTTACGGGAATGGATGGATGCTGCTGGGGGATTCTGCCAGCTTCCTGAATTCGCAGCGGCTCAAAGGCATTCATCTGGCGATGAAAACCGGCATGCTCGCCGCTGAAACCGCCTTCGACGCGCTGGTTTCAGGCGACAGCTCTGCCGACACGCTCAGTGAGTACAAAGCCGCTGTAGATGCGAGCTGGGTTCGGGAAGAGCTATATCCTGTGCGCAATTTTCACCAGGCCTTCGAGCATGGACGCGTGGAAGGAATCATTAAGGCCGGAATTCAGTTCGTCATGCGCGGCAGCAATTTGGGCCCTGACTCCAAAAATGAGGCAGGCCATCTGCGCCTGAGGAGCCTCGATGCACTTGGCAATTGGCCCGGCGAGCGCGATCCTTTCCTCTACAACGCCAAAGGCGATGGCAAGCTCACCTTCGACCGCCTGACTGACGTCTATCATTCCGGCACGCGCCATGATGATGACCAGCCTACGCACCTGGTGGTGAAAGACCTGAACATTTGCCAGACGCGCTGCATCAGAGAATACGGCAACCCTTGCCAGTACTTCTGTCCCGCTGCCGTCTACGAGATGGTCGAGTCATCGGAATCGCCATCCGGCAAAGAACTGCATATCAATTTCGCCAACTGTGTCCACTGCAAGACCTGTGACATCATGGACCCGTACCAGATCATTAACTGGGTGCCTCCGGAAGGTGGCGGCGGCCCCAATTACGACGGCATGTAAGCGAGCACGCAGAGCAGAGTGATGGCTTCCATTCAGATTCGCGCCGCAACTGAGGACGACATTCCGGCCCTGAGCACTCTTATCGAGCGTTCTGTCCGTGAATTGCAGACTGGATGGTATACGCCGGAGCAGATTGAGGCAGCTGTTCATTCCGTCTTCGGAGTGGACACACAGCTCATCGCCGATGGCACGTACTATGTGGCGAAAATTGACGGCCAGCTCGCAGGCTGTGGAGGATGGAGCAAGCGAGGAACGCTCTGCGGCACAAGCCATTTTGAACATTTCCGCAATGATGTCCTTCTCGATCCGGCCCGCGAGCCCGCCCGAATTCGCGCGTTCTTCACGCATCCTGAATTTGCCCGCAAAGGCGTAGGCACGGCGTTACTAAAACACTGCGAACAGGCTGCACAGCAAGCGGGATTTAAAAGCCTGGAGATGGCAGCAACACTGCCTGGCGTTTCTCTCTATGAGGCGAATGGCTACCAGGCACTGGAAGCCTTCCATGTGCCCTTGCCGGGAGATCAGACGATTCAGGTCAGGCGGATGGTGAAGCGGCTGTAGCTATCTATTTTCGCGTATATGCCAAAGGCGAAGTATGTAAATGGAAACATCTCGAATTTCATACCGGATTTCGTAATTGCCGGAAATCATCCGCCGGACTTCTTGCGGAGAATAAACATCCATCCGGAACCTCATTCTCGTATAACGGGCGAGTTGTGTGACAGAAGCCGTGATGCCTTGCACTACTTTTAGCGGCCGCGAGTTTGTCCCGCCGGTGCCAGAAATTCATAAAGAACTGCGATCATTCCCCCTGGGCATTAGATGAATTAGTGATTCAATCCGAGTAGGTTGTTCGTCAGATACACTGAATACAGGCCCTCTATGGTTTTCGTCCTCGATAATTACGATTCTTTTACCTACAACCTGGTGCAGTATATGGGCGAGTTGGGGGCAGAGATGACGGTCCGTCGCAACGATGAACTGACGCCCGCAGAGGTAGAGGCACTCCAACCCGATCGTATCCTGATTTCGCCTGGCCCCTGCACGCCGCAGGACGCCGGCATCTCCATTGATCTGATTCGCCACTTTGCCGGCAAAGTTCCCATACTTGGGGTGTGCCTGGGCCATCAGGCCATCGGTGCAGCCTTTGGCGGAAAAGTGATCCGCGCGCCACAGTTAATGCATGGCAAGACCAGCAAGGTCACGCATGATGGTAAGACCATCTTCAAGGACCTGCGCAATCCCATGACCTGCACTCGCTACCATTCGCTCATCGTTTCGGAAAAAGGGCTCCCATCTGAACTGGAGGTCACAGCGCGTACAGAGGATGGGACCATCATGGGTCTGCGCCATCGCAGTCATCCGATCGAAGGCGTTCAGTTTCACCCTGAAAGCGTGCTGACCGAGGATGGAAAGCATCTCATCCGGAACTTTCTGGAGCTGTAGTTCGTGACGTTGAAGCATCTGCTTGTTTTCGCAGCGGCATTTGCAGCAAATGCCCAGCAGAAGCCAATCGCCTACGTGCCTACAGATGACGTCACGGTTTCAGGCTCTCTCGAAGTTGCTAACGGCAAAGCCACCGTTGGAAACAACGGCAGCATCACCGCTGGAGACAAGACAGCAAAAATCGTTCTGGCCCGAGGTGGAGAGCTGCGTCTTTGCGCTTCGACGCAAGTCCACATTATGGCTGACCGGTCCATGGCTCCTGACTCTTCCGCGCTGATGTTTGCACTGGACCGCGGCGCCATCGAGGCCAGCTATCAGCCGGGAAAGTATTCTGATGTGCTGCTGACGCCGGACCTGCGCATCCTCATCTCCGGCCCTGGCGATGCAGACCTGAAGGTGCGCGTCAACAAACAGGGCGATACCTGCATTGATAATCACGGAGAAAACGCGCCCTATATTACCGTCACCAGCCAGTTTGAAGAAGGGGTCTATCGCGTCAAGCCAAATCAGCGTGTGCTTTTTGAACACGGCAGCCTGAGCCAGGTGGTGGACAATGAGCAGGAACCGTGCGGCTGTCCGCCGGAAAAGCCAGTAGAAGTAGCCAATACAAAGGGCAAGCCTGTGGGGGGCCCTTCCTCCACGCCTGCCGATACTGCTTTCCCTCTGGCGGTGAGTGAAGGGCTGAAGCCGCCGCCCGCAGCGCCGCCGCAGCCGGTCGTGCCCGCAGGAATTCCACATGCGCAGGTAGACGTCCCGCTGGCATATAACGGCGAGAGCACACAGAAACCAGCTCCTGTGTCTAGTCCGGTGAATCCTCCGCCGCCGCAAACCGTTGTGAATTCCTCAGAGAACAAGACTTCGCGCGGGTTCTTCCATAAAGTAGGACACTTCTTCGCCCGCTTATTTGGAAGATAATTCGTGCGTCCGCCAGGCTGGCGGATGGCGCTCCCCGGAATCCATCAAAGCTTCGATCTCTTCCACGCGGCGGATACCACCTCGGGCACCAATCGCAGTACAGTTCAGCGCGGCGGCAGCACAGGCAAAGTCCAATTGGCGATCGAGGGGCCAGGCTTGCAGCAACCCGAAAATGAATCCGGCATGGAAAATATCGCCTGCGCCAGTAGTGTCTGCGACTTCTACCCAATAGGCGGGCGTGTAATGGAATTGTTTACCGTCCCATGCGAGCACGCCATCTTCTCCAAGCGTGGCTGCTGTCAGACGACAACCAAAACGAAGCTGGATTTGCCGAAGCGCCTGTTCCAGGTCTTCGGTCTGCATCAGACGGCAGGGAAAATCACGGCTCACAATCAGGTAGTCAATCTTTTCGATCAGTGCCTCAACGCCGGGGTACAACTCATCCAGGTCGGCAATCACCGGAACACCGGCTTCTCGCGCCCATTGGGCTGCCAGAGTGGCCGCTGCCGTGTCATATCCATCTACATGCAGGGCCCGTGCGTTTACGATCCACTCGCGCTCCAGTTCCTCCGGACGCAGGGCCAGGCGCTCATCGCGCCGATTCAGCACGGTGCGCTCCCCGTTATTGTCCAGCAAAATCAGGGATTGCAGGCTCGCTGCTTCCGGAACTGTGATGATCTGAGTTTCCACTCCCGCCTTCGCAAATTCCCGCTGATGCAGTGCGGCTGCCTCATCATCGCCCAGTTTGCCAATGTAGCGCGTGCGCAGCCCCCACTGCTGGCATGCAATCACGGTACTCGCCACCTGCCCGCCGGGCAGGATTGTAGTCGAGCGAAAAGATGCCTTGGTACCGGGAGCAGGATAGTGCGAGAGAGGAATCAATGTATCGGTGGCGTTCAGACCAACGCCTGCCAGGTCAACCTTTAATGGCTGGTGAATCTCAGTCACTTTCTTCTTAATGTACATGGAGGCGTCATAATGGGCGATTGGCCCGTGATTTCCTCTGAATTTCACCGGTCCTGGTGGACTCATGCCGGAGCCGGAGGTTACTATGGTTTTTGGTTTTTATTCGCCCGTACGGAAATGAATGCTAAAATCGCCTCAAATTCGTACATTTCCCAAAATTGAATACGCAACCACCCCGGAACTGGAGAAGTATTGTGGCAGCAGATGACCGTACACGCGCAGTAGAACTGGCTCTTTCACAGATCGAGAAACAATTTGGCAAAGGCTCGATTATGCGCCTCGGCAGCAAAGAGGCCGTGGCCCCCGTCTCGACCATTTCAACCGGCTCGATCTCGTTTGACGCCGCGCTCGGCGTAGGCGGAGTGCCGCGTGGCCGCGTCATCGAAATCTTCGGCCCTGAATCTTCGGGCAAAACCACCATCACGCTTCAGATCATCGCCGAAGCCCAGAAACAGGGCGGCATGGCAGCATTTGTGGACGCTGAGCACGCACTTGATCCGGTCTATGCAAAAAAGCTGGGTGTAGATGTGGACAATCTTCTGGTGTCGCAGCCCGACTACGGCGAGCAGGCGCTGGAAATCACCGAGGCGCTGGTCCGCTCCGGTGCCATTGACGTGCTGGTGGTGGATTCGGTGGCCGCGCTCGTTCCCAAGGCCGAACTCGACGGCGAGATGGGCGATTCGCACGTTGGCCTTCAGGCGCGGCTCATGTCGCAGGCGCTGCGCAAACTTACCGGCACGGTCTCAAAGTCACGTACCTGCCTCATTTTCATCAACCAGATCCGCGAGAAGATCGGCGTGATGTTCGGCAATCCGGAAACGACGACGGGAGGCCGCGCGCTCAAGTTCTACTCTTCCGTCCGCATTGATATCCGCCGTATTTCTGCCGTGAAAGAAGGCGAAGCCGTAGTGGGCGCGCGCACCAAGGTCAAGATCGTGAAAAACAAGGTGGCCGCTCCCTTCCGCGAAGCCGAATTCGACATTCTGTACGGTGAAGGTATCTCACGCGAAGGTGATGTGCTCGATCTGGCGGTCGCCAACAATATCGTCGAGAAATCAGGCGCCTGGTACAGCTACGCTGGTGAGCGCATCGGGCAGGGACGGGAAAATGTCCGTCAGTATCTCAGGGACAACAAGGAAATTTTCGCCAAAATTGACACCGAGCTGCGCCAGAAGCTGAAGATCGGTGTTCCGGCCGCGGCAGAAGTGCCTCCTGTACCCGTGAACGGCGCAGCAGCCGCACAGGAAGCGGTACGGGGAGCGAGACGCCAGTAAAGCGGAAGAATATTTTCAGAGGAAAAGGCAGGTTTTTGGATCTGCCTTTTTGTGGTGGAAACATCTGCTTTACTCTCGTTATTTCTCAAATTCGGTCTCGATGCCAAGGTCTGAGGTAAATTCTCCCGATCCGTATCCGGGTTTCGAACTTCCCATCGCAAAATCTGATATCCTTGCCCGTTTCCTATGACTGCTCCGGGTGAAATCGCGCTGAACAACGTCCTTTCGTCGAAACTCGATTCCAACCAACCGCGCACCAGGAGCAACACGGCCGCGATGACTGCGCTGGTGGCCAGTATTCGCGCACAGGAGGAGCAGTTGCGCGAAGGTGGCGGCGCAAAGGCCATTGAGTCGCAGCATGCCAAGAAGCGCCTGACTGCGCGCGAGCGCATTGCGTTGCTGCTCGATCCTGGAACGGAGCTGTTTGAGCTGGCACTGTTTGCTGCTTTTGGCATGTACGAAGAGTGGGGTGGCGCTCCAGCGGCAGGAGTAATCACAGGGTTGGGGCGCGTGGCCGGGCGGCTCTGCATGATCATCGCCAACGACGCGACGGTGAAGGCCGGTGCCTTTTTCCCGATGACGGCCAAGAAGGTCATTCGCGCCCAGACCATTGCTCTTGAAAACCACATTCCTACGCTCTACCTGGTGGACTCCGCCGGAGTTTTCCTTCCGCTCCAGGAGGATGTCTTTCCGGACCAGGACGACTTCGGTCGCATCTTCCGCAATAACGCGGTCATGTCGGCAATGGGTATTCCGCAGATCACCGCCATTATGGGCATGTGCGTGGCCGGAGGCGCGTATCTACCGGTGATGACCGACCATGTACTGATGACCGAAGGCAGCGGGCTGTTTCTCGCAGGACCAGCCCTGGTGCAGGCCGCTATTGGACAGAAGTATTCGGCAGAGGAGCTGGGTGGGGCCACGATGCACGCCGAAATTTCAGGCACAGTTGATTACAAGGAGCCGAATGACCATCTCTGCATGGCTCGCCTCCGTTCGCTCGTGGCGAAGATAGGCCAGAATCGGCAAGCGCCCTTCAGCCGCGTCCCATACGATCCTGAAAAAGATGCCCCAAAGTATCCAGCCAACGATCTTTATGGTCTCCTTGATCCAGATCCAGCGAAATCTGCTGGAAACAGCTATGACATGCACGAGGTCATCGCCCGCATCGTGGACCGCAGCGAGTTTGATGAATACCGGCCCGATTACGGGCGCACCCTTATCTGCGGTTATGCGCGCATCGGCGGAACGGCGGTCGGCATTGTCGCCAACCAGAAGACGCCGCAGCACCAGACCAGCCACACCGGCGAAAAGCGCGTGGAGTTCGGTGGTGTGATCTACGCTGAGAGTGCCGACAAGGCGGCACGCTTCATCATGGACTGCAACCAGAACCTGGTGCCGCTGATCTTTCTGCATGACGTAAATGGCTTCATGGTGGGGCGGGACGCGGAATGGTCTGGCATCATCCGTTCCGGCGCAAAGATGGTCACGGCAGTGTCGAACTCGGTTGTGCCCAAGATCAGCGTGATCATTGGCGGCTCATTTGGTGCGGGGAATTATGCCATGTGCGGAAAGGCCTATGATCCGCGCTTTATCTTTGCGTGGCCTACGGCACGGTATGCAGTGATGAGCGGGGCCTCTGCCGCCAATACGCTGGTGGAAATCAAGCTGCGCCAGCTTGAGCGCGAAGGCAAGAAGCTGAGCGAGCAGGAGAAGCAGGACCTGCTGGCTTCTATTAAGGCCACGTACGAAGAACAGACCGATTGCCGCTATGCTGCGGCGCGCCTCTGGGTTGACGCCATTCTTGATCCGGCAAAGACACGCGAGGCGCTGATGCTGGCGCTGGAGTCGGTCTCGCTGAACCCGGAAGTGCCGAAGTTCAACGCTGGAATTTTGCAGACATAAGAAGCTCGCCGGATTCTGGAGTAAAATGGTCGAAGCAGGTACAATAACAAATAGCGCCGAAGGGCGGTTTTCTGTGCGGAAGTGGTGAAATTGGCAGACACACCATCTTGAGGGGGTGGCGCCGAGAGGCATGGGGGTTCAAGTCCCCCCTTCCGCACCAAACATTCCATCGCGCCCTTAGAGGTTCAACAAAAGTCACTCATGTTTTATTTCATTCTCAGCGTTCACATTCTGGTCTGTATCTTTCTAGTCATTGTCATTCTGCTGCAGCAGGGCAAGAGCGCTGATCTTGCCGGCGCCTTTGGCGGACAAGGATCCCAGACCGCATTCGGCCCCCGCGGAGCGGCCAACGTTCTTACGCGGCTGACCACATGGTGCGCAGTGATCTTTATGTTGACTTCCATCGGGTTGACCATCATGATGCAGAAGCGGACCGGAGGACACTCCGTGCTGGAAGGCACAAAGGCCACGCAATCGGCCCCGGCGAAGAAATAGTTTCTGAACTTCAGTTCTATACTAAGGCAGGCGTTCAGCCTGCCTTTTTTGGTTTCCATGCAGCCTCTTTTCAGTCAGGCTCGCAAGCGGGTGTAATCGGCCTTCAAGGGGGACCCCCTCCCCCACCCTTGCTGGCGCTTTCCTTTATTTTCAACAATTTAGCGGGGGATCATCCCTCGCTATGTTATTGATTCCATTCTAGTTAAGTACGATCTAGTGTTTTCAATAACTTACGAGGGGGTCTCACGAAAAATGCCCGCGCGTCGGCGGGCATTCGGGAAAATTTGAGCTCTTAAACTCAGGATATCAAATTATGCGGAAATAACCGGACATACGGTTGAAAGAATTAAATGCTTTTATTTGTGTAAGTTAGGTGTGAAACGAGGAGCGGAGGGGGCTTGACAGGAAATTTTCCACAGGCGCGGCAAGCGTCAGGCAGCTCCAAGGATCCGGTGCTGCTGCCGCCTGCCTGTTTGTTATTTCACGGTCAATGCCAGTTGCAGAGTATGAGTGGTGACCTGGCCGCCGTTGTTGGAATAGGCCGTCACCGTAACGGTGTAGGAGCCAGCTGGGGTACCGGGGTTGGCAGCCGGTGGGTGGTGCAGGTAGCCATAGCGCTGGGAGCAGGCGGTCAATCCGGAGGTGCTGGCAAGCAGAAGCAGCGCAACGCCCATCAGCCGCAGTCCAGAGCGCCCGCGCAGGGCACCGATTCCAGCAAGAGCGAGGATTCCCGGAAGCATGAAGGCATAGGCGGTAGGGGAGCCATTTCCGCCCAGAGGCAAGCCGTTATTTTGCGCTCCTGAGGCCGCGGTGGTCTGGATCTGCAATGTGCTGATTACAGATGCCCCCTTGACCGGAGTGGCAATCTGCGGGGTAAAGGTGGCACTGGTGCCGTTCGGCAGGCCGGAGATGGAAAGCGTGACCGATTGGGTAAATGCCGCACTGCTCGGCGTAATGGTGAGGACAACCGTGCCGTAGTCCCCCGGATTCAGAGAAAGAGAGGTGGGATTGGCGGCGATGGAAAAGTCGGGAAGGGTACCTGTGTCTTCTGCCTGCAACTGTGCGCTGGCCGAAGCAGACCCGGTATGAGCGCTATCTCCTGAGTAGACTGCGGTAATCTGCCTGGTGTTTGCTGGCAGCGAATCAAGAGTAAGCGTCGCGGTGCCATTTTCGTTGATAAAGGCCGATCCGAGTGAGGAGCTGCCGTCCAGAAAACTGACGGAGCCGCCGGAGACCGCCGTTCCAGCAAAATCCTTTACTGTGACAGAAAGTGTAGTCTTTGGCCCATTTTGGGCAACAGAAAGACTGGTATGCGTGGAAATGGTCTGGCTATGCCCTTGTGGAAGAACCAGAAGAAGCGCCAGTGAAAAGGCGAAGGCGATTGGAAACTTCCTGAAGTGGATACGTGACTGCAAACTCATTCGTCCGGTTCTCTACCCTTTTGAGCGGAAATCCTTAATACCCAATTGTATCCGGGCGGCGCAAAAACGGCGATGCCGCAGACAGGCATTTGTTAGACGAGGCAAACGTGGTTTGGTGGCTGTGGCTGCAAATCAACATTCGCTGGTCCGGCCCAGGATGAAGTCTGCCCGGGCTGCTACCGGTCCGCGTGGCACCTCTATCAGTTGGTATTCGAGCTCGGCATACACATTTCTGACCATCTCGCAGGAGGCGAGGGCCTCTTCAAAGCTCTGTTTGCGTTCCGAGTCCGTTTCATAGATTTCCCGCCAGGGTGGAAGCAAAAAGACCGTGCGGTTATAGCGGCATTGCCGGGCCTGCTGACGGGCGTCCTGCGGAAGAGGGAGACCGGCCAAGCGAAAGTGGGCGATCGTGTCCGGAATACCGCGGTCAAAGAACGTCAGAGTTCCGCCCGAGGCATGGGACAGATAATCGGCGATGGATTGCTCCAGCATCAGCGCGGAGTATCGCTCCATATTTCGCCAGGGGACACCATCGCTGCCTGCTTTTACCTGCTGCTGAATGATTGCGCGCGCCGCTTCGCGAACGCAGATATAGCCACGGTGTTGCAGTTCAGTAAGGACGGAAGTTTTTCCTGCGCCTGGGCCACCGGTCAGAACAAAAAGTGGGGGTGGGGGCGGACTTTTGTCATTCATCTGGTTTGGGACATCTTTCTAAATGCTATAGACTGCGGTCAGACAATGGATGCATCTCTGGAACAGCTTTTTCATCTTCAGCACGTAGATACTGAGATTGCGCAATTGCAAAAGGCCATCGCCGCGCTCCCGCAGCATTTGGCCTCAATCGAGGAAACATTACGCGCACAGAAAGTCGCGGTAGACGACGCCGGCAAGGCCATACAGGCAGAAGAAGCAAAGCGGCGCCGCATTGAAAGCGACATTAAAGACCAGCAGCAGAAGATCACCAAGTTCCGCGAACAGTCTGCCAGCGTGAAGACGAACGAGCAGTTCCATGCGCTGCAGCATGAGATTTCTTTTGCGGAAAATGAAATCCGGAGGCTGGAAGATACGGAATTGGACAGCATGGAGCGCTCGGAGCAACTAGCTGCGGCGCTGGCGGCGGCCAGACAGGGACTGGAAAACCAGTCTGCGTTTGTGGAGCAGGAAAAAGAATCAGCACGTGTGGAGATGAAACACCAGCAGGACCGGCTGGATGTTTTACAGAAAGAGCGGAGCAGTCTACGCAGCCAGATAGAGCCGGACCTGCTTGCTGACTATGACCGCATCTGCGCTTCCCGCGGAACGGCCGTGGCCATCGTGAAAGAGCAGCGGTGCCACGGGTGCCAGATGTTCTTACGCCCGCAGATGTGGAACCAGGTGCGGCAGGGGGCGCGTGTGCACTGTGAAAGCTGTGGACGGCTGCTCTACTACGAATCTGTGGCTGACCCGGCAGGACAATTTGCGGATGACCGCCCGTACTGGAACGGGCCTTCTGCATGAAGTGCATCGCCATTGACATGGACGAGGTCCTGGCTGACACGCTTGCGAAGTACATTGCCTGATTGACGATCAGCCACGGCAACTGCGGCGTTTTGCCGGAGAAGGAATTCTTTGTTCCGCTCCTCCACAACATGCGGGTCACAGGATTTCGTAGTAAACGGCTGGCTGGATGTAAAAGAAGCTATTGAAGTAAGCGCGCTGGGAATGGTCCCATTACACGATAGGAACGTGGTTGAGGTGCGGCGTTGCCACGGCCAGGTAGGCAGTTGGCGTGATTCCGGAGAAGGCCTGAAAGTCGTGAATGAAGTGGGCCTGGTCATAGTAGCCGCAGTCGAGCGCGATCTGGGCCCATTCCACTTCGTCCATTTGATGCAGCGTATGCAATACCAGCTGGAAACGGCGCACGCGGCAATACATTTTGGGAGGAAGCCCGACCTGCTGCCGGAAAAGCGCAATGAAACGCCGCTGGCTGAGCCCGATTTTCTCTGTTACTGATTGAACCGTCGCGATATGCGGAGCGCGGCGCATGTGCTGAAGGGCGTACCTTACTGCGGGATGCAATTCCAGAGGCCGCGCCAACTGCGCCAGCAGGTCCTGCTCAAGGATGCGGAAGATGGCTTGCGCGGATGGTGCTGCGAGCATGCGTTCACGAAGCTCCGCACTACGAGATCGCCACAGGTCTTCAAGGTTGATCTCAGAGTTTTGAGCCTCATCGGCTGGCATGCGGAAAAAAGGAAATGCTCCGCCTGGGTAAAACTGGATGCCGACGACACGCTGTTGCCCCGCTGTATCAATGACAAAGAAATTTGAGCGCGCTCCGGAAAGGACTGCATGACCAAAGCTGCTGTAGCGGGAGACATCCTCGGGGCAGTAGATGCGGATGGCATCATCGTGCAGATTAAAAACGATCGTTGCTTCGCCCGTGGGCATCAACCGCTCGTGCGTATGCGCCGCAATGGTATTTGATTCGCAATACCAGATGCACTGGACGAACTGCCCAAGCGGAGGTGGCGGAATGTAATGCAGCGTGGGCATGATTAAGGTAGAGTGTACGCCGCTTTCATTTCCCTACAAAAGGAAATGGCCCCAGGCAAGGGCTTGAGGCCGGATATCTCTTATCGTTCTGCAATCTGGTCGAGCAGGTCGTAGAACTCGGGGAAGGAGATGGATGCGGCTTCCGCTCCGTGGATGACGGTTTCACCCGTGGCCCGCAGTGCTGCTACGGAAAACGCCATGGCAATGCGGTGGTCGCCACCGGAGTTGATTTCCGCTCCGTGGAGCTGCTGGCCGCCGGGGACATCCAGGCCGTCTTCAAACTCCTCGACCTCGGCACCCATAGCGCGCAGATTACTGGCTACGAGTGCGATGCGATCTGATTCTTTGACGCGAAGCTCTTTCGCGTCGCGGATACGAATTCCGTTCTGAGTGTACGGCGCGATGGCTGCAATGACGGGCAGTTCATCTATGAGCTGCGCGGCAAGGCCACCGGAAATAGTTGTTCCGCTTAAACCGCGTGCCGGGGCATTTACCTGTACTGTTCCGATAAGCTCGCCGTTTTTCTCTTCAAGATTGAGCACGCCGATGTGCGCGCCAAGTGAAGTGAGCACGTCGAGCAGAGTGGCGCGGGTCGGGTTCAATCCGAGAGCGTCGAAGACAAGGTTCGATCCGAGAAAGAGCGCCGCAGCGCAGAGGAAGAAGGCGGCGGAGGAAATATCGCCAGGAACCGTGGCCTCAATGGCGTGCAGGGTCTGGCCGCCGCGAATGCTGACGGCGTTGGTGGTGCGCTCCACTTCTGCGCCAAAGCCCCGCAGCGCCAGCTCGCCGTGATCGCGCGTGCGAACCGATTCGCGCACGGTGGTAGTGCCTTCGGCTTGTAATCCGGCAAAGAGCAGCGCCGTTTTTACCTGGGCGCTGGGTACGGGGGTGGTGTAGTCAATACCCTTGAGCTTGCCACCACGCACTGTGACCGGGGCATGGCCATCGGTCAGGGTGATGTCAGCACCCATCTGCGAAATGGGCTTGCGCACGCGCTCCATGGGCCTGCGGCTCAGGGACTCGTCGCCCACCAGCGTATAGGTGTGTGGGGTGGCCGCGAGGAGGCCGGTCAACATGCGCATGGTTGAACCAGAGTTGCCGCAGTCCAGCGGGGCGCCCGGATCCTGCAGATTGCCGCTGGTTCCGGTGATCTCAATCATCCCGTTATCAAGCCGGGAAACTTTGGCCCCGAGAGCAGCAGAGCAGGCCAGGCTGCTGGTGCAGTCCGCGCCGGTAGAAAAATTAGTGAGCTTCGTGGTCCCGGAAGCCAGCGCGCTCAACAGTGCATAGCGATGCGAGATGCTCTTATCTCCAGGCAGACGGAGGCTCCCCAAAATGTTGCGCGCAGGTCTAATGATGCGTTCAGTTTTTGTGGCGAACATTACTTTTATCGTAACAGGGCGCGGGGCTGCGCCTGGTCAATATGAAACGTCTACAATAGACGTTCGGCCGATGAAAATCCTGCTTGTTCACAACCGTTATCAGCAAAAGGGGGGAGAGGATTCTGTTGTTGAGTCAGAACAGAAACTCCTGGCTGAGAATGGTATGGATGTTGAACTGCTGGAAACGAACAACGACAGAATTGTTGGGATCAAAGGGAAGCTGGATGCTGCTCTCTCGGCGTTCTATAGCCGGAGCGGGGTAGACATGGTGAGGAGGGCCATTGAGCGAACCAGGCCGGATGTTATGCATGTCCACAACTGGTTTCCCACGCTCTCTCCCGGTATTTTCTGGGCAAGTAAGGAAATGAAGGTCCCGGTTGTGCACACTTTGCATAACTATCGTCTGCTGTGTGCCAAGGCATCTTTCTATCGTGATGGGCAGGTATGTGAAGACTGCATAGGAACCAGGTTCCGTACCTCCGGCATAGTCCATGGATGTTATCGAGGGAGCCGCTCGGGTACGGCGGTTGCCACGGCCGGGATGCTTTTCCACTGGAGACGGGGGACATGGCATAAAGCAGTAGATAAGTTTATTGCATTATCAGAATTCGCTAAAAAGAAGCTGGTGGAAGGTGGATTGCCCGAGGAAAAGATCATCGTGAAAGCGAATTGCCTTGATTATGATCCAGGAATGCGTTCGGGCGATGGAGGGTACTTTCTCTACATAGGGCGACTGACAGAGGAAAAAGGCGTCCCCACTCTTCTGCAATGCTGGAAGAATGGGCCGGAGTTGCCTCTGCTGAGAGTCGCCGGGGCCGGTCCTTTAGAGGAAGAAGTGATGGAAGCATCCAAAGCCTTGCGGAATCTGGAGTGGCTTGGTTCGAGAAGCGGCACTGAGGTGCTGGACCTGATGGGGAAGGCAAAGGCGCTGATTTGTCCTTCAGTATGGTATGAAGGGATGCCTCGTGTAGTTATTGAAGCTATGGCTGTAGGTACCCCGGTGATAGCTTCAGACATAGGAACTTATCCAGAAATGATAACTCCGGGTAAGAATGGAATGCTGTTTGAGGCAGGGCAGGCCTCTGCTATGCATGCCTGTCTGCAGGAATTTATCGGGTATGGGGACCATTTCCGATGGAGGGAACAGGCAAGAAATGAGTTTCTTGCCTGCTATAGCCCGGAGGTAAATCTCAGATCACTCCAGGCCATCTATGAACAAGCTACCGGTTGAAGTTAGAGTGCAGCATGAGGCCGCCGCGGTATTTCCAATTCATAGGACCGGAGGCCAGACAGTTGCATGACATATAAGCATACAAAGCGAGGGATGTTGAGGAGATACCGGCGCCAAAGCCTGCGCGGCTCCTGACAAAGGCGGTGAAACCATTGCAGGCCGCACTTCTTGGCCCATTCCGGAGAATCTTTGAGCAAGCCGCTGTTGATATCAAACGCCGCACCCACGCCAATCATCAGTTTTACAGGGAGCAGGTCAATATACTTTGCCATGAAGCGCTCCTGCTTTGGCGTGCTGATGCCGCACCACATCACGTCTGCGCCTGACTCGAGCACCATTTGATACAGCTCAGCTTCTTCCTGCACATTCAGAGGGCGAAACGGCGGAGTGTAGGTGCCCACGATCTGCAGGCCGGGATATCGTTCTGTCAGGACTTTCTTCAGGCGTTCTGCCACTCCAGGCTTGCCGCCGTAGAGGAAATGCTTTGTGCCATTCTTTGCTGCCGCTGCGCAGACTTCCATCATAAAATGCGGGCCAGCCACTTGCCGCATATGTTTATGCCCCATCAGGTGACCAATCCAGACCGTCGGTATTCCGTCAGGAGTAGTAAGTATTGAGCCATTTTGTATTTGGCGGAATACTGGATCGGCCTGGGCCTCCATAATTCCATGCATGCCAGTAACGCAGATATAGCCCTTTTTTCCTGAATTTATAAAGGAATTTACAGACTGCACTGCTTCTGGAACGTCAATGACGCTAACGCCAACCCCGAGAATATTTACTCTGTCATGTGCAATTGCATTCATTCTTTTCGTCCTTTTTGACCAATGAGAGGGCAATATGCGGGCCAGAAAAACACAACCGGCAGAAACCATGTCATACAGTGCAAGCCATCCGGCTATTACTACACGCCCATTCGTAAAACGGAACGAAGCCTCTTATGCCTGTTTGGGCCTGATGTTCCTACGAAAAATGACGTTAACACTCTATTAATATGGCATTCAATAGAGAGAATGTACTGATACGGTCCTCCACATACAGTGAGATATTCTTCCTACTTATGGGCACCCGTATATCTCATTGACATATCTAATTCACATCTTAGACTTAACTGTATGCTGTCTGGTGCTAATAGCGGGCTGATTATGCGCGCCACTTATACGCATCGCAGTCTTATGCAGCAAGCCGCGTGATATTTCGCTGTTTCCCCAACATAGATGATGCGATTTAGATATTTCGATCCAGGGAGTAACTATCCATGCTTGTTCCTGTAATTTCTGATCCAGTAGATCAAAACAGGCTTCACGCGCCTTACATTGCCGATGAGCGTCTCCCGGGACACATGGGGCCGGCAAAAGAAGAATCTCTAAAGGACATCTGGCGAGTGCTGCGGAAGCGCAAGTGGTGGATACTGTCCTTTTGTCTGGGCGGCACAAGTCTGGCAGTGCTGGCCTGCATTTTGCTAACAAACCAGTACAAGAGCACGGCGATGGTGCAGGTAGGCAAGGATGAAACGGTAGAAGTGAGCCTGAATCCTGGCAGCGCTGGCCCAACCTTGAGTGAAAGCGACACGAAAACAGATATTGCCACGCATATTGCAGTGTTGGAAAGCGACAGTACGGCGCTGGCCGTAATTCAGGACCTTCAGTTAGAAAAGTACAAGCCGTTTGCGTATAAACCTTCTCTACTGGGTTACATTACGGGCAAGAATGATCGCATTCAGGATGAATTCAATCGTCATCTTCCTCTAAGTGAGTCGCCAGCGCGACGTGAGCGCCTGCTTACTCTTTTTTCCAAGAAGCTTGAGGTCAAGAATCCCCCGGATACCCGGCTTATCACTATCAGCTTTCTCAATCCCGATCCTCAGCTTGCCGCAAAGATCGCGAATGCTGTCGTGGATGAGTATGTGAAGTTCGAGTCTCAGGCGCGTTCGTCTACGGAAGCCTCTCAGTGGCTGGAAGCCCAACTGCAGGAATTGAAGGGGAAGATGGATGAGTCGCAGAAGGAGCTGGCCGATTATGAACGGGAGACGGGGCTGAATAGTCTCCTGCTTAAATCTATCGGTGAAGCTGGCGGGGCGGGGGCGGTCACTCATATTCCTGTTTTAGACAAGCTGGATACATTGAACCAGGAGCTTACCCAGGCTGAGGCGGCCCGTGTGGCCAAAGAAGCCATCTATCACCTGACGCAAACCAAAGATTCAAACATTGTTGCGAATCTGGCATCGAGTTCGTTGCCGCAGATCGCGACTTCGGCCGCGATCACCCAGGGCAACGGTCTTGAGCTGTTGCAGAGCTTGCGTCAACAGAAGGCGCAGCTTGAGCTTGCATACTCTGATGCAAATACAAAATACGGGGCCAGGAACCCAAGGATCCTCGAACTGCAGAATCAGCTGGCGAATGTGAACAGACAGATTTCAGAGGAGCTGGAGCAGATCAATCTCCGTGCCAAGAATGATTATTTGCTGGCATTGAAGAATGAAGAAGGTCTTCGTGCCGCATTCACGAATCAGCAGGCAGCAGCAAGCAAGTTGAATGAGAGCACGGTAAAGCTGCAGATGCTGGCACAGCAGGCCGCGTCAAGCCGCCAACTGTATGACGCACTGTACGGGCAGTTGCAGGAGGCCAACGTCCAGGCTGGGCTTCGTGCCACGAACATCAAGATTGCTGATGTAGCGCGGCCGCCGGCATCGCCTGCAAAGCCGAATCCTCCTCTTTATGTTGCGATTGGATTGGCTGCGGGTCTTTTGTTCGGCGTGTCGTCTGCGTTTGTTCGCGAGCACATGGACGAGACGGTGAGGACACATCTGCAACTGCTTCCGCTGACTCGTCTGCCGGCCCTGGCCAGCATTCCCAACGTTCCCGATGCTCTGCTCTTATCCAGCAAGAAGAGAGGGCTGCTGCAGAGAAAAACAGAGAAGGCCAGTCCGCTATTGACGCGACCAAGGTCTGCGATGGCGGAAGCATACCGGACCCTGCGTACTTCTATTGCGCTGGCCAGCGCAGGAAGGCCCCTGCATACGCTGCTGGTGACAAGCCCGCTTTCCGGCGAAGGCAAGACGTCTGTTTCCTACAACGCGGCCGTGGCGTTTGCGTGTGCTGGAAAGAAAGTGCTTGTGGTGGATGCGGATTTACGCCACCCGCAATTGCATGAGTATTTCAACTGCAGCCAGTCGCCTGGCCTGAGTGATGTATTGGCGGAGGACAAACCTTTCGCCCCGTTTCTTCAGCCTCATCCGACGGTGCGTAATTTGTTTCTGCTTCCCGCAGGTGCATCTACGCCGGCATCTGGTGAACTGCTGAGTTCTGCGAAGTTAGACGATCTCCTGAACATGCTGAAGCAGTCCTACGGATTGGTCATACTAGACAGCCCGCCAGTTCTTCTGACTGCTGATGCGGTTGCACTATCGTCCAAAGTAGATGCCACGCTTGCAGTGGTACGGGCAGAAGTAACCAACAAAACTGCCGTGGAACGCGCAGCGGCAGTTCTGGAGCGCGCCAGCGGACGGGCCATCGGGATTGTATTGAATGGTGTCAATACTCATTCTATTGAGTACTACCAGGCGTACGGCCACAACGGCGGGGGGAAGTACTATGAAGAAAATTAATTTGGATAGCTTTGCGCGCTTACTCGCTAAGTCAGCTGCCTGGATGTTAACAGGTGGAGTTATCGTGTGCGGGAGCAGCGCATTCGCGCAGGAGGCGGGCCAGCTTTCTCCGTCCGCGGCTTCATCTACTTTTTCACAAGCGGCCAGCCAGACAGGCCGACAATCGGGAAGTAATCCCAACGGCCCTTTGACTGCTGTTCCTGATGATTTTTCCAATCTTCGGCTTGCGCCCGGCTTCTTTCTGAACGTATCAGTGTATGACGAACCGGAGTTCACGACACAGGTGCGCGTGGATGAAAAGGGAGATATCAGCCTGCCGCTCCTGGGGACGATTCATGTGGCCGGAAAAACAATTCCGGAAGCGCAGAAGGAGATACAGGACAAGTTTCGCACTGCACAGATATTGAAAGACCCGCAGGTAACTGTGAATGTAGAACAGTATGTATCTTCCAACGTGACTGTATTAGGTGAAGTACAGTCGCCGGGCAGGATACAGATGCTTGCTCCTCATAGTCTGCTGGATGTAATTGGAATGGCAGGCGGAGAGACGAACCTGGCAGGAGACACGATCCAGGTAGAAAGCCCTTCGGAACATGGAAGCACGTTCCATGTCTATCACTATGCTCGTGGACGTGAAGAAAATGAGGCCCGCAATGTATTTGTGAAGCCGGGGGACATTGTGACAGTAAAACGTGCCGGAGTTGTTTACGTGCTGGGTGCGGTCAACCGTCCGGGTGGATACGTGATGCAGGAGGATGGCGCACTGAATGTGGCACAAGCGTTATCACTCGCCATGGGCACGACGATGCAGGCCAAAATTAGCGGGATTCGCGTTGTCCGCCATGATCAGAATGGCAATATTACTGAGATTCCAGTGGCCTACAAAGACATTGTGGGCGGCAAGGAAAAGCCCCTGGAGCTGGAAGCACAGGACATTGTGTATGTTCCAGTGAGTAAACTGAAGTCAGTCTTCACTGCCGGATCTTCGATTGTTGGACAAACAGGGGCGGCCACGATTTACGCCGTTAAGTAGGCCCGGAGTTTCATTTTGCAGGACAGACAGGTATCTATTTATCCGTGGGACATTGAATCATGGCGGAGCGCCTTGCAAATCGCCGGAATTCCCGGGCTTGCGCTTCTAAGCCTGTTGTTAGGAACCATGATTCAGTACGCGGACCCATCAAGCGGGGGGCCGGCGCATACCAGCACAGCCATGCTGGTGCTTGTGCGTGGGCCTCTCTGTGTGGTTGCATTTCTTTTGCTGCTGTTTCAGCCGCAAGCGCCACGGCTGCACTTAAAAGATGCCCGCGTATTGTTCTTTGCTTTTGCGATTCTTTATTTTGTTTCCACCCTGTGGTCCACGGAGCATAAAGGCACATTAGGGAAGGCAGTCGAAATTTTTCTGGCCGGTATGGCGTTCTGGGAAGTGAGCCGGACGCGAAATGCTCTGCAGCGGGTTGAGGCGCTTCGCCAGATCATTCTGTTGACCATATCACTGGTTGCGTTTGTAACGGTGGCGGGCTACTTCATGCATATCCATGCATTCATTCAGCTGCGCCCCGGCATCTTTACCCGCACCACTGCTCAGGCGCCTTTTCTTTCTGGAAACGGTCTCGGGTATGTATCCAGCGCGCTGTTTCTTGTGGTATTTGCGGAGTGGCAGGCGAAGCGACTGGACCGCTGGGCAGCTTTTCGGCAAATGGCATTCGCGATGTTTTTGTTCGCCTTTGCAGCCAGCCGGACCTCTTTCGCGATTCTCATCCTGAGCGTAATTTTTGTAGTCGTCAGAAAGTCGAGCTCTCTTGGAGCATTTTTGGCAGCCACTGTTTTCGCGTTGGGTCTTGCCTTCCAGGACAAGATCATGGTCGCGTTGCAAGGGAAGGAGGCGACGAGCGACTTTACCACATTGAGCGGAAGAACAGTGATGTGGAATGCGGCGATTCGCCAGTGGCAAGCGCATCCGCTCCTGGGGGCCGGAGGCGGTGTTGGTGGAAAAGAAACCCTGAAACACATTGGCGATTTTTCGTTACAAACAGCAAGCTCACTCCACAATGGATTTATGGAGCTGCTGACGGGCCTGGGCGCAATTGGGTTTGCCCTCGGAGCTTTTCTTCTAATTCTGGCGACGTGGCGCACATGGAAGGCGTGGCGTGATCATCCGCAGTACGCCGGTACTTATGTTCTGATCATCCACGTCTGGATGACAACTGTCATGTCCACAGGCGTATTAGGGTGGATGGGATATGAGATGGCGTTGTTTCTCTGCATCATAACGAATACCGACCTGGTAAGGCGCCAGTATGCATATGCGTATCAGCCTGTGACGCGTGTTATTCCCGCGCAAGGGCTCACACTTTCGGCGAAATAACCAGCGATGTTCACTCTGGACGACGAATGAAGTTATCTTTCAGCGATCTGTTGCGCCGGCGCCGCTACCAAACTGTTGCCGACCAGTTAGTCGTAAGTGGGTCTAATTTTGCGACGGGAATTATTCTGGTCCGCGGAATGGGCCTGGAGCAATTTGGAGTTTTTACTGTTGCGTATGCGTTTGTTCTACTCGCCAACAGCATCCAGTTGAGTTTTATCTCATCCCCGATGATTACGCTGTCCGGACTGTACACGGACAACGGTGCGAGGATGAGCTACCTGCGCGGAATGTATGGCGTGCAGGTACGGTTCTGTACTGCCGCCGTGATAGCGACCGCTGTGCTTGCGGTCGGATTTCTCTTGTTCAAGCCTGGATTTGGAAGTATGAGTCAGGTCCCGGCGTTTCTATTATGTCTGGCTTTTTATTTAATGCAGGACTGGCTGCGCCGCTATTATTTTGCAGTGAATCAATCATTGCATTCTGTTTGGAATGACATTGTGAGTTATCTGGGCCAAACGGCCGTTCTTCTTGTGTTGATGGTGTTGCATCGCTTAAGTGTGAATACTGCATTTCTTGCGATCGCAATTACTTCGGCTGTTGCATTTGCGACAGGCGCGGTCATAGAACGCCTTCGCTGGTCAGGTGAAGAGTTAAGAGAAGCGTGGGCACGTTCGCGCGGAATTTCCCGCGACCTGGCCATTGCGAACCAATTGCAGTGGTTTGTTTATCAGGGGGCGATGCTGATCGGCGCAGGGGTGCTTGGATCAGAGGCGGCAGGAAGCGTTCGCGCTACACAGAACGTCGTTGGTCCGGTGAACGTGGCTTATCAGGCAATGGAGAATATTGTTCCGCTCAAGGCCAGCGAAGAGATGAGAAGAAATGGAATCGTCGGGGTCTCCAGGTTTCTGCTGCACTTTGGCGCGAAAGGATTTATTGCGTTGGCAGTGGTGTTTCTTGGGATCTCTGTTTTCTCGCGTGAATTTCTCACCTTCTTTTATGGCCATAAGGTAGCAATTTATGCCGGCATTCTGAACCTGCAGATGCTGTATTTTCTCCTACTCTGGCCTTTGCGGCAGTTCAGCTATCTGTTTCGCACGATCGGAGAGACTTCCGCGATTCTTACCTCGTCTCTGGCTGCTGCCATTACCAGTGTTGTTCTGATTTATCCATGCATTCGCAGCTTTCAGGCCATGGGAATTATGGTGGCTGCGGTTGGAGGCCAGATTGCCAACCTGGGCTTCATGTTTCTTGCGTGGCACCGGTTTCGTTCCAAGGAAAAGGAAAAGAGTGTAGGCACGGAGGTAGAGATCAGCAAGATATGAGCGGTTTTATCGGGTATTCAGGTGGAGCGAAGAGTAGAGCGTTTCTGCTGCTGCGACCCAACTGAAGTGGCGCACCCGATTTTGGCAGGCGGCTGCCAGTTTGGCGCGACGCTCTGGATTCTGGGCAAGAGAGACCATGGCTTCGGCCAGTGCTTTCTGAAGAGACGAGTCATTCTGCCCGGATGTTTTGAGGGCAATGCCGCAGGAACTGTCTACAAAGATGCCCGGACCTCCAAGATCGAGGCATATGACTGGCAATGAAGCAGCGAGAGATTCGAGCACGACAAGACCACCAGAATCGTGCAGGCTGGGAAAAACGAACGCGATGTTGTTTTGGTACTCTTTGGCGATTTCCTGATGCGGCATCCAGGGCAGCCAATCCACGGAGGAGGAAATACCGGACTCACGTGCAACTTCCTTTAGCCACCTGGAGTCTTCTCCTTCGCCAATCACGCGCAGGCGCGCAGTGGGCACCCTTTGCAGAACTTCAGGGAAGGCGCGAAGTACAAGATGCAGGCCTTTCCAGTAGAGGAGCCGGCCGATGAATAAAAAGCTGGGATGGGATGGTGGGTGTAATTCGGGAGATTGCTGCGGTGGATCTATGCCGATGGCCGGCAGCACAATGCATTTCGAGTGATATTTCTCCGGAATTCGCTGCAGCGTCTCAGGCGTTGTACATGCTATGCGAGATGCCCGGTGAAATGTTGCATGCATGAGAGGGTCACGCTGTGCCCATGCAATGCCAATGTCTCTGAATGCTTCACGAAAGCGGCCTGACCGATGAAAGCCGCGGCGCAAAGGCCGCGGAGAAGTTTCACCGCCACCTACGGGGCCGAGGACGAAGGGAATGCCCAGGCGGCCCATGAAAGATGGTTGGCGAAAGGTGACAAAGGTTATGTGATGAACGAGATCAAACTGTTCAATCTTATGAATTCGTTTGGCGAAGAAATAGGCGCCGAGCTGCCAGAAAAGATAGTAGAAATATAGTCCACCTGGCCAGCGCTTCCATCTTCTGCACCAGGAAGGTAGATCATAGTAAAGCGGAGTTACAGGTAGTTGCAGCTTTTTGATTTCAGATTCAATGGTCTGTTTGTTATTACTGCGAGTGAGTACAAAGACATGATGTCCTTGTTTGATAAGAGAAAGCATCCAGTTCCACCCTACGGCAGGCTCTGAGCCTTTATGAGGCTCACATGCATAGGCGGAGAGGAGAATCTTCATGTGGTCGTTGGCTGCTCCGGAAACGATGGTCTTAGAAGAATGTACCATTTTCAGGATGGAACAAAATCAGGCTCCTCAGCTTTTGTTCAACATGGAGGCGTAAGTTGCTGGAAGTGCAAAATCACACTGAGCTAATTTCTGTTTCATCGCTGGTGGCGAGCCGATTCATTGAGGCGCTCTCTTTGCAGAGCACAGCGTACTGCATTCTGACTGGCTATGATGATTTGCCGCAGAGCTTTGATTCGGACATTGATTTTATGGTGGGAGCGCAGGACTTTGAGCATGTGCCAGAATGGATCGCATCCATTGCCCAGCAAACGGGCACGCAGCTTTTTCAAGCCATTCCGCACGAGTGCACAGCACGGGCTTTTCGCCTGGCACACGTGGAGGCAAGCAAGATTACATTTATCCAGCCGGACTCCTGTTCGGATTATCGGCACTTTGGCCGATTGTGGCTGAGGTCTGAAGAAATTCTTGGAGCGCGACGGCTGCATCCGAAGGGGTTCTGGATCCCGAGCGCACAACATGAATTCCTGTACTACCTAGTCAAGCGACTTAACAAGCGCGACTTTAAGCCTGAGCATGGAGATCGTATCTCTCGCCTATATCGGGAGGCACCTGAGAACTGTCATAAATTGTTGCGCCGCTTCTGGTCAGAGAAAAATGCGACGGCGATCGCAACGATGGCAGATACCGGAGACTGGCAGCCGCTTATTCAAGGAATCGAGCCATTTCGCCAGGACATGATGGAGCACTCTGCGGAGAACCTCGCCGCGCGAGCCTTTTCGTTCTGGAAGAACCTGGGGCACACGTTGGACCGCGTCGTTCATCCCACGGGCGGCTGTATCGCGTTCATTGGGCCGGATGGTTGCGGCAAGTCTTCTGTGATTGAAGCAGTTGTCCGGGAGTTCACTCCGGCATTTCCGAAGATCACACGTTTTCACATGCGGCCGGGAATGTTGCCGGGGCGTACAAAACCCGGTGCTACGGTTACCGATCCGCACGGCAAACCAGCACGTAGTGGTGTTGCTTCTGCCGCGAAGATGGCTTATCTGGCCTTTGACTATTGTGCTGGTTTTGCTGCTCGGGTTTGGCCTGCGATGATGCGCACTGGACTGGTTGTGTTTGACCGATATTTTTACGACATTCTTGTTGATCCTAAACGCGTGCGCTATGGTGGGCCACGCTGGTTTTTGAAGCTGATGACCGCGGTCCTGCCCAGCCCCGAGCTTGTGATTTTGCTGAATGCTCCTCCTGAAGTCTTGTGGTCCCGCAAACAGGAAGTTCCTTTTGAAGAAGTCATGCGCCAGCAACAGGCTTATCTTGCTCTTGCGCGGAAGCTGAAGAATGTAGCCGTCATAGATGCCGCGCAACCTCTTCCATCGGTTGTGCATGATGTAGTGGAGGCGATTGTTTTCCACTACTCTGCGCGGACGAGTTCTCGCCTGCAGCTGAAAGGTAAATAGCGTGGCCAGAGTGGAAGAAATAGTCCGGGACCGCGCTGGCATTATTTCTGAAGCTACTAATGTCATAGAGCGGGTTTGCCGGTTTCCTGACGAGCAGGCAAGCACGGGGCTTATTCCTCGCAGCTTTGTCGTTATTTCTCAAAGTAGCCAGCCTCGCTGGCTTGTTCCGGAGAAAGTGCGGTCAGCCTTGCCGGTTTTCAGGAGCTGGCGACCATACGGAACAAAGTCGCGTTTGCAGTGGCAGGGCGTCATCGCGGCATGTTCTTCGAACCTTCTGCCTCTGCTGCCCGGCGTTAGAGCGGTACAGGCAGGCTGCAATCTCTCATATTGGAACATGCAGCTTCGTGGTTTTTCTGAGGAGTGGGAGATGTTGGGGCACATTGGAAACCCATCTCCAACACAGAAGGCGATTTTCTTTTTTCTGCATGGTGGTTCGATCAAAGCTGTTGCGAAGGTCCCTCTGACGATGGAAGCAAAGGCAGCCATCCTGAATGAAGCGGCGATTCTCAATGTGATCAAGGAAAAGCAGATTGTGCCGGAGGTGCTGTCCACGGATGTCGTATGTGGCACGGCTGCGCAGTCGTGGATAGCGGGAAAGCCTGTTTCTCGCAAGTTTCAGCAACCACATCTGGATTTTCTCTTGCGCCTGGCTTGCAATGAATGTTCCGTCAGGCTGTCTGCATTTCAAAATCTGCTGGCTTCAGAAATGGAGAACTTTGACCGTCCTGAAAGTGAACGGAAGTTCGTCAAGCAGGCCTTCGATTTGCTGGGTCTTGATGAAGAGTGGATGGCTTTTACTGAACACCGCGACTTCGCTCCGTGGAACGTGCGCAGGTTCGCTGATGGCAGGATTACTCTGATTGACTGGGAGTGGGCGGTGGAAAAGAGTCTGCCGTGGCAGGACGTCTGCAGGTATTTCTATATTCAGGACTACCTGTTTCGCGAAGGAAAAAACGTATGGGAAGTGCTGATTTCACATCCTTTGCTTCGGGCCTATGCGCGTAAATGCAATCTGACAAGAAATTCGATGCGATCACTTACATCGTATTATCTGCTGCGCACGCTGTTTGAAGACTACCGGCATGGCGAGTACGCACGCTACAACTACACGTTGCGTCAGATACGGCTCCTGTTTGAGTAAAAGAAAAGGCCGGGGAGCGGTTGCTGCCCCGGCCACAGGATAAAACCGGCTTACTCAGGACTAAGAGGCCGGTCTTATGTTTACCTTGAGTGTGATAGAGTGCACACGGCTTCCGCTTGCTGCAAAGATAGTGATGGGCACCATTTGCGTTGCTGCGGAAGAAGAGGCGCGAAGAGTGAGAGTAGACGTTCCACTGGTGAGTGACGATGGGCTGAATGAAGCGCTCACCCCAGAAGGCAGTCCGGAAACAGAAAGCTGAACCGATCCATATCCGTAAGACTTTACCTGCAAGGGAATGGAGACAGCACCATTGGACATATAGTAGGCAGGCACGTAAGAAGCTGCATTATGTGCCTGTACATGGAAGTCCTTATAGCTCGGGTCAGGTACTCCGCAACCACGGGTATAGGTGGATGCAAGTGCCCAGGCAGAGCTGTAGTCCTGTCCTGAGACAGACTTCCATCCACCAAATGTGATACGTTTGCCAGAAGTCACGATGAACGCAGATGATTGCTGACCGTTATACCAGTAGTTATTGTTGGACTGGAGGCTGTTGATGAACTTGGACCAGTCACTGCCGCTGAGATAAGTGTTGAAGACGAACTGGCTGGAGTTGGCGGCGGTGAAAACATTATTTTCCAATTTAGTGTTTTCAGTGAATGTAGTTTCAGTCTGGCCGGTTTCGAAGTTCGTGAAGACCCTTCCACCAGCTTTGCCGGCCAGGAAGAAATTTCCATTCTGGAAGTTGTTTCCTCCGTTGTTGTAGAAGATATTGCCGCTCATCGTAAGGTCTTCTGTGTTGATCAGATGAACGCCCATGCCACTCGAGCAAAGGCTTGAGTTCTGCACAGACACCGGGCCTTCGTTCGCTTCCAATTGAAGAGCAGCCACTGTGTTGCCAACCAACTGGCTGTTCGCAACCGTCACGTTGGTGTTGTCGGTATCGAACCACAGTCCCTGGGCAGCATTGTTATATGAGCGGTGCGAATTGACTGTGACTCCGTGGGCATGCATCAGCTTTGTTCCGCCCTGGGCAAAGTCATATAGACCGATCATTTCTCCGCGCCAGTTGTTATAGTCCGTCTCATTGTTCTGGTAGAGGGCGCTCTTCACTTCAAAGGCGGCAAGTCCTACACCGCCGTTGTAGCTGGCAGTGGAGTTCTGCACGGTATAGTGATTGCTGCCACTAAGGCCAAGCCCGCCCCAGTTGTTCCAGTAGACCTGAACATTGTCGAAGAGAATATTTGAGCTGTTGTAGACATTCGCGCCATTCTGATTCATGCATGAGGCCGCATGTTGCAGAATGATGCCGCGGAAAACCATGTTCTTGCCGTTGTCTACTTCCAGTGTTTCCCGGCGCGCTGACGCTTCTACCCGGGCACTATTCATGTCAGTGCCGGCTGGAGGCCATATATCGAGCTCCTGGTATGAGCTGTTGACGAAGAACGTTCCAGGACGCATCTGCGAAATGGACGTAACCTGGGTCATCGGCGTGCCATTGACAAAGACCATCTCATTGTTCTGAACAATGGATGGCATGCCTGTGTACCAGCCGCCGGGCAGTGGGCATCCACCCACGGGGTCTTTCCAGGAGTACGCATATACATTGCTGTTCTTCCTGTACCAGTTTGTCAGGACATCCGCACCATCAATCGTAACTGTGCCTGCGGTAGTTGCCTGGATGGTGATGGGAGCGCTGGTCTGATTGTAGGGGCTGATCTTTACGAACTCGCGGTATATGCCCGGATCAATCATGACCTTGGTGCCAATGCCAGCCCGGTTGTTGGCAAGGGCCTTTGCGACTGCGGCGCTAATTGTCTTATAAGGTTGCGAAACAGAGCCAGAATTTTTATCTGATCCTGAACTGGCGTTTACGTGGACGTAGATGCTCTGGTTTTCTACCACATTCGCCTGGGCATCAGCGCGATAGAACGGCACCGCAAGCAAACAAATTACAAGTGCGATAAAAGAAAATCTCAACTTCATAAAACAGCCTTTGAATTCAAGGTTGGGGGATTGTTCTTTGAAAAGATTTCGCACTACTTTTCTTTTCATAGCAGCACTTACTCTTTCCCTGAATACGCAAACGTTCTCTGAACTGCGAGATGAGGAGGCTGGCAAAACTTACCAACATCCCTGCCTTCGCAGGCAGACTGGTACATTTACCTATTTCGCAGACCCAAGGAGGGGGAGAAAAAGCAGGCTTACTGCTTCAGAAATGGTGCAAACCTTATTTGCACCATGCATGAGCAAGTGTATGGCTTCTTGGGAGCTGATGAGCGGAAGCTTTTATTAAGCGTGTTTGAACAATTTTTAAAACAAAATCCCAAAAAGCGCAAAGCAAAAATGAAAAATTTTGCACTTTTTTGTATTTCTTCTCCAGAAAACAACAGGGCACCGGTACATAAAGTACTCGATAACTATGCAAAGTTTTGCAGAAGATAAACCGGGGTTCGCTTAGTTGATATGAGTTTAATGGAAAAAGTGCAGGTACCACTTTAAGGTTTGTGCACCAGCAAAGATGGCATACAGCGCAGCCGCACATAAAAATGATCCGAAGGGGAGAGCACGGTGTCGAATGGGTACCTGGTCAGGATAGGCGGAGCGACAGATGTGCATCATAGCTGCTGCGAGCAGGCCAAAAACGGCGCCGGAAACTATCCCGAGAAAAAAGACCAGGAGTGCCTGCTCGGGGCCTAACCATGCGGCAATCATGGCGAGCAGCTTGGCATCACCCAGCCCCATGCCCTCGCGCCGACGCACAAGCCAATACCCGCCACGGACCAGCAGTATGAGCAAAGCCGCAAGCAAGGCATAGACGAACGACCACGCTGCGGCGCGTACTCCGTCCACGATGCCGGTATAGAGAATCCCCAGAATGATGCCGGGAAGAGTAAATGCATCGGGCAAGAGCAGAAACTCCGCATCCATGGCAGCAAGACCAAGCAGCAGGAAGCAGAAGAGGGCCATCCCTGCTGTTGTCAGCGTGAGCCCAAAGGTGAGATAGCACAGTACGAACAGCAGCGCTGTAGCCAGCTCGATCAGGGGGTAGCGGACGGGGATCTTCCAGTTGCAGCAGCGCGCGCGGCCGCCGAGGAGAAACCAGCTCAGCAGGGGTAGATTGTCTCGCGGACTAATAGAGGTACCGCAAGCGGGACAGCGCGACCCTGGGGAAACAATGGATGTATGCCGAGGCAGGCGTGAAATGCAGACATTCAGGAAGCTGCCAAAAGCAAGCCCAAAAAGTACTGAAAAGATGGCTATAAGCGGGGCCACTGAAGGAAGTATAGATGGTGTCTTCCGTGGTCCTTCGCTTTATTGGGGATTTTCCTGCTGCTGGTCCTGCTGTTTGTCTTTCTTTCCCAGCCCAAAGAGTTTGCTGAAGAAGCCACGCTTTTTCTTTGGCTTCTGCGCCTGCTGGTCCTGGTTTTGCGCTGTTGTGGCATTCTGCGCAGGGTTGGGCGCAGGTGTCATGGGCTTCACCACGGGAGGGGGAGGCCCCTGAATGGCTGGTGCAGAGGCCTGTTTTTCTCCCAGGCCAAAAATCTTCTGGAAGAGATTGCGCTGGTCTCCATTGGCATGGTCACAAGTGTCCGTAGGCTGCGTGCCATCCAGGAATGCTACGGTGATTACGTTATTGGGGCAGGCGGCGTCGGCCAGCAGATTCGTGTCCTTGTCCAGTTGCACGAGTGTGACTCCTGGCGGGACGGGGAACTCTTCTGTATCGGAGTACTGCGGCAGGGCAACGGCACGCTTCATAAATTCGGCCCAGATGGGTGCGGCGGCCTTAGCGCCATCCAGCTTGATGTCGGTGTAATCATCATTTCCCACCCAGACGACGCACAGAAGGTTTGACGTATAGCCCGCAAACCAGGCATCGTTGGAGGTGCCGGTCTTACCAGCGGCTGGAACGGTGAACCCCATGGCCCGTACTCCTGCTCCCGTGCCATGATTGATCACATTTTCCAGCATGTGGGTGGTCAGATAAGCCACACGCGGATCCAGGATGGGTTTGCTGGTGGGGGAGTAATCACTCATCACGTCCCCGTTTGAGCTGCGAACAGAAGCCAGCATCCAGGGGTCAATTTTGACGCCGCTGTTGGCAAATACCGTGTATGCTCCCGCCATTTCGAGCGGAGTCGCGTCGTATGCACCGATGGCCACCGCTGGCGTGCCGCGCGCCGATTTAATGCCGGCATCGCGTGCCAGAGCGGCCACGTTATTGAATCCCACCATCTGCGCCAGCGCGATTGTGGCCACGTTCTGTGACTCCTGTAAGGCAAAGCGCGCCGTGATCATGCCGAATTGTTCGTTGTGGTAGTTGTGCGGAGTGTATTCCTGGTTGCCTACATAATATGTAGTCGGCTGGTCATTCAGCATGGTCACAGGAGTAAAGACGCCGCTCACTCCATCACTATTTGTAAGCTGCGCACCGGTCAGACTGGTGTTGAACGCCGCAGCATAAACAAAGGGCTTGAAGATCGAACCTGTTGGCCGGTGCTGCACAGCATGGTCGAACTGGCTCATGCCATAATTGCGACCGCCCACCAGTGCAAGGACCTGTCCCGTATGCGGATTTAACGCAACCAGCGCCACCTGGGGATAAGTGATATTGCTGTCTACCGTAGCAGGCCCTTTCTTTGAAGCACGATGCGTATGCATCCTCAGCACAAGCTCATCCACGCGCTTCATGCCTTCAGTCACAGCTTCCGTCGCTGCGGCCTGCAACTGCGGGTCAAGCGAGGTATAGATGCGAAGCCCCTGCTGGTTGTACTGCTCATCGCCAAGTTTCTGCACAATCTGGTCGCGGACCAGGTCTACAAAATACGGTGCTTCGTTGGCATCCACGCTTTGCGAAGCAAGCTTCAGTGGAGCGGCCTTGGCCTTCTCGGCCTGCTCTTTTGTAATCGCCCCGGTTTCCACCATCGCGTCCAGCACCACGTTGCGCCGTTCGAGCGCCCGCGCCGGATGCCGATACGGGTTCAGGCGGCTGGGGCTCTGGATCATTCCCGCAAGCAGGGCGCACTCGGGCAGGGTGAGTTGACGCACATCTTTCCCGAAATACGCCTCAGCGGCCTCGCCAAAACCGTTAATGGCAAAGCTGCCCCGCTGCCCCAGGGGTATATCGTTGGCGTAGATCTCAAAAATCTTCTGTTTGCTGAAGCGGTGCTCGAGCTGGAAGGTGATGAGGATCTGCTTGAGTTTGCGGCGGAGCGTTCTTTCCGGCGAGAGAAAGACATTTTTGGCCAACTGCATGGTCAGCGTAGAGCCACCACCTACATAACGACGGTCGCCGCGCAGATCATGCCATGCCCACCCGATCATGGAGTAGTAGTCCACCCCATCGTGCTCAAAGAAGCGCCGGTCTTCGATAGAGGTCACGGCGGCGACGAGAGAGTGTGGCAGCTCATCGTAGGTCACCAGGCGTCGCTTGATTCGGTTCTGGTCGGAAAGTCCGGTGATGAGCAGTGGCTCAAGTTCATAAGCTGCGAGCTGCTGGCCGTTGGCATCGGTAATCTGGCTGACCTTGCCGCTGCTGAAGCTGATCGTCGCACTGTCGGGGGCATGATAGGACTGCGGCCCGGGATGCACTGTGATGCTGCCGCCGGAAAGATCATAGGTCCCCATGGGAGAAGCCGAGCCTGAGCCAGTTTCGTTGTATCCGGCTTCCCGAAGCTCCTGCGCAATAAAAGTCGCGGTCAGTTTCTGGCCCGGACGGACTTCTCTTGGAGCGGCGTAAATCCTGGCGGTATTTGTAAACAATGGCTTTTCCAGCCGCTCGTCCACAATGCGCTTGTATTTGAAGTAGTAAAAAGAGGTGACGGCGACGAAAAAGAGCAAAACTACGCCAACAGCAACGCCTGCAATCTTAAGCGTGGTTTTGTTCAGAAGGCTGTTGGGCGCAGAACGGGGGGCGAATTTTACTTTCACGGCCAATGGGGAACTTCCGTCATTTATTTTATCGGTTGCACGGCTTAGACGCGCCTGACGGCCTGGAAGGTAGGCTGGAACAGGGGAGCAGAACCTGGAAAGAGAACATTTTCTTATAGCCCCATCCAGCAGGAATGGGCAGGGCTGGAAGGGATGTTTTTGTCTCATAATAGATACAAAAATAAATCTTGCAAAAAACTCAAAATTGTATACATAATTCAGTACCTTCAAAACTTGCCTGTACAGCGCAGCGAAGCAGAGTTCCAAAGGCGAGGGAAGGCGCAGGGCTGGCGGGAAATCGTTTCCCGGAATTCACAGATTTCCAGCCCTGTCGGCGCATTCAGGCGTTTCTTTTTCGGAGGATTTTATGCGTTGTCGTATTGGAGGCCATTTCTTCAGGTTTGTAGCGAGCCTGATGGTCCTTAGCTGGATCTTCGTGCTGTCGGCACACGGACAGAGCGGCTCACAGGGCACTATCGCCGTAACTGTGCTCGACCCCAGCGGAAGCGTCATCTCTGCTGCTCATCTGGAACTCACCGATCTTGCCACGAATGACGTGCGCAATGCCGAAAGTCAGGATCGTGGTACTTACGCTTTCGTCAACCTGAACATCGGCACCTATAAACTGACCGTCAGTAAAGATGGCTTTGCCACGCGTGTTTTTGACTCGGTTGTGGTCCATGCCGGACAGGTGACTCCGGTTACAGCAACACTCTCCCTTGGGCAGGCCACACAGACCGTGACTGTCTCTGAGAGCGCCACGCCGGTGATGGAGACGACATCAAACCAGATCGGCACGGTTGTGGATCTGAAGCAGATTCAGGACCTGCCGGTAGCCGATCGCAACCTCACCTCCCTTGCCCATCTGACGCCGGGTTATAACGGCACCTACAACGGGCTGCCTTCCATAGATCAGGGCACGAACATTGACGGCATTCAGGGAAGTCCGTCGCGCATGAAGTTCAGTGGCAACGACGCTCCCGTCGTGACGCCGCGTCTTGAAGACATTGAGGAGATGTCTATTGTCACGGACCAGTTGGGGCTGGGTGCGGGCTTTGGCCAGTCCAGTACACAGATCAACTACGTCACCAAGCGCGGAACCAACCGGTATCATGGCAGCGTCTTTGGCGATTTCCAGAATGCCGGGTTGAATGCAAATAGTTGGACGAACAACGCTGCTGGTGTGCGCAAGAACAAGTTCATCAAGAACAGCTTTGGTGGCAATTTGGGCGGTCCGATTCTGCATGACAAACTGTTTTTCTTTGGCAGCTTCGCCGTTGCCAAGCAGCCGGGCACAACGACGGCTTCCAACAATGTCTTTACCCAAGCGGCGCAAAACGGCAACTTTACCTATACGGGGACAGACGGGCAGACACACACGGTCAATGTATTTCAGCTTGCGCAACAGACAAACCCTGCTCTGCCCACATCGCAGAACTCCGTCATCGCTGCGCAGCTTCAGAAGATCAACAACTCGCTGCAGCAGGGCACGATTTCCAGCACACCCGATCCAAATTTCAACACCGTGCGCTGGAATGTTCCGAATCCAACTACTTTCTATTACCCAACGGCCCGAATAGACTACAGCCTTTCCCAGAAGGTGCGCATGTATCTGGCCGGAAATATGTCGCAATATGAGTACCCTTCCGGTGCGGCGCCAAACTTTCCGGGATCAGACTTTCGAGACCAGGCGGCTGGAAACTGGTTCCGCAGCTATGTTGCATCGTATGGCCTGGACTGGACCCTTTCTCCTGCTCTTATTAACCAGTTCAAGCTGGGCTTTCTCTATAACACCAGTAAGTGGGCGTATAACTCGGCGCCGCTCTATGCAACGGAACCTACTGTCTTCTGGAACATGAACAACTATGGCGGCAATGGCAATATGTCCGGACAGGTTTATCAGCTTCCGGTCACTTCCTACTATCCCGTCTTTAATCTTTCCGACTCGGTCACGTGGCAGCGTGGCGCGCATACCATGAGTTTCGGCTTCTCCTGGTATCGCGAGCAGGACCATTACTGGAACCCACCCGCAGGTTTTCCGAACTACAACCTAGGGTTGGCCACTGGTGATCCGGCGTTGCAGGCATTCAATTCTGCTACGATGCCGAATGCCAGCAGCCAGAACATGGGGGAAGCAGGACAACTCTATGCTGTGCTCACGGGCAGAATCGGCAGCAGTACAGGGTCGGGCGGACCGGGTTCCGGGGCGATAAATGGCAGCTTTGCCTATGATCCTAAGTCCGGAAACTACAAGAACGGAATTGGCGCTTACAATCTGGACGAGCTGTCAAAGGCATGGGGCCTGTTCTTTGAAGATTCCTGGAGAGTCACGCCGTCACTGACCCTAAATTATGGTCTGCGGTGGGACTTTACCGGCGATAACTATGATCTGACTGGAAACTATCACAACGTAGATGCAGCCAGTTTGTATGGACCATCGGGCGTTGGCAATATCTTTAACCCCGGATCGCTTCAGGGAGCGATGGACCCGGTGATCAGCGCGAGGCCGCATGCCTACAGCCCATGGAATGTGAGCCCGCAGCCCGCTTTTGGTTTTGCCTGGAACCCAAAGGGAAGCGAAGGCGTGCTGGGTAAACTGTTTGGCGATGGGAAAACAGTGGTACGCGGCGGCTTCAATCTGCGCCGCTTTACTGAGCCGTATCAATACTATTGGGACAACGCGTCAGCCTATGGCGCATTCTTCTACCAGAGCTTCTACTTGAATGCGAACAATACTGGACGGCCGGGCACCTTTGCTCCGGGCAGCCTGTCACTGGGCAGTTCCTTACCGGCGTATGGCTTGTCGCCTGCGAGTTACCTGAAGACGGAACCGCTTTCCGACTTTACGTTTCAGAACTCGCTTTCGTTTGCAGGCATTGATCCGCATATTCAGCAGCCTTACAGTGAGGCCTGGAACTTAGGCATACAGCGACAGCTTGGAAACACGCGCGCCATTGAAATTCGCTACAACGGAAACCGCACCATTCACCAGTGGATCGCGCTGAATCCGAATGAGGTGAATATTTTTGAGAATGGCTTCCTGAACCAGTTCAAAGCTGCTCAGACCAACCTTGCGCTAAACGGTGGCACGTCCTTTGCGAACAACGGCATTCCCGGGCAGAAGCCGCTTCCGATTTTTGATGCAGCATTTGCGGGCGAATCCCCGGCCGGTTCCGATTACACAAACAGCCAGTTCATCACGTATCTGCAAACCGGACAGGCGGGTGCGATGGCAAACGTGCTGAGTGGCATCAATGGCACAGTGCCGTATTTCTGCAATCTTGTCGGTGCCGGCTTTGCTCCATGCGCGAACAACGCTGGATATAGCGGGCCGGGCGCGGGATATCCGATCAACTTCTTCCAGGCCAACCCCTTCGGCGCGGGACAGCAGACCAGCTATATGGTCGCTGCTGGATACTCGAACTACAACGCCCTGCAGGTGGACTTCCGCCAGAACGCGTGGAACGGGCTGCAATTTGACGTCAACTATGTCTGGAGCCACACGCTGGGCACTGCCACAGACAATGAGTGGACGGGTGGATCACCTGTGTACAGCATGCGGAATCTGGCCAAGGCCTACGGGCCAACGCTCTTTGACCTGCGGCATGTTCTGCATCTCAGCGGCACGTATGATCTGCCCTTTGGCGCAGGCAAGGCCTTCCTGAACTCAGGAAATGTTGTCGACAGGATATTGGGTAACTGGACGCTTGGAACGATTGTCAACTTCCAGAGTGGCGCTCCGCTGCGCCTGAACGGCGGAAACTACACCTTCAACGATTACGCAGATGGAGGTATTCAACTCACTGGGATTACCGCAAAGCAATTGCAGAGCGCTGTTGGTGTGCACCGCATTACGCCGGCTGAAAACGGCGGTACTGCTGCGACCTTCGTAGACCTGCTCGATAAAAAATATCTGGCAGGCTACAGCGGTGGCGCTAATACCAACTACATTACGCCCAATACAACTCCGGGTACATTTGGACAGGTTATTTATCTCTATGGCCCGCATACCTTTGGTCAGGACATCTCCCTGACCAAGCGTTTCCCGATCACGGAGAACATTAATTTCAAATTCCAGGGCGAGTTCCTGAATGCCTGGAACCACCCCTTCTTCGGCAATGGTGGTGGATACACCAATGGGCTTTCCTATGTGCAGAATGCCAGTTTTGGTACGGGCTATGAGACCAGCAGCCCACGTGCCATCGAGCTTCGCGTCAACGTGGACTTTTAATTCCTTGCTTCAGCCGCGGTAGCCTCCTGCTGCGGCTGCATTTTTGAACAAGTATCAACAGTAGACTGCTACTTTTCCGGTTTCGAAACAGCCATCGATTTAGGGAGAGAAAAGAGTGAGTTAGGAGGCTCTTCACCAATTTTTACATCGAGCAATTCCTGGGTATACTTGCTACCACCGGGAGCAGTTGAGGTTATTTTGACAATAATATCTGATCCGTCTGCAATCCAGATTTCTCCTTCAGGCTGTTTTGTTTGTGCACTAAGCATGGGGTAGCCCGTGGCAGTAACACCTCCGATGACTGCCCGCCCGATGGGCTGTCCCTTTGGTTCTAACATCCTGCCAAGCTTTTGATGGACACCAACGGCAATATTCTGTGGAAAGTTTAAGGTATATGCTATACCTTCAGGTGCGATGTATAGCTTTCCATGATCTGGCTTAGTTGAATTGGGTGAATATATCTCTTCTAATATGCTACCTTCAGAATTGCGCGCTTTAATGCCTTCATTGACGATGGTTTCTTGTTTTCCTCCTGGATAAATATTGTTGATGGTTTCCCTTAATTTAGCCGTATAAGGAACCCAACTGGTTTGGCTCCAAAGATGAACAGCAAAGGTCATGATGACTATAGAGTGCAATAGTTTAGAGCGTTTCATAGAACTCTCCCTTGCGTTCTCAGATAATGCCACAACATTCCCAGCAAAAATAAAAAGATCCATCGGAGCATTCGTAAATAACTTCACCAGCTCTTCCGGAGGTCGGCGGGTCAATATTTTTATTGCATACAATATAGAGGGGGCAAGAACCGGGGGCCGATACTGGCGTGCACGTGTGCACGGTTGAGCTACAGCTCGTAATATCTGCATGGAGCAGATTACAAGTAAATAGCACAAGCAAAATGAATAAACTTCTACGAAAAACGAGATTTGCTGATTCAATCACGGCTGATCTCCTCCTTGGGGGGAAGCATTATACACCCATCTAATATCGGGTTAAAGAGTTTTCCTGATTTTCTAAGCTTTGGGTGGGTATTATTAATGTACAATTTTGTATACAATGTGAATGTATAACCATGACAGGTGTAAATGTATGAACTCGATCTCTCGCAGAAACTTTCTTGCCTCGGCCTCCTCAGCGGCAGCCACAGCTGCGTTGCTAACTCGCGGAGTGTTCGCGCAGGACGCTATTACAGATGTACCCAGAAACAATCACGCGGGCGGTCATGAAAAGGTTTTCTGGAAGGTCCAACCCTTCCCGATGACTGCTGTTCGTTTGCGCAGCGGGCCGATGCAGCGCGCGCAGCAGATCAATCTTCGCTACATCATGTCCCTTCCGAACGACCGCCTGGTACATATGTTTCGTGTGACTGCGGGACTGCCATCGAACGCTGAGCCGCTTGGTGGATGGGAAGATCCCAAATGCGAGCTGCGCGGACATTTTGCGGGAGGACACATCCTGTCCGCATACGCGTTGATGTACGCGAGCACCGGTGATGATTCGGTCAAGGCAAAAGGTGATGCGCTTGTGGCCGAGCTGGCAAAGTGCCAGAAGGCGAACGGGTATCTCGGCGCATATCCTGAGGAGTTCTATGACCGCCTGCGCAAGCACGAGAAGGTTTGGGCGCCTTTTTACACATACCATAAGATCATGGCCGGACACGTGGATATGTATGTCCACTGTGGAAACAAGCAGGCTCTGGACACGGCAGAAAAAATGGCTGGATGGGCGAACGCGTATGTCATGCCGATCAGCGATGAAGACTTCCAGCACATTCTGAACGTGGAGTTCGGCGGAATGCAGGAAGTGTTGTTCAATCTCTATGCGCTGACCGGCAAGCAGGAGTACGTGCAGCTTGCACGGCGCTTTACCAAGAAAAAGTTTTTTGACCCGCTCGCGCAGGGGCAGGATGATCTCGCTGGCATTCACGCGAACACGCACATTCCCCAGGTGATTGGTGCTGCGCGCGGCTACGAACTGACGGCGGAAGACCGTTATCGCAAAATTGCTGACTACTTCTGGCATGAGTGCGTGGCCGAGCACACCTATGCGACTGGCGGCACGAGCAACGGGGAATTCTGGCAGGCTGCTGGCAAACTCTCGGGCGAACTTGGCCCGGCAGCACAGGAGTGCTGCTGCAGCTACAACATGATGAAGCTCTCGCGCCACGTGTATGGATGGGACCCTGATCCGCGCATCATGGATTACTATGAGCGGCTGCTGTTTAACGTGCGCCTTGGCACGCAGGACCCGAACGGGATGCTGATGTACTATGTCCCGCTGAAGCCTGGTTTCTGGAAGACTTTTGGGACCCCCTATGATTCTTTCTGGTGCTGTACGGGGACCGGCGTAGAAGAGTACTCCAAAACAAACGACTCAATCTACTTCCACGATGAGAAGAACATTTATGTGAATCTGTTTATCGGTTCCGAGGTGAACTGGGAAGAGAAAGGCATTCGTCTGGTGCAGGACACAAACTTTCCTGAAGAAGAAGCCACCACGCTGACCTTCAAGACAGAAAACCCAACTGCGTTCGGCGTCAACATCCGCATTCCGTACTGGGCCGACGGCGCAACCATCAAGGTGAACGGCAAGACAGAGAAGATCAAAGCAGAACCGGGTACTTATGCAGAACTTCATCGCACCTGGCATGACGGAGACAAAGTTGAAGTATCGCTGCCCATGAAACTGCATGTTGCTCCGCTGCCGGATGACAAGACCATTCAAGCACCGATGTATGGGCCGTTGGTACTCGCTGCCGAGATGGGACGCGAGGGCCTCACCGAGAAGATGATCCGCGGCGAGTATGGCCCGGATGATAAGAAGACAAAAGACTATCCGATGCCTGAGGCGACGACGGAGGCAAGTAACCCCACGGGATGGCTGGAGAAAACAGACGGCTTGAAGTTTCAGACCGTCGGGCAGAGTCAACAGACGGAACTGATTCCGCTCTATCAATTGTTGGATCAGCGGTACAGCATCTACTGGAAAGTGACACCAAGATCGGCATAGCATGACTGACCCATTTTCCCGGCGTGATCTTTTGAAAGGCGGAGCGGCCGTGGTCACCACCCGTCTTGGCTCATCTACTTTTCCAGGCATTTTTGCGGAAGAAGCGAAGAGCATACAAGTGCTGCCCCTCACCTCTACGAGCGGTGTCTACATTCCTCCGCGTGGCGAAAGCTTTTTCAAATTCAGCTATGACTTTCCGGAACCTTCAGTTGAATTCGCTGGTTTGCAGTTCAGCTTTCGTGTCTTTACCTTTGAAAATACTTACGGACTGGATGCGGCGCACATTCGTGTGCGCCCTGTGAGCGATGGTGTTGAGATTGAGTGCTCGCAGTTTGTCTGGGCTGGCGGGCAAATGGCGGCGCCGGGTCATCTGAAAACACTCATTCGCAAAAATGGTAATGACATTACCTGGCAGGTGAGCGCGGAGATGGGCAGGCCCATCAAGTCCATTGCCACCATTCTGCGCGGTGTTCCGCGTGGGAGAATCTCGCCTTCCGCCGAGCAGTTCTTCGATCCCAAGGACAATGAAGTCCTGCTGCAATATCCATATCTCGGCGGAGGACTGACCACACCGCTCGTCATCATCGAGAAATCTCCGCAGCAATATTTTGTGCTTTCGGCAGAAGAAGAGAAGGTGCGCGGTATGCGCTACTATCTCCAGCCCGGAGATGCTGGTTACCGCACCGAGTTAATTTATGAAGCTGCAGGATGGGAGCGCAGTAACAGCATTACAAGCTGTCGTTGGCGGGCAGGCTATGCTGCAAGCGTGGACGCGGCAGCACGCCCGCATTACGCGCATCTTGAAAAGACCTTCAATATTCCGGATTGGGAGATGCGCGCCGACGTTCCAGCCTGGATGCGCGAAACGAACCTGGTGCTCGCACTGCACGGCACGCACTGGACCGGATACATCTTCAATGATTTTGCGAAGATGCTCGACATCCTGAAATGGACGAACACGCAGATTCCAGGGAAAAATGTGCTCGTTTTTCTGCCTGCATGGGATGGCCGCTATTACTGGAACTATCCAATTTATAAGGCCGATCCGCGCCTCGGTGGAGAAGGTGGGTTGCACCGTTTAGTGGACGAAGGGCATACGATGGGCTTTCGTTTTATGCCCATGTTCGGCACGAACTCTGCCAACAAAACTTTGCCGGAGTTTGGCAATTTCAGCGATGCAACGACAGACCTGATTGACGGCAATGCCTACGATCTGGATTGGGTAGATTGGGACAATGATCGGGGCATGGAAGGCTGGAGTCCGTTTATGAATGTCGGAGTGGCGTCTTGGCGGAACTGGCTTTCGGGGCGCATCTCTGAGGCCATAGAAAAATACAACGTGGACGCGTACTTTCTCGACATTGTGGGCGGATGGCAGAACAACACGAAGGGCGATATGTTTGAGGGCACGCGAGAACTGGTCGCTGATCTGTGCCACAAACACCCTGGCATCGTCCCTGTGGGTGAAATGCATTACGATGCGCTGATGTCCTGCATTCCCATGTATCAGGTGAACTCAGCTTCGCTCTATCATGCTGGCTTCCGGAAGTATGTGCGCACGTACTCGCACCTGAGCACGCCTGCTCCTGGACGCGGTAGCACGGGCGTGCATGAAGCTGGTTTCGGTCACTTCTATCCGCATGTGGATCCTAAGCAATTTGTGATTCCCACGATTACAGTTGTGGATGACACGTTTGATAAGTATCGAGATGTGATGGTGCAGGTGATTCAGGGAGCGAAGGTCAGGGCGGGGTCGAGTTAGAGGACGTCTTTGTCGCCGGCCATAAGGATTCCGACTTTTGCCCTATCGCACACTCAATCAGCATGCCATCCTTAGGATGCTGACATAGGCCTTTGATGTGACGGAAATGGATACACTTCTTGCTCCGTCAGGCAATTTCGAAAGGCGGCATGAATATATCGGATTCCGCCCAGCCGAATTTATCTATAAGAACTCTTGTCACTTAAAAAAATCAACTCGCAGGTTACGATAGCGTTATATGCGTGACGTGCTCATGAAATTTAGCAAAGGCAGTATTACTTTGTCATACTGCCAGCCAGACTAAATAGCATCACGACTTATTTGTCCGTTTACCATGCGCAATAGACCAAGCTGATTGCTGTCCCTCAGCGCTTCAGGCAGCACAGGCTGCGGTATGTTCTGGTAACAGACAGGGCGCGCAAAGCGGTAAACCGCCAGTGTTCCGACAGAGGTGCTTTTGCTCTCCGACGTAGCCGGATATGGGCCACCGTGGACCATGGAGTGACAGACCTCAACGCCCGTAGGATATCCGTTGAAAATTATGCGTCCCACTTTGCGCTCGAGAATCGCGATTAAATCCTGATGGCCCGCGAGGTCTTCTTCAGTGCCCAGCAACGTTGCGGTCAAATGCCCCTGGAGTGACTCGGCGATTCTGAGCATCTGCTCGCGGCTTTGATAACGAACGAGCAGTGTCGTCGGGCCAAATATCTCTTCTGTCAGCGCAGGATTTTTCAGGATATCTTCAGCGTCAGCTTCGAGCAGGGCAGCGGCTGTTCCAAAAATTGTATCAGGAGCGGCAACGACACGCGCTCCATTCGCTTGTGTCTGCTGCGCGATGCCGCGTTTGTATTGGGCCGCGATCCCGGCAGTCAGCATCGTAAATGCAGGCAAAGAGGCTGCACGTCTGCGCATTTCTTCCACCAGCCCTGAAGTTTCGTCCTGAGGCGGCAGAAATACAAGTCCCGGCTTCGTACAGAATTGACCTGCTCCCAATGTGTAGGAAGCAGTCAGATCAGCCGCGATCTTGTCGTGCTCTTTCAAAGCTCCGGGCAGGACAAAGACTGGATTGGTGCTGCTCATCTCCGCGTAACAGGGAATGGGCTCAGGGCGGCTGGCGCAAAGGTCCATGAGAGCGCGGCCGGCCTTCAGAGATCCGGTGAATCCCACGGCCTTGATGAGCGGATGCTGTACGAGCCGCGAGCCTACTTCAATCCCCGAATCGAAGAGCAGCGAAAAAGTGCCTTCGTGCAGTCCGGCAGTGGCCACACATTCGCGGATGACAGTGCCCACAAGCTCGCTTGTGCCCGGATGCGCAGGATGCGCTTTCACAACCACAGGGCATCCTGCGGCAAGGGCCGAGGCACTGTCTCCGCCTGCGACGGAAAAAGCCAGCGGAAAATTGCTTGCTCCGAATACAGCCACAGGGCCGAGCGGCTGAAGTACAGAGCGAATATCGGGCTTGGGCAGAGGTTTACGTTCTGGGTCGGCCGTATCAATGCGCGCATTTACCCAGGATCCTTCCTCCACGACTTCAGCAAAAAGACGAAGCTGGTTGGCCGTGCGAGCCAGTTCTCCTTCAAGCCGGGGAACAGGCAATGCGGTTTCCAGATGTGCCCGCTCGATGATTTCACGGGAAGCTTTCAGGAGAGCATCGGCAATGCTGCGCAAAAAAGCGGCGCGTCTACTGTTTGATAGCTTGCTGTAGCTGGAGAAGGCCGCATCTGCGAGTCTTGCAGCGGTGTCTACATCTTCTGCCGAAGCGGAGAAGAAAGCTGGTTGCAGCTGCTCTCCCGTAGCCGGGTTGATGCCGTAAAAACCCTCGCCTGTTGTGGCGCTACGTTTGGTTCCGAGGATAGATGTTCCGTTCAACATAGGAATGACCTTGACCTCATAATGCCGTCCCTTATCTATTCACGCAAAGCAGCGTAAACGGATGGCAGAGATTTGTGGAGCGCTAAGCAAAAAGCAGGTCCTTCGCTCTGCTCAAAATGACAACACAGGGTTGTTTAATGCGCAGCAGCCGCCGCGAACGCAACTTCTTTTATAGCAGGACGGTGCTTCAGCGCTTCCACAATTACCTTTTTCGTTTCGGCCAATTCCTGGCCCGTGATTTCCAGACGCGGAGGACGAACTCGGGCATTGCCTACTCCCAATTCCTGTTGCGCAAACTTAATCAATTGGATGAACTTGGGAACGGTATCCATGCGCAGGAGAGGCAAAAACCAGCGGTAAAGCTCAAACGCCTCCTTCGTTTTACCTTCATATGCCAGGTTGAACAACGCGACCGACTCTGCGGGCAAAGCATTCACGAGGCCAGCAATCCATCCACAGGCCCCGACACCAATACCCTCGACAATTGCGTCATCCACGCCCATAAAAATTTTTAGGCGGTCGCCAATCAGCGCACGAACCGCCGTTACGCGGCGCACGTCGGTGCTTGATTCTTTGACCGAATGGAAGTTGTCGTGCTCCGCAGCAAGCTCTGCAATGTGCTCAGGAAGAAAATCTGTGCCATACGCTACCGGATTGTTGTAGAGCATGCAGGAAAGCGGAGTTGCTTTGAAGATTGCAGCAATATGTGCTTTCATCTCGCGCCAGTCTCCGCGATAGACATACGGCGGCAGCACCATCAATCCCGAGCAGCCTGCATCAGCCGCAGCTTTCGCAAGTAAAACCGCCTCCGCAGTTGAGAGCGCAGAAATGGTTGCGACAATAGGCGCCTTGCAAGCAAGAGTCTTCACCATGCTTTTTAGGACTGCCACTTTCTCATCAAATGTAAGAGTGGCTGCTTCTCCCAGGGAGCCAAGCATCACCAGGCCGGTGCAGCCGTTCTCCAATAGCCATTGCGCGTGCTGCTGCATAAAGGCGTGGTCTACCTTCAGTTGTTCATCAAATGCAGTGGTCATTGCAGGCATTACGCCAAACCAGTTCATCGTGTCTCCTGTAATTCAATAAGTTCGGGTTTTGCTCCGAGACTTGAAAGTGGTGTTGGGAAGATCGGCGGACGTACTTGTCCAGCTGTCCATCCGAAAATAAATTCTGTCGCGGTCCCGCAGATGCGCCCCTGGCATGGTCCCATGCCGCAGCGCGTATGCAGTTTGGCGGCGCGCCATGAAGGCTCGTGCTTCAGCACACTGTAAGGCACATCTTCACAGCGGCAGACAAGCGTCTCGTCCTGCGGAAGCTGTGCGAGCGCGGGGTCAAGAGCGAATGTCTCTTCTAACAGCTGTGCAAACTTGCGCCGGCGTGCGCGTTCTTCAAAGAAAGAATGTGCTTTGTCTTGTTGCCCGGCAGCCGCATATCCGGCAATCTGTCCTTCGACGAGGGCCAGCTCAGCACCGCCAATCCCAGTAGGCTCGCCCGCGCAATAAACATCCAAAATACTCGTCTGCTGCCACTTATCCACGGCAACTTTGCCATTGGAGATACGGCAGCCAAAAAACTCCGCCAACTCAGTGTTTGGTACCAGATGAAAGCCGCACGCCAGATAATCACACGCGATCGTCCATGCGCGTTTCCCCTGGCGCAATGTCACCGATTCGAACTTCTTTCCTCCACCAGCCGATACCGGATAGCACCCGGCATAAAAGGGAACAGACATCGTCTGCATCTTGTACGTGAGTGCCTGCCGAAGCTTGCCACTATCTGTAACTATGGAGTGTACAAATTTTAGAAGACGTGAGAACTGCGCCTGTTCGCAGATGGCGAGCACCTTTGCGCCATGGGTTTGCAAATAAGCAGCGACTGCCAGCAGAAGCGGACCGCTTCCGGCGACCACAACATGCTTGCCTTTTACGGAAAGGCCGCTCTTCACCAGCGCCTGCAAGCCACCAGCACCCACTACGTTGGGCAATGTCCAGCCAGGAAAAGGAAGAAACCGCTCGCGCGCTCCTGTGGCCAGAATCAATTTGCGATAAGCAATATCCAGATATCTGCCGTTTTGCTCAGCACGAAGAACGCCGGGTACTGGCTGTGAAAAAACACGCGCGCCGTGAATACGCGTGACGTGTGCCGAAACCGAATCGAGCCGCGCCTGCCATTTTCTGGCAGCGGCAGGAATATCCTTGCCGCGCCAGATCTGCCCGCCGAGCGTAAGGTTGTCATCCACAATGACAACAGGCTTTCCGTACTCAGCGGCACACGCAGCCGCAGCCATTCCCGCGGGACCGCCTCCCACCACGACGATGTCAAAGTGCTGTGTCATTGCGTTGTCACGTCCATTCCGTCCTGGCAGAGCATCTGGCACGTGCGCTGGTGCGGAACGCCATTCACAATCGCTCGGCATTCAAAACAGATGCCCATGCCGCAAAGCGGACCGCGTTCTTCTCCAGTCACAGAGGTACGACAGGCTGCTTCAGTGTTCATGATGGCAGCAGCAATCGTTGTGCCCTCCGACGTTTCCCATTGCCTGCCATTGATCGTCAATGCAATGCGCTCAGGCATGGGCCGCCTCACAGGCGAAGCGCTCCGGTAGATAAGGCGCGAGGGAAATCGCAGGTGTGCGGTCCAGCAGATGGTCCGTAAGCAACCGCGCCGTTGCCAGTGACGTTGTGATGCCGAGCCCTTCGTGGCCCGTAGCCAGAAACACAGAGGCGTCTTCCGTTGGACCAATGAGCGGCAGCTTGTCGGGGGTCGCCGCGCGAAAACCCGTCCATACCCGAATGGACGAAAGGCCTTGCAGCGATGGAATGTAGTCGAAGGCGCGGGCGAGCATTGCGCCCAGAATGTTCTGGTCTACTCCAGTACCTTCGTTGTTGTATTGTCGAGACGAGCCAATCAGCAACTGCCCGGTGCGTCGCGGCTGAACATTAAAGGCGACGGAATCGCTGCTGGTGGAATGCGCGCTTTTCAGATAACCCAGTTCCACAAGCTGGTGGCGCACAAAACCAGGATAACGGTCGGTGATGACCAGATGGCCCTTGCGCTTTCTCACTGGAAGATGTGGCATCAGTCGCGATGCGCTGGCGCCAGTGGCATGAATGATGCTGGCCGCGAAAATCTCTGTGCCATCGCTGAAAACCAGGCGTCCTTTACCGGCCTTCGCCACCGCTCTTTCCAGGTAGAGAGTAGCTCCGGCCTGCTTCGCGCATTCCACCAGATACATGGCCGCGCACGGCGGATAGATTACTGCATCCGAGGGCACAAACAGCGCGCCCGCCAAAGGACGCCGCAGGTTCGGTTCTGCCTCAGCCAGTGCCTTCGCGTCAAGAATTTCTGTGCTGACATGCGCGGCTGCATACACCGCCTGCTTGCGATGGACTTCCTGCATCTCGTCATCGTCTGCCGCAATCCAAAGCGTGCCACAGCGGTCATATTCAACGTTGGGCGGAAGCTGTGAAGCGAGCTCGTTCCAGAGAGACTGCGAATATTGCGTCAGAGCAAGCTGCGCAGGCGAATCATCCATCACAACGATGTGTCCCATGCCGGCAGCCGTCGCTCCGCCGCCTATGATCTGCGCTTCTACAATTGCCATGCGCATTCCGGCGCGGGCCAGTTCGCAGGCGCAGGCAGCGCCTACAATTCCCGCGCCAATCACTACGGCATCGTAGGAAAGCTTCATGGAACAATGCCCATGCGGAAGGGATCATTTGCGTCAAGCACGAGCGAAGACTCTGCTGTGACATAGGCCGATCCGGTGATGCTGGGCAGCACCTGCCCATCGCGTACTTCGATTGAGCCTTCAAATACTGTGTCCAGAATGCCTTCCTGCCGCCAGATGTCGCCCGGTTTCAGTTTTCCATCGGCATGCAGACAGGCCATCTTGGCGCTGGTTCCTGTGCCGCATGGCGAACGGTCGTAGGCCTTTCCTGGGCAAAGCACGAAATTACGGCTGTCCGCATGACCATTGGAGGGCGGTCCAAAAATTTCAATGTGGTCAATCTCTGCGCCATCTGTGCCCGTAATAGCGCTTGCATTCAGCGCCTGCCGAATCGCCCAAGAAAAGTCCGTAAGCTCATTCACATGCTGCAGCGTCAGAGGTATCCGGTGCTGTTCTACCAGATAGAACCAGTTTCCTCCCCACGCGATGTCCCCGGTGACTTTGCCGAATCCCGGCACGTCTACGGAAACCCCGCAACGACTGCGGTAACTTGGGACATTCGCAATCGTTACCTCGCCCGACTCGTGCAGGGTAGCGTTCACGATTCCCACTGGCGTTTCTATCCGATGAATGCCCGGCCGGATTCTGCCTAGCCATGCCAGGCTCACGATCACGCCGATGGAGCCATGACCGCACATGCCCAGATACCCAACATTATTGAAGAAGATGATGCCAATGTCACAGGTCGGATCATGCGGCTCGCACAGCAGCGCCCCTACCAGAACATCTGAACCTCGTGGCTCATTCACAATCGCCGAGCGGAAAATGTCGTGCTGCAGGCGAAAGCGTTCCAGCCGTTCAGACAACGGGCCAGAGCCAAGGTCAGGACCTCCTGAGAGCACAAGACGCGTGGGCTCGCCAGCGGTATGGGAGTCAATGACCTGAATGCGGTGTGGTTGAGCTTCACGGTTTGGCATTTAAAAATGTCTACAAAATTGGATACAAACGAAGTATAACCCAATCAAAGCTCAGTGGGACATTCTTTTCAACGAAAGTCTTCATGAAATTCCTCATATCCAGTACTCTGAGGCTTGGTTCTTATGAGTGCAATTAAGAAAACAGTTTCTAAACCGAAAGCGGAGCATGGAACGAGCCTCCGGACTGCCTTCCATGAGATTCGAGAGCTGATTGTCCACGGCAGGCTTTCCCCTGGCACCTGGATCGTAGAAGGCGATCTGGCTGCACGTCTGGGCATGAGCCGCACTCCCGTTCGCGGCGCGCTGCACTGGCTACAACGGGAAGGATACGTTCTGGAGCATAAGAACGTCAGCAAGTCGCGCATGATCGTTGCTCCACTTACCAAAGAAGACGCGAACGAGCTGTACTCCATTATTGGCCGTATTGAAGGACTGGCGGGCCGACGCACTGCATCCTTGCCAGATGAGAAGCGGTCAGAAATCGCGCAACAACTCAGGAATTACAACCGCCAGCTGGAAGAAATCGTAAAAGCGCGCCCGGCGAAGGCCCATGGAATCTTCGACCTGGACCACAATTTCCATCGCAGCATTATTGAGTCTGGAGCAGGACCACGCCTCATGGCCCTGCATAAGGCCATTGAGCCGCAGACGGAACGCTATTGGCGTCTCTACGCAAGCTCGATTATTCATGACCTTCACCGCTCCATCGCCGAGCACGAAGAAATCATCGAAGCCATCTCTGCCGGAGATGCGGACCGCGTAGAAAAGGCGCTCCAGGTCAACTGGGAAAATGGCGCTGAACGACTTGGCCACGTGATTGATGTATTTGGTGAGCGGGGGAGCTGGTAAAGGCTGTACCACTATCAGAGACCCCATTTCGTACTCTGCCATTAGACTGGGCTTTTGCGGAGTTCCGTCATGAAAGTCCACGTCTACCTGAAGCATGCAGTTGGCTGCACTCTCCTGGTTTCCTGCCTCTCAATCGGTGCGGTTGTAATTGCGCAGCAGCCGACTCCCGAGCAGCAGAAATATATAAATAGATGAGGGGATTGCTACCCACATTGGCGATATCCCCGATAATCCCGGACCATTCGCAAAACATCTTTCCCCAAAAATCAAGCCAAAGGCTGTTGAAGCTGCCATGCGTAAAGTCGCCGATTGGGAACTGGAGCGTTCGCAGCCATATTTCGGCAATGAGTGGACATGGAGCGCGCTGTATGCCGGCTTTATGGCTGCTTCACAGGCAACGGGGGACGCCAGATATCGTGAAGTCATGCAGGGTGTGGGTGAAAAATTTCAGTGGAAGCTGCGCTTGCACCTTCCCAATGCCGATGACCAGAGCATCGGCCAGATGTACACCGAAATGTACATGCTGCGGCACGATGGGCAGATGATCGCCAACACCAGGCAGGAACTGGACGATCTCTATCCGCTTGAAAAAGATGCGAAAGGCAGAATTCCATGGTGGTGGTGCGACGCCTTGTTTATGGCGCCTCCGGTCTGGGTAAAGGATGTATGCCATTACTCAGGACAGCAAATACCTCGACTACATAGACCGCGAGTGGACGAAGACCTCGAATCTTCTCTATGACCCGCAGGAGCACCTCTTTTTTCGCGATGCAACGTATCTGAACAAGACTGAACCGAACGGTAAAAAGGTCTTCTGGTCACGCGGCAACGGATGGGTGATGGGCGGTCTGGTGCGCGTTCTTCAGTATCTGCCAAAGAATGATCCGCGGCGGGAAAAATACGTCCGTCAATTGCAGGAAATGTCAGCGAAGCTGGCCTCCATTCAGGGCAAAAACGGCCTTTGGCGCTCCGGTCTTCTGGATCCCGACTACTACAAAGTTCCGGAAAATACCGGCTCCGCATTCATCACCTATGGACTGGCCTACGGTGTCAACGAAGGCATTCTGGACAGCAAAACGTATCGCCCAGTCATAGAGAAAGCATGGAAAGGATTGTTGTCTTACATCTATGCAGATCGGCGCCTGGGCAGTATGCAGCAGGTTGGCGCTGGGCCGGCATTTTTTATGCCCTCCTCGAGCTGGGTCTTCGGGGCAGGCGGCTTCCTGCTCGCTGGTTCAGAAATAGACCGCATGGCCAAAGGAGAACACCATCAATAGAAGACAAGTGCCTATGTTAATGGAGCCGAAGGCGGGCCAACGTGGGTCTAAACACATCTACATGGAAGCGGAGTCAGAACTTACGAACCTGACGTAGTATCCATTTGCAACAGCAATTTCCCAATGTGCTCACTGCTTTGCATTCTCTCGTGGGCGGCGGCCACATTTTCCATCTCGAAGACGCGGTCAATCACCGGGCGTACCATGCCTTTTTCCACGAGGGGCCAGACATGCTCTTCTACCTGATCGCGCAGCGCTGCTTTTTCTTCAGTAGGACGCGAGCGCAACGTCGAGCCGGTGATCACCAGCCGTTTTGACATAATCAGGTGCAGATCAGCGGTTACGGCATTTCCTCGCTGGGTTGCAATATGGATGAGGCGGCCACGCGGGGCCAGCAGTTTCAGGTGCTTCGGAAAGTAATCTCCGCCGACCATATCGAGAATGACATCTATTCCGTCATATTCACTCCATTTCATTGCGCCTTCGGCCCAGGCCTCTTCGCGATAGTTGAAGGCACGTTCCGCGCCGAGCGAAACGCAGAACCGGCATTTTTCCACGGAGCCAGAGGTTGTAATCACGCGCGCGCCGAATGCCCTTGCCATCTGAATGGCCACTGTTCCAATACCGCTCGTTCCTCCATGGACCAGGAACTTTTCGCCCGTTCTCAGATAGGGCAGAGAAAACAAGTTTGCCCACACAGTAAAAATTGCTTCCGGCAGCGCCGCAGCTTCTACCAGGGAAACAGCCTTTGGTATGGGCAGACAGCATCCAGCATTGGCGATGCAGTATTCCGCATATCCACCCCCGGGAAGAAGTGCGCATACCTTGTCATCAGGCTTCCATCGAGTGACTCGCGAACCGGTTTCGATGACGTTTCCTGAGACCTCCAGTCCAAGAATTGGCGATGCTCCCGGTGGAGGTGGATAGTGCCCTTGCCGCTGGAGGATGTCGGCCCGGTTGACTCCCGCCGCTGCCACACGGATGAGGACCTCATCCGGAGCGGGCCTAGGCAGGGGAGCTTCACCGATCACTAGCTCTTCCGGGCCGCCGAATTGCTGAACAGTAACAACGCGCATAAATTCAGGGTATTGGAAAAAGCCTATGCTTCGATAGACGTCCGTTCGCTTTGTTATACTTGGCTTTTCCCGCTAATTCCGTAGTTTTGAAACGGATTGAGGTCTCAAGGTTTTGAAGAAAAGAAGTCTGCTTTTCGCTGCTGGCATTGTATGCGCCCTTTCGGTCCTGACCGCTTGCGGCAAGAACTACTACTTCGCGGGCCGCAATCTCCCGCCCAGTGGAGTTTTGAACCGTGTTCTGGTTGCCGTGCAGAACCCCAGCCCCCTTTCCCAGGGTGCTTTGCTCTTTGACGATGCCAATTACGACATCCGGCACAGCTATAACAACCAGACGGCGACCTTTTCCATCAGCGGCTACTCCGGAAAGCTGCCCGTCACCATTCAGAACATGCCGGAAGAGCAGCAGGGAGCGGTCTACTCCATCGGCGATGGCAATCTGACACTGATAGATTACTCGGCTGAAAAGGTAAAGAGCACCATCGGCGGAAGCAATCTCGGCGGCATTTCCCAGAGCGTCTTTGTATCGCGCGATCTGAATTACGCGTATGCCGCGGCGCAGTCTCTGCATTCCCTGACCGTTTATGACCACGGTAGCTCCATCGCGTTAAATCTTCCCGGGGTGTACCGCGTTTCCATGAATCCCGGCAACACGGTCGTGCTGGCGTTTGTGCAGAACACGAATGACGTGTACAGCGTCGTACACCTCAATGACAATCAGCGGCAGGCGGCCATCAATAATCCAAACTGGAACGGCGCCGTGGACTGCGAGCCACAGAACCTTCCTACTTATTGTGTTTTCCCAGTCAGCACGAGCAACGGCGCGAGTTTTGATCGCCCCGTCAAGGCAGTATTTTCCGCTGATGGCTCAGCCGCCTGGGTCCTGAACTGCGGGCCAGAGTGTGGCGGCACTACTGCAAGTGTTACAAAAATCCCGATTACAGCCTCCTCGCTGAATCCATCTGGTGTAGGCGCCAGTGGCATTGCTCTTGTGGCCACGCAAACCATTGCTGTTCCGGGAGGCGCAACCAACGGCGTCTTTGACGGGAACACCTTCTACGTCGCCGGTCAGGCAGTGCTCACTCCAGGAAATACCTATACCGTCGCTGGCCAGCAGGTGCAGGGAAACAACCTGCTCGCCGGTTATCTTTCGGTCATCAATACCCTGACAGGACAGGTCACCGGACAGTATTCCATCAGCGACGGCACGCACAACAAAATGATCCTGGCCGACGACAATACCCTCTGGATTGGCTCCTCCCAGTGCGAGTCCGGCGAGCGTTATAACCTGAGCCAGACTTCGGCTCCGGGAACACCGTTCGGCTGCATCACTATGTTCAACATCGCGAAAAATTCCGCCGTGATTGAGTCCTACAAGGGTGACGGCACAGGCATTGCAGCAGTGACCGGCCTGCACAAGGTCTACACCGCAGAAGGTGGACAGGTCTACATCTACAACACCACCGACGGCTCGGCCCGCGACAACTCCAATGTCACAGTCACTGGAACCGCGTATGACGTCTCCTATATGGACGGCGGTTCCGACGGCAACAACACGACGTATTAGGCCTGATCATCTGAGCAGCATGGCCCCTGCCCGAATGAAGAAATATGTCGGACAATACCATTGCTGACATTCTCGCCATTGCCGCCCACCGCGACGATGTAGAGCAGACTTGCGGCGGTACTCTTCTTAAAATGAAGGCCCTCGGCTGGCGCACCGCCATCCTTGATCTGACACAGGGCGAAGCAGGCACTCGAGGTTCAGCCGGCGAGCGCGCTGCCGAAGCTGCCGCGGCGGCTGAAATCCTGGGAGTAAGCTGGCGTCAGGCGCTGGACATCCCCGATGGCCGCGTCGAGAACACCTACGAGAATCGCCTCAAGATCGTCAGCGTTCTGCGCGAAGTCCGCCCGCGCGTCGTCATCCTGCCCTACTGGACAGGGCGCCACCCCGACCACTACACCACAGCCATTCTCGGCTATGAAGCATGCTTTTTGTCCGGACTGGCGAAGCTCGATACCGGAACACCTCCGCATCGCCCTTTCAAAATCCTCTATGCCAGCCTCTACGCCGATGTCCGCCCCAGCTTTGTAGTGGACATCACCCCATATATTGTGCAGCGTCATCAGGCGCTCATGGCGTATCAATCGCAGTACCAGAATCAGCAGGCGGGCAGCGGCCTCTTCGTCCCCGAGGAAGAAATCCGCGAGCGCACCTTCGCCGAAGCCCGTCATTACGGGCTGCTCGGCGGCGTCCGCTACGCAGAGCCGTTTGTGCAGAAAGAAGTCGGAGTGGTCGAAGACCTGATGCACATTCCCGTGCAGTCCATGTAGCCGGTACGGTCATCTGCCGTATTTCTTCAAGACTTCCTGCAGCTTTTCGTGCGGAAGCCCAATCACAGTATGTCCATCAATTCCGGTCATGGTCCTGGCGCCAACCATGGCGTTTACAATTGCCTCTTCCGTCGCCTGCACCGTCGCAGCAAACAACGGATTGATCCGTTCATTCGCGACCGTCTGAACCGTATTCGGCCCTGGCTCATCATTCGCATGAGCGTTCGCCGTCGAGAAAGCCAGGAAAATATCGCCCGAACCATTGCCTGAGATAGATCCCGTCCTTGCCAGTCCCATCGTGGCCCTACGTGCAAGCCGCTTCAGTTGAGTAGGAATCAGAGGCGCATCCGTTGCCACAATGACGATGATCGAGCCAAGTTCGCCTTGTTTCTCGCCGCCAGCTCCATCCTTAAACATCGCGTCCGGCGTGTCTTCCGGAATCTCCTTGCCCACCGGCACACCCGCGATCGTCAGTTGGCGGCGTTCACCGCAATTGCACTGCACCAGAACCCCCACCGTATATCCGCCTTCATCCCTGGGCAGCACGCGTGATGCCGTCCCTATGCCGCCTTTGAATCCGTAGCAGATCATTCCGGTTCCGCCGCCTACAGCGCCTTCTGGAACAGCGCCTGCACGCGCCTCATCGAGCGCGTGGAATACGTCATCTGGTTTTACGTGGAAGCCATTCAGGTCATTCAGCCACCCGTCCCACGTTTCCGCCACCACTGGCAGCGCCCAGTTCTGGTGGAACGTCTGGTGCTGTATGCCCCAGGCAATCACAGCATCTCGCACCACGCCCACGCTGTGCGTGTTTGTAATCGCCACCGGGCCTTCCAGAAAGCCGGATTCCTCCACCCACGTGGTGCCTGTCATCTCACCGTTGCCATTCTGGCTGAACCATCCTGCATATACAGGGTCAGGATTCTTTTTCCCCCGTGGAAAGATCACCGTAACTCCCGTGCGCACCGGCCCCACGCCTACTTTCAGCGGCCCGTTGCCTGAGATCAAAGTCGTATTGCCGACCTCGATGCCGCGCACATCTGTAATTGCATCCAGTGTTCCCGGTGTTCCGTCAAACGGTACCCCCAGGTCCCGCGCTCGCTGCGCTAATAACGGCAATGCCAGAAACAAAAGTGAAGGAAAAAGAGAAGAAATACGCATGCAGAAAAACTACCGCAGAAATATTAGAAGGAAAAGCGGAATTGGGACAGGATGCCTTCTGGCGAAGCAAGTCCAAGCCCAGAATCCAATAGGATGTCTGGGCAATCCGAGAGTAATAAAAAAATAGTTAGGTTGGCCGGGGAGAGAGGATTTGAACCTCCGACCCTCTGGTCTCGATACAAAGAAATTTGGGCAAGGTGTTGATTTTTCAATTCATGTGAGTGGTGCTTCAACCGTGCAAACTCACGTCATACCTGCTCGTCGCTCTCATTTATTTTCTTATGGGTTCTCCGGAATAGATGCCCTATATCGCCGACTCATCCAGAATGGGGAATTGCCTCAACCCGAAATTTTTTTGTGAGCGCTGAATGAAATCCAAACATTAAACCTACTGAATTTCGATGAGCAAAAGGACCATCTGACTCTGCTAACACTCGATTACGCGGCTGATTCGAGCTTCTCAACGACAGAGTTTTATTGGAACCCTAAGTCGGCCAATTGTTTGGGATTGGCTTCATCGACAGCGAGCAGATTGTGACAAACCGAGCAGTCATTCGTGATGCTTTTGCCATCTTTCGCATTGTGGTTGCCATCGTGGCAGCGAAAGCATCCAGGGTACGCATTATGTCCGATGTTGTCCGGATGCGTGCCCCAGGTGACCTTCATGAATGGGAAGACATTCTTTCCGTAGATACTGACGAGGATTTGCGCAGCCTGATCGATCTGGGCGCGTTGCTGGCTCCAGACTGCCGGATATTGCGATCTGTAAAAATCTTCAAGACCGGTCGTGATCTTTGATGCAGCCTCTGCTTGCGAAGCATAGCTGGCCTTGATAAGAGTCAGGCTTTCCTTGTGCACAAAGGGAAGCCTGGCATCGGGGACCCCCTTTGCCATCGCTTTGTTAAGAGCATCTTCCGGAGTATCAAACGAGTGGGCGGCGCGGTTATGGCAGTCCAAACAATCCATCCGGTGTTTCTCGCCGCGAATAGGCCGCCCCTGCGCATCAGATGACAGATATTCAGTTATTGAGCCGTCATCGTTCATCCTGGCGCTCCACGGAATGGTTTGATTGTTTGCATCTGTGGCAATGTACTCAATACGACTTAAGTGTGCTCCATGGATCCCACTCAGATGGCCGAACTGGTCGTGTCCGCCGATATGTAGCAGAACAAGCGAATGCGTTACTGAGTTCTTTTCATCGTCGCCGTAGGAGGTCTTGATCAGCAGCCGGTCTCCGATGTACTTTTCCGGGTTATGACAGTTCAGGCATGTGGTACGCGCTGCTGGGACCTTGTTTTCCGCCATGATGGGACGCGGGTATGTATCGAACATGACCTGAAAGAGCTGCTTTGTGCCATTGACCTTGGCATGGATGAAACCTGGGATCCCGGAGGCGATATGGCATTCGGTGCAAGCGACATGCGCGTGAGACGAGACCGCATAGGCGGCCCATTCTGGGGCCATGACATGACATGCCTGGCCGCAGAAGTTGGACGTGTCCATATAGGCGACACCGCGATAGCTTGCAGTGCCCACAATGACGAAGTTGATAAAGGTAGCGATGACAACGAAATCGACAGCATGGCGGAAAACAGGATCACTTAAGTCGATCCTGGGATAGACGGAAGGAAGCTGCCCAACGGCCCTGAGACGACGCCGCCGAAACCAGACACCAATAGGAACAAGAAGAAGCCCGAAAACGAAGAGGCCCGGAAGACAGAGATCAATGATGATGCCAATGTAAGGATTGGAAGGTCCACCGTGTCCGAAGGCATCCACTACCCAGAACCCAATCAGCACGAGGGCTGAGGCAGTGGTAAGCCCTGCCCCAATCAGGCTGATTGGGTTGTTTCCAAGAAAGATAAGCGGCTGGAGCCAGTTCCTCTTGAATCGTCCAAGTGGGGTCATCGCTTATTTCTTCTGCAAGGTGCGGATGTACGCGACCACATCCTTGATCTGAGCATCGGTCAGCTTGCCGGAATATGCGGGCATCTTGCCTTTTCCGTTCCTGGTAGCTGCGATGAGATCTGCGTCGGACATCTTCATCATGTCCGGAGAGCTGAAAGAAGTGACCTTCATTGCCTTTCCCGTTGGCGTGTTGCCCGATCCGTCGGCGGCATGACACATGGCGCACTTTGCCTTATAAATATCTGCGCCTCCATTCTGTGCAAACGCCGGAGTGACAGAAGCTATGAGCAGGATTGCAGCGATTCTGAGGATTGTCTTCACCGTTCGATCTCCTTTTGAGAGTCAGAATTCATAGTGCATGCCCAACGTATAGACATTGCCCCGAAAACTGCGCGGCAATGTTGGCCCGATGGGTGTGCCTTCTCCATATCCGTAGTAGTTCCAGTCTGCCTTCCAGATCCATCCGGGAGCAAGGGTCCAGGCGACATTGGCATAAGGAGACTGGAACTGAGACTGGAGTGAGCCAGGTACCTGTCGCGGGTTGAGAAACTCTGTTGTGCCATTCACGGCGCTCATGCGATAGCCCAGGTTGGAATGGAACTTCTTCACTGGCGACCAGGTAATGCCGACAGACCCATATTGTGTGGGAGCATCATAATAGCCTGTCGCCAGATAAGGGGAGTTGTTCCTGATGCAAGGCGTTGGGGCGGCAGGAGCACCCGCAAGAGGTGGCGTCGAGGCATAGCACTCATTGGTCCGCGTGAAAATATCAGAATAGCCGTAATTCATGTCGAGTCCAAAGTGTTCATTGGGCATAAGCCACAGGCCAGCGGAGGCAAAACGGGCATGATCCAGATGGTTCACAAAAGCCACGTTGTTGCGCTGCTCCAGATCATTGAAGGCCAGTGAAATGGTTGCCCTTGGCCCAGGCTGATACAGAGTCCGCACACGATAGCGTTGCATCTGGCGCGGGCTGATCTGCGTGAAGGTGTTGTCGGCGTAGGATGCCTCGACATCGCCATTGATGCGCCATTGTGGAGATGGACGCAGAACTACGCCAAAGATCAAGCCGTTCTCGTGAATCGGCACAGTGAAGCCGCTACCATCAGAGGAGACAACAATGTTGCGAAGCCGCCACCGCCATCCCAAGGAGACACTGGCACGCGCTGATGCCTGCCATTCAGCCATCAGCGTGTTCATCTCTGTTTTTTGGCTCAGGTAGTTCGCAACGAATGTAGTTGTTGGAGTGCCTGGTGATCCTGGCGGCGTGAGCATGGAGCGTCCTAGTTGGTCTGTTTCCGTGATGCTGTTGCTGCTGGGCTGGCGGAAGTACCAGAAATCATACTGTTCGGAGAAACTGACTTTGGGAGCAATCTGCCAGACGATCCCATAATCTCCGTCCACACTAATGCGCTTCGCCTTGGAAAAGCCTGTATAAGTGGCGGCACGAAGAGAAGTTCTGGTCACCAAGCCGTTGAAGTATTCATTGTAATCTGGCAGGTTCATGTTCGCTGACGTGTAGCGAAGGCGTCCTGTCATCTGTACATTCTTGAGCGCTGAGCTTTGGAAGCGGACCCCTTCGGTGGGGAACAAGACGCGCGTTGGAGTATAGCGATAATATTGCAGGTAGCCGTTACAGGCAGGATTGACAGTTGGTGGAGTGGTGGACGAATTTGCGAAAGGAGTAGCACACGGACTGCCGGTTGCCGGAAAGATATCAATTCCAAGGCTCACGGGTGTCCCGTTGGCGAGCTGGTAGTTCAGGCCCGCCAACTGCCAGAAGGTATTGCCCTTGTAGTGGGTCACAATCTCTTCATAGGTGAATGTCGTTTTGGGACTGGGCTTCCAGTCAATAGCTCCCAGCCATGTATCCGTGCTGTTCCGCCAATATTGCGAAAGCAGCGCCTCGGCACCAAAGTGGATTGTGCTGTATGAAGGACCCTCGTTTACATTCTGGGAATAGCCCGCACGAAAACTAACAACTGAGAGCGGAAACAACGTCAGAGTTGTGTCTGTTATGCGGCGCACGGTATTGAATAAGTGCGGCGAGTTGAGAACAGGGACATAAGGATTTGAAGTGGGCGGGACCAGCGGGTTTGCAAGAAGGTCGTAATCGAAATATTGGCGATCGCGGCGGAAGATTCCCTGGAAGTCATAGAGCTTCCCCTTCGACATGCGGAACATGGTCACGTTATTGGGATCGCCACCATAGCCCGTGCTGTTTGTAGACAAGGTGTCGAAGAGGAAATGATGCGACCCCTGAAGCGCGTGCATTTCAAGCGACTGGTTGAGGATCCGCGGACCGGACTGCAGATTCACAAGAGTGTCATACATCGCGCCGCTGCCTGAGTAGTCAGCAATATGGCCGCCTAAATCGAAGGTCTGCCGGATAGCATAGCCATCCTTAATCGTCCCTTTAGGCGCTGTATTGTCCTGCGCCTTGGAAGACGGAGCGCATGACAAAAAGAAAGCCGCAACGGCGATGAAAAGGCCAAGTTCAGAGAAAGCGCCTGGACGAATTCGTTTCACGGCTCACCTCTCCATCACTTAAAGAAGATATCGCTAGCGTTCGAACCATGAATCTGCGTATGACACACTGTGCAGGCCTGATACTGCACCGCCTGATTATGAACAGGCCCTGCCGGCCCGCCAAAACCGAGCACGGCAGAGTGGCACTGCAGGCACATTGTGTTTACATTGCTCACATTCAGCAGCCGCGCGTTGGGCGATCCGTGCGGCGAGTGACAGAAGGTGCACCCTTCCGCTTTCACTACAGGGTGTTCATAAGCAAACGGGCCTGCTGTTTCTGTGTGGCACTTGGTGCAGACTGCATTCTGGTCCGCTGTGACCTTCAGTTGTTTTCTCTGGAATGTTCCATGTGGATCATGGCAGTCGCTGCAGTTCATCAACCCTTCGTCAATACGATGATGAAAAGGCATGGAGAATGCCGGCTTCACGTCGGAATGGCAGGTGTAGCAGAGCTTCGGTTGGGGAACCTTGAGCAGCCCAGCTTCGCTCTCGAACTTATGCACGCTATGACAACTCGTGCAGCTTACTTTTGCTTCGCCATGCGCAGAGCGCTCAAAGTTGGGGTGCGCAGCGGCGTGGCAATCGAGGCATTTGGCATCGATCTCTTTGGGCGTTGCCTTGGTAAAGCGGAAGATTTTCGTGACGTCGCCGCCCGAGTCGATATGCGCTTTGCCCGGTCCATGACAGTTTTCGCAGGTCACGCCCTCACCACTATGCATGAGCGCCATTTTGGTGTGTGGGTTTGTAGAAAATTTATTGACGAGATCCTGATGGCAGAGAGTGCAGGCGTCAGAACCGACATAACCTGGACGTATTCTTGCTGCATGGCCTGACGGAGTCGCTGCCTCCTGATTTTTCGCGTCGACCTGCCTAGCTTTCAAGAGAAAGCTTGTCATCAGCAGTAACAGTACTCCGCAGACCGACCAACGTCTCATTGGCATCCTCAAAAGATAGGTTCACTACAGAAACTGCTGCCTTCGCTGGAAAGAGTACTGACCAGACGGGAAAAGCGTAACCGAAGCCATGCCGTTCTGTTTGTGACGGCCGTCACAGACCTTGATGGATGTGATGGGCTGCAATGACTGCTTGCCCGAGGCCCAGACCACCGTCGCCGGGAGGGACTTGCGACTGCGTAAATACCTTAAAACCCAACAGCTTAAGCTTCTCTTCAAGTCCAACAGAAAGACGCAGATTCAGGAAGCATCCACCGCTGAGGCAAACCTGCCGGATGCCGGTTTCACGGGAAATCTGCTGGACCAAGTTGGCGAATACCGCGATCAGACCTTTGTGGAAGCGCAAGCTGATCGTTCCCTTAGGTACGCCTTCGTACAGATCATCCAGAATCTCCTGAAAGAGCCGTGCCGTGCCGATACTAAAGCAGTCATCTTCCTTCCTGATCGTAAGGGTATAAGGACTGTCCTCAACAGCATCCTCGCAACAGGCTTCGAGTTCCATCGCAGCCTGCGCTTCAAAGGACACGTGGGTGCGCAAGCCGATCAGCGCAGCCACAGCGTCGAACAGCCGTCCGCAACTGGAGGTAAGCGGAGAGCGGACTTGTCGCGCAGCCATTTGTCGCGCTATATCAATGCGTTCGCGAGGGAGAGTTTTAAGAAACCTGCAATTCTGTTCGAAACAGTCCGGATCGGCATGGAGCAAATGTGCTACGGCCATCCGCCAAGGCTCTCGAATAGCCTGCACGGCTCCCGGCATAGGCACGTATTCAAGATGCGCAGCCCTTCTGAAATCCCTGAAGTCAGCCACCAGAATCTCGCCACCCCATATCTGTGCGTCCGTCCCATAACCTGTGCCATCGAGCACAACACCGATGACTGGCCCAGAAAGATGGTTCTCTGCCATGCAACTGGCAACATGCGCATGATGGTGTTGCACGCCGATGGTCCTGACGGCTTTTTGCTGGAGCGTCCACTGCGTCGAGAGATAGCCAGGATGCAGATCGTACGCAATCGCCTCTGGTTCTATTTGAAGGATATTTTTGAGATGTGCGATCGATTCCCGAAAGAAACTGTAAGCTGCAAGGTTCTCAAGATCGCCTACATGCTGACCCAGAAAAGCGTTCCTGCCTTTGGTAAGGCAGATGGCGTTCTTCAGTTCACCTCCGACAGCAAGAATGGCAGGGAGTTCGTCCTTGAGAGCGATTGGTGCGGGAACATAGCCTCGGGAACGGCGCAGAATTGTAGTTCGCCCCTGGACGCTGCGAACTACAGAGTCATCACAGCGCAGCCGGATGTCACGGTTATGGACGAGAAAGAAGTCTGCAATGCTATGCAGCCGCCCGACCGCTTCTTCGTTATCAACGCAGATTGGCTCTTCGCTCAGGTTGGCGCTGGTCATGACCAGCGCACGAAACTGTCCATGCGCAAACAGCAAGTGTTGGACTGGAGTATAGGGAAGAAAAATGCCAAGCTCAGGATTGCACGGCGCAATGGCATCTGATAATCCAGAACCGCTCCGTGCTTTCAACAGCACGATGGGCCGCTGGGGAGATTCAAGCAGGACCCGGTCTTTCAGGCCGACAACGCAGAACTCTTCCGCGTCATGTGAGCTGGCCACCATCACCGCAAAGGGTTTTTCGAAACGCTTTTTGCGCCGCCGCAACTCCTTAACAGCTTCGGTATTGGTCGCATCGACCGCAAGGTGGAACCCGCCAAGCCCCTTGATCGCAACTATGCGGCCCGTTTTGAGCAGCGCTATCGTTTCTTCAAGGGGATCACGCACAACCTGTTCTCCCTCGCTGTCCAGCAACGCCAGCATCGGTCCGCATTCCCAGCAGGCATTGGGCTGGGCATGAAAGCGGCGATCCAGAGGGTTGTCATATTCAGCCTGGCAGGTGGCGCACATCGTAAATGCGGCCATAGAGGTGTTGGGCCGATCATAAGGGATGTGCCCCAGAATTGTGAAGCGTGGGCCGCAGTTGGTGCAGTTGATGAAGGGGTAACCGTAACGCCTGTCAGCAGGGTCGAACAATTCGTGCAGGCAATCGGAACAGGTGGCGATGTCCGGGGCGATCAATGTATCCACGCGCCCACCCTGAGGACTGTTTACGATATGGAAGCCGTTTTCTGCTTTGCACTCGAGGTCAGCAACAAAGACGCCTGTGACCTGTGCCAGCGGCGGCGCTTCTTCTTCCAGGCTGCGCACAAACTGCTTTATCGCGCCGGACTCACCCTGCACCTCAACGGTCACGCCGGCTACGGTGTTTCGCACCTGGCCGCTCAGGCAGTAGCGATGCGCAAGGCGATAGACATGGGGGCGAAAACCCACACCCTGAACAATGCCCGAAACATCGATACGCTTCCGAACTGTCATCGTTTTCTTACCCATACGCAGCGCAGATGCGCTGGTACATCTGCTGGCGGCGACGCTTTATCCATGTCAGCCACTGCTCAAGTCCTTCTCCGGTTGTGCTCGATACTTCAATGATTTTCATGGCGGGGTGGACCAGCCTCGCATTCGTGCGCGCTTGTTCGATCCTGAACGGAACATGCGGCAGAAGGTCGATTTTTGTCAGCAGCAATAATTCAGACTTAGCAAAGATCGATGGGTATTTCAGCGGCTTGTCTTCGCCCTCGGTCACGCTCAACAGAACAATTTTCACCTCTTCGCCCAGGTCATAGCTGGACGGGCATACCAGGTTGCCGACGTTTTCAATGATGAGCAAGTCGATGTCATCCAACTGCCACATGTTCAACGCGCGTTCAATCATTCCGGCGTCGAGATGGCAGATGCCTCCAGTCGTAATCTGCTGAACTGGAAACCCATAATGGGACAGACGTTTTGCATCGTTTTCTGTCTGTAAGTCGCCCGTCAACACGGCGACACGCTCCTGCGGGCTTAGGCCAGCGAGCGTCCGTTCGAGCAGAGTTGTCTTGCCCGAACCTGGGGAGCTGATGAGGTTCAGGCAGAATATGCCGTGTTCTTCAAAGCGGCTGCGCAAAGACGCGGCGATGCGTTGGTTCTCGCTCAGCACCTTTTTTTCAACTGGTATGACAGTCATATTTCCTCCACTTCTACCCATGCCAGTTCCAGATCATCGCCGCCGACAAACAGAGTATTTTCACTTGCGCACAATGGGCAGGGAGCGTTGTACAGCGAGGACTCAAACTCGTGACCGCAACGTTCGCAGCGATTGCGCCGCGGACGGCTTTCAATTTCAAACTTCAGTGCATCCAGATACGTTCCTGCCGTGAGCGCGGCGAAAGCAAACCGCAATGCATCGCTGTCTACTCCGGAAAGAGCCCCGAGGCGTACACCGATACCCGTCAGCTTTGATCCCGGACGCCGCTCGGCTTCGGCCTGTCCGGCTTCAAGAATGGCGGCGGCGATCGCAACTTCGTGCATGACTCTTCAGCAGATCCGAGGAAGCGGATCGTTGGCCAGCATGTCCATGATCCTGGTTGTGCCAAAGGAAGTGCGCAACGTAACCATGCCTGGATTTTCGCTGCTTACCTTCCCGATCACGGCCGCATCCGTACCCAGTGGATTCCGTCGCATGGCATCAAGCAGTCGTTCAGCGTCTTCAGGCGCGGTGATTGCCAGTAGTTTTCCTTCATTGGCGATATACAGCGGATCGATTCCCAGAAGTTCACACGCCCCGCGCACCTCTGGTTTTACTGGAATGGATTCTTCATAAAGCTGAATGCCTACATGGGACGTTTGCGCAATCTCATTCGAGGCGCTGGCCACGCCGCCACGGGTAGGGTCGCGCATACAGCGCAGGGTTGCTCTGGTTTCAAGCATGTCCGCAACCAGCGAATACAGTGGCGCAGTATCACTTGCGATTTCCGACTCGAATGACAGCCCCTCGCGCTCGGCCAGGATAGCGATACCATGGTCGCCAATAGGGCCGCTGAGCAGAACGACATCGCCCGGGCGTGCCTGGTCTGCGGAGAGGCGCAAAGTAGTTTCGATAATACCGATGCCGGCAGTATTTACAAACATCCCATCGCAGCTGCCCTTTTCGACAACTTTGGTATCGCCGGTGACAATCTGCACGCCTGCGCGCGCAGCAGCCTCCTGCATGGAGGTGACGATGCGGCGCAACGTTGCTATTGGAAGCCCTTCTTCCAGAATGAAAGCAGCACTCAAAAACAGAGGCCTTGCTCCGCCAACGGCCAGGTCGTTCACGGTCCCGTGGACGGCGAGCGATCCAATGTCACCTCCGCGAAAGAAGAGCGGCTTCACAACAAAGGAGTCCGTTGTAAATGCGAGTCTGGCGCTTTCAATTTCAAGCAGCGCCTGGTCGTCCATCCTGCCAAGAATGGAATTGCTGAATGCCGGAAGGAAAATGCTGCGGAAAAGCTCCGCGGTAAGCTTGCCTCCGCTGCCATGTCCAGACAGGACAGTTTCCGTTTCAGTAAGAGGAAGTGGACAACTGAGTGGGTTCATTGGATCACCACAAGATCGTGCCGACGGTATTGGTAATAGGCCGAGCAAGCGCCTTCAGAAGAAACCATTGGCGCTCCCAGTGGGCTCTCGGGCGTACAAGAATGGCCAAACACAGAGCAATCGGTCGGCTTTTTCAGGCCTTTCAAGATTTTCGCGCTGATGCAAACCGAGGAGGCCTCCACTTCCGGAATCGTCAGCGCGAATACCTGGTTGGCATCGTAAGCTGCGAACTTGCTCTTTAGGCGCAAACCGCTCTGCGGAATTTCGCCAAGGCCGCGCCAGGGCTGGTCCGCGACTTCAAATACTTCGGCCAGGATCCGTTGCGCCTCGATGTTGCCGCGATAACTCACCGAGCGCGCGTATTCATTGGAAAATGCAGCGCGACCCTCCTCAAGCATGGTGACCAGGACGGCGATTGCCTGAAGCAGGTCAACCGGCTCAAAGCCGCCCACGACGATGGGCATTCGGAATTCCTGCACCAAGTCTTCATAGTCGCGGCATCCGACCACAGTGCATACATGTCCTGGTGCGATAAATCCCTGTACGCGGTTGTCCGGCGAGCCGGCCAATGCGCGAATGGCAGGTGGAACAAGCACATGCGAAGCCAGAAGAAAGAAGTTATTCAATCCTTCACGATGGGCCTGCCATACCGCCATGGCATTCGCGGGCGCTGTGGTCTCGAATCCAACCGCCAGAAAGACAATTTTGCGCTCCGGGGTCTGTCGTGCGATCCGCAAGGCATCGAGCGGCGAATAGACCATGCGCACATCTGCTCCGCGGGATTTCGCCGAGAGCAAATCGGTCTTCGAGCCAGGCACACGCAGCATATCCCCATAAGAAACAAGCGTCACATCCTCACGCTGCGCCACCTCTATGGCGCGGTCGAGAATGCTTGTCGATGTCACGCATACAGGGCATCCCGGACCATGCACCAGTTCAATCTGCGGAGGCAACAGTTCATCCAGGCCATAGCGCATGATTGTATGTGTCTGGCCGCCGCAGATCTCCATCAGCACCAAATGCTGAGTGACTGTGCGCCGGATCTTTTCGAGCAGACGTTTCACCATCTGGCTGTCACGGTATTCATCCAGATATTTCATGATTGGTCCCTTTCTGCTAAACCGGCGGTTCTATTGGCTTCTGGTAATTCCCCTGCCAACAAACCCATCTCTTCCAACGTCTGCCAGGTCTTCTCTGCTTCTTCCTGATTGACGCGGCTGATGGCAAAACCCACATGTACCATCACGTAATCGCCTATTGATGCCTCAGGAACAAAATCGAGGGAAACAGGCTGCGTTACACCGCCGAAGAGCACACGGCCGATGCGAATGCCGTTCTCTTCGCCAACGGAGATTACTTTGCCTGGAATCGCAAGACACATGACAGGCCTTTCTTCTATGAAGCTAGTTCGACCGCTTGTTGCTCCCATGCGTGGACCTGGGCAACAGCTGCTTCTACAAGCTGATCCATGGCCGCCTGGATGCTGGGCGACAAGACTACTCCCCAATCCGTGGATTCAGGCTGGATGCCAAGGAGCACAATCTCTTCAGGCGCATGACCCAGCAGCTTCATTGCGCCCAGCAGATCAGCAAACCCGAGCAGATGCACGCTCTTCGCCACCGGCAGTGCAGCCAGCTCTGCGTTCTCAAACCGCAACAACGCGCCCGGAGCCGCGCCCACGTCCACGGCATCCAGTACAACAAGGTGCGTCACTCCCTGGAGCGGATGCAGCAGATCAAGACCCAGCGTCCCGCCTTCGATCATCTGAATGTCGGCGGGAAGGCGCTTGTCTGCCAACAGCAAATGCAACGCTGAAATGCCAGCGCCGTCATCCGTACGCATCAGGTTCCCAAGGCCGAGCACCACGATTTTGCTCATCGCGTGTTTTCTCGCTCCTGCTCCACCAGATCTTTGCGGACAAACTTCCAACCTGTGAAGATGCTCTCCATCAAACCGTTCTTTTGCTCCATCGAGACCAGCACGGCGCTGTAGACGTGGTGGATCAGAAACGCCATGAAGATGAACATCACGAAGTAATGAGTGGCGCGGATGTACTGAATGTCCACAATGCGCGGTATCCAGCCTACTAACAACGTCAACCAGCGGCTTCCACGCACCACGCTGAAGAGCACAAGCCCGGTCACGCATTCCACAACAAGGAAAAAGCCAATGCCGAGATAAGAGGCGGTCGCCAGCGAGTTATGCCCGATCTCAGGAAATGGCTCACGGCGCCGGTAGGTGTAATAGAGGACCATGCTGTACATGCTGCGCCATTGTTCCCGTTTCAGCGGGACCCATGCGTGCCAATGCGCCCACTTGTTCCCTGCGAAGAACCAGTAGAGACGGAGGAGGACCGCTGCGATCAGGATGAATCCGAACAGCTCATGCACGAAGCGTGCTGTGCCCATCACCCAGGCCTTCGAACCGGTAGCCACGAGAAACGGATGGTGCATGTAGAACCCCGTGACAGTGAGAACTGTGAGCGAAAGCACCATCATCCAGTGCGCGATGCGTACGGGCCACTGCCAGACATAAACCGGCACGATTTCAGGTTGTTCAACATCGTGAGTCTTGATACTGGTCGCCATAGCGTCCTCTACTTAGACCGCCACTGCTCTTCGGCTATATAGACGACCCGTCGCATCCACGACATGCACAGCGCATGCCAGACAGGGATCAAAGGAATGCACGGTGCGCAGAATCTCAAGCGGCCGCTCTGGATCGGTGATCGGTGTCTTCAACAGCGACGCTTCGTATGCTCCTCTCTGCCCGTGAGCATCGCGTGGGCCTGCATTCCAGGTCGATGGGACCACAGCCTGGTAATTTACGATTTTCTTGTTTTCGATTTCGACCCAATGCCCGAGAGAACCACGCGGCGCCTCTTCCAAGCCGAAGCCTTGACAGGACTTCGGCCAGCTCTCCGGATCCCATTTCTCACTGTTATGGATACGAACATCTCCGTGGGCCATGTTGTCATCCAGTTGCCGGACCCATGCGGAGAGATTGTCCACCATGAATTGTGCTTCCAGCGCGCGGGCGGCAATACGGCCCATTGTGGAGAAAAGCGCCGCGGGCGGCAGATTCAGTTTTGCAAGTGTTCCATCAACCAGTTTCTTGATTTGCTCATTGCCGGAAGCATAGGCCACCAGCGTCCTTGCCAACGGCCCGACCTCCATCGGTTTATCGTCATAGCGCGGCGACTTTAGCCATGAATACTTCTCATCCGTCTTCAGATATTCGTAGGGAGGCTTCGGTCCGGTGTATTTTGGGTTGGTCTCACCCAGCGACGGATGCTTGCCCGCCTGGTCGCCATCTGAGTATTCGTACCAGGAATGCGTCACATATTCAGTGACATTCTTCGGATCGAAAGGAAGCACAGCAGAAAGGTCGCGCTTAAGAATGATGCCACGTGGAAAAAGAAAGCCCGCTGGGTCCTTGATGCTGGCGCTCGGATAATCTCCATAGGCCAGGAAATTTCCCAGCCCCTCCCCATACTGGAACCAGTCGCGATAGAACCCAGCGATGGCCAGTATATCCGGCACATATACCTGCTTCACAAAAGTCTGTGCATTGGCAACCAGTTGGTTGAGCAACGTGATGCGCTCGGGATTGATGACCGCTTCTGGTTCATTCGCATCCATCGCGGTCGTCATGCCGCCGACAAGATAGGTCTGGGGGTGCGGGTTTTTGCCTCCCAGAACTGCGTGGATGCGAATGAACTCGCGTTGCAACTCAAGCGCTTCGATGTAGTGCGCGACGGCCAGCAGATTCACTTCAGGAGGCAGATGGTAAGAAGGGTGCCCCCAGTCGCCGCTGCTGAACAGGCTGAGCTGGCGGCTGGCGACCAGCGACTTCACGCGGTCCTGCACGCCCTTGAAATAGGCGGCGCTTGATTTCGGCCAATCGGAAATTGACTGCGCAATCTGCGATGTCTTTGTCGGATCAGCTTTGAGCGCCAGCGTTACATCCACCCAATCCAAGGCATGCAGATGATAGAAGTGAATGATGTGGTCGTGGACGTTCTGTGCGCCTGCGATCAGATTGCGCACCAGGCGCGCATTGTCCGGCACTTCGATTCCAAGCGCGTTCTCGACAGCGCGTACCGAAGCCAGTGCATGCACAGTCGTGCAGACGCCGCAGATGCGCTGCGCCCATATCCAGGCTTCCCGCGGGTCGCGGCCGCGAAGGATCAACTCGATGCCGCGGAACATTGTGCCTGAACTCCAGGCATCTGTAACTTCGTGTCCGTTCACCTCGGCCTCAATGCGTAGATGGCCCTCGATGCGGGTCATTGGGTCAATCACAACACGTGGCACTTATGGTTCCTCCGTGGGAGCAGCGTCTTTCTTTGTTTCCTCGCCTTCCTGGTCCAGCGGATGTATCCGGTTGCGAATAAGATGACCGACCCCATGCGCGGCAGTTGCTGCTGCCACTGCCCCGACAATGGTCCAGCCGATCTCGCCGGCGGTAACATCTACGCCGAATCCGGCAGGATGCGGCAGTCGTTCATAAAAAGGTGATTTCGTGTCCCAGAAACGCGGAGACGCGCAGGCGATACAGCCGTGGCCTGCTTTCACAGGCCAACTGGTAGCGTCATTCCAGCGTACCGTCGGGCAGTTGTAGTTCGCTTCAGGACCCTTGCAGCCCATCTTGTACAGGCACCACCCCTTGCGGTGCGCTTCGTCCCCCCATGCCTGCACGAAACGGCCCGCATCGTAATGGGCGCGGCGCTCGCACTGATCATGAATGATCTGCCCATAGGCAAACAAAGGGCGGTTGTAGGGATCAAGCGCAGGCATCTCGCCAAACGTCAGATAATGTACTAACACCGCAGCCGTGTTCGCCGCATTATGCGGGCAACCTGGAAGATTCACGACCTTGAGTCCTGGCACGGCATCTTGTAACCCCAACGCGCCGGTGGGGTTGGGATTGGAACGGACCAGACCGCCATCCCAGGCGCAGGCGCCGACGGCGATGTTCGCCGCTGCATTGCCGCAGACTTCGCGCGCAATATCCAGCGCTGTGCGTCCTCCTATAGTGCAATACACGCCGTCGTCAGCGGTGGGAATGGCGCCTTCGACGACAGCGATGTATTTTCCTTTTTCTTCTCGAATGACGCGATCCAGCGCGGCTTCGGCGGCTTTACCGTATCCGGCCATGATGGTTTCGTGATATTCCCACGAGAGGGTTTCAAGGACGATGTCCTCCACGGAGGGATGGCTGGCCCGAAGCATGGATTCGGTATTGCCGGCGCAGTCCTGAAATTCCAGCCAGACGAGGACAGGTTTTCTTCGCTGCTCCAGCGCCTCGGCGATGGCTTCTGCGTAGCTTGTTGGCAGTGCTAATGTTGCTGTGATTGCTGCACAGAACTCCAGGAACTGCCGCCGTGATACACCCTGCCGTTGGCATGCTTCAGGAATAGATTCCCCTGAGAGGAGCATCGAATTTCACCCTTCATCTGCCGGAAATCGCGTTCGACATTGAAAATTAGCTCCAGTTGGGAGCGCACGTATGTGACGCGCGTCACATATGCATTTCCAAAATTGCGACCAGCGATATGGATGCGCCGGTCTCGTGTGTGTAAACAATGCGGATTCCTTTCCCATTAATTGCGAGTGATCCAGATCACGTCGCTGATGTTCAAAGTGCACTACCCTAGGGGCTGCATTTCGTCGAGGAAGCCATGCCAAGCACGCTCCAAAACTCCATACATACTGTTCTGTTTGCGACGGACCTCTCTGATCACTCGTCAGTTGCGTTAGGCTATGCCGCGAGCATCGCTTCTGCCTACCGGGCCAAGCTTTTCCTTGTTCATGTGCTTGATCCATCGGGCGCGACCAGCCCAATGGATTCCTCTTCTTCCGATCTTCGGGAACTTGCGGAGGCCGCCAGGAGCGACTTGAACCGCATCAGCGATAGCCTGCTGGCCGCCAAAGGAATTAAGGGCGAGGTCCTTGTTCGTTATGGCAATGTCAGGGACGCGATCTTTCAGGTCCAGCAGGAATGCCGCGCGGACATAGTGGTCCTCGGCTCAAGCGGCATGAAAATCGGCATGGGGAAGGGCCTTGGATCGACTGCAGAAGCCATTCTGCGCAGCGTGCCATGCAGCGTGCTTACTGTAGGTCCCAGGGTTGAGCCGGGCCCGTTTTCTGTGAGGGCCCAAGCCATCCTTTTTCCAACAGACTTCTCTGCAAGTTCGCTCGCGGCCCTTCCCACTGCAACTTCACTGGCCATCAGTCTCTCAGCAAACTTGCTTTTGCTCCATGTCTGCGACCCTTATGGAGTCTCTTCCTGCTTTGGTCATGAAGCAGCATGCAGGAAAAAACTGGACGAGATTGCAAGCGCCATCCAAAAACAGGCAGTGCCTGTGAAGCAGTTCACCCGGCATGGGGCTATTGCAAGGAATATCCTGTTGTTGGCCGAAAAAAATAATGCCGATTTTATTGTGATGGGCGTCCATCAGGGTGACCTTGAAGACGGAACGCGGTTACACGGAATTGTTTCGGCGATTGTCAGGGAAGCGCGTTGTCCCGTGCTCACCGTGGCCCAACAACAATCTCTGAAGCCTCACCTCGTGTAATTCATAGATAGTAGGTATGTTTTGCTTCAATGGAATCCGGCGTTGGTCCCTGGGGACGGAGCCACGGCCTTTGTCTTTATGCGCATCCAGGGGTTTGTTGATCATGGCGATCAGCATCCTGAGACAGTTCGGCCTCAAGATTTCCAGTAGAATCGGACCCTTTCTCTCGCATAACCTCCGCCAACATAGAAAGCGTTTTTTCGAGAATATTCTTGAGCGGCGGCGGGACTCTTGGGCCTAAGCCAAAATCCTGGGGATCTCTGAGTACTTTGCATAAACACATGTACGCTTTTTCAAGACGTCCATCACGTCCATCAATGTGTGTCATGGCTGTATGCCTCTGTGCTCAACGTATCCCCCTTGATTTGCGCTGGCTGTGATTAAACTCACACTTCTGGCGTGTAACCGCAGAAGATCAGGATTACGGTACTCTCGCCGGATTTCGAAGCTCCGGAAGATACGAACTTTCCCGTTGTTGATCAGAAGCAGAAGAACAAGTACTCCGGCATACAAAGAAGCGATCAAAGACCAAGGGATGCTGGCCATCAGGATGCCGTGGTTGCCATCAGGCTGACGATAATGACATCTGCCACGGAACTGAGAATCAGCCAAGAGCTGATTACCATCGTTGCCGCAACACCATTCGGCGTTACTGTTGCGGTTATCGAGTACGACGAGGATGCCCGGGCGAGCAAGTTCGCGGATGACGATGTCAAAGACCTGCAGGGGAGTGCCTGCCTTTGAGCTGCGGGTTAGCGACGACGGCGTAGTCGGGCACGATGGGATTGTTCTCATACATTTCGTTGGACCAAAGCAGCCGCACGGTATTGAGACCCATGCAACGGATGCGCCGCACGATTGCGTCGAGCGGCTCAACCTGTAGTCCAGCAACGACAAACTCGACGCCTTCCGCCCCGCACCACGCTCAGCCATCCGGTGCTGCCTATGATGTAGGTCTGCTGGTGTGGAGAGGAAGCGCGGGAGCGGACTGCTGCAGGACGCACACATCAGATGTTTTGGTCGAGGCTGGCGATGGCTTCTGGCAAAGAGTGCCGCAGGGGCCATCGCCGGGACATCAGAGCGTGTCACATAGGTCTTCACCCGTGCTTTGTTTTAGAAGTAATACTTTAACGCCAGTTGAATGAACCTGGGGTTGGGGGTGAAGAGGCCGAGGTTGCGTGTGGATGTGATTTGTCCGCCGTTGGGGTTGATGCTGCCGCTGGGGTTTCCGAAGGCGGGCGTGTTGAAGAGGTTGAAGGCATCGGCGCGGAACTGGAGGTATTGGCCTTCAAAGGTATCAAAGTTTTTGAAGACGCTCATATTGATGCGCTCGTAGCCGGGGCCAAAGATCTGGTTTCTGGCTGTTCCGGTGAAGGCGAGGACCTGGGCGAGTCCGCGAATGGGGGTGCCAAGCGGGTTTTGCGCGGTCTGGGTGTTGGGGATGTCGCCGCCCGGCAGCGGATTGGCAAAGGCACAGGGATTGAACCAGTGCTGGATGTTGCGGGTGCTGGGTGCGCAGGTGGTGTTGGGGTTGGTTGGATCCTGAGCGCCGCCTGCCTTAAAGGGATCGCGCTTCAGGATGGCGCGACGGGAGGCTCCATTGACCCCGGCGTTGTTGGGGCCGACGGTGAAGGGGGTGCCGGTCTGCGCGACAAAGACAAGATCAGTAGACCATCCGCCGATGAGGGCATTGAGCACGCCGCCCTGGTTGAGGAAGCGGCGTCCGCGGCCGAAGGGGAGCTGGTAGTCGCCATTGAAGGTGAAACGATGGCGCACGTCCCAGTCAGAGTTGGCCAGCTCGTAACCCATGGGAATGAGCAAGGCATTGCGGTAGGTGTTGGATCCTCCGTTGAGCGGGGTGGCTGTGTCATCGAGCGCGTGGCCGTAGGTGTAGGTGGCGAGGAAATAGAGGCCGCTGGATGAGCGCTTCTCAAGCGTGGCCTGCCCGGAGTTGAAACTGCCTACGCCCTCGTAGGCGTTGAATTGGGAGCCGCCGAAGTTGGGGAATGGGCGGATAAGCTGCGCGTTATCTCTTGGTCCGAGGAGTCCGTCGGGTGAGTTCTGGTCGGGGAAGGCCTGAAGACGCCGGGAAAGATTGCCGACGTAAGCGAGCGTGAGGCTGAGCGTAGGCGAAAAGGCGTACTGCGTGGAGAGGTTGTACTGCTCGGTGTAGGAGGAGTGGAACCTGGGCTGTCCGCCGACGAGGCCGGGGGTGGAGAGATAGTTCTGGATGCCCTGGGCCAAGGCCTGAGAGAAGCCTGTTTCCAGAGTAAGGCCGTTGGTGGGGCAGTTGGTGGTGCTGCATCCGGGAGCAGGGAAGTTGGATGAGAAGGAGAAAGGATAGTTAAAGCCGGGATTAGGCGCGCCGCCAATGCTTTCGAGCCCCCCATAGAAGAGTCCGAAGCCTCCGCGAATGACGAAGCGGCTGAAGGGCGTGTAGGCAAAGCCGATGCGGGGGCTTACGTCAGTGTATTCAGGCTTGAGGAGCGAGTGGTTGCCGGTGTAGACGAGGCTGATATTGTCTTTCGCGAGCAGGTTGAGAAAGCTGGGCGCGAGAGGCAGGTTGCGCTTGCTGTTGGCCATAACATAATTAGCGGTGCCGGAGCCGGGGCCGTTGATAGCTGTGGGATACCAGAGGGCCTGGTTGTCGTGGCGTTCTTCGGGTGGCTGGTAGTAGTCATAGCGGATGCCGAGGTTGAGCGTGAGATTGGGAAGGGCCTTCCAGTCGTCCTGAAAATAGCCGGAGTTGTACCAGCGCACGTTGTCAATGTTGAAGAAGTTGGAGAGGCCTGCGCTGCGCATCTGGTTGGCGAGGAAGTCGGCGACACCGGAACCGGTGAAGCTGGCGCCGGGCTTGCTGGTGTAGAAGCCGTTGAAACTATAACTGCCGTGTGGGTTGATGGGTGCGGTGGTGGAGTAGCGGACATGCTGGAAGGCGAGGCCCATCTTGAGTGTGTGGTTGCCGGCAACTTTGGTCACGTTGTCGAGGATTTGAAAGACGTTTTCATACTCGATGGCGGGATAGAAGCCGGGGGAGCCGAAGCTGCTGATGCCGGAAATGCTGGTGCTGGGTAGGCCGCCGTTGTTCTTCTGAAAGGGAATGCCGCCGAGGCCGAGGGTAGGCGCGATGTTCTGATTGGCACCGGGCTGGAGGAACTGGAAGTGTCCCCAGTTGTAGCCGAAGCGGAACTCGTTGGCGAGGGTGTTGCTGAATTCGTGGGTCTCGCTGAGGGCGTAGTTTTCGCCCATGTTGATGGTGGGGCCGTCAGAGCCGTAGCTGCCTCCGTCGAGGATGGGACCGAGTGGCGGGGCGTAGTTGCCGCGCTCGTTGTAGTAGCTCATACGGAAGAAGGCCTGGTCGCGGGCGGATGCGTTCCAGTCTATGCGGCCGTCCCAGGAGACGGAGTTGTCGAGGTTTCTGCGGTTGAAGACGTAGTTACTGTAGGTGTTGCCGCCATTGGCGTTGGGCTGCGGATAGAGATTGAGAATGCGCTGGGCGATGGGGTCAATCTGGTTGGCGCAGAAGACGTTCTGCTGGCCATTGCAGGCGAGTAGCGCGTTTCCAGCGGAGCCGGGCTGATAGAGGTAGATGGGCTGGCTGGAGCCGGTGAGAGATGGATTGAGTAATTCAGTGAAGTCGCCATTTCTCATACGCGCGGTGGGGACGGTGTAGGTGTCGGTTTCGCCAAAGATGATGCGGTTGGCTTCGACATCGCCGAAGAAGAAGAGGTGATTTTTAGCGATGGGGCCGCCGATGGTGGCGCCGAACTGGTTCTGGCGGTATTCCGGCGTGGTCCTGGCGAAATAATCTTTTGCGTCGAGTGCGTCGTTACGCCAGTACTCCCAGAGGTCGCCGTGGAGGGCGTTGGTGCCACTTTTGATGGAGGCGTTGAGCACGGCACCGGCGGAATGGCCGAATTCAGCGTCGTAGTTGCTGGTCTGCACTTTGAATTCGGCGAGTGCATCTGGCGGAGGCTTTACGACGAAGCTGGCACCATTGAGGAAGTCCACGGCGTTGGAGTTGTTGTCTACGCCGTCGAGGATGAAGTTGTTCTGCTCGGCGCGCAGGCCGTTGGCGTCGAAGTCTCCCTTGCCCAAGCCGCGGGAGCCGTTGGATTGCGTGACGCCGGCGGAGAACTGAGCGATGAAGACGTAGTTGCGGCCGTTGAGTGGCGTGTCATTGATGATCTGGGCGCTGACGACTTGTCCGGTGGACGACTGCTGGGTTTGGAGGAGCTGTTCGACGCTGGAGCTGACGGTGACGGTTTGCGAGACGTTTCCGGGCTGGAGTTTTACGTCGGCAGCGAGACGCTGATTGACGTTGAGGACCAGGTCGGAGAGGGTGCTGGTGGCGAAGCCCGCCGCGGAGGCCGAGACGGAGTAGTTGCCGATCTTGAGTGGAGAAAAGACGTAGACGCCGTTCTGGTTGGTGGTGGAAGTGAGGACTAGTCCGGTGTCAGTGTTGGTGAGGGTGATCTGCGCGTTGGGTACGACGGCGCCTGTGGGGTCAGTGACGGTGCCGGTGATGGTGCCCTGGTCTACCTGGGCATGGATGGGAAGTGCGCAGAGGGCGCACAGAAAGAGCAGAATGGTCCGCAGGCCGGGGCCTCCATAAAAGAAGCGTTTCATAAGCTTTCTCCTGATAATTTAACGTGTACGTTCACGTTATTCTCTTAAGGCGATAACGGTAAGCCCTGACGAAAATGGTTGTCAAGGTCTATTTGAGGATGGTTTTCAAGGCGTAGACGAGGGCTGTGGCATGCGGACGTAAAAGAACGTGAACGTTTGCTGGAAATCTCCCGATTTTTGTAGCTTCTTGCAGGTTCTGGTGTATCGTTGGGATTCTTTGTTTTGCTCAGGCGCATGTGGATGGGCTACGTGAGATGTTTGTAAGGCCCCATCTCTAGGAGATGTGGTGCCCGTGGATTGTTTACTTCCCTCAGAATGACAGGTGTGCGAAGGCTACAATGAATCCACCTGTGAAGAACAAAACGACAAAGCCGACGGGGATCAAGGAGATTGCGGCGGCGCTGAACATTTCGATTGGGACGGTGGACCGGGCGCTGCATGATAGACCGGGGGTGAGTCCGAAGACGCGCGCGCGCGTGATGAAGATGGCCGAGAAGCTGAATTACCGGCCTAACGTGGCGGCGCGGAGTTTGAAGCTGAACCGACGGATGCGGATTGGGGTGAATCTGCCGCGACAGATTGCGTCATTTTTTGATCCGCTGCGCGAGGGGATACGGGCGGCGGCGGCAGCCACACATGGGTTGAATCTAGAGCTGGATTTTCAGATGTATCCGAGGCTTGGGGATGGCGACCTGGAGATGCTGGAAGGCACACTGGAGCGCCATTATGACGGGCTGATTCTTACTCCTGGCGACCCGGTACGCATGGACCCGCTAGTGCGGCGGCTGACGCAGCAGGGGACGGCGGTGGTGTGCGTGGCCAGCGATGCTCCGAGGACGGATAGGCTGGCGGCGGTGTGCGTGGATGCGGCGGCGAGCGGAGGCATTGCGGCGGAGTTATTTGGGCGAGTGATCCGAGAAAAAGGACCGGTGGCCACCATTACGGGAAGCCTGGGAACGCTGGACCATGCCGAGAAGCTGCGTGGATTTGCGGCGACGCTGGCGACGGTAGCTCCGCACCTCTCACTGCTACCGGTGATGGAAAGCCATGAGCGGCCGAAGGAAGCGTATCAGGCAACGCTGGCGCTGCTGGGGCAGAGGCCGCGTCCGTTGGGGATTTATATCAGCACGGCGAACAGTCTTCCGGTGCTGCGGGCGCTCGAAGAACAGAGGATGCTGGGGCAGATTGAGATTATTACGACGGACCTGTTTCCGGACCTGGTGCCGCTGATTGAGTCGGGGAAAATCATGGCCACGCTTTATCAGCGGCCGTTTACGCAAGGCAAGGTGGCGATGGAGATGCTGGCGCATTATCTGACGGACGGGGTGAGGCCGGAGACGGTGAACAGGCTTGCTCCGCATATTGTTCTGCGCAGTAATCTACCACTGTTTCTGAACCGGATTTCTGCGAATGGCAGTGAGGCGGATGATCGGTAGCGCGTGTACGACACACCCGGGTTTTTGTTTGTTCACGGCCTGAAGGCCGGTGCTTCTACTACCTGAAGCTCATTTCAGAAATCGTGATCTGAGTGAATTGCTCTTGACAACTCTGTCCTGGCTTTCTAAAGTTGCGTTAACGTTAACGATGAAGATCCCACAGAATTCAACTTCCGGCAACCATGCTCATGCCAAGAAGCTTGTGCTACCCGATGCTCCCGCGGAGGAGCGGGGCGCGGTGAAGGCGTGGGAGCAGGCTGTTTTCATGCTGACGTATGAGCCGGGCAGGCCTGATCCGAACCCGATGTTTCTGGAAAAGCGTGTGTATCAGGGGAGCAGCGGGCGTGTGTATCCCATTCCGGTGATTGACCGGATTGCAACGGAGCCGGTGGAGCGCGAGTGGAAGGCGGTCCATCTGGAGAATGAATTTTTGCGGGTGATGATTCTGCCGGAGATTGGTGGACGCATCCATGTGGGACAGGACAAGACCACGGGATACGATTTTTTTTATCGCCAGAATGTGATCAAGCCTGCGCTGGTAGGGCTTGCAGGACCGTGGATTTCTGGCGGCGTGGAATTCAACTGGCCGCAGCACCATCGGCCTGCGACCTTTATGCCGGTGGAAGTTGAGATGGAGCGTGCGGCAGATGGGTCAGTCACCGTGTGGTGCAGCGATCATGATCCGATGCAGCGGATGAAGGGAATGCATGGGGTCTGTCTGCATCCTGGGCGCGCGTATATCGAATTGAAGGTGAAGCTGTACAATCGTACGCCTTACGTGCAGACGTTTTTGTGGTGGGCGAATGTGGCGTGCCGCGTGCATGAAAAGTATCAATCGTTTTTTCCCCCGGATGTTCGCTTTGTAGCCGATCATGCGAAGCGGGCGATCACCAGCTTTCCGCTGAGCGACCGCCCCTACTATGGGGTGGATTACGCGGAGCGCGCGCGTAGCGGAGTTCCGGCGGAAGAGATGCCGCGCATGTTTGTGCCGGATGGCTCATATGCGCCGAATGATCTGAGCTGGTATGCCAATATTCCGGTGCCCACGAGTTACATGATTACGGGCACGAAAGAGGACTTTTTTGGCGGGTACGACCACAAGATTGGGGTAGGCGTGGTGCATGTTGCGGACCACCATATTGCTCCGGGCAAGAAGCAGTGGACGTGGGGCAATCACGAATTTGGTTATGCATGGGACCGGAACCTGACGGACGAAGATGGACCTTATATCGAGCTGATGGCTGGAGTGTATACGGACAATCAGCCGGATTTCTCGTTTCTCGCTCCGAGAGAGACGAAAAGCTTTTCGCAGTTCTGGTATCCGATTCACAAGATGGGACCGCCACAGGCCGCGACGCTGGATGCAGCATTGAGTCTTCGCGCGGAGGGAAATGGTGTCTGCGTGGGAGTGTGCGTGACGCGGGAGATCGCGCAGGCGAAGATCGTGCTGACGCATGGACAGGATGTGCTGGCGGAGTGGCGAGAAGATTTGCATCCGGCGAAGGCGTTTGTTGCGATGCATGGCTTGCCGGAGGGAGTGGAAGCGAAAGATGTCGCAATTTCAGTAGAGGAAAATGGCCGTGAGCTGGTGCGTTTTTGCGAGGCCGATGTAGTGCCTGCGGACGCACCGGAGGCGGCGAAGGAGCCGCCGCTGCCGGAAGAGATTGCGAGCAGTGAAGAGCTGTATCTGACAGGGCTGCATCTGTGGCAGTACCGGCATGCGACGCGCAGGCCGGAGCTGTATTGGGAAGAGGCGCTGCGGCGCGATGCGGGTGACAGCCGGTGCAACCATGCGCTGGGATTGTGGCGGTTGCATCGCGGTGAGTTTGCAGCGGCGGAGGAGCACTTTCGCAAAGCGATTGCGCGGATTACGCGGCTGAATCCGAATCCTTATGATGGCGAGCCGTACTACAGCCTGGGCCTTGTGTTGCGCTTTCAGAAAAAAGACGATGAGGCCTATGCGGCGTTTCACAAGGCAGCGTGGAATGCGGCCTGGGTTGGGCCCGCGTACCACGCGCTGGCAGAGCTGGATGCAAAGCGCAAAGACTGGCGGAAGGCGCTGGAGCATCTTGACCGCTCGCTGAGTGCCAATGCGGAAAACCTGAATGCGCGCAATTTGAAGGTGATGGTGCTGCGCCGATTGGGTCGCGAGGCAGAAGCCGCGACGCTTCTGGAAGAGACGCAGAGGCTGGATCCGCTGGATGCGTGGGCGAGATTTCTGCGTGATGGACGGATTCCGGAAGATGCGCAGCAGGCGCTGGATGTGGCACTGGATTTGATATGGGGTGGATTCAACGACGAGGCCTTCTGTGTGCTTGAGAGGCATGGTTCGCACCCGATACCGCTTTATTTGAAGGCATATGTTCTGTCGCAGCAAGGAAGAGAAGAGGAAGCTGCGCGGGCATGGGAAGCGGCGGCGAAGGCGAATCCGGTGTATTGTTTCCCGTCGCGTGTGGAAGAGCAGATGGTGTTAGATGCTGCGATGGCCGCGAACACAAGCGATGCGCGCGCGCCCTACTACCTTGGGAATTTTCTTTACGACAAAGGCCGGCGTGAAGAGGCGATTGCGCGCTGGGAGCGGGCGGTTGCGCTGGATGCGACGAATGCAACGGCGTGGCGCAATCTGGGGATCGCGTACTTTAACGTCCGGCGTGATGAGCAGAAGGCGTTGGATGCGTTTGAGCGCGCTTTCTCCCATGCTGGGGACGATGCGCGCATTCTTTATGAGCGCGACCAGTTGTGGAAGCGGATGGGGAGGGCTCCGGAAGAGCGGCTGGCGGAGATGAAGCGGTTTCCGCAGCTGGTGCAATTGCGGGATGATCTGGCGCTGGAGATGGCGACGTTGCTGAACCAGACGGGGCAACCGGATGCGGCGCTGGATTTGTTGATGACGCGCAGGTTTCAACCATGGGAGGGCGGAGAAGGGCAGGTACTTGGACAATACCTTCGCGCATGCCTCCTGATGTGCAAGCGGGCCTTGCAAAATAACAACCTCCCGAAGGCCCGCTTCTTTTTTGAATCTGCGCTGAATCCGCCGAAGACGCTGAGTGAAGCGAAGCATCTGCTGGCCAACTGGAGCGATGTGTACTACTGGGCGGGTACAGTGTGTGCGGAGGAGGGCAGAGATGATGAAGCGCGCGCGATGTGGGAGCGGGCTGCGACGAAGCAGGGCGACTTTCAGCAGATGAGTGTGCGGTCTGTGTCGGACATGACGTTCTGGACGGCGATGGCGCAGGAGCGACTGGGAAGGACTGAGCAGGCACGCCGGCTGTTTGAGCGGGTTCGTGAATATGCAGAGGAGTTGGAGCGGCGTGTTCCGAAGATAGATTATTTTGCGACGTCGTTGCCAACGATGCTGCTGTTTGAAGAAGACCTTGCGCTGCGCAATCAGGTCGAGGCGAAGTTTCTTCGTGCGCAGGCGGCCTATGGGTTGAAACAGTATGCGGAGGCCGAGGCGCTGCTGAATGAGGTGCTGGCCTTGGACAGAAACCATATGGCAGCGGCGGACCTGCTGGAGCAACTCCGCAGCCCGGTGAAGACACGATGAGCACGGGCCGCTATGCTTCCATGGTTTGCGCGATTGCGGCGCTGGCAGGACTACTGTTTGGGTTCGATATTGCGGTGATCAATGGCGCGCTGGTGTTTCTACGCGACCAGTTTCATCTTTCTGATTTTTCGACAGAGCTGGCGGCGAGCAGCCTGCTGGCGGGGTGCATTGCAGGCGCGCTGATTGCGGGCTGGTTGAGTGACCGTTATGGGCGGCGGAATGTGCTGGCAGCTTCTGCGCTGCTGTTTGCAGTGTCATCGGTAGGGGCAGCGCTGCCGCGCAATTTTGTTGAATTTGGGATTGCCCGTTTTGCGGGTGGCATTGCGATTGGAATTGCTTCCATGCTGGCGCCTTTGTATATGGCGGAGGTGTCGCCAGCGCGCATTCGTGGGCGGCTGGTTTCACTGAACCAGATGGCGATTGTGACCGGGATTCTGCTGGCGTATCTGGTGAACTGGTCGCTGTCGTTTGGAGGGCCTTCCGGCTGGCGTTGGATGTTTGCGATTGCTGTTGTTCCTTCGCTGGGGCTTTTTCTGGGGTTGTTTTTTGTGCCGGAAAGTCCGCGATGGATGGTGGAGCAGAAGCGCGACGTGGATGCGCTTGCGGTGCTGAGAAAGATCGAAGGAGCCAATGCGGAGGCGCAGCTGGATGCGATACGGCAGTCGGTGGCGGCGGAGGCCGGGACGTTCACAGACCTGCTTGCTCCGGCATTGCGGAAGCCGCTGTTTCTAACGGTGTCGCTGGCGATTCTGCAGCAGATTACCGGAATTAACACGGTGCTGTTTTATGGCTCGATGATATGGGAGCGGCATCTGGGCGGGTCGAGCCACAGTACGGCGATTGGCGCGAATGTGACGATCGGGCTGATTAATTTTCTGGCGACGGTGATTGCATTATGGCTGATTGATCGCACGGGGAGGCGTCCGCTGCTGATGTTTTCAAGCGCGTGCATGGCCGTTTGCCAGCTTTTGCTGGGCATTGCGTTTACTCTGGCTGCTCCGCCGGCATGGCTGGTGCTGGGCTGCATGCTTTTGTGTGTGGCGGCGTTTGCTGTGGGACTGGGGCCCGCGGTCTGGGTGCTGATGTCGGAACTGTTTCCGACGCGCGTACGCGGAAGGGCGATGTCAGTGGCGAACACGGCGCTGTGGGTGGCGAGCTTTGTGCTTACGGCGACGTTTCTTTCGCTGGCGCATGCCCTGACGATTACCGGGGCGTTCTCTATTTACAGCGCGATGTGTGTGCTGACGTTTTTTCTGGTGTGGAGATTTACGCCGGAGACGAAGGGCAAGAGCCTGGAAGAGATTGAACGACTTTGGATGTAGTCCGGGGAATACGGGATGGTTTTGAAGGGGGAGTGATGATGAAGGGATGGGCCACATGCTTTGCGGCTTTGATGCTGTGTCTGCTTCTTTCAGGCCACGCCATGGCGCAGAGTGCGACGAAAGATGTTGTGCTGGATGGGAAGAGCAAGGGCGCGATCTTTGATGGGCTGGGGGCGGTGAGCGCGGGAGCGTCTTCGCGTCTGTTGATGGACTATCCGGAGCCGTACCGGAGCCAGATTCTTGATTATCTTTTTAAGCCGGATTATGGGGCGTCACTGCAGCATCTGAAAGTGGAAATTGGCGCGGACGTGAACTCGACGGATGGCTCAGAGCCGAGCCATATGCGCACGCGCGATGACCACAACTACACGCGGGGCTACGAGTGGTGGCTGATGGAGGAGGCGCACAAGCGCAATCCGAATATTATTCTCGACATTCTGCCGTGGGGTGCTCCGGGGTGGGTGGGCAATCACCACTTCTATTCAGAAGACATGGCGAACTATGTTGCCGATTTTATTGTTGGCGCGAAGACCTATGGGCTTGATATTCAGTACGCCGGAATCTGGAATGAGAAGCACTTTGATAGTCCGGAGTATGTGAAGATGCTGCGGCGATCGCTCGATGCGCATCATCTGCGGACGAAGATTGTCTGCTGTGATGAGTATCCGCGCAAGGATGTGGACCAGTGGACGATTATCAAGGCGATGCAGCAGGACCCGGAGTTGCGCAGGGATGTTGCGGTGGTTTCGGTACATTATCCGCGGGTAGACGGGAAGCTGACGACGCCGGAAGATGCGCGGACGACTGGCAAACCGCTGTGGTCGAGTGAAGACCAGCCGGCGTCAAGCGCGTCGAATATTCTGTCGCGGGACTGGAAGGTGGGCGGACGGTTGCTGGCGCAGCTTTATAACGAGAACTATCTGAAGGGCGGATTTACGAAGACGGAGATCTGGAGCCCGATTACTTCGTATTACGACATTCTGGCGGCGCCCAATTCCGGGCTGATGTATGCAAACACTCCGTGGTCGGGACATTACGATGTGCAGGGCGCGATATGGGCGACGGCGCATACGACGCAGTTCGCGCAGCCGGGATGGCAGTATCTGGAAAGCTCGTCGGGGTATCTGCCGGAGAAAGGCGATTATGTCGCGCTGCGCTCACCGAATGGCAAGGACTGGAGCGTGGTGCTGGAGACGATTGATGCGAAGAAGCCGCAGAAGGTCAGGTTTCATCTGCGCGGTGGGCTGGCAGAGGGCGCGGTGCATATATGGGAGACAAACAGCACACATACGTTCGAGCACGTGGCTGATGTCTCAGTGAAAGAAGGGGTGTTCACTTATACGTTTGATCCAGATTCGCTGTATTCGCTTACGACTACGACGGGACAGGGGAAAGGCTCGGCGATGCCTCCGCCGCAGAAGCCGGTTCCGTTTCCCTACAGGGACGATTTTGAGAAGACGGAGCTGCACCGTGCGCCGCATTTTCTGGCTGACCAGGATGGTGCTTTTGAGGCCGTTGCTTGCAGCGGACGGGCGGGGCGCTGTCTGGAGCAGGTGATTACGGACAAGCCGATTCCGTGGGGGCCACTGCCGGATCCGTGGACGATTGCGGGGGACGTGAACTGGACGGACTATCGCGTTGATACGGATGTCCGGCTGGCAGGGCCGGGGAATGTGACCGTGATGGGGCGCGTGGATTCTGCTGATGTTTTTCAGAACGGCAAGGCGCGCTATCCCAGCGGGTATGTGTTTGTTGTGAACGAAACGGGCGAGTGGAAGCTGCTCTCGTGCGCTTACAAAAAACCCGACCGCGTACTGGCGCAGGGTACGATGGAGTTTGCGCCTGTGAAGTGGCATCATTTGCGGCTACGATTTGCAGGAAAGAAGATTGCGGCCAGCGTAGATGGGCATGATGTGGCGAGTGTGGAAGACGCAGACCATGCACACGGAATGTTTGGTGTAGGCACAGGATGGAACCGGGCGCAGTTTGATGATCTTTCTGTCGGACGTCCGTAACAGCGGAATCTTCGAGCATGTGTAATTACAATTTCGTCCCAGACGATGAAGGGTCCGTTCCATAATCGTTGGTGCGGCGCGGATCAGGCTGTACTTGAGCGGCTGTAGTGGTGCAGTCTGGCGGGAACGGGGCAATTTGGTTATGCGACGGAGCAGGCCCGCGTTGGTCTCCGTCGAACCTGGGCGCCGTCCGGTAAGCAAAAAGGCCATCCGTGATGAGGCTGTTACGAAACGCAGTCTCCATGTATCGAGACGCTCCCGCGAGGGGGCGTCTTTTTTGCTAGCTGAGTGTTTGTCGGTATCGGGCGTTGCAGCTATGAGGGGATGCCGTTCATGGCCAGATTGAGGATGCTGGTAAGGTGGCTTGCTCCGAGGATGTT
>Ga0209062_1000453_pt1 | contig 124183 bp, 102 predicted proteins | sample Coa_R2_2_FD_187158 | JGI IMG/M metagenome (GOLD analysis project Ga0209062, IMG submission 187158) | Surface soil microbial communities from Centralia Pennsylvania, which are recovering from an underground coalmine fire - Coalmine... | ecosystem: Environmental > Terrestrial > Soil >... | reverse complement strand
AAAGGTTATGACTATGATATGGTCCATGCGTTGTTATCGCTTACCGATTCGCTTCGTATGGGGCAATTACTCGAATGGGGATTCGGTGGATTAGCCGCCGTAGAGAAGGAATATACCTCTCCGTCGACAGCGACGGAGATTCCGATCACCAGGACGGTGACAGTCAAACGTTCGAAAGAGGCGCTTCACGTTCATGCGGTCTATTCGAACCCACCCGAACAAGTAGATTATTTGGAGGGCATAGCAACGCCGCTGGGCATTCTCAATTTTAAAGGCGGTGGCGTTGGCGAGGTGCTATGGAAAGACGGGCTTCCAAAACATGGCAGCTATCGCGATACGGCTAATGTCCTGCTCAAAGTTGACATCGATACGGTACCGGAAGAGATCACTCGGTTGGTAACGACCGATATATCGCCTATTGCTGTTTTACATGGTGCGAAGGTTTCGATCAAGGAATTGCAAATTCACCGAGGCGTTTCCAAGGACACGGACGCAGAGGCTAAAAAGAATGCTGGCAGTGATGCCGCAAGCGATAAGCCCGATTCCAAGCAAAAAAATGATGAGAATAGCTCATCGCAATAAAGTTTACCAATTCTATTTCACCACAGTCAATGCATTTTAACCGCCCGATCTTCCTGCTGCCGTTGCTCGTACTCGCGGTAGCATGTAGCAAAACAGAAACTGCCTCGACGACCACCGTAAAGGGTGCGATCGATACGACCCAAAAAGCGGAGCCAGTAGCGATCACCGATACTAACCACCATCTTTATTTTCATCCGAAAGCGGGTAGTGTACAGCATTATCATATCGTCGATAAAATGGCGATGAATTCGAACGATGTTCAGGGAAATAGCCCTGCACAAAAGCATAGTGCGTCGAGTACCACAGAATTCTTTATTCAACAGACCGTCAAAGCCGTGAATCGGGACAGCTCGGTTATACTAAGCTTTCGCGTTGATTCGTTGCGGATGGATTCACAGCGGGACACTTCCAAAGTGCATTATGCGAGTTCTAATATGAAGGACCGCATGAACGAACAGTATCGCGAATTCAACATGCTTCTTGGCAAGGATTTTTCCGTTCGTGCTAATAAATGGGGCGATCTCGATTCAATGGTCGATGTCTCCGCTATATCAAATGATCTGCTCTCCTCTGTCCCCGATTCGCTTCGTAAGAATCCACGAGTAATGATGATGGCGCGCCAACAGGCCGAGCAGGTTGCCAATGCCTATGTTATGCGTGTGCTCGTCCACAGTCCGACTCGTGCTCTCGTAAAGGATACTACGTGGCGCAATGAGACGGACGTGAACCTCGATATTGCCCCAGGCCTTGCTTTCCCGGTGCACGTTACGGCAACCGAGACGGTGCGTGGCCTGGAAAAGCGAGATGATCATGTTTTAGCAGTGCTTGAAGATAATACGAATACCAGCCCCAAGAAAAAGGTCTTCGAAGAGGGCCCCACAAAAGCTTCGATCGGTAATTTCGTCGCAACGTCGCACAGTGTGGTCCGCATTGAAGATGCGACAGGTCTTTTAGCGCACCGTGCGATGCAGGAAAAGCGCAACGTCACGCTCATCGTCGAAAGCAAGGAGCATCCGGAAGCGAAGAGGACCGTCGAACAGAATGGCTCGGAAGAACTGGTGACCGAGATGATCGAGTAGGTATGAGTATAAAGTTAATGCTTCATTACCTTTCGATAGAGGAAAAAAAGTAGAAACGCTCGTCAAAAGTGGAATCCCTCGTGTGATTTGGAGGTTCGGATACGAGTGTTGACTGTGATGGCCATGCGCAGCCCCGCATCACAATGCATGGTCTTGCCGGCGAAACGTTGCATTGGGAATGAGCGACGAAGTACGCGACGAATTTAATATGAATGATAGTTCGGACCACGGTCCGTTCGAGGGTAGCTCTGCCTCGAATAACTCCACTCGAAAAACTCCGAAGAAGATCACGTTCGACGATTTCCAGATCACTCGTGCCGAACAGCAGCACCAAGTGGACGAGGAGCGTCAGGCTTGGAAGGAACGGGAAGAGCGACTGGAGCGGGAAAAGCCTGCATTTATTAGATATGCTGTTCCGCGCCTCAAGTCACTGCGCGATGAAATGATCGGAGTACAGAACAAATTGTCGTTATTTAAGAAAGGTCATAAAGAAGAGCCACGGCCAACGGCACAAGGCGCTCCGCCAGCGCCAGAGGTCAATGCACCGTATTTTGCCGAACACGAGCGATCGGTAATTCGTATCGTTCGCCGCTCTAATGAAGACGATCTTCAGGAAGAGGAGCAGTTCGCGAACGATCGTTATGAAGAACAGCACACCGAGCATGAATACGAGCCGTTCGATAAAGAAGATCTGGAGGAAGAATACATAGAAGCAATGCACGAGGGGGAGGAAGAGCATCCAGAGCCAATGCAGGATGCACTGGAAATGGCGTATGAGGAATCGGAGCATGAGTCGTATGCGTATCAGGAAGAAGAGACGATGTCAGAGGTCCTCGAAGAAGCCAGTGCCTCGTGGCAAAGCATGCCGGCACAGACAATTGTAACACCGAGCTATCAGGCTTCCGAGCATAATGCTTATGTGGTAGGGGCAGAAGACACGGAGGATGAAGAAGAGGATGTGGCGCTCGAACCTAAGATCGAACCGGCACTAAAATCATTTTTCGATGCTCTTCGTGCGTTCGATTCCTTTCCTCGGCGTGCAAATGATCCACGTGACCCTCGTACTGATTTCGTAGTGCTACTCGGCGAACTGCTCGACATTTTGCGCGATCAGTTGGATGCTACGAGCGCGATGTTCTTCTGGGTCAATGCCAAAAAGCAAGAGTTGGTGTTGGAATCCGCCGCTCTCGATGATCGCGCTTATCAATTTCTGGCCGGAGATAAACGCTTTCCGATAGAGCTCGATGCTGTTAGCCGAATTGTAACGAAGCGACGCCCCGAACTTCATACTACAATTGCTCCTCAAGCAGAGCTCGACCTTATTCCATACTACCGGGATGCTGTGGGCATCGCATCGTTTGCTGGAATGCCGGTTATGTTCGGCGATGGCTTGGTTGCGGTTCTGACGGTCGACTCGACAGAGCCAGAGTATTTTACTGCGGAAACACTTCGCATACTTACTAATCACTCGAAGCTTATCTCGGGGCTTGTCCGCTCGTACATCGAAAAGTACGATCTGCTTGCAAGTGCACGAACGCTGGACGCAGCCCGTAAACTATACGAAATTGTAAGTCCTGATTCCTCGCTTCGTGTGCTTCGCGAACAGCGCCGTAACCCGGACTACGTTCTCCGTGCCTTAACGGAAGCGGCTGGTGACATTATTGAATGGGATTGGTTGGCTGCCGCTTCCTTCGACGATTCGCGCCGATTGTGGAGTATTACCAGTCTGCAATCGAAGCGTGGAGGTGCATACGCGCCTCCAATGACACCAGTCTCATTGGAGGAAAGTCTTGTTGGTAAATGCCTTACTTCCGGACGAAGTGTTTATATTGAAGCTCTCAATGCCCAGAGTATTCGATTTAATATCGAGGAAGACCGCCAGAATGCCATCGGGCATTCGTTTATGGTGATCCCGATCCGAACAGCCACCAAGAATTATGGTGCACTTGCCATCGAACATTCGGACAAATCCCGATTTACCGATGCTGATCTTGAAACGCTTGAGCACTTGGCGCGCAGTGCCGCCACAGCTCTCGAGATAGTAGCACTTGGCGAAATAGTGGGCGAGCGGGCACTAACCGATCTTTTGACAGGTGTCTATAATAAGCGGGGGCTTCTGGCCCGCACGAACGAAGAACTCGCTCGTGCCATGCAATTCGATGAGCCGCTGACGTTTGCGTTGTTCGAGATTGACGGGGCAGCCGAATTCGCTTCGCGGTTCTCTCAGGAAGATTCGGATACGATCGTTCTTGCGATCACGCGGCTGTTAAAATTTGGCGCGCGGCCGTTCGATGTCGTTGCTCGCACGGAAGAGCATACCTTCGCCGTATTGCTTGTAAAGATGACGGATGAAGAGGCGTATCTATGGAGCGAAAAAATGCGTAAAATGATCGTTAGCGAGGTTATCGCTATCGGTAAGCGCAGTTATTCGGTTACGGTTTCGATCGGCGTCTCCGGGGCGCGCCGCGATGGGTCCGTGGATGAGTTGATCGAGGGAGCTGAATTGGCACTCGAACGCGCTCGTGAGTTAGGCGGTAATAACGTAATTGTTTACTGACGATTACCCATCTGAAGCGCTTTGAAAAGGTTGCCGGAATATACAAAATTTTTTAGTAAAATCCAAATCGGACTCGGAACGAACGAAAATTACGGGTCGTTCATGGAGGCGATCTCTAAAATTCGCGATTCTGTTCTGCTTTAAGCGTTTTATTGAATCTGAGATCACTGGGTAACTGTAATCTTTTTCAGAGGCAGATACCACCACAGACAAGAATTTTTGAGAGGAGATGTTTAACGACCGTCGATTGATACCACTAGATATTAGTATAGAACCTCCAAATCTTTTCGACGTCCTTTCCACCCGTTCGGGTTCTTCGAACCGGTGTTCAACCGTCTTTTTTGTTGCGATCAGTTGATAAGTCCTGCAATCGGAAGCAATCTTCACTAACCTCTACTAGCTCATGCGTATTTCGAAACAGTACACGAACCGAGAAAGCCAATCGCTGGATATGTACCTCCAGGAAATTGGTCGGGTCGATCTCCTGAATTCCGAGACGGAGATCGTGCTGGCGAAAAAGATCAAAGAGGCTGGCCCGGATTCACAGCGGGCGTTGGAGATTCTCGTTAAAGCAAATCTGCGATTCGTGGTATCGGTCGCAAAGCAGTATCAAAACCAGGGACTCTCGCTTGGCGATCTAATTAATGAGGGTAATCTCGGTCTCATTAAGGCCGCTCGCCGTTTCGACGAAACACGCGGTTTCAAGTTTATTTCGTATGCAGTATGGTGGATCCGGCAGTCCATTTTACAGGCGCTTGCCGAGCAGTCGCGCATTGTAAGGCTTCCGCTCAATCGCGTTGGTGCTCTTAACAAGATCTCGAAAAAGTTTTCGCAGCTCGAGCAGGAGTTCGAACGTGAACCAACGGCTACAGAGCTTGCCGATAAGCTCGACATGTCCCCGGCGGAAGTAGCGGAGACTTTAAAGATATCCGGTCGCCATCTTTCGGTCGATCAGCCGTTCTCCGTCGGAGAAGACAATCGTTTGCTCGACATCCTTCAGGATATGCAGCAGACGCCGCCCGATTCCGTCCTGATGAGCGATTCTCTCAAGATGGAAGTTTCGCGTGCTCTTACTGCACTCTCCACGCGTGAACGGGAAGTTATTGAGCTATACTACGGTCTTAACGATGTGCATCCGTTGACGCTGGAAGAGATCGGCGAGAAATTCGCTCTTACGCGCGAACGTGTTCGCCAGATCAAAGAAAAAGCGATCCGTCGTTTACGACACACACCAAAGACGAAGCCACTCCAGGCCTATTTGGGGTAATAGCTTAGGTTACAGTCTAAGAGCCCTTGGCTTCATATTAGAGAGCTAAAAGCTCTTTCAATTCCTTAATAGCATAATCTGGTTTTAGACTTAGCAGGCGATTGCCAGCAAAGCCATAGAGTGCGGCTATCGTTTTGACTCCTGCGTTTTTGCCCGCCTCAATGTCCGCGCTCGTATCACCGACCATTACGGCTTGCTCCGGCTTCAACTCAAGCGCATCCAATGCTTTTAAGATCGGCTCTGGGTGTGGCTTCACATTCGATACGTCTTCAGCCGAGAGAACCAGATCAAAATACTTCGCTATTCCAGTTGCTTCGAGCGATCGAAGAGAAGTACGCAGCGAGCGTGTAGTTATCGCTGCGATTTTTAACCCGCGTCTCTTAAGCTCCTCGAGTACAGGTATTGTATCGACAAAGAGCGCGACCAAGTGAATATTCTCTGATTGAAATGTGCGATGAGTTTCCGTCAGTAACGAAGGATCATGATTCGGAGCCATCACTTGATACACTTCCTCAAGCGGGCCTCCCATCAGTTCTGAAATTTTATCTCGTGTCAGAGGAGGGACGCCATGTCTTTCGAAGGCATGCTCGAACGCACCATAAATAAAATCGAATGTATCGAGCAACGTGCCATCAAGGTCGAAGAGGATTGCTTGAATAGTGGTGTCGCGCAAAAGAAGATTCATGTTTTAAAAAGTCTGAAAGAGCAGGGCAAAAAATGGTAATAAGTTCTTCCGGTCGGGGTATTATTCCTTACCGTAACAGTCGCCGATTATCCCGGTTTTTGAATCGAAAGAAGCATTTCTCAGTCATGGCATAAAATTATCCGCTTTACGGGGTATCTCACCATCTTAAGGGAGGACATATGAATAAACGCCTTCTGCCGCTCGGCGGCTTAATAGCTATTGTTTTAATAGCATTTTCATTTTCAGCCTGTTCCGTCAATAAAGATTTTTCCTTCGCGATCGAAAAACAATTCGTGGTGACGGGCTACAATTCACTCACGTACTCGAGTATCGATACCGTAAATGCACGACAGTCGAGCTCCGATTTCGATAAGTACAAAGGGGATATCTCTTCACTCGACATTTCATCTGCCACGTATACGATCACGTACTTCTCCGGTCCTTCTTCGCAAAAGATCACCAGCGGTACGTTAAGTGTGGGCGATGTAAACGGCAGTGCACCAAAAGTTATTGCTACCGTCAGTGATATATCGCTTGGTAGTATTATGGGTACAGCACAGCCACTTACGTTAACGGCGGATGGCAAGCAGTACTTTAAGGACCTGCTAATGGGCGGCTCCAGCTCTGCGCTCTTATATTTTACTGCCACGACCAATCAAACGCCGATTACCTTTACGGTACTCTTCCATTTCAATCTTTCGGCAACGTATTCGAAGTCGATAATTTGAGTATAGGAGGATACCGAAATGAAGCAATTCAGCCAGTACCGCTACCTAGTAGCGGTACTAATACTATTCTGCGCTGCTAATACCGTTGCGCAAACAATAACCTCTATACCAGCCGGTGGTGATTGGGAATCTGCCCAAACATGGGTTGGCGGGACGGTCCCGAATCAGAACAATGATGTCATCATCAATGGGACTGTCTCTGTAACGTCTTCCGCCTCGGCATGCCGAAATATAACGATAAGCTCTGGAGCAATTCTTCAGAATGGTGGCTCACTCGGGTGGACGACACTTCACATATACGGTAATTTCAATAATAACGGGACGATCCGGAATAATCCGACTGGATATAGATTTTATATTGAATCGAGAGGAGATCTCATCAATAATGGAATATGGCAACCGGCCGGCACATACATTCCTACAAAACAGCTACAACACATTTCTCAGGGTCCAGGAAAGAAGTTCGAAAACCCATTTTATCTGAAAGACGCAAATGGATATACTGATACGAACGGCTCCCTCGTTGCGACATCTGGACTAACGTTTACGGACCGGTTCGATCTGATGTGGCGCTCGATAGATCTCGCTCAAAATAGTCTCACGCTTTACGCCGCTGGAAATGTAAGCTACGGGACAATCAATAACGCGTCGGATATCTACTTCAATGACAGTGCTTATTTTTTTAATATTACAATAGCTGGCACGACCACACAACTGCATGGTACCGTTGGTATCGATGCCGCGGTTTCGTTTACTGCCAACATTGTTAATAATGATGTCATGCAGCACTCCGGTTCGCTTGGTTGGGTGATCCCGATCTTTTATGGTAACTTCACGAATAAGGGCACGGTGCGGAATAACCCAGTAACAGGTTACGCCTTGGATCCCGATTTTCGAGGTGATATCAGAAACGAAGGGATATGGAAACCTAGCGAAACTCATATAGCCACTACACAGGTCCAGCATATCTCGCAAACACCTGGGAAGAAGTTCGAAGGTCTCTTCTTTCTCAAAAACGGTCAGGGATATACCGATACTACCGGGTCACTAATTGCCACATCCGACTTAACCTTCACGGGCAAATTCGACCTAATGTGGCGTTCGATCGATATGGATTCCTTTGCATTGACATTACGCGAAGGTGGAAATCTGAGCTATGGGACGATCGAAAATGTACCTGTCATCTATTGCTATGATAACAGTTACTTTTTTAATACTACCGTTGCAAGCAATGTAACCTTGCGTGGCTCCGCACATATTGATAATTACGTGAATTTCATGGGAGACCTCACTGTAAATGATTCTATGTATAACAGCGGTGGTCTGGGATGGGTCACTCCTTCCGTCTATGGAAATCTAACGAATAATGGAGTGATATGTAATAATCCTGTTACAGGCTATCGGCTGTTCATCCGTGCATTTAAAAGCATTGCAAATAACGGCTCATGGACTGCCGCAGGCGTTATTCTTGATGGTACCGCAAGACGAACCATCAACCTGCGAGGGGCGACTGGTACTGTCAGTGTTGAGGGAAAGAAAGTAATCTTTAGCGGAGATAATAATGTACCGACTCTTTCGATGTCATCAATCGGTACTTGCTATGTTGGCTCGGAGAGCTCGCTCATCGTAGAGGACGGAACGACAAACTATGGATGGAATGGGCTTGGAAACCTCGGTCGTATCGTGATTCCGCATAAAACAGTATCGGGCACAACCAGATACGATTTCTATTCCGGAGGAACATTCTTTACCGGGTCATTGCCAGATTCAGTGATCGTTGAATCGTTTGGAGAGCAGACGCCAAAGACATTCGGCAACGCGCTAAGTAGATGGTGGCGTATTCGTACAAATCCTGCGTATACACCCATGCTTCAGTACCTGGATCTCTACTATGCAAAAAGCGATCTAAAGGATATCGACGAGGGAAGCTTAGCTTTATTTCATAGCACTGATGCTGGTAAAACCTGGACGCAGATCGATCAAGCGAAGGTGCTCTACCACGATACGATAAATCACTACATTCGTATTCAGGACGTGCCATGTTCCGGTGACTATGTGCTGGCAGCCGCAGGGACGGTTATGGTGCCGGCTCGCTCGAACGTTCGAGTAGCCGTGATCGGAAATCCAAATATTCGCGTCGGCGCTCCGAACAGGGAAGTGATCAATCTCTACAATAATAGCGATGCTCCAAGTGGCGATCTGCTTCTTCAGTTGGAAGCAAACGAGAAGATCCAATACCTCAAGACGGAAGACGAAATGGATGGCACATTGCGCGTCTATGGCGTTAACGATTTTGCCTCCGATAGCACTGACCAAACAGCATCATTTCTCATTCGTAGTTTGGGACCACGTGAAGAGCGAGATTTTACTCTGTATGCCACTGCTACCGGTACCACTCGGATGAAAAATAAAGGACAGGATCCGCAATTGATCTGGTTTATTGCCGCAGCGGCGGTTTATGTGGCCGGAGCCTACCTCGAGGACTATATCACGGACAAGATGGTGGAAGGCTGCTTCAAGGCATGGCTACCGGCCAATATGTCCGAAAGCGATAAAGCGTTGCTGAAACAAACACTTTCAGAATCGCTGAAAAAAGGTGCTAAAGATGCTTCGATAGCAACAGGTAAGCAATTAGCTGAGGACGGTGCTAAAAAAGTGTTGGAGCATAACGTGCTTGGTAAGCTAATATGGCCTGCAAAGCTTGGCTATAATATTCTCTCCTGTATCGAGAATACTATTAAGGGCGCTCAATGCTATCTTGGTCAAACGCCGATCAAGGATGTCTTCACACATGTTGAGTGCAACGGTTCGCAAAAGGAAGTCCGTCCCGTTGTTTCTCGCGATCCAAATCAAAAATGGGGGCCTCCCGGCTTTGGAACGCAAGGCTACATTGCGAACAGCGCACGAATGGAGTATATGATCGAATGCGAGAACGCGCCAAATGCCACGGCTGCAGCATACAAAATCGTAATTATCGATACGCTTGCACCAGAGTTCGACGAGAATACGGTGGTCTTCGGCCGAATGAGCCACGCCTATACTGCTTCGCAGAGCGGGCGAGTATTGAAATGGGAGATAACTGGCATCGATCTTCCGGCAAACGTGAATCCGCCAGAAGGCGAAAGCTGGGTTACTTACTCGGTTATGCCAAAGGCTGGGCTTCCTACTGGTACCGTGCTTGGTAATCGTGCGTCGATCGTCTTCGATGTGAATGCACCTATTATCACGAATAGGTACATCAACACTCTTGACTACGCTGCGCCAGTCACTGTAATGCGAGCGTTGCCATCCCATACAAGCGATACCATCGTGACAGTAAAATGGAATTCGACCGATCCTTCAGGTGGCTCAGGGTACGAAAGCGCAATGCTCTACATGGCCAAGGATGGCGGGGAATACGTTGCGGTCGGTAACCAAAGTTCGGATTCGGCACAAATTATCGTTCAACTCGAGCATAGCTATAGTTTCTATGCTTTAGCGAAGGATAATGTTGGCAATCTCGAAATGGAGCGGCCAATCCCTGTTAACATTCGGGCGAGTTCCGGAGTGAAAAGCTTCTCAGACGATGCGGACTTCTGGGTGCGGGACGTTTACCCGAATCCTGCAAAGCAAACGATCACCATCGAGTATTCGCTGAAAGCAAGCGGCCCAACTTCCATTCAAATCATCGATGGGTTAGGCAGAACGGTAACAACTGCCTCAAACGGATTCCGGAATGAGGGCATTCACGTTGAATCCATCGACTGCTCGATTCTCAAACAAGGCACTTATTATTTGAGGATTGAACAGAGCGGCACTGCTCGAACGAAGAAGTTCGTACTGGGCGAATAACATCTTTTACTAGAGAAGATCGAAGGCCTGTCAGTTGACGGGCCTTTCTATTTAGAGAACACATTCCATCTGATAAGATGGGAATCCACCGAAGCTAATGGTCTCCGCTATTTCAACGAATCCGTTATGCTTATAAAAGCTTCGGGCGGTTGCTGTACTTTCAAGGGTAACTTTTGCCAATCCTTTCTCCTTAGCAAAACGAAGCAGTTCGATCAACATTGCTTTGCCAAGGCCTCTACCTATATGCTCGGGCAATAGATAACACAGCATGATATTGCCTTCGAGGGAAATGAGAGCGGTGCCAACGATCGCTCCGTTCTCTTCTGCGACGATCCAATGACCGGGATGGGCAATTCCTTGGCGCATATGTTCGGGCGTTTTATTGGCACACCAGTCAGCAAGAATGGCCTCATCATTATTGTGATCGAGTATACACGCTTCCCGAATGGAGCGGACGAGTACCTGGGCAATTTGCTCTGCATCTTCTGGCCGGGCTTTTCGTATCATGGAAGAGTAACCAGTGACAAAAGAAGATTGTTAGCAGGTCGATGGCTGTTGCATTTCAAGATTATTATGAGATCCTCGGTGTGTCGCGTACGGCGACCGAGGAGGAGATCAAGAAGGCTTACCGCAAGCTTGCCCGGAAATATCATCCCGATGTTAACCCGGGCGATAAAGCTGCCGAAGAGCAATTCAAGAAGATCAACGAGGCCTACGAGGTTCTGAGCGATAAGGAAAAGCGTCAGAAATACGACCGCTTTGGCGAGAACTGGAAGACTGGTCAGCAGTTTACGCCGCCCCCGGAATGGGGACCAACGCCGGGGGGTGGCTCCTATACCTTCACTACCGGTCCGGAAGGCGACTTTTCCGAGTTTTTTCAACAGTTTTTTGGTCCAGGGATGGGCTTCGGAGCAAATACCCAGCGTCGGCGTCCAGGCTTTAGCACTCGTGGCAGCGATGTCGAAGCAGAGTTACCGGTCACTATTGAGGAGGCCTTCCATGGCAGCCAAAAGCAGTTTACTATTCGACGTGGAGATGGCACCACGAAGACCTACAAGGTAAGAATTCCAGAACATTCTTTTGCGGGTAAACAAATAAGACTTGCAGGTCAGGGGGAACCTGGCACCTCAACGTCGGGAGATCTTATCTTAACTCTTGTATACCAAAATCACCCTTATTATGACATCGATGGTTTCGACCTCTACCGTGAGATCGGAGTAGCAGCATGGGAAGCAGTGCTCGGTGCTAAGATCCCGATGGAAACACTTGACGGTAATGTACGTCTTACAATTCCGGCCGGGGCAGAGAATGGGTTAAAACTGCGTCTGGCCGGGCGTGGTCTTTATCGAACGAATGGCAGCAGGGGAGATCTCTATGCAGTCGTTGACATTCGTGTTCCGGACCACGTGGATTCCACCGAACGCGAATTATGGGAAAAGTTGCGAGATAGTTCGAAGTTTGATCCGAGGGCCTGATATAGATGACAAATTCTTAAGCAGTAATTTTGGAATCCAGCTTTTTGTATGCCCGTTATTTTCACCGCCTAAATAAAGTCAATCTTAACGGAGTGCTTCGCTTACTATCTCTCGTGATCGTAATTGGTCTCGTTACTCTTCCATTGCTTGTTCGAGCAGAAGGAGGAAGAGATTCCCTTATATCGTCGCCTGAGATCACTCCTCAAGGTCCTGCTTTTACCGTTGTTGTCATTGACCAAAGCGTTCGAGCACCGCTCGAGTATGCGCGGGTCATGCTACGGAGAAATGGTACGCTCGTAGCTGGCCGGATATCGGATGCGTCGGGTATGGCAGTTTTTAAAGATATTAAGTACGGCAGGTACGTGCTCCAAGTCCATCTGGTAGGATATACGGAGTTTACGGATACGATCACGATCACTGCGGCTCATGTTATTGACACCGTATTACTTTCTGAATCGGAACAAGAGGTCACTGTAGGAGCGAGTGTCGAGCCACCGGTTTCAACGGTCGAGGTTAAGACCGGAAATCAGCAATACGAACCGCAGACTGTTCATACACCGCCGCAAGCACAAATGACCGATGTCATAGCGACGAATGTTACAGGAGCAGTACGAGCACCAACGGGGGAAGTGCACGTTCGCGGTCAGCATGGTGAGTTTACGTATTATGTGGATGGCGTCCCAATCCCGCTAAGCGCATTCGGTGGATTAAACGAGGTGGTCGATCCAAAAGTGATCGATCATGCGACATTCCTCACTGGTGGATTTCCAGCAGAGTACGGTGGTCAAATGGCAGCCATTATGGATATCCATAACCGGGTGCCCGCCGGACGATTTCATCTTGATGCAGAGACTTACGCCGGTACGTACGGCTTAAGTGCTCTTAAAGACTCATTGGGCAATAAAGTCACCGGTATTAATAGTAACGGACAGACACTCGCGATGAGCGGCCATGTGGGCGATCTCGGGGTATTTGTTAGCGGTACCAGAGAAGAGACCGATCGTCGAATCGATCCGCCCGTCGAGCAGCTATACCATGATCATGGTTTCGACTACTTTTTGTATGGTAAAGCGGATTACGTTCTCAGTGATGCGGATTATTTGACTCTTAACCTCAACTGGAGTCGTACTGCGACCCAAGTACCATTCGATCCAGTCGAACAGATCACGGACGATTATCAGACGGCATCAAACGCTTTCCAAACCTTAACATATTATCGTTCGCTATCGACAGCGCTCGATCGAGAGAGCAACTTCTTCATGGCAGGATACGCGAGGGAGGGGCAGCTCTTGTTTACTCCTGGAGCGACAGATATCCCAAATTTTCAATTTGCAGGGGATACGAGTAGCTATAATCTTGCGGAAGGTCGCAGTTTCATCACAACGGGTGTTCGCACCAAATTCGATGACCGGCTCTCCCATCAGTTTCAGTATGCGGTTGGTGCAGAGTTTAGCTCAACCCGTGGGAGTGAGAAATTTACACCTCAATCGCTTATTGCCCAGCATTCGGCAGTGAACTCCTCCTTTGTCGGTTCAGACTTCGGAGTATTCGCTCAAACCAATTGGCATCCGCTCGAATGGACGAGCTTAGACGTTGGTGCGCGTTACGATCAGCACATTGCACCGGATATAGCTCTTCAGAACCAGATTAGTCCACGCATTAAGTGGGATTTTATTTTTGATGAGTTTAACGATGCCTATCTATATTACGGACGGTTGTTCATGCCTCCGAACATTGAAGGTCTTCGGACGATCGCATCGAATGTGGCCGCAGGCACCGAGGGCACGCAAGCGGAAAGAGACAATTTCTTTGAGGCCGTTTATAACCGGAATTGGGAATTTGGGTTAGTTACCAAGCTGGCCGGTTATTATAAGCTCGCGCAGCCGGGCCTTGACGATCAAACCCTTGGATCTAGCGCGATTAAGACCAGCGTTAATATTGCAACTGTTAAGGTAACAGGCGTCGAACTTGCACTAACTTATAATTTGCCGAACAGCCCCTTTTCCGCTTTTGCGAACGGCGCCATAAGTCATGCGTACGGGGAAGGTGCAGTCACAGGTGGCTTTCTTGCCACTGATACATCTGGCGGCGTCTTCGATCTCGATCACGATCAACGGTTATCATTGGCACTCGGCATCAATTACCAACCTGAAGACTGGTTTGCTAATATGACCGCTAGCTATGGCTCGGGCCTTTCGAACGGCAATAAGGATGTGATTTTCAAAACGGGATTGTTTGACTTTAATCAAGCTGCGCACGTAACACCGGCGTGGATCATCAACGCTTCGATCGGTAAGACCTTTCAATGGGATTCACATTTTTCGATCGAACCCTCTCTCTATATTACGAATCTTCTCGATCACGAGCACCTGCTCAAAGGGTCATCGTTTAGTGCCGCAAGCTGGGAAGAGCCACGAAATGTTGTTCTTCGTGTAAAGGTCCATTACTAAAAATTAGAATCGCGTCACGTTCGGTTTGTGTGTGCTATAGGCATGTAGCTGGTCTTGCCTTTGTACTATCTCCGTACAGTTAGGACTTATGCTATCATTCACCTTTCTGTATGCTTCGGTATGGAGGCGCGCTTTCGCAGCGCTGATCGATCTTATTATTGTTGCGGCATTCGGGGCCATTATTCTCGATCCGGTTATCACGGTGCTGGGGCTTCGGCTTGCAAGCGAAGCGCATAAGCATGCACCCGAAGCGGTGACTATCCTGCGGGCATATGGAGTGTGGGGTGCACTAACGTTAATAGCAGCATGGCTATATTTTGCTTACTTAGAGTCTTCGCGATGGCAAGCGACCATAGGAAAACGAATATTGGGATTACTCGTCTTTACGACGGATGAAGGCCGGCTAAGCTTTCAGGAAGCCTCAAAACGCTTTTGGATGAAGATGCTTTCAGCTCTTTCGCTATGTTTAGGCTTCTTATTAGCATTCAGGGATTTGAAACGCCGAATGCTCCATGATCGCCTTTCGAATAGCCTCGTACTACAGCCGAGAACAAATTTGCAATCCTATTTCCCATTACCAGAAACGGGGAGAACTATCGCGGGGAAATCGTAGTATATTATAGTGTAACCATCGGATTGCTCCCTTATCTTTCAGAAATTTTGAGGAAGGTGTCCCCTCAAAAGAAGAGTTGTTAGATAAGCCAATACCCGTGGTCCCTTATTCATCGACTGCTGTTTCTTTTAAGGAGTTGTTCCCCGTATGCACGTAAGACGAGCTCATTTCGTCCTGCTATCTTTCTTCTTCATTTCTGTTAGTTCATCATCCAGTGCACAATGGTCACTCGTTAAGACATTCCCAGCTCAGGTACGGAGTGTCTACTTCCTCGATCAGATGGGAAGCGGGGCGATCGGTTTTGTTGGACTGGCTAATTCAACGATCTGGCGAACGGGAGATAATGGCATTACCTGGAATCAGGTAAATACGCCGTTCGCCCCCTCTAATCTTCAGGTTACCGGATTTGCATTTCGTAATGCTCTCCAAGGGTGGTGTACCCTTCGGATGCCTAACAATGCGAGCGGTGCCGTCTGGACGACAACCGACGGCGGTCTGAACTGGATCAGCGTATACAATAGCACTGCTCTGGTGTCGATCGCCTATTGTCCGACTACGAACGCGCTCGTTGCTTCATGCTGGGGAGCCAGCGCCGTTCAATCCTTCGATCTGGGTGTAACATGGTCTACCGTTGCATTGCCGTTCCAAGACGGTGCTACATTTAGTGGCGCTAATGGCGTGATCGGCATTCTCTCTGCGCCGACACCGCTGTACACATCCAATGGGGGACGTAGCTGGTATCCCACCAGCGGATTGTCGGTAGAGACCTGGTCGCCGTATGGCTTACCTAATAGCAATATCTTTTTTGCGGCCGCTGAAAAAACACGTCAGGTGTTTCGCTCGATGGATGGCGGCGCTACATGGGCAAGTACCTACACTTTCCCTACGGGTGTAGTACCGACGGGTTGCATACACGGTAATATGTCAGCTCTCTTCGTTCAGACGAATACGAACGGATTCTATTATTCAACAGACCTGGGCAATTCATGGTATAATGTCTGCGGTCCCCTCAATTCGCTCGACACTCGCTTTTATGCCAAAGGTGTGGAAGTATTTGCGGGAGATTTCACCGGTAGCTTATGGTACACACCGAATGGTATAAATGCCGGTTCCGTAAGCCTCACGCTGGATAAACCATCCCTGTCTTATTCGGGCTTTCGATGTTCAACGTACGATTCCGTCATCCATTTTAAATCCGGCTTCGGATGTTCCAGTGCCATACTTACGAAAGCGCAGATCATCAATGGGTCAGCATTTAGTTTACGCTACTTATCATTGCCACGGCTTATTAATGGCAACGATAGCATTGATGTGTTGTATTCGCCCGGACCTACGCTACAAGATTCTGGTAAACTCCTGTTAGAATTTACACTCGGTGCAACAACCATCGATACCATTATTCCTCTTAGTGGTTTGGCGAGAAGTAGCAGCAGTTATAATCACGATCCGAGTTTTCTTGCATACATGCCATATGCGTGTACGACCTTGGATTCAGCGTTCGAGATTCGAAACATGTCGTGCGATACGCTTACGATCACTTCCGCTTATCTAAGTGATTCCAGTCATTTCGGTCTTTTGCCATTTCATGTGCCGTACTCAATTGCTCCGTATGATTCCGTGGCAGTGCACATCGTTACTAACTCATCGCATGACGGCACGTTCAACTCCGAGTTGAAACTGCACATGATAGGAGGCTCAAGTGCTTCTATCGATGATAATATACCGTTGGTTCTTACGGTTCAACGTGGTTCGAAGCCATCGTTTGGTGGTGTCAATGCATCACTTCTAAACCGATGTGAATCAATGGAAACTTCTGCTTCGATAGCAAATCCGCAATGCGATTCCATCGTGCTTCTAAGCGCAAGTTTGAGTGATTCCTCAGTGTTTCATCTCGATGGCCTTTCACTACCATCCGTTATTGCCTCCGGAGCGGTATTGGAAATTCCGTTAAAAGTGCAGGCATTTGCCAAAGGTGCGTACTCTTCGCTTCTGCGACTTCGATATCTGAATGGTCAGGATATCGATGATACGACGATACCATTACGTGCACATGTTATGGATGATGTCGCACCACAAGTGCATGTCATTGATTCCGTAATTAACATGGGTACCGTGGATGCTCCATGCGCCTCGGCGGAGCGAACATTGCGAATATGGAATTTGCAATGCCGAGATCTAAAGCTTAAAGCAATCTATTGGGACCATCCTGATAGCAATTTTGCGTTCAAAGCTCAGTCCTTGCCTTTAACGTTGGCCCATGACACAGGGAGTGTACTTATTCCATTGTACTTTTCTCCTCCCTCTCCGAACGTTGTTTCCAATCGTCTACATTTATTGCTGGATATCGACGGTGTATCAAAAGATACTAGCTTCATTGTAGAAGGAACGGCAATTGCTCATTACCAAGATACATTGCTAACTACTGCCTTAAATTTTGGCACGTTAAGCATGTGCAGTTACCGAACGATGGATGCAGTGCTTGTTAACCAGTCGTGCAATAATGTCATCGCGAGGTCTGCTGTTCTACAGTATGCGAGTGAGTACAGTATAATCGTACCCCATTTTCCACTGACGATTCGCCCGGGCGATTCTATAAAAGTAACAGTTGCTCTTGATCCCCAATATCAAGGGGTGGCTGGAGATTCACTACGATTAACAATATATGATCCCGTAGATGGGCAGGATTATCATCGCACGGTTGCACTGAGGGGATCTGTTATGCCTGCATCTCACAATGTAGCAGTCGAACCTGCAGCGTGCATGGTTACTCTCATTGCAGCTTGTTCGAATGTAGATACTTCGATCGTGATAACTAATCGAGGGACTTGTGATAATGTTATTATCCAGCGAGCTAATATCCTGGGTGACGGTGCATTAGTATTCGATCCCGAACCGGAATTTCCAGTCGTTATTCGTCCGGATTCCATGGTTCGATTCACAGTTCGCATTCAACCACACGAGGAGGCCGTTACAACATCTACTGTGGTATTATCGGGATCATTCATCGATACAACGATCGCTTTTTCATACTCCTCACTTCCCGGTGCACATGCGGTTACATTCTCAATGGCCGATTCGACATTTACGACGAAGCCCTGTGTACCAGTGATCCACCCGTTCGCTATTGCCAATAGTGGATGTGATGCTGTGACATTGGATGGCGTCTCACTATTGGAAGGGGTCAATGAGGATCAGTTTACTTTGAATGGAATACCGCAACTTCCTAAGCAATTAGCACCTGGCGATACGTTGTGGGCCTTCGTTCAATACGACCCTAATGGCAACGGCACTGGGAAGGCTTCTGTACAGGTGAGTTCAAAGCAAGCGAAGTATTTGCGGTCGATTGCGCTTACAGGCAGTGTTGTAGGTACGGTACCAGTCGCACATGTCGGCTTGGCTTCGCTTAATGGTACACATGAATGCAAAGCGAAAGCTGGTGACACGGTAACTGTTGCGATCAGCGTTATGGATGATATTGGCGATTCCTCACAACTCTATCAGGTCTCGCTTGTACTAAACACTAATTGGAATCTACTTACACCAACAGTCAATACCGCGATGAATGGCTGGACCCTTGTAAGCACCGTACCACTTGCTAATGGTGCAACGAGGCTGACGTTGCGACGGGATAGAACTTCTTCGATGAACATTGGAGATGCGTTATTGCTTTGTTCCTTCTACCCAGTGATAACAGACACCAGCGCTTGCGAGATCAGTTTATCAGATCTCCGATTTAACGAAGGGCAGCAGAATTATGAAAGTTGTATCCTAACGGCTTCTGCAACGACTCAGCCGGTAACATTTAAATTGATCGATACCTGTGGTAATCCAATTCTGCGAGAGCAGTTAAACGGTGCACTTGCTCTGCGGATCATTTCGATCAATCCGAACCCGATTGGGCTTCAAAATGGCAAGAAAGAAACGGAAATAACGTTCGAAACGGGCATTGAAGGACCGGTAACGATCATAGCGCGCGACCTGCTCGGAAGGCAGTATAATAGAATGGAGGGTGTCTATTCAGCGGGTACTCATTCGGTACGATTTTCTTTACCGGAGGCTGCCGAAGGCACCTATTTTGCGGAGGTGCAGTCGGGTAGTGTGCGTCAGTCACGAAAACTATTGATTGAAGCCCGTTAAGATGTATCTTTGTGCTCTATTTCGGAGTATAATCGATCACTTTTGTAGGAGGCAATACAATGGAATACACGATGACACCACCTGCGGTTGATAATGGACCGATCACGCGCCCACAGGGGCTGATTCTTTATGCTGGATTTTGGCGGAGATTTGGAGCTTATGTTCTCGACTCCCTGATCTTGGGGGCGATCTCCTGGGCTATTATTGTCGTGTTTTTAATGGGAGCTCTCGGTATTTCTAAATCGGGGATGCCTGATGAAGGTGCTAGTATGATGGCTGGTACTGGGTTCGTTCTCTATTGTTTATTCGTAATGGTAGGGGGCTGGCTTTATTATGCTCTTATGGAATCTTCGAAAAATGGAGGCACTCTTGGGAAGATGGCATTTGGACTTCGCGTAACCGATACTCAAGGTTACCGCATTTCATTTGCCAGAGCCACAGGTCGGTACTTTGGAAAATTTGTATCGAGCCTTATACTTGGTATCGGTTACCTTATGGCCGGCTGGACTTCGAAAAAGCAGGGCTTACACGATATTATGGCGGAAACGTTGGTACTGCGCAAAGGAAAGGTTGTACCCGCTGCGGTTGCCCACAATGCGTTTCCTGAGACGATGACGTCGGCGTAACGACTAAGAAAGCCGTTTACGAAATATAGCGTATTCACCGATTACGGTATCCTTCACATAATCGGTGCGGAGAAGACTGTCGAGAGCCGGAAAGTCCGTTTGAATTCCTTCTCGTGGTGGGAGGTACGTCCAAAACTTGGTTTGTCCATTTAACAGAATAAATGTAGCTGGTTTCTTGAGAACGTCATTCAAGAATTCTTTCTGCCACTTTTGTTGAAAGTCAGGATGGCTTCCATTTGCATCGCGGGCCGTGACAGCTTGAAATTCACAAAACCGGGTTGCTTCTTCGCGATCGAGTCTCCAGCGTAACCGGGCATCATAGGAGCAGATTTCAACAATGCCCGTATTATTATTTGGTTGTGCTAAATAATTTATTACCGAGTCATCTTGTAGTCGGAGTTTTTCATCGCCCACTAAGTTAAGACCGTTATAGCCCATCGTATGCCAGCGTCCTGAAACAACATACTTGGTAACAGATAGGAATGGCGTAAAACCCACCAGTAGCGCAAGCATAAGAGCAGACGCACTAGCGATTTTCAATTTGGTGGAGCGTATGAAGTGGAGAAGTTGACCGACGCCCAACGCTGCTAAGGGGCTTAGTAGCACCAGCAATAAAGCGAAATGATAAGCAAGGAAACGATGCTGTATCCATATTATCCCTGTCACTTCGATTATCATTAGAACATACAGCATCAATAACTTTCTTTGCCGAAGCACTTGCCGAACTGAGGACGTTAAATTCAATTGGTATCCTAGAAGCGCAATAGCAGGAAAGACAACGATCGGCCAATACCAATACAGCGCAACAAAGAAAGACTTCCAATCTTGAGTCGGAACTGCAGTGTAAACTTTACCTAAAAACAGGATTGTGGTTACATAATAATCTTTAATTGAGCCTGTAATAAGATAAAAGAGGATCGAACTCAAAAACGGAATCGTGAGAGCGGAAAGTAAAAGGATAGCATTCTTCCGTTCATGCTTATTAAGTGAGAATAAAATGAGAGTGAGGGGAAGGATAATGTAAAGTGGCCTGATAAGCACCGCCCATCCCATAATAGCACCCGAAAAGAATGTGCTCCACTTGGAGGATGGACGAGAATAATAAAGATAGGTTGCGATTGTAAATAAGCCGGTAGCAAACGCGTCTCTCTGCCCATAAAATGTCACGTTGCCGTGCATGTAGGTGAGCAAGTAAAAGAGGCAGGCAAAAAATGACAAGGGCGCTGAAAGCCATCGCAGCAAAAGTTTATAAAAAAACAGGGCCGTTGTGAGTTGAAAGACCACCTCAATAAGCCGAAAGCCGATCTCACTCCTATTAAAGAGAGCTACAGAAAGGAGGTGAAATGGTAAAACACCCGGAAAATTTGGCTCCCAGGTCCCAATGTATGGGATTTTACCGAAGCGTTGAAACTGATATGCCACCCATTGCAGGGCGCTAGTGTCGGAGTTAAGGGGATAGAAAAAAAGCGGAAAAAGGGTAATCCCCCCTGCGATAACAGTAAAATTTCGCCAAAAACGATATTGGGTGGAATCGAATGGTTGAGTGGGCATTCTTATTTGGCCCTGTTAACCCGTGAGCGGAATAACTGGTTTATAGGATGAAAATGAAATTCTGAACTAAGGTCGCTGCCTCACGGTTAACTGCGCGCTTGCCTAAAATAGGCGCCCACTCTTGTTCGTTTTGGTAAAAATTAGCCAATAATTAGTTAACTTAGGGAAAAGATAGGGAGTTTTTATGCCACGTAAGTATCCGCTTGAACGGACGCGCAATATCGGTATCATGGCGCACATTGACGCCGGAAAAACAACGACGACCGAGCGCATCCTCTTTTATACCGGCCGAGTGCATCGCATGGGCGAAGTGCACGAGGGAGGGGCTACCATGGACTGGATGGAGCAGGAGAAAGAGCGTGGTATTACTATCACCTCTGCTGCCACCACTTGCGTATGGCGCGACACGCATATCAATATTATTGATACGCCAGGCCACGTGGATTTTACGGTGGAAGTAGAGCGCTCACTTCGCGTGCTTGATGGTGCTGTTGCGCTATTCTGCGCAGTGGGCGGTGTCGAGCCTCAGTCAGAGACGGTGTGGCGTCAAGCGAACAAGTATGGTGTCCCGCGTATCGCGTTCGTCAATAAGATGGACCGTACCGGAGCCGACTTCTTCAATGTCGTTCGGATGATCAAGGAGCGCCTTGGCGCGAATCCAATTCCGATCAATCTTCCGATCGGTGAAGGCGAAATGTTCGCCGGTGTCATCGATCTTGTTCGCAACAAGGCGCGCATGTATAACGAAGGTACGCTCGGTACTACGTTCGAGGACGTGGATATTCCGGAAAACCTAAAAGAGCATGCAAAAGAATGGCGTACTCGTTTGTTTGAATCGGTTGCGGAGGTGGATGATACGCTGTTGATGAAGTATCTCGAGGGCGAAGAGATCACCGCCGATGAAGTGATGCGAGTTCTTCGTGTCGCCGTTATTGAGTCGAAGATTATTCCGGTTCTTTGCGGCTCCGCCTTTAAGAACAAAGGCGTGCAGGATTTACTCGATGCTGTCGTCGATTATCTTCCGAGCCCAACCGATATCGGTGAAGTAGAAGGCCACCACCTGAATTTAACGGATCACATTAGCCGTCAGCCGAAGGATACCGAGAAATTCGCCGCGATCGCATTTAAGATTATGACCGATCCGTACGTCGGTAAGCTGACGTTCTTTCGAATTTATTCCGGCACGCTGAAAGCCGGTTCGTATGTGCTGAACTCGGTATCTGGCCGAAAAGAGCGTATTGGCCGTATTCTTCGTATGCATGCAAATCACCGCGAAGATATCGAGGAAGGATATACGGGCGACATTCTTGCGGCTGTAGGTCTTAAACAAACTCGTACAGGTGATACGCTTTGTGACGAGGGCGATCCGATCGTGCTGGAACGCATGGTATTTCCTGAACCGGTTATTTCGCTTGCTGTTGAGCCAAAGACGAAGGCGGATTCCGAGAAGATGTCCGAAGCGCTTCAGAAATTGGCCGATGAAGATCCGACATTTCGGGTGAAGACTGATGAAGAAACAGGCCAAACGATTCTTTCCGGTATGGGCGAATTGCACCTGGAGATTCTCGTCGATCGTATGAAGCGCGAATTCCGCGTTGAAGCGAACGTGGGTAAGCCGCAGGTGGCTTACAAGGAGACGATCCGTAAAAAGGTCACTCAGGAAGGCAAGTTCGTGCGTCAGTCGGGTGGTCGCGGTCAGTTCGGTCACGTATGGATCGATCTCGAGCCAAACGAGCCAGGAAAGGGCTATGAATTCGAGAATGCCATTATCGGTGGTGCTATTCCTAAGGAGTACATACAGCCGGTCAGCGCTGGTATTGTGGAAGCGATGAAGAACGGTATTCTTGCCGGCTACCCAGTAGAGGACGTGAAAGTTCGTCTGTTCGATGGTTCGTACCATGAAGTTGACTCGAACGAAATGGCCTTTAAGGTTGCCGGTTCGATGGCATTCAAAGAGGCTGCTCGTAAAGCGAATCCAGTGATCCTCGAGCCGATTATGGACGTCGAGGTTGTAACGCCGGAAGACTATATGGGCGATATCATGGGCGATCTCTCTTCACGTCGTGGACGAATCGAAGGTATGACTGCTCGTTCCGATGCCCAGGTCATTAAGGCTTCGGTGCCTCTATCCGAAATGTTCGGTTATGCCACGATACTTCGTTCAATGTCACAGGGACGCGCAATCTATACGATGCAATTCTCACGTTATGAGGAAGCTCCGCGTTCGGTGCAAGAGCAGATCGTCGAGGCAGCAAAGGGCAAAGCAGCAGTAGCCGCCTAAACGGTTTTCTACAAAGAGAGGTAGTAATAATTACCTTCAATCGGGAAACCTGTTATTTTTTGATGCGTTGAGTTAAGGCCCAGTCACTTAAGGACTGGGCCTTAACGCTTATCGGCTCCATCCCGCCGTTCTTTTTAATGGAAGATATTCAGAGCACTGCTACCCAATCCATTCCGGACTTACCTCCTGATCCGCATGTAATGGATTATGTGCTGCTGGTCTTGAGACACAGAACGGTTGTGCTCTCGATAATTTTGTTTTGCACACTGATAGCGTTTGGACTTACCTACATTGTTCCATACACATTCCAGTCCGAGTCGCTTTTACTTCCCCCTGATCGAGTATCCTCCTCTGGCTTACTGTCTGCACTTAGTGCCTCTGGCGCATTAAAAATTATGAAGGAAGTTGAAAATCCTTCGGTAGACTTGATTCAGAATATTTTGGAGTCTCGATCTTTGAGGTCTCGTCTTTGCTCTGATAGTGAGATATTTTATTTCTTTAAAGAGCGCACACCGACACAAGAAGAAATGCTTGATGAAATACGGAATGATGTGATCGTTTTTCCCGATGTTGCTCGTGTCCGTGTACGGGCTATTGTGTCGACTGACTGGTTTTCAAGTGCGCATGAAAAGCAGGAGGCGCAAAGACTCTCCAGTCATATGGCTAATCTCGCTGTTTTCTTGATGGATAGCATTATGAAATCTCAGTTGCAGGGAATAGCAAGCAGGACTTATCATTATGCAGACTCTGACTATCGATTGAGAAGCGCTGAACTTGATTCGTTGGAAGGCGCCTTGGCGGCGTTCGAATCAGCGAATGGTATTCCCGATATTAAGTCGCAAACTGCCCAGACAATAACCAGATTAGGGGAGTTGCAAGCAGAACGCGATGAGGCTTCGCTAAAAGCAGCGTTGTTAGAACGTGAACTGTCCTTCGACAATCCTCAGGTTCAAATGGCTCGTGCTCACGAGTCGGAGGTAAATCGAATGGTGCAAACGTATGAAGCAGAATACCGCGTGGGGCCTAGCGTCTCTGGGTTACCAGCGGTTACGGAACACTATCTTGAACTAGTCCGACAAAAGACTGCCCTTGAGCCTATTGTGAAATTCCTTAGGGAAGAAATGGAGCAACAACGGATCAGCGCCGAGCGAGCAGAAACCCCAATTACAATTTTGGATCAAGCGCCAATTCCCGAGCATCGGACAAGCCCTTTACGAATTCCTGTTATGGGGCTTGGAGCAATTGTGGGTCTTTTTATTTGCATTGTTTATTTGGCTATTCGGTCTCTGCTCGACTCGTGCCGGATCGTCGCTCCCGTTATGCCACTTAGTTGACGAGAACATCAGGAATAATGGCAAGAGACATACACCGTTCAGATTCCCTGCTCTTCTCCTTGCGTAATCTGAAATATTTTATATGCTGGCTGATGCTCTGGCAGGACGGTATGGTGTCTGGCTCGGCTCTGCAAATTACCAACTGGATATCGATACCGTATTACATAAAGATTGCCGAAGCCTTAGTATTTCTTCTCGGCGTTACGGTGGTAATTGAGCGGACGGTGACCGGTGACTTCAGATTACACCGCTCTTATTTCTCAGGACCATTGCTGCTTATTCTGAGTGCGTTCTTTATCTCTTGGGTCAGGGGTATGTATATGCAACAAAGGGTGGCAATTATTTTAGAGGCGCATGAAGCATTTTCGATACCCCTGTTATTTTATGTAGTGAATAATGCTTTTCGTGATCCCGAAGAAGCGGAAACACTATATAAAATACTATTGCTCGCGGTGATCCCGAAATGCCTTGACGGTCTTTATATTTGGTTCTTTTCACCCGATACCAAAAAATATTGGGGGGTTTTAGAACTTTGGCGAGATGGATATGATCTTGCAATGGGAGCAATTGGTAGTTTGCTTTTTCTTCACTACCGTGCAAAAAAACTGCGATGGTTGAAGCGAACGATGCTTTTCTCCATTCCTTTGATAGGTGTTACGTTGATGCTCAGTATGCGACGAACATTTGTCGTGAGTATTATGGCTGCCGCCGTACTCATGTTTGTCACCCTGCCTAAAAGCTATCGCAAGCGTCAACTGATGGCCTTTGGAGGGTTGTTATTGGGTCTCATTGTTTTTGCTATTGTTACCAATCCAGTGGCAATTGTCGAACGTTTTTCAGGTATTGTTGAGCCGCAGGGTGAAGGATCTGCTTATATCCGACTAATGGAGCTTCCGAATGTTCTTGAAAATATTCGAAATCATCCAGTCCTTGGGGTGCCTGTCGGCATTCCATGGAAAGTGTATTATCGCATGCCAGTTTCGGCTGTGTATACCACCTTAGGGACGCATGATGCTTACCTTTACTGGCCGTTGCGCGCAGGTGTTTTAGGCGCTATTGCGTTTCTTTGGTTATTTGCTCGTCTTTGGAAATCAGTTCTTTTAACCTATCGGCTTCGTAGGACAGAAGAAAATTTCTTTTTTAGTCAATTTTCCATACAACTACTCATCATTTATCTGATTGCGTCTTTCTTCGGTCTGCTATATGCGGATGACATGCCATCTTTACTCGCTGTAGTATTCACGGCCATTCAACTTCATGCGAGGCATATTACGGGAATGTCATCGTTTCGAGAAATAAAATTCTGGCAAAGTATGCGAGAGGGAAAACTCGTTCACAAATTGTCCCTAATACAACGTTTGAAGCAAGGATTGAAAAATTTATTGTGGTCTGCTCAACATGCTGTCTAATTTTCCCTCAAAAGCATTGGTCATAATTGAATCACAGTCCGACCGATGGATTAGTATTGCCCTTGCGGCATCTGCTATATACTTCATTACCATGTACGTGGCCGTCGCCATTTGGCACTTGGCATACCCTTACGAGATAGAGTGGTACGAAGGCCTAACCCTTGACCACGTTGTTCGAGTCGTGCAAGGGCTGCCAATCTATGCTAAACCTTCCATTTATTTTTCGGCAACATTATACCAGCCGTTGTATTTTTATCTCGTGGCCCCTGTATTTAAGATTTTTGGATCATCGTTTTTCTCCGGACGAATCGTTACCGTGGCGGCTTCTTTCCTTGGTGCCACGATTGCAGGTCGAGCAGTGTATCGTCTTTGCACCGGCTCCAAACAAGCAGTCATTGTCGTACTTGGTTTGTTCTTCGCCACGTATGCATTGACGGACTATGTCCAAACACTGGTCCGCATCGATGCGACATATGTCTGTTTTTTGCTTCTGGCATTTTATGCAGTTTCGCGAGCAACGTGGACTGGAAGTATACTTTCAGTTCTTTTTTTTGTGGCTGCATTCTTTACTAAGCAGGAGGCAGTATTTTTTATGCCGCTTCCGATTCTGTGGCTATTCCTCCATAATAGGAGAATGGCGATCTTCTCAATTATTACCCTGTGTGTAGTGATTGTTTTGGGGACATGGTGGCTGAACGCGTCGTCGCTGCATTGGTATACCTACTATGTTTATGGTATGCCGAGGGCAAAGGCAAGATATTACGGGTATGCAAGAGTGTTTATAGCATTACCAGCGGAAGTATTTCGATATTGGGGCGTGGCACTCCTTATTATTAGCGGTGTATTGGTTTCTCTTGGCAAAAGATTTAAGGTTCGAAGCGAAGCGGGTTTGTGGCTTCTAGCGCTCATTTCTTCGATTCTTCAATTTTGTGCACACCGTGGCGATCAAATGGCCGGCAATAATGTGCTGTATCCGCTATGCGCTATTGCCCCCGTTTTCTTAACATATGCGGTGTGGCAAGCTCGTGAAGTAGGACAAACGATGGCACGGTTGTACCAGTGGGGTTTGCTTATGCAGTTGGTGAGCTTCGTGTATGTTCCTCAGCACTTACCAATGATATTCCCAGGTAAGGAAGAGCGTGCTTCCGCAGAGAAGTTCTTTGCCTTTGTTCGCACCATTCATGGAGACGTTGTTATTCCCGCTCATGGTTTCCTGAGCTCGATGGCAGGGAAAAATACTCACACTCATTGTCAGGTGGAGGATGATGTGATCGTGATGCATGATCAAGTTGCCGCCGATTATATGGCGGAATGGAAGGCCGCCTTTCAACAGCAAAAATTTGGAGCAATTATCTGGGATAAAAGCACAGCTCATGAACCAGATTCAATACCGGGCTATAACCTTATCCATTCACTTCCACTGGACTGGCGCATCGGATCAAAAATGGGGAATGAAATAATTCGGCCCACGTATCTCTATTGGCCGATCGGCAAGCCACCCCCAAATCTAGGCATGTGATAATCCTCTATGCATTGAGAAGCTCAACTATGAGTGAAGATGTTTGCTGCGCTGTAAATTGAAATATACGGTCAATGTAAGTAACGGGGTGAACACTGCTAAACCAATCCAAAGCCCTAGCCAAAATGAGATTGGCGCAAATCTGAAGTGAACGTCATGCGTCCCTTTAATCACTTTTACAGCTCTCATTGAGTAATTGCATCGTAGTAGCGGCACGTCTTTACCATCGATGGTCGCCGACCAACCGGGGTAGTAAGTATCGGATAAAATAAGATATGTGGAGTCGGATGCATGATAATGTATTCGAAGTTCGTTTCCGTTATCGGACAATATTGAATCAATAGAATCGTTGGCCATTAGATGAGGGGTCCATATGGCAGGCGAATTGTTCGGTGTAAAATATACTCCCTGAATCTGCAATGAATCTTTCGACAATTGCCGCAATATCTCACTATCATTGTTGAACTGCTGGATTCGGTTAGCCAGGAATGCTCTTGACACAACTTCATGATTATTATATATCCAGATAGGACCATTCACTTCTAGTTGAATGGCAGAATCATTTGCCAATGCCTTTGCCCTAACCAGAACCCCACAATTGAATTTACCCAGCAACCGGGGAGAAATAAGACCAGTGTCCTGCCAATGATCGATGGCGGTATATATATATAAGCAACGAGGTATTATGCTTTCGTAACCCGATATCTGTTGAATACCATAAACGACGTTTTCATTGTCAAGAAATACAAACTGTCGTGTTGGATCAACCTCACGATAAGTGTATACCCGACAGTCTTTACTTAACCGTTGAAGTGATCGGATTTCATTCGTTTCAGGATACGGTGGGTAAGCAGTGGAATCGACAGAAGGAAACCAAGAGCGTGCAAAGAATATGAGTTGCAATGTGGTAATGCTCCATATTCCGGTAAGGAGTACCTGCGATGAAAGTTTTTTGTAATTCCATAATAGAACAAGTGCGGCTGCAGAGGAGATTATTCCAAATAGGATTTCAGGGCGTAGAAGTTGCCAATAGTCAATTGTCTCCCGAAGGCGCTCTCGAACCCACTCGGAATTCCCTTCAGAGTATACTGCCTGTTGAAGGCGAGGCAATATTTGCTCTGTAAACCATTGCTCAATTGTTTTGGGGTCGGTCCAATGAATAACTGAAAGGATACCTAAAGTGCAGGCGATCATTATTATTCCTGCGAAGCTCCATCGAAGTACTCTCTTAAGCGTTTCTCGACCAATGTCCCCTTGGAGTAAACCCTCAAGCGCAATTGCACCAGCTCCACAAGCTCCTACAGTAAATATCACAAAAAAACGATGATAAAGATATCGGAACAGTGGCGTCCCGAGGGGTAGCAGTAAACCGACCAGCATTAAAACAGTAAATGGTCGTGTTGTTGGTCGCTTCTTCCAAAGTAGAGTGCCTCCAGCAACTGCAAATAGCAAAGGCACGAACCCAATCGCGCCTTCGAAGTCCGTCACGTATACGCCAACTGCCTGATGCAGCATCACTCCGCGGATCGATCCAGCAAGTTGTGGAATGAAAAAAGTAAAAAGTAGTGCGAGGCTTTCAATGCGTTGTAAAATTGTGTACGACTTGAGAAGACTGGTCGAAAAAAAAGCGCCACCGTTAATTGTCTCCTTAATCAGTTGGAGTGTGGGGAGCCAGTATGTCGCACTTAAACCCAGCGATAAAATGTACAAAGTTGCGAGCGGCTTTACTAGCGTTTTCCAACGTCGTTCGGATTCGAGCGACCACAATGATATCGCTACGACGAAAACAAAAAGAGTGAGAAAGCCAATAGTCTGAATATTGCCGGCCAAAAAACCGAGTGCAAGAGCGATCGCAGAAAAAAATAAACTGCTTGTATGCTTGGAGTGATAATATCTAAGCAAGAATAGAAAGACCCAGGGAGCGAACGAAAATGATGCAGGAATAAAGTGGGCGAGTAAATGCGTCATAAAAAGCGCATTCAGCATAAATGCCGTGGCAAATATTCGTGCAATACCAATTCGGACGTCATATTCACGTAGGAGGGCATACATGCCTACACCAGCAACTAAAAGCGGCAATAAGAGAATTAGTGGGAAGGCGATCTTTAGTGGTAGGAACAGGACGAAATTATACGTCCACATTCCTTCGAGGTATTGCGGGTATCCATTAAGAATGTATGAATTCCAAAACGCAAAGTTGCCGTGTTCATAAGCAAGCTTTGTAAAGTATTTAAGAGGATAGAACTGTAAGTAGCCATCTGCGAGGTAAGAATTGTAAGCATGCTGTGGTCCATAATACTGTGAGAAGGGCAGCGTCATGGTATCGATGAGGTCGGTGGGGAGTATCGAGCGACCATTGAAAACAAGAGGATAAAAACACACCAGGATCGTCCCAAGGAGAAGGGCGAAGGTGAAAGAATATTCGCGGAAGTGTTTTCTCATTGCGGGAAAGAGAAAGAGGTAAACAGAGAGAAAGGGGGGCTGTTCCGGCAGCCTCGAATTGGCGATTTCTTCAAAAATACCGAAACTCTTCCCTATAGACTCAGGTTATACGCCCGCTCACGACAGAAAGGGCTTCAAATTCGCTTAAAAAATGGCGGTTTTAGCCTTTCTGAGAGACTGGTTCATTGATAACATTCGCCTCTGCTAGAAATCCAATGTTCAGGATTTCTTCCTTAGGAAGAGCGCTAAGAACAAACAATTCCGGTAATAACCGTTAGGTGAACCGCCAGATGTGTTCCGCTTATATCGTTTTTGCGATAAGGCAATTCCGAGTGCTCCGCATGCGAATGAGACCAGTGCAATTTCCACGAAATTGTTCTCGGTTTGATCGGTCGGGTTTTGACCCGAATATCATATCAATATAGAGTTTTACTTTTTAAGGGTGCCACGCGTTGCGCGGTATTCTTCCGGTTTTTTCGAACTAACTTAGCTAACGCCTTCTAAGGCTTTTACTACAATGGCAAAAGCGAAATACGAACGTTCCAAACCGCACGTCAATGTCGGCACGATCGGCCACGTCGATCATGGTAAGACTACGCTCACGGCAGCGATCACCATGGCGCTGGCCAAGAAGATGCCGGGCACCGAAGTCCGCACCTTCGATTCGATCGATAATGCGCCGGAAGAGCGCGCACGCGGAATCACAATCGCCACGGCGCACGTCGAGTATGAGACGGCTAACCGCCACTATGCACACGTCGACTGCCCAGGCCACGCGGATTATGTAAAGAACATGATCACGGGTGCCGCCCAGATGGATGGTGCGATTCTCGTTGTTGCTGCAACGGATGGTCCGATGCCGCAAACACGTGAGCACATTCTTCTTGCTCGCCAGGTCGGTGTGCCGCGTATTGTAGTATTTATGAACAAGGTTGACGCGGCCGATCCGGAGTTGCTCGAGCTTGTCGAGCTCGAAATTCGTGAGCTCCTTAGCAAGTACGAATTCCCAGGCGACGAGATCCCGATCGTTCGCGGCTCGGCGCTCAATGCGCTTAATGCTGGTGCCGATCCGAGCGCTTCGACGGATGATCCGCGTCTCAAGTGCATCTATGAGCTTATGGATGCGGTCGATAGCTACATTCCGACGCCAGTCCGCGATGTCGATAAGCCGTTCTTGATGTCGGTTGAAGACGTATTCTCGATCACTGGTCGTGGTACAGTAGGTACGGGCCGTGTCGAGCGTGGTAAAGTGCACGTTGGAGACGAAGTCGAGATCGTTGGCCTTGGCCAGCACAAGAAGTCGGTCGTTACGGGCGTTGAAATGTTCCGTAAGGAAATGGATGAAGGTCAGGCTGGTGATAACGTCGGTATCCTTCTCCGTGGTGTTGAAAAGACGGATCTCGAGCGCGGTCAGGTTATCGCAAAGCCAGGTTCGATCACGCCACACACCAACTTCGAGGCAAAGGTCTACGTGCTTTCGAAGGAAGAGGGTGGCCGTCACACGCCGTTCTTCAATGGCTACCGTCCGCAGTTCTACTTCCGCACAACGGACGTTACTGGCGTAGCCTCGTTGCCAGAGGGCGTCGAGATGGTTATGCCTGGTGATAGCGTTCAGATGAAGATCGAGCTCATTAGCCCGATCGCTATGGAAGAGGGGCTCCGTTTCGCTATCCGTGAGGGTGGCCGTACGGTTGGCGCAGGCGTCGTCGATAAGATCACGAAGTAAGTATTTAGGCGTCCGAATCACATGGTTCGGACGCTTTTGTTTTTGAAAGCTGATAGCGCGTTATGAGTAAAGAATAAGGAGCTTAATCTCTCCTTAGGTGCTTACACATCGCCCGCTATTGATAAACTCGGCACTCGTAACTGATGCAAAAGATTCGAATCAAACTGAAATCCTACGATCACAACCTGATCGATAAGAGTGCGGAAAAGATCATTCGCACGATCAAGCCGACGGGTTGCGTTGTTTCGGGGCCTATTCCGCTGCCGACGAAGAAGTCGATCTTTACGGTCAACCGCTCGCCGCACGTGGATAAGAAGAGCCGAGAGCAGTTCGAGATCCGCGCCCATAAGCGGCTGATCGATATTCTTAATTCGAATAGCCGTACCGTCGATTCGCTGATGAAGCTCGAATTGCCGGCGGGTGTAGAAGTAGAAATTAAAGTGTAGGCGCATCGTGTATTGCGCGGCGTTTTATGCTGCGCGACCCGAGCCGTTAACGCATAATGGGGTGGCGGTTCATTGAACTGTCCGCTACACGTAGAAAGTGAATTATGAGCGCACTATTAGGTAAAAAAGTTGGCATGACTGGCATCTTCGATGCTGAGGGTCAGTACGTCCCGGTGACGGTGATCCAGGCCGGTCCATGCTATGTCACACAGATAAAGACAAAGGCTGCTGATGGCTATGATGCCGTTCAGTTGGGCTTTGAGGATATCGCTGAGCGTAAGCTGACGAAGCCGGAAAAAGGGCACTTTGCAAAGACCGGTGTTCAGCCGAAGCGCTATGTGAAAGAGTTTCGCACGTTCGAAGGGGAGAAGTTCGCAGCGCTTACGCCGGGTTCGGCTATCAGCGTATCGGATATCTTCAATGAGGGTGACGTGGTGCATGTATCCTCAACCTCAAAGGGCCGCGGATTCCAGGGCGTAGTAAAGCGCCACCATTTTGGTGGTGTTGGTTCAACGACTCACGGTCAGTCAGATCGCGTTCGTGCTCCTGGATCGATCGGTGCATCGAGCTATCCATCTCGCGTCTTTAAAGGACAGCGTATGGGCGGCCGTATGGGCGGCACGCGTGTGACAACGCGTAATCTGCGGGTGATGAAAGTTCTGCCGGAGCAGAATCTTGTGCTCGTCAGCGGTTCGTTTGCTGGTTCGAAGAACCAGGTTGTAGAAATTGTGAAAGCCTAAATCGTATGCAAGTACAAGTTTTATCGAAAAGCGGATCGAGCACGGGGCGCAACATAACGCTTCCGGACGAGATCTTTGGTGTCGAGCCGCACGAGCATGCGATGTGGCTGGCGATCGATGCCTATCTCGCAAACCAGCGTCAGGGTACGCACAAGACGAAGCCGCGTGGCGAAGTGTCCGGTTCGACGAAGAAGCTCTTCCGTCAAAAAGGTACCGGTCGTGCTCGTCAGGGTGATATTAAGAGCGGACTTCACCCGGGGGGTGGTACGATGCATGGCCCGCAGCCGCATAAGTACACCAAGAGTCTTCCGCGCAAAGTAAAGCAACTTGCCCGCAAGAGCGCTCTTTCGGAGAAGGTTCGCAACAACGCGTTTGTAGTTGTTGAAGATCTGAATTTTGATACCGCTCGTACTAAGCAGGTTCAGGACGTATTGAATGCCTTGAAGCTGCATAAAACGCAAGCCTTATTGCTGACAGCCGGCAATAACGAAATGGTGTATAAGAGCGGTCGTAATATTCCGACGCTTACCATTTCCGATGCTGCTAAGGCTTCGATGTACGATATTTGGAAATCGCGTGCGATCATTGCGGAAGAATCTGCAGTGCGTGCGATCGAGCAAAGCTTCGCAGGTCTTGCTAATGAGCAGCCGGAAGTCGAGCACATTTCAATGCCAGCATAAGAAGTAGGAAACGATGGCACGAGAAGTTTTAAAACGACCGCTCCTAACGGAGAAGGCGACCCTGCAGGCCGAGAAGGGGATCTACCACTTCGAGGTGATGCCGGATACGAATAAGATCGAAGTAGCAGACGCGGTGCGTCGTCGTTTCGGCGTGACCGTGAAGAGCGTCCGTATGTCCTGGCAAAAGCCAAAGCACAAGACGCAGTTCACCCGCCGCGGACCGCGCTATGGTGTCAAGCAGGGATACAAGAAGGCGATCGTACATCTCGCGCCGGGTAACACGATCGATGTCTTTACGCCACTTGAAGCGAAAGATAAAGGAGCGTTATAAACTATGGCAATTAGGAATTTAAAACCGAGAACGCCGGCTACACGCTACTATTCGATCTCGACGTTTGACGAGGTTACGAAGACGACGCCGGAAAAGTCGCTTCTCGAACCGCTCCGCAAGTCGGGTGGTCGTGGTAATACGGGGCGTGTCACGTCACGTCATCGCGGCGGCGGACACAAGCGCATGTATCGCGTTATCGATTTCAAGCGCGATAAAGTTGGCGTGCCGGGTAAAGTATCGGCGATCGAGTACGACCCAAATCGTAGCTGCCGTATCGCGCTCGTTACTTACGTGGATGGCGATAAGCGCTACATCCTGGCGCCGGAAGGCCTTGCGGTTGGCGGTACGATCACGTCGGGGCCGGAATCCGATATCAATGTCGGCAATGCGCTTCCGCTCAAGAATATGCCGCTGGGTACGTTCGTACACAACGTAGAGCTTCGTGCTGGTCGTGGCGGCCAGATCGCTCGTTCGGCTGGCAATTCGTGCCAGGTGATGGCGAAAGAAGGAGATTTTGCAACCCTTAAGATGCCTTCTGGCGAGACTCGCAAAGTTCGCCTCGAGTGCTATGCTACCATTGGACAGGTCGGTAACTCCGATTACTTCAATATTAGCTGGGGTAAAGCTGGGCGTTCGCGCTGGCTTGGTATTCGTCCGCAGACTCGCGGTATGGCGATGAACCCGGTCGATCACCCGATGGGTGGTGGCGAAGGTAAATCGAAATCAGGTGGTGGACGCAAACATCCGAAGTCACCGTGGGGTCAGCTTGCGAAGGGACTCAAGACGCGCAAGCACAAGAACGCATCAAATAAGTACATCGTTAAGCGCCGCTCTAAGTAAAAAATTATGTCGCGTTCGCTAAAGAAAGGACCGTTTATAGACGAGAAGCTTCTCCGCAAAGTGGAGACTTTGAATGCTGCTCGCCAGAAGAAAGTGATCAAGACCTGGTCGCGCGATTCCACTATTTCGCCCGAGTTCGTCGGTCATACCTTCACGGTTCACAACGGTAATAAATTCATTCCGGTCTACGTGACGGAAAACATGGTCGGTCATAAGCTTGGCGAGTTTGCGCCAACGCGAACCTTCCGTGGTCATTCCGGTACGAAGACTGAAGTTGCTACGAAGTAAGCAAGGGATATAAAGAGATTATGGCAAAAGTTGCTCGCGCAGTAAAGCGCGGAATCCAGAGCTCTCCGCTGAAGATGCGGATCGTGCTCGATCAGATCCGAGGCAAGCGGGTGCCGGAAGCGCTTAGCATTCTGCACTTTACGCCGAACCATGCTTCGCTCGTAGCAGAGAAGACGCTTCGCAGTGCTATCTCGAATTTTCAGATGATTCCGGATAACGCTCGCTTTGATGTCGAAGACCTCTACGTTCGCGAGTGCTTCGCGGATGGCGGTCCGGTACTCAAGCGTATTTTGCCGGCTCCGATGGGTCGCGCGTTTCGCGTACGTAAGCGTTCGAACCATCTTACGATCATCGTCGGTGATGCTCCAATGGGCAAAGCTCCGAAGCAGCGTAAGAGATCATCTGGCGCCGTAGCTCGCGTACAGGCGGCCCCGGCAACACCAGCACCTGCAAAGCCAAGAGCTACGCGGAAGAAGGCTGCGAGTGCGCCAGCTCCGGAAGAGAAGAACGAACAGTAATTAATTAATAAAACACTAAGCGCTTGGGACAGAAAACTAACCCGGTCGGCTTTAGAGTCGCAGTAACACGCCCGTGGGACGCACGGTGGTACGACGATAAGAATTTCGCGCAAAAGCTCGAAGAGGACAACCTCATTCGTTCTTATATCAGAAACCGACTCAAGCGGGCCGGTATCTCCAAGCTCACTCTCGACCGCACGACAAAGCGCGTAGTGGTTACGGTACATACGTCGCGTCCCGGCGTTGTGATCGGCAAGAGTGGGAAAGAGATCGCGCAGCTCGAAGAAGAGCTGAAGAATGTGACCAGTGGTAAGGAAGTGAAGATCCTTATCAATGAAGTGAAGCGCCCGGAGACGGACGCACAGCTTATCGGCGATCAGATCGCGCAGCAGTTGGAAGGGCGTATTTCCTTCCGTCGTGCGATGAAGGGTGCTATTTCGTCGGCGATGCGCGCCGGTGCTGAAGGTATCCGTGTAATGTGCGCAGGCCGCCTTGGTGGTGCTGAAATCGCGCGTACAGAGCAGTACAAAGAAGGCCGCATTCCGTTGCACACCCTCCGCGCTGATATTGACTTTGCGCGCAGCACTGCACAAACGATCTACGGTACGATCGGTATCAAAGTGTGGGTCTGCCATGGTGACATCATCGGTCAGACGCCGCTCGAAGTATCGGCTGAGACTGCGGTCAATGGCGTAGAGCAGAAGGATAAGCGTCCGATCGTATCGGCAGCCGGCGGTGAGCGCCGTCGTCGTGGTGGCCGCGGTCGCGGTGGTGATCGTGATGATCGTGGCGGTGAGTCTGGAGGAGGAGAAGGTGGAGAAGGCGGTCGTGGTGGTCGCCGTCGTTCACCGAGACCAGCGCACGCGTAATAGAATATAGAATAAGTTTAAGAGAGAAGAAAAATGCTTCTTCCAAAAAGAGTAAAATATCGTAAGACACAACGCGGCAAGGTCAAAGGCAACGAGACCCGCGGTACGGAGGTCGCATTCGGATCGTTCGGCCTGAAGGCGATGGAAGCCGGCTGGATCACGAGCCGTCAGATCGAAGCCGTTCGTGTTACGCTTTCGCGTACCATGAAGCGCGACGGTAAGATCTGGATTCGTATCTTTCCCGATAAGCCGGTAACAAAAAAGCCTGCTGAAACTCGTATGGGTTCGGGTAAAGGCTCTCCGGAGTTCTGGGTAGCCGTTGTAAAGCCGGGCCGTATCATGTTCGAACTTGGTGGTATTTCGCAGGAAGTTGCGACCGAGGCATTGCGCCTGGCTGGTCACAAGCTTCCGGTAAAAACAAAGATGGTCACGCGACCGGATTACGTAGAGTAAAGGCGAAGAAATGAAAGGTCTGAAATACGCAGAGTTGGCTAACCTCAATGAGGAGCAGCTTAACAAGCAAATCGCAGAGAACCGCGCTCGTATTACCGCGCTCGGATTTCAGAAGACGGTCGGACAGCTCGATAATCACGCGCAGATCGAGACGCTCCGCCGTGACATCGCCCGGATGAAAACGGCACTTGCCGCTCGTAAAACGAGCCACTCATAAGCAGCAAAATAATAAGGATTGTAATGGCTGAGAACGCACAAAATACGATAACACGAGGCCGCCGCAAAGAGCGTGTCGGCAAAGTGGTGAGCGACAAGATGCAAAAGACGGTGGTCGTCAGCCTGACTCGTCAGGTGCCGCATACGCTCTACAAAAAGTATTTTAAGAAGACGACAAAGTTTGTCGCTCACGACGAGACCAACGATGCAAAGATCGGTGATACGGTCCGCATCATGGAAACGCGACCGCTTTCAAAGACGAAGCGCTGGCGTGTGGTCGAAGTATTAGAGCGTGCGAAATAACACGGAATAACGAGGCGAAGGAGACTGACATGGTACAGGAAGAAACGAATTTAGTAGTAGCCGATAATTCCGGTGCAAAGCGCGTCCGTTGTATCCGCATTTTGGGCGGCCACGAGCGACGTTATGCAGGCTTGGGTGATGTCGTGGTCGTCAGTGTAAAATCTGCGATCCCGAATGGCCAGGTTAAGAAAGGTGAAGTTTCGAAGGCTGTTATTGTACGTACGAAGAAAGAATCACGTCGTAAAGACGGCAGCTATATCCGGTTCGATGAGAACGCCGTTGTTCTCCTGAACCAGCAGGGCGAGCCGCGTGGCACGCGTATCTTCGGGCCGGTTGCCCGTGAATTACGCGAGCGTCAGTATATGAAGATCGTTTCGCTGGCACCGGAGGTCATCTAACCATGAAAGTTAAGAAAAACGATATCGTCGAAGTGATCGCGGGCAAGAACCGCGGCAAGCAGGGCAAAGTACTCCGTGTTTATCCGGATACGAATAAGGTCCTCGTGGAGGGCGTCAATACGCAATTCAAACACGAGCGCCCGAGCGCCCGTAATCAAAATGGCGGGATCACTATGCGCGAAGCACCGATCAATGCTTCGAACGTCATGGTGGTGGATCCGAAAACGAATCTTCGTACGCGAGTCGGTAAGCGCGAACTCGTTGGCACCGAAGGTAAGGTTCGCTTCGAGCGTATTTCGAAGCGCTCCGGCGACGTATTAGCATAAAGTTTATTTCGTGACGGCCAATATCGTCACGAGCAATGTAGAGAACTATGGCAGAAGAGAAACAGAAAAAGCCGAAAGCTGAAGGTAAGGCCCCGAAAGGGGATTCGAAGGCGAAAGGCGATAAGAAGGCAAAGGGTGGCGATGCCGCTCCTGCCGAGCATACCAGTAACCGTCCGGCTCCGCCGGCCAGATTACATGGCGTATATAAAGAGCGTGTTATTCCTACCATGATGAAGCGTTTTGGATACAAGAACGTCAATCAGGTGCCACGCTTGGAGAAGATCGCTATCAACATTGGTGTCGGCGCTGCGGCGAGCGACCCAAAATTGCTGGAGGCCGCGGCTCGTGATCTCGAATCGATCGCAGGCCAGCACCCGGCGATCACGCGTTCGAAAAAATCGATCTCGAACTTCAAATTGCGTGAGAATCAGGCGATCGGTTGCCGCGTGACATTGCGTCGCGCGCGTATGTATGAGTTTCTCGATCGTCTTATGACGACGGCCATTCCACGTATCCGTGACTTCCGCGGTATTCCGGATAAGTCGTTCGACGGTCGTGGTAACTACACGTTGGGTGTTCGCGAACAGATCATCTTTCCAGAGATCGACGTCGACAAAGTTTCGCGCATTACAGGTATGGATATAACCTTTGCGACGAGCGCCCAGACGGACGAAGAAGCATTAGAACTGCTAAAAGCATTTGGTCTGCCTTTCCGCAAACGCGAAGGGGCGGCAGCGTAACGAAGAGAGTATAATAAAGACACAGCATGGCACGATTAGCCCTGAGAGTTAAGGCAAAGCGGACCCCGAAGTTTGCGACGCGCAAGCACAATCGGTGCAACCGCTGTGGCCGGTCGCGGGCCTATTATCGCAAGTTTGGCATCTGCCGCATCTGTCTTCGCGAGCTCGCGCTCGAGGGGAAGATTCCGGGAGTACGCAAATCGAGCTGGTAGGACATTTTAATTAGGATTTAAGAATTAAGTCGTTAATTCTTACGAAGAAAGATTGATGGATACAATCGGTGATTTTTTAACTCGGCTCCGCAACGCGCTTCAGGCGCGCCATAAGTACGTGGATGTTCCTTCATCCAAGCTCAAGCTTGCGATCGGAGAGATCCTTCGCGAGCAGGGTTATGTCGAGTCGGTCGAACGCCTCGATGATGACAAGCAGGGCATCCTCCGCGTGACGCTTAAGTACACGAACGGAGCACCCGCGATCATGGGACTTAAGCGTATTTCTACGCCGGGTCTTCGCAAGTATACCTCTGCTACGCAGGCACCACGTGTGCTTTCGGGTTTGGGTATCGCCATTCTGTCGACGCCGAAAGGCCTCATGACGGATAAGCAGGCTCGCCAGGCCAACGTGGGTGGCGAAGTCCTGTGCTATGTGTGGTAATAATCCAGAACCTGGATTCTCAGGATTAGTGAGGATTCACTGGATCAATCTATAGGATTTTGAATGCTGCAGCGCCGGGACAACATGTCTAGGTTAGCGTAAGCGAAGGAAAGAAGTAATATGTCGAGAATAGGAAAGAAAGCGATTACAATTCCGAAGGGCGTGACGATCACGTTCAAGGACGGCTCGCTTAATGTTAAGGGTCCGAAGGGTTCGCTCGATCAGGCGGTACCGGAAGGTATTGGCGTAAACATCGAAGGCGAGACCCTCACGTTTACACGTTCCAGTGATGAGCGTCGTCAGCGCGCCTTGCACGGTCTTACTCGTGCGCTTGCGAACAACATGGTTCAAGGTGTGACCAACGGGTTTCAGAAGAAGCTCGAACTTGTCGGGGTCGGTTATAAGGCTGAAAAGCGTGGTAAGTGGGTACAGTTTGCGTTGGGCTTTTCGCACCCGATCATCTTTGTACCGCCCGAAGATATTACGATCGACATTCCTGCTCCGACGCAGGTGACCATTACCGGTACGAATAAGCAACTGGTCGGTGCTGTAGCGGCAAAGATCCGCTCGGTCCGTCCACCAGAGCCCTATAAAGGCAAAGGCGTGAAGTATTCGGATGAAGTGATCATCCGTAAGGCTGGTAAGACGGCAGGTAAGTAAGACCAGGATTCACAGGATTTGAAAGATTTAAAGGATTGATTCTCAAGATCGCTTAAGGATTATCCTCACAACGAAATGGCATCGAAACTGAAATTACAAGAAAGAGCTCAGCGCCGGGAGCGACGCAAGTATAAGATACGGAAGACCGTTAATGGTACTTCCGAGCGTCCGCGCCTTGTCGTATTTCGTAGCAATACGGGCGTCTACGGTCAGCTCATCGACGATTCAAAGGGATTTACCCTCGCAGCTGCGTCGAGCCGCGGGATTACCGGTGGTAAGAAGTCGGACCTTGCAAAGCAGGCCGGTGCTACGATCGCTCAGAAGGCGATCGAGAAGGGCATTAAGTCCGTCGTCTTCGATCGCAACGGATATCTCTATCATGGTCGTGTAAAGGCGTTCGCAGAGGGTGCTCGCGAAGGCGGACTCAAATTTTGATTAGAATAGAATAGCGTGGCAAAAATTCGTTCAGCCGAACTTAATTTAAAGGACAAACTCGTCGCCGTTAATCGTGTGGCGAAGGTTGTAAAGGGCGGTCGCCGTTTTAGCTTTAATGCTATTGTGGCGGTCGGCGATGGCAACGGTCACATCGGTATTGGGCTTGGAAAGTCCAACGAAGTGACGGACGCCGTATCGAAGGCAACGGAAGACGCGAAGCGTAATGTGCATCAAGTGCCATTGCGTCGCGGCACGATTCCTCATGCTGCATTTGGCAAGTTCGGTGCTGGTAAGGTGCTTTTAAAGCCGGCCTCGCCTGGAACAGGCCTTATTGCTGGCGGCGGTGTTCGCGCCGTACTCGAGCTTGCAGGTGTGCAGGATATTCTGACGAAGTCGCAAGGCTCGTCAAATCCTCATAACCTTGTAAAAGCTACGATGGCAGCGCTCGAGAGCCTGAGTGATGCATCGATGGTAGCGGACCGTCGTGGCGTTTCGCTCGGACGCGTATTCAACGGATAAGAATTAGAAAGATAGTAAGGAGCCGCTAATTATGGCAGCAGCAAAGAAGATTCTCGTAAAGCAAACACGTTCGATTAACGATACGCTTGAAGTCCATAAGCGCACCATTAAGGCGCTTGGTCTTGGTCGTCCGAACTATGTTGCGATCCACAACGATACACCGGCTATTCGCGGTATGATCCGTACGGTGCAGCATCTCGTGACCGTTGAGGATGTAAAGTAAAAAGATAGAATTTGTTTTTCAAGCCGGGTACATGCCCGGCTTTTTTTATTTGTGCAGTTCTAACAGAAGTAAGGGTCTAGTGGCCGGTTTTAAAAGCAGCTCGGCGTAATCGATCGTTTATTGCTCGCCCAAGGCCGATCTCTGGAAATTCTTCTGCAAAAATTACTTTGAGCTTCAGAGAATCGAGATAACGCATGGCTGCGAAAAGATTTTTGCTTGCCTCGTGAAGACTACCTTCCGGTGAGAGTACGATCTGATGATCAACTGGGATATCTGCATAGCGGGTTTCGAAACTGAGTACGCCAATAGAAGAAATGTCGTACTGGCTTAGATCGATCTTGCCTATTCTAAGGGGTGTACGTGTTGCATAGTGACTATCCAGGCTACCGGGGCTTTGTACCACACTAGCATGTGACGTACTCACTACCACTTTACCTACAACGCCTTCAATCTCCTCGACAGAGAGGCCTCCGAGTCGTAGGACATGTATCTTGCCGTCCTCTTCGGTTACAATCGTCGATTCAAGCCCGACTGCACACGGACCACCATCTAGAATATAGGATATTTTACCGCTAAGTTGATCGGCCACGTGCTGTGCGGTTGTCGGGCTTACATATCCGAATGGGTTGGCGCTGGGAGCGGCAAGCGGAAAGTCCAGTTGTGATAAAAGCTCGTGGGTTAGAGGACTAAGCGGTACCCGTATTGCGACGGAATCCAAACCAGACGTTACTATATCGGGAATATTATTGCGCTTTGGAAGAACGAGGGTCAATGGCCCCGGCCAAAAGCGATCTGCGAGTTTCTCAGCCCAGTTTGGAAAGACTCCTACATATTTCTCCGCTTCGCTGGCATCAGCTAAATGCACAATAAGCGGATCGAAGCGAGGGCGATTCTTTACTTCAAAAATCTGAACTACCGCTTCGGGATCGAGTGCATTTGCGGCCAGGCCATAGACGGTTTCCGTTGGGATCGCAACGAGAAGCCCGCGCTCGAGGAGAGCACGGGCCTTAGCGATATCTTTCCCAATCTCGGTAGTCAAACTCTCGTCCTACATCTCTCCATAGCGAAGAGTGATTTACTTAACTTCTTCAACGACGACTCTGGGTGTCACAGCTTTCTTATCCAGGAGTGCTGGCCAGTAGGCTACGACCTCGCTGGGCTTCGGACGCCCCCCGGCAAAACCAGTGACGCTGGGTGGGCCAGTTAAAATAAGCGGAGCGATCTCTTTACCGAACCGCTCGATAGATTTCTTATCTGGTCCACGCACGCCCCATTTTACGACCACTTCCTGCACCTCATCCAGGTCGACCGGCGTCAATGGCCCATGACAGGAGTTGACTCCTAAAAACTCGGTTCGCATTTCGTCATAGGAACAGCCGGCATCTTTTAGACGCGTACGAAGGATCTGATCCGAAAGACGCGCTTTATGAATAGCTTCCGGCCAGGTATAAGTAAGCGTGCCCTGTGCAGAATAGCCGTCCATGTAGGACATGGACACTTTATAAGAATCTGTTGCAGGACGACCTTTGATGCTACTGACCAGCACGCGGTCTCGTCCTTGCTCTTCAAGCTGAATGCTGGTGAAGTCAGCAATACAATCCGGTGTGATATAATCGCGTGGATCGCCGATCTCATACAATAATTGTTCGGCAACAGTCTGACGCGATACGCGACCTCCCGTCTTAGGATGTTTCGTAATTACAAAATCACCGGTGGGATAGGCTTCGGCGATAGGGAAGCCGATGTGAGCCATATCTTTAACGGATTTCCAATCCGCTGAGAAATTACCGCCGGAAGATTGTGCTCCACACTCGAGAATATGTCCGGCGACAGTGCCAGCCGCGATGCGATTCCAATCATCCTGTTGCCAGCCGAATTCATGGATCATAGGTGCAAGCGTAAGGCCTGTATCGGTAGTGCGGCCAGTAATTACGATTTGAGCACCTTGCTTAAGCGCTTCTACGATTGGCCAAGCACCGAAATAGACATTCGCAGAAAGCACCCGATCACGAATATTCTTCAGAGGTTCGCCCGTCTCCATGTTTTTGAGGGAATGGCCGGCAGCTAGCAATTCGTCGAGGTTGCCGAGAATATTATCGCCCAGCACCACGCCCACCTTGATAGGGATTCCGCGCTTGCGAGCGACTTCAAAGATAGCATCGCGGCATCCTTCCGGATTTACGCCGCCGCCATTCGTAATGATCTTAATATTCTTTTCAACGATATCGGGCAATACAGCGTCGATCACTTCGACGAGATCGCGAGCGTAGCCGGCGCGGGGGTCTTTAAGCTTTTGCTTTTGCATGATGGACATGGTAACCTCGGCGAGGTAGTCCATCATCATGTAATCGAGGGGGGATTCAGCGGAGGCCTGGCGGATCTGATCGATAGGTGCCGACGGGAGATCTCCCCAAAAGCCTTGTCCGGATGCGATGCGAATGCGTTCTTTCACGTAGGGATGAGATTATGAATGCCCCTAAACAAAAGTAGGCGATCTATTCTCCTTAACTTTGCAAAGAATTTTATCTAAAACGTATGAAAGTCGCTGTTTTAGGATCCGGAATGGTCGGTCAGACCATCGGTAAAAAGCTTGTCGAATTAGGCCACGAAGTAAAAATGGGCTCTCGTACCCCCATGAATGAGAAGGCGGTAACCTGGTCTAAGGAGGTAGGGAAGGGCGCTTCGCACGGTACCTTCGAAGAAGCAGCCAAGTTTGGCGAAATTGTCTTTAATTGCACCAATGGCAACGGCTCCCTCGAGGCCTTGAAGGCTGCTGGTTCTAAAAATTTGGCAGGAAAAATACTGATCGACGTTTCTAATCCGCTCGATTTTTCGAAGGGATTTCCGCCAACACTATCCGTGTGTAATGATGATTCTCTCGCCGAGCGAATTCAACGAGAGTTTGCAGAAGCGAAGGTAGTAAAGACACTCAATACTGTAAATTGCTTGCTAATGGTGAACCCATCGCTGGTGCCGGGCGAGCATGACCTGTTTTTAAGCGGTAACGATTCCGAAGCGAAAAGCGCCGTTCATAAATTGCTCGAATCGTTCGGATGGAGAAATATCATCGATCTCGGTGATATTTCAACCGCCCGCGGTACCGAGCAGCTTTTGCCGATTTGGGTACGACTCATGGGACTTTGGAAGACGCCCCAATTCAATTTTCACATTGCTCGGGCGAGCAGCTAATCATTTTGTTATACCAAATAAGATCTGGAGTTATATCGTCGAGCGCGTGCAGCACTTGTGTTGCACCACTCAGGACACCTGGACCGCAGCGGCGCGGCAATGTTTCGAGAGACATTGCTGATGGCGCTGTGGTCTCATTTCTGCTCTTACGCCTTCTACTCCCATCTCCTCCATGCATATAGGAATACTTGGCCAGCCGTGTATCGACGAGATCGTTCATGTTGGTACGAACGGAGCGCGCCCAATGCAATCATTCGCACTAGGGGGAATACTCTACTCACTTGCCGCTATGGAGCGGCTAATGAAAGATCGTGGCTCGTTAAGCGACCGGTTTACGGCGCTGATGTGGCTTTCCGAGCCGGATAAAAGGAAGCTTGAGCCATTGCTTTGTAAGTTCGAACGAATGAGCGACGACGGTCTTTGGCCAACATCAGAACCGTGCAACCAAGTGCAGTTGGTCTATGATGAGAATGGCGATCGAACGGAGCATTGTCCGCATATTCTTCCTCCGGTAGAGAAGGCGCAACTCACTCCGGAATTGCTTGAATCGCTTGACGGGCTGTTCGTCAATATGATATCGGGCTTTGATGTGTCGCTTGATACGCTGGAATTAGCTCTTAGTAATTGCAAGAAGCGGCCATACATTCATCTCGACATTCACGCATTAGTACTTGGCTCACTATCGGAACGAGGAAATTCGACTTCCTACGGAGGAGGACGAACACCGCATGGTGTGCATAATTGGCGTCGCTGGCTTTCGCTTGCAGATTCGGTACAGTTGAATGAGCTGGAAGTCCGGTGGCTGGCGGATCCAGAGATCACTACCGAGCATCACCTTCTAAAAGTGTTAGAGCAGCGAACGACCGAACTTCCAAAACAAATTATAATTACCCGAGCAGCTAAAGGCGCCAGTTTATACGATCTTACCGATGGCGAAGTACATCACTCGGTACCACCGCCAGTAAAAACAATGGAGACGACTGGCTCCGGAGATGTGTTTGGTGCAGCGTTCATCTTCTTTATGCTGAAGAACTGGTCGACTGCCGAAGCGCTGCACGAAGCAGTACGGTGGGCATCGTGGAACACCACGCTTAAAACGATCGATCAAATTTTGTCTGAACCTCTACCAATCTAATTAATGCGCGATTATTACCCAGAGATCGAGCCTTACAATCAAGGGCATCTACAAGTATCGAATATCCACTCCATTTATTTCGAGGAGTCGGGTAACCCGAAAGGGCAGCCGGCCGTCTTTGTTCACGGAGGACCGGGTGGTGGCACACAGCCGGAACACCGCCGATATTTCGATCCGAAGCATTATCGTATTATTCTGTTCGACCAGCGAGGATGTGGCAAAAGCACCCCGTATGCAAGCCTGGAAGAGAATACGACCTGGGACCTCGTCGATGACATGGAACGGCTTCGCGAACATCTTGGCATCAAAAAGTGGCTTGTCTTTGGAGGCTCCTGGGGTTCCACTCTTTCACTCGCGTATGCTGAAACTCATCCAGATCGGGTAACCCATCTTGTTTTGAGAGGGATATTCCTGCTTCGTAAGTGGGAGATCGATTGGCTCTACCAAAAAGGCGCGGACGCGATCTTCCCCGACTTCTGGGAGCATTATCTCGAACCAATTCCTGAGTCGGAGCGGGGTGATATGCTGATGGCCTATCATAAACGGCTTACCAGTACAGACCACAGCATACAACTGAAGGCCGCACGAGCGTGGAGTATATGGGAAGGTTCCACCTCAAAGCTACTGGTCGATCCCAATTTTGTTGCGCACTACGGTGCAGATGACTTCGCCATCGCATTCGCTCGTATCGAATGTCATTACTTCGTAAATCGCGGATTTATGGAGGAAGGGCAATTACTTCGGGATGTAGTTAAGATTCGCAAGATACCCACAGTCATCGTGCAAGGTAGATATGATGTGGTATGTCCGGCCCGAAGCGCGTGGGATCTTCATCGTGCTTTCCCGGAGGCGGAGTTAATTATTACGCCTCAATCGGGGCACTCGGCTTTTGAAGTAGAGAACCGTTCAGCGCTTATAGAAGCAACGGATAGATTTCGCTCTTGATCACATGATTAGCGGTAGGCCGTCTTAATGATGGCGGCCTTCCCAATCGCTGAATTGTGCAAGAAGCGATTTTTTCGGCTCTTGGGGTGAGGAGAGTGACATCTTATAAAATAACTCCTGTTGTGTCGAATCCCAGAAGATCACGGGCATCTTCTCTCCCAAGTACGTGCCGTTGCTTGATTCATATTGTCCGCTGGTAAAAAAGCCTTCAGCGACGGTGTAAAACATATAGGGGCCGGTATTCTTGTACCGATAAATACCAATGGCAGAGATATCATCAAAATCGAAGTCGATCTCACCGACTAATTTACCATCCTGCCTGTAAAGCTTTTTGTGGACATTTTTCATGCCTTTATTGTCCATTTCGATCTTGCGACCTTGATAGTATTCGGCGATAAGGGTGTTAAAATCTTCTTTTGTAACGTCCGCAGAATCACCAGGGCTGCTGGAAATACCGGTAAAGATAATACGGCCAGAGCCGCTTTTACCGTCGTCGTTAAGATTTAGGTGTACTTCCTTTTTCTCAGCTGTAAGGCAACCAGAAAAAAGTGTCGCAAAAAGAGCCGTGGCGAGGGAGGCCACAGCAAGTCGGTTAAATGTATTCCTCAAGATAGCGCAGATACAAACTAAAAAATGGCGTTCACGAACTGTGAACAAGACACCCTTTAACGGCTTTCCACGAAATTTTCGTGCCCTTTGTGTGTTAACTGGGGCTAATGATAGATCTCGCCCCCGTGGGCTCACCGGCTGCGAAAGCGGCAGACTCGATCCGCGTTGTTCCGTACCTTCCAACGGAGCATGAAAAACTGTGGGATAAATTCGTTCTGCGGTCGATGAACGGTACTGTTTTTCATCGTCAGCAATTTCTCAAGTATCATCCTGACGGCCGCTTTAATTTTCACAATTTGCTTTTTTTTGAAGGCGATAAATTAGTCGCAGTGTTACCTGGTGGCCTCCGCGATGACGGGCATACGTTTGAATCGCCGGCCGGTGCAAGTTATGGCTCGTTTGTAACCGAAGATATTAGCGCCCAAACCGCGCTCGGTGTTGTCGCTGCATTCGAGAATTACGTCCGAAAGATAGGCATCCATGACGTGTATCTTACTGCCCCTCCAGTAGTCTATCAACCGGTCCTTACACAGAACCTCGATTTTGCTTTACTGTATCGAGGGTATGCATATCAGAGACATTATATTTCGCATGTTGTAGATCTCCGACGTCCAGAGCCGATATTCGATCGCTTCAAGCCGGCGGCGAGAACCTATATTCGCCGTACACTCCGTACCATGCCGGATGTAAAAGTGGAACATGTAAGTAAGGATCGTTTTAAAGCCGGTATAGAAGAATATTATCCTATTTTGCTGGAGAATAAAGCGAAATTTGGTGTAAAGCCTACACACTCACTTGAGGATTTACATCGCCTCCATGAACTGCTTCCAAACTTGATGGAGCTGTTTCTGGTACGTAAAGGAGGAGAAGCTATTGCAGGGCTTCTGTATTTTATTGCGAATGAACGTGTGGCTCTCGTTTTTTATCAAATGCTGAAGTACCAATATCAGGAAATCCGCCCAATCTATCTTTTGATGAAGACGGCTATGGAATGGGCGAAAGAACACGGCTTCGGATTTGTCGATATCGGTGTATCACAAGATACCAGCGATGAGAACCCGATGACCCCTGCACTCAGCCTTATCCATTTTAAAGAGAAATTTGATTCTCGTGGAGTCCTTCGGTCGACGCTCCATAAGCATTACGACTAATCTCAATATTTAGTGGCGCAGCCTTCGCTCCTTCTGCTTTCGTTTGGCGATCCAATGGGCGACCGCCGCGCTCGCAACTTCAAACGATATTTTGAAGAGCAAGGCTGGAGTGTTGAGTTAATATCAGTCCGACCCAAAGCCGCAGGTGGTCCCCTTATGTTCTGGGAGTTTCATCGAAAACTTCACCAAACATCGCGGAATAAAAAGGCTGATATCGTTTTGGCTTGTGATCTGTACTCTCTGGCATCGGCTCGCTGGCTGAAAATTCATGGGCGGGTGAAGCATTTATTCTACGATGCTCGCGAAGTTTACACCGAACTTCCTACGGTTGTTCGGAAGCCTCTCTCGAAATTCGTTTGGCGTTCACTCGAACGAAAAGGCTTAAAAGCAACGGATATCATTATCGTTACGGGTCCGAAGGACGCTCAAGCTATTTGTGACGTTCACCATTTTCTCCCTCGGTCGGTGCTTGTTCGCAATTTACCCTGGCTTGATAAAAATATTGCAAGAGATCGTAAATCGCTAACGAAGTATGGAATACCCGATAATGCAAAAGTGGCGGCGTATGTCGGGGGATTACAACGAGGGCGCGCTCTTCAGTATATTGTGGAGGCGATTCCAAACGTTAAGGACGTACACTTGCTATTAATAGGGGAAGGACCTCTTCGTGCAAACCTGGAATCCCAGGCTCAGGCGCTTAATATTATCGATCGAGTTCACTTTGCCGGTCTATTAGCGCCGGATAAAGCATTGCGTGTTACGGCGGCATGCGATATTGGTCTTGCTCTTATTGAACCGGTCTCGAAGAGTTATGAGCTTGCTTTACCGAGCAAACTGTTCGAATATATGATGTGCGGTATCCCGGTTATATCGAGTAATCTCTCTCAGGTACTAGAATTGTTTGCCGAAGAGCCGTGGGTGACGTATGCCAATCCTGCCAATCCTGACGGTATTGCTGTTGCCATTGTCCAGGCATTAGTCAATAGTTCTTCCGCAGGTTCAACACGGGCGCGCGCGCTCGCTTTCAGTGAATATCACTTCGAGCATGATGCCGCTACTCTCATGGACGCTATAGATAAGCTTTTGATATAAGCGTGGTCTATTTTTATCTTGTACTTCAGCAAATTATAGGAAGTTCGACGCATCTGGTGGCACAGGATGCATCGCAGCATGTCGACCCCAGTTTTTTGCTGTTATTACGTGCAGGCGGAGCATCGATCATTTTCACTGTCCTCCTTTGGGTCACCGAGAAGAAATGGAATATTTTCCATCGAATTCAACGAGAAGACTATGGGAGACTATTCTTGCTCGGCCTCTTGAATGTGCCGATGAATCAGTTGCTATATCTTCATGGTGTTCGCTATACAACACCCGCAAATGCTGCTCTTCTGTATGCGATGACGCCGGCGATGGTTTTTGTCTTTACATTGATCGTTCATAGCGAGCGACCGTCATGGAAGAAGATACTAGGGATAGGAATGGCATTTATCGGGGCGGGGATCATTATGTTCGAACGTGGCGCGGAATTACGAGCAGAGCATACTGTTGGGAATATTCTCATTTTTATTGCCGTGATCGCCTGGTCCCTCTTTACCATGTTCGGCAGACCCCTGGTGCTTAAATATGGCGCTCTCTATGTTACGGCGATCAACATGATACTCGGTACTATCTTGTATTTTCCGTTTGGATTCTTAACCATGGGCGGTAGCTCTATTGGAGCATTAACAGCTCAATCGTGGCTGGAAGTATTCTACCTTGCTCTTTTTGCTTCCGTACTTAATTACCTGCTGTGGTATGCAGCGCTTGTAAAGTTGGAGGCAACTCGTGTTGCCATATTTCAAAACCTTCAACCGATCATCACGACCATACTTGCACTGTATTTCGAGCGTGCAGTCATTACCGCACAATTTATCGGTGGAGGTTCGTTGGCGCTGTTAGGAGTCCTTGTGGTAGAATTAGCGTGATCGTTAGTCCCTCATTCGTTGCCAGCCTGTACCTTCAATATGTTCGAAGCGTTCTGGCTCATTTGCCGTAAAAACATGAGAGTCGGCTGTAACAACCATTCGTGAAATCTCTACGCAATTATCGTGACATCGAATAATATTGAATGAGTTCATTTCCTGCGAGGAGCGCCACGATGTAGCAGTACCGGCTTGTACGATAAGCGCTGCATAGTTCTCGATCTTATAGCGCTCGGCGGTGTGACGTATAAATCCCCGGTGTAAATGTCCTGCAAGAAAGAGATCAGCCCCACATTCGGCAAGGACCGCCATCGCACGTCTCGATTTACTAACGATCTGTCGCTTATTGTGATAGCCTTCTGGCAAGTCGAACGGATGGTGGGTTACGACGATCTTTATTCGCTCCGAAGAAACCGGACAAAGCATCTCGCGAATGATCGAAAGCTGACGCCGGCTAATATGCCCATATTTTGTAGTCGAGGAGCGAGCCGTATTGATACCTATGGCGGCTATTTCTTCATCTTCATAAAATGGGAAAAGATTGTCGGTAACGAAGTGCTTAAAAAGAGCGAGTGGCTTCGCAAAGCGCGCTACCGGATTCCAGATGGGAATATCGTGATTACCGGGCACCACGATCTGGGGGCCCGGAAGAGCGAGCAAAAATTCTCGTGCGGCATGATACTCTCTTCGCAAAGCACGCTGAGTTAAATCGCCCGAAACCACTATCAGATCGGGCCGAATCTCATGGACCGCCTCGATAAGCGGACGAATAAGATTGCGATCGACCTTGCCAAAGTGGATGTCTGACAAATGGACAATAGTACGCATTCCATTGGACACCTCATCAATATCTGAGCCGAACAAAGAGCGGTAGGAGCCCCCTGAGGAGTAAACTAAAGGCGAGAATTTAGTTACACCCGTTAAAAGTTAATATTACTGCTATTGAAGTATGTCTTGATTTTGAAATTTTACTTACATCTCATCATCTCGCACGGGACTTGCTTTTACCCTTGCTGAATGACACAACATTTACACGATATTCATCCCCTCGAACAACTTCAGCCGACTCGCACGCAGAAATTACTGAAAGCGGTCACTTCATATTATGCCTTTACCTTGCTTATTGCTGCCGCTTTTGCATATTTGTTCGGCTGGCTGGCAGACGAGGTAATGGAGCAAGAGTGGTTTATTCCTAACTCATCCATATTGCTTAGAATACACTTTTACCGTTCACCGGTTCTGGACCGACTGGCGTTCGATATTACATGGCTCGGGTCTTCTGGAGGCATCATTACGCTGAGCGTGCTGGTTGTCGCCGGCCTTTGGATGTTGAGGAGATATGTCGACCTTGGTACGTATGCAGCAGTAATGATCGGAGCAAGCGTAATGGTGCTTACGCTGAAAGTATTATTTCACCAGGCCCGCCCACAAGTATTTCCGCCCCTCGTCCATGAATCGAACTATAGCTTTCCCAGTGGTCATTCGCTTACTTCCTTTGCCGTTTGGGGCTTTATGGCCTGGTGGGTCGTCTCTATCGAGCCCCGGGAAGCATGGCGATGGGTGTTAGGCCTTCTTTCGCTTTGTGTGGCAGCATTAGTTGCGCTTAGCAGGCTTTATTTAGGAGTGCATTGGCCCACAGATGTTCTTGCCGGTATGTTTCTCGCCTTTGGCTGGGTAGCACTGTGCATTACGGGCCATAGGTGGCTTACACGCCGTGCGAGGAGAGAACGACGGGAGCAATTGCATGAAGCATGGCTCGCGAGAAGAACATCAAGGTCGTCTCCACGCTCCCAAACTCTGCATAAAGAATCTCAACCGAGGCCGCCGGTTACCCTTTCAGGGCGCCAGCCGTAAATCCGGCGATGATCTTTCGCTGAAAGGCTGCGAATAGTATGAGCACGGGAATAGCGCTCATTCCTGCACCGGCCATTAAATGACCCCAGTCGATCGACTGCTTCCCCTGATAGAAAGTAAGCCCAACCGGCAACGTTCGCATTCCTGCCTTATTGACAAAGAGGAAAGGGAATAGGAAGGCATTCCAGGTCGTAAGAAATTGATAGATAAAAAGGACAACGAGCATTGGCGTTGTAAGAGGAAAGATGACCTCGCGAAGGATGCCTATCGTTTTTGCTCCATCGATACGAGCCGCCTCTTCAAGTTCTTTTGGTAGACCCTCGATGTATTGCCGCATGAGAAATATACCGAATGGCGTAACGATGAATGGCAACGTGAGCGCCATATAGGTGTTGATCCAGCCGAACGTCACCACTTCCCGGTAAAGAGGGATCATCACGACATGCGGGGGCACCATGAGAACGCCGAGAACGCTTGCGAACATCAGCCCCTTTAGTCGGAATTCTCTGCGAGCAAAAGCATATCCCACTGTTGTCGAAAAAAGAGCGCTGCCGATCGCTACAATGGTACTGACCAGGACCGAATTAAAAAAGTATATCCCAAATTGATCGGACTTAAGTGCATCGGTGTAATTGGAGAGTGTGAACGTACCACGCAGCAACTCCATGAACGTGGCATCACCGGGAGGATTATCACTGAGGGAAAGCACGATCATCCACACGAGCGGGAAAAACATCGTGATCGCACCGACCACGAGGATCGCGTGGGCGAAAAGGCTTGCCTTTCCCTTTAATGTCGTAACCATTTATTAGTGATTGGTAATCAGCGATACAAACCACTCTCGTTAATATATCTCCTTACGGCCTCCGGCACAAGGTATTGAATTGTCATGCCGTTTCGTACACGTTCACGCACTTCAGTGGAAGAGATCTCAAGCAAGGGAATAGGCATGACCTGCACTTGCTTAAGAATGTACGGATCAACTGCTCCAACCTCATGCGTAGGCCGTGACATAGCTACCACTTTTGTAAGCTTGAATATCTCTTCGTAATCATGCCATGACTTAAAAGAGGCTAAATTATCCATTCCGATAAACAGGTAAAGCTCGGCGTCCGGGAAGTCCCGTTTCAATTCGCGAAGCGTATCAACGGTATAAGATTTACCGTCACGTTCTAATTCGATACCGGAAGCTTCAAAGACAGGATTGCCTTCGGTCGCCAGCGTGGTCATTGCGAGGCGGTGAGTGCCGGACGCTAAATCTGCGACTGGCTTAAGTGGCGGTTGGTTGCCAACAATGAACAGCAGGCGGTCGAGCTCAAACTCTTCTGCCGCTCGTTCGCCAGCAATTAGATGTGCGATGTGTGGGGGATTGAACATCCCCCCAAAGATACCGATACGCATGCTAATAGGAACGCATGCACAGCAAGTTTTATCCGATTGAGAAAATTATGCGGCGACCATCTGTTCCGCGCGCTTCTTTGTACGGTGGCGCTCGGTTGCATCGAGGATCTTCTTGCGAAAGCGGGTTGACTCCGGAGTAACCTCGAGGAATTCGTCATCCGATAGCCATTCGATCTGCTGTTCGAGAGACATAAGTCTCGGAGTGTCGAGCTGGATTGCTCCATCCGAACCGGAAGCACGCATGTTCGTAAGATGCTTCTTTTTCGTGACGTTCACGATCATATCTTCTTCGCGAGAGTTTTCGCCGACGATCATTCCCTTGTAAACCTTTGTACCCGGGTCGATAAAGAAGATCGAGCGCTCTTGCAAGCCTTCCATGGCGTATGGGGTGGCATCGCCATCATCGAGCGATACCAGTGCACCGCGCGTACGCCCCGGAATCGGTCCCTTGTATGACTCGTAATCGTAGAAGATCTGATTGAGAAGGCCTGTTCCGCGTGTCATTGTAAGGAATTCCCCACGGAAGCCGATCATACCACGGCTCGGTACATGGTATTCCAAATGTGTTTGGCCATTCAAGGTAGCCATGTTGACCATCACTCCTTTACGCGTACCCAGCGCCTCAATTACCTGACCGACGTATTCTTCCGGTACATCGATAACGACTTGCTCTATTGGCTCCATCGTATCGCCGTCAACCACCTGCAAGATAACTTCCGGCTTCGAGACAGCGAATTCATAGCCTTCACGGCGCATTGTCTCGATGAGGATCGCAAGCTGAAGTTCACCGCGGGCCGCGACTTTGAAGGTATCGGGGGACACATCTTCCACCCGAATGGAAATATTCTTTCGGAGCTCACGCATGAGGCGTTCGCGAAGATGACGACTTGTGACGAATTTACCTTCACGACCGGCAAGCGGGGAGTCGTTAACGACGAAATTCATCGAGATCGTCGGCTCATCCACATTGATGATTGGAAGTGCGAACGGATGCTCCGGATCCGTAATTGTCTCGCCAATGTGGACGTCTTCGAGTCCTGCAAGCTGGACGATCTCGCCGGCAGCAGCTTCCTCAGCTTCAACTCGTTTTAAGCCTTCAAAGGTGTAAAGCTTAGCGATCTTTGCTTTCTCAATAGAGCCGTCATGCTTGATGCGGGAGATCCATTCGCCGGGGCGAACGCGTCCTCGGAAAATTCGGCCTACGGCAAGGCGGCCAAGATAATCCGACCAATCGACGTTAGCGACCAGCATCTGGAAGGCACCTTCCGTCTCACCCGGTGGGGGTGGCACGCAATCGATGATCATACGGAAGAGGGGAGCGAGATCGACCATCTCATCCTTAAGTGTTAAGCCCGCCAGGCCAGCTTTACCGATCGCATAAACGATGGGGAATTCAAGCTGCTCGTAGGTTGCCCCGAGCGACATGAAAAGTTCGAATACTTCATCGAGAACTTCCTGTGGGCGAGCATCTTTGCGATCGACCTTATTGATGACGACGATCGGACGGAGGTTAAGTTGTAAGCTCTTTTTGAGAACAAACTTGGTCTGCGGTAAGCAGCCTTCCGCAGCATCGACGAGAAGGAGTACACCGTCGACCATCTTAAGAATGCGCTCAACCTCGCCACCAAAATCGGCGTGGCCGGGGGTATCGACGATATTGATCTTTTTGCCACCCCAGTGGACCGAGGTATTCTTAGCCATGATCGTAATACCTTTCTCGCGCTCGAGGTCGTTGGAGTCCATGACGCGCTCCTGGACGTGCTCATTGGCGCGGAAGGTACCGGATTGCCGCAGCATCTGGTCGACAAGGGTCGTCTTGCCATGATCGACGTGCGCGATAATGGCGATATTGCGAATATCGTCCCTTAAATGGACTGTTTGCTGCTCTGACATGGTCTGGCCTAACTAATTACAATTATTTAACTTACGAGGCTTCTTTAAAGCGCGGTGCGACGGCTTTTCCGGAGTCGCGCCTAACCCGATAGGGCAGCTTAACGTTTCCCGACCAGTTTCAAAGGTATTTTTGCGCTCGGAATTGCTCGGATAGCCGAATTGGTTAGCTACTCGCAAACCCAATAACTTGTTATGCGACGTATTGTCTTCAGTCTCTTCTTGGTTGTTTTAGTCCGTCCATGCTTTTCACAAGTAGCTTCAGATTCTGCCTCAGGGCACCTAATAAAGCAGATCACTACTCCTGCTTCATTTCTTGCCTTTAGCAAGGATGATTCGAATCGAGCATACTTAAAAGATGAATCCCGGTTTGGAATGACGACGGCGGTTCAGATACTTCCCGAGATGGACTGCTTTCTGGCCAATCACGCCAAAGATGATTTGCGAGTTACGTACGAGATATGGGAGCGTGAGAATAACGGCAAGACCGAGCGCATAAACAAGGCCATTCGCCTTGTTTCGCTAAAGTCCGGCGACGATACCAAAACGTGGTCGACGAAGGAAGCCAATGACGCAGAGGCTTTAAAAGATCATCATGATAAGCTGAAAGAAGTGAGGGCTGGATTTGTGAAATAACCACGTAAGTTTAGCGTATCAGCCCTTACCAAATTCCGCCTGCACTACTACTTTTTTCAAGTGCCTGCGCTCAACTTTTACTAATTCCACTGGATCGTCGTAAAGTTGCTCGTCCGGTTCGAGAGTGATCAGTCCTGCTTCCGTGGTTACTTCTTTTGGTCGTGCAGGTTTCTTCGCTTTAAGATGAATTGGTTCGAAAGCGATCTCTTTGTTATTGAACGAACGTAAGCGGCCGTGCACGGAATGATGCTCACCTCCATCTTCATACTGCACTTCTACTAATCGGTCAATGCTTCGCTCGAATTGCCAATCTTCCACTATCGGCTCATCCATTCCAGGCGACATAACATCCAGCCGGTAATTGCCCTTGACGAGCTTTTCCTCATCGATCATCGAGCTTAAGCTCTTGCTTACCGTTTCACAATCATCGATCGTGACTGCTCGGTTACCGTCGAGCAATACTTCGATGACCGGAGCGCTTTGCGTGCCGCGAACTTCGACGCGCAGGAGGTGAAGATTGCGCGCGTTGGCGAGCTTTTCGGCCGGTTTCGAGAGTGACTCAGCAATTACCTTTTTGAAGTTGTTATCCATAGTTTAGTGAAGCGACAGAAATATCTTGCCAATCGTGAACTACCAAATTACTACGAAGATACGAAAATCCCTCTTCCGTACGACTGAAGCGGAAGAGGGATTCCAGAAATCTACGATTCGATGAGACTGTAATTACAGGGATGCTGTCATCGTAAAGCGGATATGAAGCTGAACGGTAAACGCAAATGGCGCCGTGTTGGTCGTGCCATTGAGTCGCAGCGCGGCGGTATATGGCGAATTCTTCAATAGTGAAACCAGGGCAGTTCCGCCGGCTGCATTCACTGTCATCGGGACTTCCATTGCCATGTTGAAATTCGATGTCGCGTTTACATTAGAGACAGACGCAAATAAGGAAGGATTGCTTCCATCGACCGCGCTCGCAGTGTATGTTGCATTGTTGATCACGAGGGTGGAAGGGGTCGGCTGCGACATGATTTCATACCAGGCGCTATCGACGACAAGATTCGTGATGTTACCCTTGTATTGCGCGAAGTCTGAGCTTTCCTTCGTCAGGTCGATGGTATCGGTCATGGTGACGGAGGTTGATGTAGCAGCAGCAAGATAAGTCTTTCTGACATCGAGTGTGAAGTTCCTTGAAGTTAACTGGCTCAATTGGTTGCATCCCGACCCTGCCAATAGCACCACGAGGGCAGATGCCAATAGGTATTTTGTGTATTTCATAAGTGTTTCTTTGGAAAATGGAACAACTGAATGACTCTATGGAACAACTGAATAACTCAATAATATAGCGACATGCAAAGATACAACAATAAATGCCCTGCGGTGAATTATTCATTTCGCTAAATGAAGGTGCACGCGTTATGCAAATTCACGGGGAATGATGTTTTGAAAGTGTGCTTTTTAAGTCCGAACGATTGCATGTCTCTGAAATCACGGATTCCATTATGGGCTATCCTTTTGGGCAAGCTTTTATTCTTATTGCCCAGGGGTTCCTTATCTTTGTATATTCTTCGTTCTATCGCTGAAAGATGTTGTCGAAAAGCTTGTGTCTCAATTGTTTGGCAGCTCTGCTTCTGTATAAGGTGTCCGGATGCCATCCAAAGAATTCATATTGGATCAAAGGACCTGTTACTGCAAAGAGAGAGATAAACAAAGCTACCTGGAATTACTATACTAAGTTTACGATCATCCCGTACTCAGAACTGATGGGCGGCAATTCATCCCGCCAGGAGAATGCGGTCATGTTTTCATTAGCCAATGTCTTTTTTCAAAAGGGCTGTCAGTATGTTTCGACGGTAGATTCTGCGGACTTCGTTATTACGGCCGTCGTTACAAACGACTATAAAGATGGTGAGAATCTTGATAGTGATCTGGTCCATATTCCGGAATGGAAAAATATTAAACCGTTTAGTATGGACCCGACTAACTTTGGTACTGACGCAATACAACCCGAGGCTTGGATGGCCGGCCCGCTGAGCCAATCTCAGCCAAAGTTTAGAGCGTATGTTTTTAATTCAGCGACTAAGCAATGTATCTGCGCTTACGTTGCAGGTGCAATAGTGAAGGATAATAACTTTTTACATGCCTCTCAACATTTATATTGGCCATTCCGGGATTCACTGATCCATGCCCAACATCCGCTTAGGGTCGGAAAGGGAGAGGCCGGATTTCAGTTCGCGATTTGGGCTGAGAATGGCGTAGATTTTTGGCCGGAGATCGTGTGGTTCGATACTAATTATCCTATGGCCAAAGCAGGGCTTCAGCACGGGGATGCGATCATGGAGCTAAATGAAGTGGACCTTAAGAATCTGACATACGATGAGGTAATGAGCGTCTTTCAAGGAGATTCCGGGAAAGTATTAGATATGGCGATCTGGCGTTACCCGAATCATACTTTCCCTGTTACGGTCGTCATGGATAAACGTGATAAACAAATAGTCAAAAAACGGTAACAAAGAGATAAGCAACGAGCGCGATAGTGGCTGCAAACAGAATAATAACTCCAAACCACATGTAAACGAATCGCTTCTCTACTTCAAGAGACGCATCGCTGGCCGGTGCCGTAATGCCAAGCGCGTAATGGATGCCTCGAAAGAAGCGAGCCAAAGAGTGGATCATTCAGATTTAATGTTGAAGTCGTAAGCTCTCTCCCAACCAGCCGTAGTCGCCGCTGACCCGAAGTTGCTTTCCTGATTTTAAAACGATCACCGATTGACTTTTGCTGCTTTCCATTACCTGAGCTATATCATTTGTCCTAATATTCTCAGATGGGCCAGCCAATGTCGCAACAGTGATCGATTCGGGAAGATGAGAACGGTTTGCTAAATCTGCTTCTGCATCGGTAAGTTTTTCGAATTTCACTCCATCGATCGCAACGGCACCTTCTCCTTCGAGCGCGCAACCGATATAGATCTGCTTTGCGTCGTTGTCTACAAAACCAATGACATCGAATGCCTTCCAATCCCCACCTCTGTTCGAACTGGCCGATTGCGACTTTCCATAAAACCCCTGTACAGGTTGTGGGCGATCGATACGCATCCACAGCTTAGCATCGGTCGCCTTATGTGAGAGATTTCGCAGCATAGCACTAAACCGTACATATTTACCATGGAAGGGAGTTGCATCGAATGGTTGCATTACGTTGCCAAATTCATTTTTTGCCGGCGTTCCTGTTGATTTTAACACCGCATATTGTTCGCCATTAAATGCCTTGCCATGTTCAAGTGTAAGGGTATAATGGTGGCTTGGTCCGGGAAACCAGGAGTTTAAAGCAGGTTCTTCAAAATCGAGGTTAACAGGCTGTGCATGCAGAGAATTAAAATAGGCACATGCAAGTACGATGGTTAACAAACGGGCAAAATGTTTCATGGGCGTGAGATACTACAATCAATTTGGCAACACCTCTCTTTTTTAGGGAGTTCAGTGTTCCAAGAAGGAATCTGGCAGCTACAGCGAATCCTTTACAAAAAAGAGTTATTGTTTGCGAGATCGCTTTTTCTTCGTCGCTTCCAGCCACAATTCGAAATGCCGATAATCGGGCTTATGTCCTTCTGCTTTGGATTCCTTTTGATATTGCTCCCATAATTCCACAAGCGAATGGCGCTTGTTGTAATGGCTGTCGTGATTCCCATCCGCAGACGATGGGCCTTGGTTATGTACCATGGATCTATAAAGTTGACGGACCGCTATTATACTCATTCCGCCTGCGAAGGTGGGGCCTCACCTGTGGGATGATAAGAGCGATGCTATAATATACACTATCACTATTCTAAAAGCAAGAGTAGCGCCATATTTTTAATTTCATGTCTATATTCGGACTCTAAAAGTCGTGCGAAGGGTTAGCTCAGCAATGTCACTATTATCGAGCCGAAAATGGCAGTTTTCCGGGATTTCTCTTCAGGAGGAAGCACGCCGGCGAGTTCTGACGGGTGCCGCCGAAAGCTTCCTTTTTATCGTGCCGAACCGCATAGCTCAGCGGTACCTTCGCAAACGGTTCGTTCGAGCAGCGGCAGGGAGGTCCATCCCAGAGCTCAATATTCTTACCCTGGCGGATCTGGCCAGTGAGCTTGCGAAAGCGGCACTACCTACCTATCGCCAGATATCGGATGCTGAAAGTGCGGTGCTTATTGAGCTCTCGATACGAGACCTGTTAAATATCCGAGAACTTAAATTTTTTGAGCGAGCTGCCAATGATGAGTCCGCAAGGTCCCGTGATTCGTCACACGCCTTTCCTATTCCGCGCGGTACGTTCGAGCTTGTCGTAAACACGATCCGGCAATTAAAGGAAAGCGGTGTCTCTCCACAAGATGTTGCACACGATGTAGCCAAAACAAAAGCGGCGAAAGGAGAAACGACCGATGTCCGACGAGCCGGCGACATTCTTAAGATCTATGAAGCATACCAATCACGGCTCATTGCGCGCGATCTGATGGACACTTATGGACAGGTGCTGCTGGTAAACGAGCGGTATTCAGTTTCACCGCCATTTGCTTCTCAGGATTTCACCGCTGCGTTTCCGTATGTGACCGATGTATTCGTATCCGGATTCTTTTATTTGGAACAACCCTCGGTCACAATGATCGCAAGCCTCGCTAAGGTCGAGGCCATTACCTGGTGGATCGAATTAGAGGAGCCATGCAATAATCCCGATCTTTTTAGCGGACTCTTCGAGCTGGAAACACGGCTTTTAAAAAGTGGCTTTCAAAAGATCGAGCGACCAACAATTCGCTACGATGAAGGTCATAAAGGAAAGGAAATCCAGGAGCATTTAGGAAATCATCTCTTCCGATTCGAAGAAGAAGAAATAACAAAGCGTCCTATTCCTGAAATAAAATGTGCGGTGTCATCCGATACACTTCAGGAAGTAGAGGATATAGCGCGGCGCATAAAGCTTATCTATGAAGCAGATACCTCCATAGAGGAGGAGTTTTCTCGAGTCGTGATTGGAACACCGAATGTGGAAGCGTATACGCCGCTCATACAGGAGGTATTTCGCCGCCATGAAATTCCAGTGGAGATCGCGGACCGTTCCCATCTCGATCGCGCTCCGTTGGTACTTGCGTTATTAGCGCTGATGGAAATGGCGCGCGTAGGCCTTCGCAAGCAAGAGTTAACACGCGTTCTTCGTAGCCCTTACTTAACGTTCGACCATGATGATGGCGAGCCTCTCGACTCTGAGAATCTGCTTAGGATTTTGCTCACGTATAAGCCGAGCGGCGATGCTCGTGCATGGGAAAAATCGTTGAAAGCGCAACTCGGGCGAATCGAGTCGAAGAAAGAGGAATCGGAAGATCCGATCGAGTTCGATCGGCTTCGTGTGGAAGAGGAGAGAATTCACCGCTCGCTTCGAGATCTCAAACGCATTCAAGCGATCCTTCGGCCGCTTCGGCAAGAGATGAAGCCAGCCGAGTTCGTAGATGCATTTAAGAAGTTATTACAGGAGTTGCGCGTCGAGGAGCGGCTCCTGGATAAGAGCGCGATCTCTATCGCTGCCAGTACGCTCGATCTCGATACGCGAGCATACCGCGCGTTACTTGATCTTTTGGACGAACTGCAGTCTCTCTTCCGTTTCATGGGCAACGAGGAGGAGAAACGACCTCTTGAATACTACGAACAGCGGCTAAAACCTGCACTTATCATCGAGCGCTTTGACACCCGCTCAGCGCCCAATGCGGTGCTCGTAACATCGTTGGCACAATCGATCTCTCAGCCTGCTGATTATTTATTTCTTGCTGGCTTGGTGGAGGGCGCCTTTCCTTCTCCGTATCAGCCCCAGGTTTTTCTTACCGAGTCGCTTCAGAGAGGAGAGCAAAAGCAACGGCTGGAAGAACGAGTATTGTTTTATCAGGCGATAACGAATTTTCGAAAAGAGCTATATTTAAGTTATCCTCGTCGTGCAAGTGGTGGTCCGGAGATCAACCGCTCCAGTTTCATCAATGCGTTGGAAGAAGTCGCAATCCTGGAATCTGCCTCGAGACCTAACGGCATATTCTCCTACGCGGATCTCTTTCGAGAGGGCATTGAGGTTGAATTGCCACAAAGCGAGACCGTAACAGCGGAATCATATTTTGCTACACTGCGGGAGTTCGTACCACTTGCCTCAAAAGCAGTTAAAGAAAGAGAAAACATAAGCGATACCGTCTTCAGAGGACTTGTTGACCCCTCGCTATTGACCGACGATGAACGCGAGGTGCTCGAATACAATCGAACTCGTGTATGGTCGGTTACGCAATTGGAGTTATATGCCAAGTGTCCCTTTCGCTATTTTGCACAGGAAGTGCTTGCGCTCGATGAAGAACGGGAAGCTGAGGAAGGACTCGATGCTCGCGATCGAGGCTCACTGTTGCATGAAGTACTGCGAGAGTTTCTCGTTTCTCGTAGAGAGAGGAAGCTGCAACCTTTGCAGGATATATCAGAAGCGGAGTTGCCAGCCGCATATTCTGAGGCACGGAGCATTGCTGAGAAAAAATTCATCGAACGGGAAAGCGATCATCCGTTCTGGCGCCTCGATCGCGATCGACTCCTTGCTGAAGATCAGCCGGGTGGTAATGTCATCAATCGTTTTATTCAGCGCGAACGCGAGCTTGCCCCGTATGAACCTCGTCCTACATTTTTTGAAGTGAGTTTTGGAGGAAGTGGCAGAGCGCCATCCGGCCAGACCGATTCTCAACTTTCGCGAGATGAGCCAGTCGAACTTGGGGGCATTAAGCTACGAGGAAAGATCGATCGTATCGATATTACTGACCCGGAAAGAGGGGAAGAGAATGTCTATACTGTGATCGACTACAAATCAGGCAAGCGATCGGCGTCCTTCTCGGAGATAGAACGGGGACTGTCGTTTCAATTGCCGCTATATCTAAAAGTGGCGGAAGACCTGTTGCGAAGCCATTTGCCCGAGTTAAAAGGTGTTGCTGCGCTTTATCACAAACTGCTCGATCCGGAATCCAAACGAGAATTAGGGCTGGCCCTACGGGAGTATTCGGAGCGAGCTTTCGAACAACTGGGTGGAAAACGAAAACGCGGACTTTTTGATACTGAAGAAGAACTCGCTCAACTGATCGATGAGACTGTGAAAAAGGCGAAGAGTTATGTCGATGGAATTTCGGCGGGGCGATTTCCTCTCACCACCGCCGATCTTCGAAAAGAGTGTGCGACCTGTCCGTACAGTGCCGTTTGCCGTGTTCGCGAGGCGGAAGAGGCCGGTGTTCTTCGTTAGTGCACCTTAGTGTACTTTTTCGCCGCCCGTAGGGGTCGTCGGATTGCTCGTCCGAAATCCGAACGGATGTTCTCCTTGCCGATCGACACGAACCTCACCATATTGCGCTTCAAAGCGGTCCATGTTCTCCTGCATGGCATTCAAGAGTAGCTTGAAATGCTGTGGCGTCATAATAATGCGGGAGTGAACGCGTGCGCGAGGTACGCCGGGAGTGACGCGGGTAAAGTCGATAATAAACTCGGCGGGGGAGTGGGTGATGATCGCAAGATTCGAGTAAATGCCTTCGGCTTCTTTTTCGCCAAGTTCGACCTGTAGCTGCTGGCCTGCCGGTGCTTGTGGGGTCTGATCGTTATCGCTCATAATAATACCTGATCCATTATACTGTTAAAATATCGGGTAACGAGTTGTTTTAACCTAACTCGTTACCCTTTCATTAGCTCGTTACTACTTAGTGTCCCTGCTGTTTTAGCTCATCGGACTTTTTGTATGCCGCCTGCGCATCGTTCGGACGGTTAGCACGAGCGTACATGCGTGCAAGCAGGTCCCAATACTGATGGGAATTCGCCGTCTCCGTCGATTTCAATGACTCGAGATCGCTTACCAATGAAATGACTTTATCCTTCTGATTCAGCACATCATAATTTTCTGCCAAATTCATTAGGGTATTAGGATCATTTCGGTTGATCGCGCGGAGTTTCTCGAAGTAGTCTGTGGATTTTTGTAACTCTGCCTTGTACTCCGGCTTTTTTGCATTTTGATCTGCAACGGCCCAGTTCTTATACGCAGCCGCAATATCGAACAGCGCGGGCTCATCGTTAGGAGCTAATGCCAGCGCCTTTTCATAAGCGGTGATGGCCCCCTGATAATCATTGGATTTCATCATCAGCGTACCATAAGAAATATACATCGCTTTGGAAGGATGATCTGCAAGAATACGCTCGTATTCCTGTTTCGCTTTTTCCGTGCGTTCCATACGCGAATAAATATCCGGGATCGCCTGCGAAGCGAACTCATCACTCGGATCGATCTGCTGGAGCGTCATCAAAAGCGGAATGGCTTTTTCGAACTGTGCAGTCGCAGCAGCCTTATCACCCTTTTGCATCTCGGCGAGACCTTTTTGGTAGTAGTCGTTTGCTACCAGTGCGTATGCTTGAGTCGATACGCGAATGGGCTGCATACCTTGAGCATCAAGGGATGTAATACGCCAGCCGGTTAGTTGCCACGGATGTGGTAACTTATCTGCACGCTCGAAATAGATATATGCCTGCTTGCTCGGGTAGACATAAATCATCGCGCTATCCGTGCCACCGATCGGCACGATCTCTTTTCGAGCGGGAGCACCACCGATTGCACGTTCGACCGCATCAGGTGAAAGATGCAGCATCAATCCCATTGCCACGCCTGGTTCATAGGATGAACTGACCTGATTGATCTCGGCAAGATAATTTTCGAGACCTTTTGCAGTGTCGCCGGCTGCATAATACACGGTGCCAAGTAGCTCATAGGTCTCGGGCTGGTCCGGTTCGAGTTTACGAGCCGCTTCCAGATAGGAAATAGCAGCCTGCTGCGCTTCCTTGGAATCGGGGTTCGCATTATACGCGCCCAGGCCGCCATTATATAACTGGATCCAGGTATTGTGCTTGAGTTGCTGTAACTCCGCACGGTGTGTCGTCGAGTATAGCATTGCCGTATCGATGATACTAGCGATCTTCTCGTATTGTTTAAGGTCCTGCAAGTTCACCGTGTAGAGGTACCACGCCTCATCGTTGGTGGGATCTTCTGAGATCGCTTTTTGCAGCATCTTATCCGCGGTGATGTAGTCGCGCCGCTGACGGTAGAGCTTTGCACTTTGCACGTCGGCAGCACCGCAGCCCACAAGCTGAAGCCCGAATGTGGCGATGAGCGTGATAAGAAGAGTTCGTCGGATCGTCTTCATGGTTCTTTGATTAACGCTGATGAAGTCTGTGCTCCATCTAATAATTGTTTATAAACTTGCTTCTTCCTTGAGCATGTGTGTGAGGAGGCGAACGCCAACTCCGGTACCACCCTTGGGAATGTAGTCGGCCGGAGCTTCGGAACGTGCCGTGCCGGCAATATCCAAATGCACCCACGGATAACTCGTGAAGCGCTTTAAGAACATGGCTGCAGTGATCGCACCTGCCCAGCGGCCACCGACATTCTTAATATCGGCAACGTCGGACTTGATCAGGTCATCATACTCATCATAGATCGGCAGCTCGCAAACGCGCTCGTACGTAGAATTACCCGCACTACGAAGGCGGTCCATCATGCTTGTATCGGTGCCCATCATGCCGGTCGTAAAGTGGCCTAATGCGACCACGCAGGCACCGGTAAGCGTTGCCAGATCGATCACCGATTTTGGCTTATAACGCTCTGCCCAAATGAGAGCATCGGCGAGAACCAACCGACCTTCAGCGTCGGTATTATCTACTTCAACCGAAAGGCCATTGGCATAGGTTAAAATATCACCCGGACGCATGGCGCTGCCGGATGGCATATTCTCTGCGCTCGAAACCAAGCCGATCAGGTTAACCGGTAATTTCAGCGAAGCGGCGGCTTTCACCGTCGCAATAACCGTAGCAGCCCCGGACATATCGCTCTTCATGTCGCCCATTCCCGGTGCCGGCTTAATGGATATGCCACCAGTATCGAAAGTAATTCCTTTACCGACGAGGACGATCGGAGCCTTATCTTTCTTCGTTCCCATATATTCCATGGCAATAAAGCGCGGCTCTTTAACGCTGCCCTGGTTCACACCAAGAATGCCTACCATCTTGTTAGCCACCAGTTCTTTCGGACCAAAGACGGTGACCTTCAGCCCATGCTCTTTGCCTACCTCTTTTGCCCAGTTGGCGAGGATCTCCGGGTACTTATTATTGGAAGGCTCATTCTCCATGTCGCGCGCGAAGATCGTGGCTGTCGTAATAGCCTGCGCTTCGTCGATCGCTTCTTTTACTTCAGCGGCGGAAGAGCCATGAAGACTGTCGCCATCTTCAATGAAGATCACGCTGTCGAGCGGTATCCGTGGTTCATCACGCTTAAAGAACTTATCGAATTTGTAAAGCCCGAGGGTAATACCTTCGGTGGCGGCGTATGCGATTTCGGCGCCCGTTGCGCCAGGTACGCTGGGCAACAGTATTGCCAGAGAGCGAGACTTGAACGACTCAGCGCGTTTGGCGGCACGAGCTACTGCGCGGCGCACCATTTCGAGTGACACTTTATCACCCTTGCCGAGACCAACGAGAAAAACACGCTTTACCGCAGCTTCCGCTTTTTTGGGGTAGAGTACGAATAGCTCATCTTTCTTTCCTGTCATATCGCCGGCATCGAGCAGAGTTTCGGCTGCGGTAGAGACCGAATTGCGGCCCAAATACTTGAGAGTGTTGCGAATGTCGCGCTTATCCTCTTGCTGAAAGATCGCCAGAGCGTTGGCACGGACTTTTTTCCAATTGGTCTTTTGTACGCTAAAATTCATCGAAATTCCTTATATCCAGTTATGACAGAGAGCGAAACGCGATAGAAAAGGGCTAAACCCTGACCTCACCGCGCAAAGATTAGACTACAAAGTTACGAAATCGTTGAGCCGTGCCCATCAGATGAGGGTTGGAGGTACCGTGGAACACTCTGGGAATACTCTTTTTCATAATATTGTCGTAACAGGTCGAGAAATCATGTTATTGAGTTAGGTAGCTTCCTTATCATTTAATCTCTCAAAACGATGATACAGCGCTTACTTGTCATTCTTGTTGTCTCCGCTTTTGCGCTTTCAGCCAATGCGCAATCTGTCCCGAGGACCGTTCTGGTCGAAGAAGGGACGAACTGGAGTTGCGGTCCGTGTGCGGCCTACAATCCTGGTCTCGAATCCTTTTTGAACCAGCATATTGGAAATGTGATCCATTTGGCATATCATCCCGATTTTCCTGGCGCGGATGACCCAATGTACCTGAATGATCCCACCGATAACGGCGGTCGCATCGCTTATTATAGTATCAACGGTGTACCGAGTGTTAGCTTCGATGGAACGACGCCATTCAATCCTGGTGAAGTACCGTTACTCGAGAGTTCATTTCAGAGTCGCGCATCGCAAGGGAGTCCTATCGCAATGTCCGTAACACGACAAGTAAATGGTACGAGTGTTTCAGTCCATATCGCGCTCCATCCGGTTCAGAATTTATCGTCATATACTCGGCTCTATCTTCGTGTAGCCGCTGCGGAAGAATATGTACTAGGCCCCGGTCCGAATGGCGAAAAGCGATATATGCATGCCATGCGTACGATGATGCCCTCTTATAAAGGCACGCTGGTCAAGCTAACGACGCAAGATACAGCGTTCGATTTTTCGTACGATCTCGACCCTTCCTATAATGCGGGCAATATGTATGAGATCGCCTTTTTGCAAAATGATGCAACAAAGGAGATATTACAAGCCACCACGAACGAGCCCGTCTTTAACCTCAGCGTGCAAAACGGTGATAACTGGGTAATGCGCAGCAACACGGGTCCCTCGACGGTACACTTCTCGCTGAATAACCAGTTACGGACGACGATGGATTTCAGTGTTACTTATATTCCGACTTCCCCAAATGTCTGGCCGATCACTATCAATGGAATTTCTTCGAGCGAGGCTCAAAAGGTATCGCTCAATGCTGGTCAGGCTTCCACTTTAACCGTAACTGCTACACCCGGGAGCGGGACGTATACCTCTGGTATCGTGCAAGCAACGTGTGTGAATAACGGAGATACACTTGTTTCGTCGTGGCCGGTGAAATTTATTGCGAGCGGTGTGAAAATGGCGTATATCGATGTACAGCCCGATTCCGCTCGTTCGGCGCCTACGATTGCAACGATGGACGCTTTAAACTTTCAGTATGTACCACTAAATAGCATTGAAGCGCAAGCGTTCGGCGCCTGGTCGCCATCACAATTTCCAGAGGTTGTAGTTGCAGGTAATAAGTGGTGTCTTTCGGCAGCGGACCGGCAGGGGATCACCGCTTATCTTAATGGCGGCGGACACATGTTCCTGCATGGCGGCGAAATTGCGTGGGGACTTGGTGATGCTGCTTCAACACCAGACCAAAAGGACCTGACCTTTATGCACACGGTCTTAAAGGTTAATTATGTGAAAGATAGCGCTTCTTCCTTTATTGTCCACGGGGTAACGGGCGACGCGGTTTCCAACGCATTTGTAAATTCTTCGATCAATATCGATGCGAATGATGTCGATCAACCGAATCAACCGGATGTGATCACGGCGCTTACAGGAGCGATACCCATCTTTTATTATGGCGCAGGCACGACTCAGCTTGGCGGTATTCGTTGGGAGAAAGGTAATAACCGTTTGGTCTATCTCTCGTTTGGTCTTCAAAATCTTGGAGATCAGGACCGAAGTGCGGTCACAACGGCCGTGTTTAATTGGCTGCGTTCAGCACCGGCGGCTGTAAATAGTAACAGCATTCCCGGGCAGTCACTCGATCCGAGTTATCCGAATCCATTCAACTCAACGACAACCTTCGCTTATACCTTAAGCAAAGAGGAGACCGTACGAATTTCGGTCGTCGATATGCGGGGTAACGAAGTAGCTCTGATAGCGAACGGCAGTGAAGGAGCTGGACAGCATAGCGTTACCTTTACAGGCACGGTGCCCAAAGGTACCTATTTTATCGTGATGCGCACGGCGGAGGGTTCGCAAATGCGCCCCATCACGCGCGAATAGAACCATTGCAGGAGTTAGTAATAAGGCCGGAGTTAAGCTCCGGCTTTATCATTAATGGGGATGGGAACTGAGGTTCCTCTCGTTCCTATTATCTATGTATCTTACGTCTCTAAGTTTTATTTGCCCAAACTTTATGCGACGATCTGTTACTATTCTCTTTGTCTCGCTGATCTTTTTCCCGGCGCTCTCTCCATTGTTTGCACAGAAGAAGAGCGAAATTCCGGGTTCCGTTTTAGAGATCAAACCGCCTACGGTGCATGGTGTGACCGAAAAAATGGAGTTCGTGCGGATCAATCTTGGCCCTAATATAAATTCGAAATACAGCGAGCTATTTCCGATCCTGACTCCGGATGAATCACTTATGTTCTTCACGCGCAAAGGAGCGCCGGAGAACGTTGGTTTTGCGAAGAATCCGAACGATGAGGATATCTGGTATTCGACGCGTCAGTCCGATGGCTCGTGGTCTCAGGCTCAACGATTACCCGGGCCGCTAAATACTGAAAATTACGATGGCGTGCGTGCCATCAATAGTACCGGTACTCATTTGTATTTACAGAATATCTATCGAGCCGATGGTACCGGCTCGAAAGGATTCTCGGTAGCCGAAAAACAATCCGATGGCTCGTGGTCTTTTCCGGAGCCCCTTGAGATCGAGGACTATTATAACGATACCTCGCAAGCCTCGATGACGATCTCGAACGATGAGCAGACCCTTATTCTTTCGGTACAACGAAAAGATGGCAGGGGACAACACGATCTGTACGTTTGCCACCACATCGATGGTTTGAAGTGGTCGCGGCCTGAACTCATTGCCGACCTGAGCACTCCCATGGACGATATATCGCCATTCATTGCTTACGACGATCACACACTCTATTTCTCGACCGATGGGCGTGGCGGCGTTGGTGGCTACGACATTTTTATTTCGCGGCGCCTCGATAGCACATGGTTACATTGGTCCGAGCCACGAAATCTCGGGGAGCCGATCAATACTCCTTCATTCGATGCCTATTTTACGTTGGGTGCTCGCGGAGATACCGCGTATTTTTCCAGTGCCCACGAAAGCTCGGAAAAAGGGTTTGGCAAAAGCGATATTTGGAAGCTGGGGTTAAGACCGGAACAAAGACCTGGTTTTAATCTTCCCAATGGTTCGCCATTCGATCCGAATCTTTCTGAAAAAGATCTCGCCGGACAGTTATTCCGTTTGGATAATGTCCTTTTCGATGTGGGACGAGCATCGATCAAGTCCGAATCAAAGGAGACGCTGAAAAAAGTCGCCGACGTCATGAAGCGGTTTCCTTCGATCGAGATCGAAGTCCAGGGGCATACCGATGCAGATGGTGATCCTCATCGCAATGTTGTGTTATCACAGGAACGAGCGGAGTCTGTCTGTAAATATCTCGCGCAATTAGGAATTGCTAAAGAGCGCTTATCGGCGAAAGGATTTGGTGCACAGCGGCCGATCGCACCGAATGATACCCCTCAGGGCAAAGCTCTTAATCGTCGAGTGATGATCGAGGTAAAGAATCCAGAGTCACTGGGCTTGAAATAATTACGGGGCTCATTTTTTCTCTTGTAAAGGTGCGTTGGTAGTGCGGTTCAGCAGCACCGTTGCTATCATACGCGGTATTTTGCTGTTTACTCTCCGTGGCGTATACATTATTCGAAGAATTCGAACCATCGGACGTAGAGGATTTTCGCTCGCTTAAAGGCAAGCCAGGGCCGGTCGAACGGGGATTATTTATCGCTGAGAGCGGTAAAATCGCTCGTAAGATTCTCGCAAGTAAACTCGAAGTCCGGCACGCCTACATGACCCGCGAGTTCTTTGCTGACCTTCAGCCGCTCTTCGATAAGCGAACGGATGCGACCAATATCTTTCTCGCTTCGAAGGAAGAAATGGAACAGGTGATAGGCTATCACCTTCATCAGGGAATTATGATCGCCGCTCGCATTCCCGAATCACGAAGCATAGAGGAAGCAGCCCAAAGTTGGAAAGAGCCGTTTACTGTTGTCGTATTAGATAGCATCGCTGATGCCGAGAATATGGGCGGCATTATTCGCAATGCTGCGGCGCTGGGTGCTCGAGCCGTGATCGTGGACGATCAAAGTTGCAATCCTTATCTGCGGCGCTCTGTGAGAGTCTCGATGGGGACGATCGTGGACGTGGAGATCATTCAGGTTGCGAATTTGGTAAAGGCATTACGGACTTTAGGAGAATTACGGTCTGTGCGACGTATTGGAGCAGCGCTGACAAACAATTCGGTTGATCTGAGCGACCTAAAGCCGGACGGCAATACCGTCCTTGTCTTTGGCTCCGAAGGCTGGGGACTTCGACAAGAAGTGATGGATACCTGTGACGTTCTTGCCAAGATTCCCATTTCTGAAAGCGTCGATTCCCTCAATGTTGGCGTGGCGAGTGGAATATTTTTATGGTGGGCGAGACAGGGGCTGAAAACTAGTGGTGCCCTTCCACCCAACTAATGAAACCCGGGAGGATTGCGTCCGTTTTAGCGTTTGTCAACCCCTCGCATGGGTCCCAGCCCCTTTCAAACGATTCTCAAACCGCCCGCTTACCGGATCGTTTGAGAAAAGAAGGAATTCTGGGAACCCGTCGTTGTAATATTAGGCGTCCATTTTAGAGGAAATGGGCCTTTATGAATATTAAACGAGCACATTAGGGTTGAAAACTATTACGTGCTCGAAATGACCGAATTTTAAGGTTCATGCTAAAGTATTTAGAGAAGATTTTTGGCTCCAAGAAGGAGAAGGACGTTCAGGGTCTGCTTCCGATCGTCGATGAAATTAATGGCATCTACGAGGGGCTTAGCTCGCTAAGTGACGACGAGTTGCGCGGCAAAACAGCAGAATTCCGCGGCCGCATTAAAGAAGCGATCGGAGAATTAGAAGCCGAGCAGCAAGAGCTTCGTGAGCGTCTCAAAGAGGATGTGCCGCACGATGAACGTACGCAAATTCTCGATCGCTTGGGAGAACTTGCAAAAGAGATCGACGCGGTTACTGCGCAGGTGCTCGATGAGATCCTTCCAGAAGCGTTTGCCGTCGTTAAAGAAGCCTGCCGTCGCCTTGTTGGTCAAACGTTTACCGTTGCCGGTCAGCAGATCAAATGGGATATGGTCCCATTCGATGTACAGCTTATCGGCGGTATCGTTCTTCATCAGGGCAAGATTGCCGAGATGGCGACCGGTGAAGGTAAGACGCTCGTAGCGACGCTTCCTGTTTACCTTAATGCTCTGCCCGGTCGCGGAGTGCATCTCGTAACGGTCAACGATTATCTCGCGAGCCGTGACGCCCAGTGGATGGGTAAGATCTACGAGTTTTTAGGTCTTACGGTTGGCGTTATCCTTCAGACGATGCAGCCGTGGGAGCGCAAGCCGGCCTACGAAGCCGATATTACCTACGGTACCAATAATGAGTTCGGCTTCGACTACTTGCGCGACAACATGGTGCAGTCGGCCGAGGAAATGGTCCAGCGGCCGCACTATTATGCCGTAGTCGATGAAGTAGATTCGGTGCTTATCGACGAAGCTCGAACGCCTCTGATCATTTCCGGTCCGGTCGAAAGCGCTGATCACAAGTTCGACGAAATGAAGCCGGTCGTGGAGCGGATCGTCAACGCCCAGAAGTCGCTGGCCGCGACCTTCATGACAGAAGCCGAAGAGCTTCTGAAATCGGGTGACGAGGCAAAGAAGAAGCAAGCTGGTGAATTGCTCGTTCGCGTGCATCATGGCATGCCGAAGAACAAGCGTCTTCTAAAACTTCTTGCCGATGGTGAAATGCTCAAGCTCATGCAGCAAACAGAGCTCGAGTACATGCGCGATCAATCGCGAAACATGCACCTTATCGACGATCCCTTATACTTTATCGTCGAAGAGAAGAATCACAATATCGACCTGACCGATAAAGGCCGCGAGTTTTTGGCTGCCGGCGGTGATAAGGATCTCTTCATTCTTCCGGATATTGCAACCGAGCTTTCGCAGCTCGAAGGGCTTTCGGAAGAAGAGAAGCGCAAACGCAAAGACGAGATCCATCTGGTCTATGCTGACCGCTCCGATCGCCTTCATACCATTTCGCAACTCCTCAGAAGTTATACGCTGTATGAGAAGGACGTCGACTATGTTGTGCAGGAAGGCAAAGTGCTCATCGTCGATGAGTTTACCGGTCGCATTCTTGCTGGTCGCCGGTACTCTGAAGGATTACACCAGGCGATCGAAGCAAAAGAGAGCGTAACGGTCGAACGCGATACGCAAACGCTCGCGACGATCACTCTTCAGAATTATTTCCGCCTGTACAAGAAGCTCGCCGGTATGACCGGTACTGCGGAAACAGAAGCCGGTGAGTTCTTCGAGATTTACAAGCTCGATGTGGTCGTTATTCCTACGAACGTCTCCGTGATCCGAGATGACCGTGATGACATGGTCTATCGCACGAAACGCGAGAAGTACAACGCGGTCATCGAAGAGATCCAGCAGCTTCGCAATCAGGGGAGACCCGTGCTGGTAGGTACTACCAGCGTTGAGGTCTCGGAGACGATCTCCAAGCTGTTGAAGCGCGCCGGTGTTCCGCATAACGTTCTCAACGCGAAGCAACATGCTCGCGAGGCGGAGATCGTTTCGCATGCCGGTTTGCAGGGGTCTGTAACGATCGCTACGAACATGGCCGGTCGTGGTACTGATATCAAGCTTGGACCTGGCGTTCGCGAATCCGGTGGATTGCATATCCTCGGAACGGAGCGCCACGAGTCTCGCCGAATCGATCGCCAGTTGCGTGGTCGTGCCGGACGTCAGGGCGATCCGGGGTCGTCGCAGTTCTATCTCTCGCTCGAGGACGATCTCATGCGTCTCTTCGGCTCCGACCGAATTGCGGGCATTATGCAAAAGCTCGGATTGCAGGAAGGAGAGGTCATCAAGCATTCGATGATCACGAAGTCGGTCGAGCGAGCGCAGAAGAAAGTGGAGGAGAATAACTTCGCTACTCGTAAACGCCTGCTCGAGTACGATAACGTAATGAACGCGCAGCGCGAGGTCATTTACGAGCGGCGGCGACAGGCGCTTTTTGGCGAGCGATTGAAGGATGAGATCCTCGAATTTTTGGAGGATGCCGTTACCGAGGTAACGAAAACCTATTATCATTTGGGCGAAATGGAGAAGCTGCAGGACGAGGTCCGCACGCGCTTCATGGTCGATGCTCAAATGACTCGCGAAGAATTTGGCCAGTTAGGCGAAGATGGCGTCGCGATGCGTCTTATCGACGAGGCCAAGTCGTTCTATCAGCGGAAGGAAGAACAGCTTGGGACCGAAGGCATGGCTCAGCTCGAGCGTTTTGCGACGCTGCGCGTCATCGATGAAAAGTGGCGCGACCATCTCCGCGAGATGGACGAACTCAAAGAGGGTATCGGACTTCGCGCCTACGGACAGAAAGATCCGCTCGTCGAGTACAAGCAGGAGGGCTTCCGGATGTTTCAGGAGCTTCTCGTTCTCATTCGCGACGGCATTCTCGAACTCGCATTCAAGCTCTACCCGATGGTCCAGGATCCGCGCACGGGGCAGATGGTGCCAGCGCAGCCAGCAGGTCGTCGTATGATGCCGAATCAGCCGGCCCAGAAGAGCCGAATGATGGCGAGCAAAGCGAACGCGCCATCCGGATTCCAGGGCAATGGTTCGGAGGACGGCGAATTACCTGCGCCGCGTCCGGTACCACAAACGGTTCGCGTCGGACCGAAGGTCGGTCGTAACGATCCATGTCCATGCGGCAGTGGCAAGAAATACAAGAACTGCCACGGAGCTAATCAGTAATTAATAATTATGAATTAAGAATTAATAGTTATTGGTGTACTGGCGATCTCCGGAGGTATCACCAGGTAGGATCGGGACCGCTTAGCGGTCCAGTAGTAACTCACTTTCTCAAGCAAACATACCGAACCGCAAATAAATAGAACAAAGCAACAAGGTCAAAAAGTTCCCAAATCCGGCAATTATTTTGATAATTATATATTTTAAAATCCGATTTCTATTGTCCATCTAAGACTCAAAAAAATATCTGGCGCATCGAGTCTAAACGGGCCAATTACAACTACAAGCAATTCGTGCTATTATCACTTGCCGTCATTTTGAAAATAATGCCCGAAGGGACATATGTTACCGCTCCGTGACAAAATTAAAAAGGTAAATCATCCACAGATTGCACAGGTTGGACGCTCTTTTGCGCGTCTCCTATAAGTTTCTGAACTCTAGTTAGAACGTCAGGGGCGCGGAAGATTTGCCCGTGTGTCAGGCTTTGTCTTAAAAACTCTTTCTCCTCTGCTGTATAAGCTTCTTCAGGCGGTAATAGATCAAGCCTTGCACGAGCCTCGTTAAATGATCGGACGAACTTCATTGAGCGACAAAGAGCCTTCCTCATCTGAAGGTGCGTTGAACTTGATTTTATTAAAAGATCAAGAATGGTTTGTTTTGCATTATTAATGGAAATTCCTTGACGATTCCCAAGAAATCCTTTCGGTTCAGAGCCTGCTAATACACACATGATTGAAATATCTCGTCCCAATCCAAATCCAATTTCCTGATTTGCCCAAATACTCTTTTGAAAATCGGGACTGATTATTGCGACCATGGCATGCATCGAACGCAATGCAATTTCAATCTCGCTTTGCCAAAATGAGTTTGGCTCGATGTCAACATGCGCCACGAAAGAACTTATCTCATAATCGGCCAACTCTTTTTGTAAGCTTAAAGCTACATCCTTTTGAACACTCGAATGGCTGATGAAGAGTCTAAATCCGTCTTTCCAAATTCGATAAGCATCATCTTTCAAAACGGGAGAAGAATTTAGATGTCCATCTTCAAGTTGAGGTCGAAATCGAACCCGATTCAGCACATCACCGGATTTATCACGAAAAAGTTTTTCCAGGGACTCGTTGAATAGATTTTCAACCACTTCAATGTCTTCAAGGCTTGCATATAACGATGTGGGAATTTCTAAACAAAGCGAGTAAAAGTCTATACCACCATTCCAATTATCATGCTCCTCGAAGAGTATGGTTGGACTTGCCATAGTAAGTATGTGAAGCAGATTATCGAACCCTCTCTTTTCCATATAAGTGAAGAGGGTACGAACAACCTGTTCGGGGGTAGCATGATAGGCCATCTTTCGTTTAAGACATTTTCTCTTGCTCGCAGTTCATATCTTCTACCTGTGTACTGAAGGCCGAGCATCTGAACTGAGATGGGTGGGATACTTGGGATTAGTGGGAGCGTTCGTGCCACATCCCAAACATCCAGTACATCCAAGAAATCCCAGTTCAGACATTAAACTCGAAAATATTGCGCTCCTAACGGAGTTTGAAATAATCTTTCACCTTCTCAACCCCGATTAAAATCGGGGGCTACAACTATTTCGCTCCTAACGGAGCGTAATATCTTCGTCTGCATTTTCAGTAAGGGTTTCTTCACGTCGCTGGTCTACTCTGCAACTCAATCGCTTCTAATTTCTTCCCACACTCCTCGCAGAGTTGCCTATCGCGTTTATGCTGGACCTCTTCCATGAAGCCGGTCGCGATGAGGGCTGTCGGTAAGCCGAAGAGACCGATACCCAGGATCGCAATGATCGCTGCGCAGACCTTACCTAGTGGAGTGATAGGAGCGACGTCGCCATATCCAACGGTGGTCAACGTTTCAATGCCCCACCAGAACGCAGCTGGAATACTACGAAATGCTTGTGGTTGGCTCTCATGCTCGACGTAATACATGACGGTAGAAGAAAAGAGAAGCAGTATTGCGAGAATAAAGAGCGATGCCGCCAGTTCCGATCGCTTCTTCTTAATTACGTGAGAAACATGGGTGAGCGATTTCGAATAATGTCCGAGCTTCATTACGCGGACCAGTCGAATCAGGCGAAGAATTCGAATAAAACGAAGATCGACATTCCCGAGAAGCGCCGGAAGATAAAAGGGAAGAACGGCGATCAGATCGACGAGAGCGAGCGGGCTAACCACATACTTCAATCGGACCATGAATGGATGGGATTTGCCTTCTTTGTCATCTTCCACGACACACCAAACTCGTAGGATATACTCGATCGTGAAAATAACGACTGTAATGATCTCGAAACCAAAAAAATACTCATGATATGTCTGTTCCAGTTCTGGCTCAGTCTCGAGAATGACTGAGACCATACTTAGCATAATGATGGTAGCGAGAATTATTTTTGTCCAATGTGCGGGCGACCAATGGTCATGGTGTTCTTCTGCTTCCGAATGCAAAAGGTGGTGGGCGTGATGCCGAAGGTTGAGCCACGCGGATTCACGTTCAGTTGTTGCCATGTTGCGCTCCTTTCCTAACGCTTCTTATTCCTAATCGTACAAAGAGGAATAGCCAATACCCGATCCAGCCAAGCCAAAATAGTCCGATGACAATGTCATCTTTGTTAGCCCAATAAGGATCATTGTAGCGAAGAACAGTGCGATCTTCCACCAGTGAAGATGATGATGCGATACAGATTGCCTTGCCATTTGATGGGCAGGTTCTTCTGCGGAGATTTCTCCTCGTTGGATTTTTTCGCGATAGGAGATGCCAGTGCCTGGTATTCCAGCATTCACGTAAGTACCGCGTTTGCCGAACGTCATGCTTGCACCACGCACGCCTACCGATGTTGAAATGCCACTCTTGCTGATATTGAGGTGGATACCGGGGAGTAGTTTGATCCGTTTTCGATATCGAAAAGACATATTGACCTCCAGTCTCTTACAGTTTGTGTAACTCAAAAACACGTCATATAGCGGACGGAACAAATCCAAGTTCAGACATCGACCGCGTCAAAGACTCCGCTCAGGATGACGTCAGGACAGGGTAGGGCACGTTGTGCCTATTACACTAGGCACAATATACGAACAAATGGGCGGCTATTTCCTTTCGTCCCTTCGACAAGCTGAGGGCAAGCTCCTCCGGGACATAGTTGTCGGCATAGGACGGTGATTTGTAAATGCGGAAGAGGGGAGTTATCGAACTGAATTCCTGTTAATTTTGTGTTGAAATAGCGGGAAATTCATCTCGCCGGGTTTTCACATTGCCCCTGTGTAAGACCGTCAGTATAGCTTATTCTGTAATTCGATTTGGTTTCTCGTCAGAACCTAACAGTCTCGCATGAGTCGATGTGACCGCTCAGGCGGGTCTTGGTTTGCCGTTACGATCAGTATTTTACTGCTCGTTACTATTGCTCGCGCTGATCCATCGTTTACTTCGTGCGGGATTCGGGAGATAAACCGCTCCGGTAATTCCGTTTTGCTCGAGATCACGGTGCCCGCCCCCCGGTTCGATACCATCAATGGTATTCTTCATTTAAAGCCTTTTGCCGCGCAATTATATACTGGGGATCCGCTCGCTGAATTGGGATTCTCTCTTCGGGTCTCGCGGCACGCGACCGTCTCTGTCATCTCACATCAGGATACGGCAATTTCTGCTGCAAATCTTCAGGTATCGAGTGTGATCGCGCAGGATGTTGCAGATAATGGCAGGCCCACGCCGATCGTCCACCGAACGACTGCTGTTGGCAATATCCACCACGGTATTGGCTATGCATCGCTTCACTATGTTGGCCGAATGCGGGCGGCTGATATTTCGCGCCTCGATATTGGCTTTATGGATCGCGGTGTCGGGGTGCTGCGATACGCTAAAAAGATCGTCGTAAAGATCACCGATCCTGAAGGGTTAGCGTATTCTTCTGTTACCAATCTTCACGAGCCGTTTGAAGTATCGTCATCGGTCTTTAGGTCACGGGTAGGCTCCGCTTCCGGCACGAAGGGGAGCCGCATTCAATCGAGTAACGATGTGCAACGGCTGCCAGGTATTCAATCCGATGATGGTAAGGTGTACCGCATGCATATCCGTACGAGCGGTATTTATCATATTACGTACGATGATGTCCGCAATTTTGGAATCGATCCATCGACGGTCGATCCGAAGACGTTGCGGATAATTAATCGAGGGCAACAGGTCGCCGTATACGTCTTCGATCATCAGGATGGGCACTTCGATCCCAACGATTACTTCGAGTTTTACGGCGAAGAAAAACACTATGATGGGCCTGGTACCATCGGGGACTTTTATTACGACCCTGATACGAAGGATAATATCTATTATTTAGTATGGGGCAGCCATTATTCTCCCATACCGCCGGATGGCGTAAAGCGAATGGTGGAAGAGTCGGGTGAAATCCGTACCGCTAATAAGAGTATCTATCCTCGCGATAGTTTTTATGTCGATCTAAAAGATAGCTCGTTCGCAAGTACGATCCATTACGAAGAGAATAATATCCACGATAATCTGGAGATCTCGGATATCAATCAGCGAAGCGATCTTCGCGACCATGATTTCATGGCGATCCTCTCGACGGGGCAGGGATACCAATCGACGTACACAGCTCATACCGTCGTCCCGTTTCCCGATGTTCGCACGAACCGGCCCGTTTCATTTCGAGTAGCTCTGCACGGCATTTCCCATTTCGATCCAGGTACGACGGACGCAAAAGGAAATCCACTACCCAATGTGCCCAACGAAGACGACGCGCTTGTTTCCGTGAACGGGCATTTTGTATTGCATGGTACGTGGGATAGTCAGACGCCAAAGTTTTTGTCGACCGATACTGCCTCGCAGCGATTTGCGATCCTGCCAACAGCGCAGTTGCTTGGTGTAAATCTGGCCGATTCGAGCGGTGGTATTGCGCCGATCACGATCACGTTCGCACAGCAGCGCGATACCGATGTTGCTGGTTGCCGCTTCGGTGTCAACTGGATCGATATCAAGTACAATCGCATGTACTATGCCTATCAGGACCAGTTGACGTTTCGCGCTCCGCCCACCGCAACAACGGGGCTATATCAATTTACTCTTCAGAATTTTGCTCGCACCGATATTTCCATCTATCGAAAGGGAGTCTCGAAGCTTTCGAATATTGTGATCACATCCAATCCCAATGTTCCGAGAAGCGCAAAAGCCATTTTTCAGATCAATATCAGCAGCGCCTCTGATGAGTTTATTGCGGTAACGGATTCCACCAAGCTTAAACCGTATAAATATTCTACCGATGATTTCGCAGGTCTCACGTCGCCTTCGAATGCCGGTGAATATCTAATTATTACCAATCGCGATCATCTTTCGAAGACCCATAACGGAGCGCGTGTGCCGTTGCAGGATCTGGCGGACTATCGGGCTTCACACAATCATGTATCGACGAAGATCGTGGACGTTGCGAACATCTACGACGAATTTCGCTATGGTGCTCGTTCGGCCAATGCTATCAAGGCGTTTTTAACGTATGCCTATCATAATTGGCAGGACCCGCCGAAATATGCTATGCTGGTCGGAGTCACTCATGAAGGCACGGATGATCCACAGCAATATACTCCCCCCGATCAGGTACCGGCGCCATACATACAGGCATATTTGGAAGGTGATGTCGCTGCGGACGAATGGTACGCCATGCTCGATGGCGACGATTTTATACCGGATATTACCATCAGCCGCTTGGCTACACAAGACGCCGGTGGGGATGCGATCTATTTAGCGAAATTACAGGAGTTCGAGACCGATCCGGTACGTCCCGGCGCCTGGAAAGACCGCGCGCTCTTCGTTGGCGCCGGCGGTAGCTTCGATGTCGATATCGATAACCTGTTAACAGGGCCGGTGCCGCCGTGGGTCAGTTCACTCCGTCAATCCACGGTCGCGCAATCTCCCTATCGTGGTACCGATCAAACGCTCATCGATACGGTCAATGCCGGTGTCGGGTTGCTGGCCTACTTTGGTCACGGTGGGACAGCCGTGTGGGACGATCTCGTCGATAGCACCGGGCGATCGATCTTAGAGAACAGCGATATTTCTCGATTCCACAACGAAGGGAAATATCCCGTTGTATTCAGCCTTACCTGTTTTACCGCGACCTACGATGGCAAGTATGTCGGTATTCTTAATACCTTGCAAAATCAACCCGTTGCCGGATCGATCGCGTGTATGGGTACGACCAGTTTTGGCTGGGAGTTGAACGACAGGAAATTGGTGGAGGCGATCATTCCACATTATTATGATTCCGTAGCTGGGTCTATCGCTGATAAAATAATCGCTGGCAAAGTCGATTATTTATCGCGCACACTGATGGGCGATCTCATTCCACCAACGCTGGTGCTATGCTATCACACGTTGGGTGATCCAATGCTCGCACCGAACGTGCCGACGGACAAAGCGAGTATGACGTTGTCGAATCGCGTCATTCAACCCGCCGGTACCGTTACCATAAACGGTACGACGTCGATCGGGCAGGGAAGTGCCACGCTTGAATTGGTGGATAACAAGAGAAGCCCTCTTGTGCCGCCGCACGTAATGACTACACCGGTTTCCAATGGTGTTTTTTCGTTTACAGATAATGTGCCTAATACGCAGATATCGAGCGGTTCCTATCGAGTGGTGGTATCGAGCAACGCATCGAATAAATTTGCTGCTACGGACGAAGATGTTACGATCTCGGATACACGAGTGACCGAGCTTGATTTTGAGCCACGACCACTGCCCGTGGGGTTGAATATAGATTTTAGCGCCGCCGTTCAGTCGCCTCAACCGATCACGAGTGTCATAGCAAATTTCAATATATATTCCACTGCCGCGAACGGTTCGGTTACGATGCGCACCGTGTCTCAGTCGATGGCAATTACTGGTGGGAAGGACCGCTATCATACGCAGCTTTCCGGTGCTGGGTTGATCGCTGGAGATAAGATCGTCGCTACCATTACAATAACCGCTGGTTCTACAACCATCACGTCGGATTCTACTTCGATAATTGTCGGCGCGGCGTCCGATCCTTCCATTGCCAAAGATGCAGGACATCACACCTTAACGGGTAAACTGGTCTCTTCCAAGAATGGGCTTGCGTGGAGCGAGCCCATTTACAACTGGGGAATGTCACCGGTCAATTCGGTCACGGCGTCGCTTCTGGACGTTCGTTCGGCATCATCAAAAATATTGGGAAGCACTGTTGTAAGTGGCGTTCCGGCGCATGGTAGCGTGATGGTAAGCATTCCAGTTTCGCCTACATCGCTTGACTCATCGACGCTTGTTTTCGCGGTTAGCCCGGACGCTGGTAATAGCGCTTTGAATCTTCGAGATAGTCTGTTATCCAATGATTCAACCATAGCTATCGATTATCCGCTGGCTGCTGCTGCATACCAGAAAGGAATAGGGACCACACTCGATGGGCAAATTCCCGCTGCAATCCATTTTAGCAATGATGAGGCGATCCTGAGCTTGTCACCCACTGCTGAAAGTAATATTTCGGCGGATGTCATTCGGTTAGATCGGCGCTACGCTCCGATTGCGACAATCCAGCCGGATATTCACTTCCTGCCACTGTATACCAATACCGGCAAGCTATACTCGAGTTTGCGAGTAGTTAGCGATTCGCTCGGTGCGATCCCGCTTGTAGACTCTGCCTCGACCTTAACGTTTCGAATCGATTCTCTTCTTGCTCGCTATCCAGCGAATAGCTTGTTCGTTTATCGAATGGACGATCGCTCCAAGTTGTGGAATAAACTCTCGAGTTCGGTGGTAGGGAAGAGCTTGACCGCAAAGCTTACTTCGCTGGGTACGTTCGCAATTGCATACAATACAGATACCCGCGATCCGATGGTCGATATTACCGTCGAGGGGCAGGTATTCTCGAACAATGGCGAGGTGCCGCCACAGCCGCATATTCATGCCGTCTTACAGGATGCGAATGGTATTGACATTACCCCTGGCAAGACGATCATGAAGATAGACAATCGAATTCTGTCGCCTTCAGAATATGTGATATTGGATTCGGGCCGAACGGCCACTACCATTAATCTTCGTGCGGAGCCTTCTCTTTCTCCGGGTACGCATACGATAACAGTCCAGACGACCGATGATAATGGCCGCAGTAATAATCCACCCAAAGAACTCGACGTGCATGTTTCAAACGGGTTCAGTGTCGGCGTGTTGGGGTCTTATCCCAATCCCTTCACGAAGGATTATATGTTCATCGCCTACGAAATTCGTGGTGTCGCCTTTGCGGAGTCAGTTGCGCTCGATATTTACACGGTAAGCGGCCGCAGGATACGTACGATGTCATTTCCTTCTGCCGATCCAACGCAGACATTCGGGTTCTTAAAAGGGGGTACCGGTAGTCCTACCAGCTTAGGTTATCATGAGGTATGGTGGGATGGACGCGACGATGGCGGCGATGAAGTAGCAAATGGAGTTTATTTTTATCGATTGACCGTAAAAGCAAATAACTCGGTGCAGGAGATAAAAGGTAAATTCGCGCGAGTAAGATAGAATGAAAAACGCCAGGCAAAAAGATAAATTGTTTGCTCGAGCATCGATGCTTGAACGGGCAGTGATGCGCGATTGCAATGCTTGGCGCTCTTTTTTCAAATCGGCTCTAATTCCGTTGCTCCTTTATTCATCGCTTATTCTTCCAGCGCACGCGCAAGAGTCAAAATATGCCGGCGAGTTTCTACAGATACCGGTAGGTTCACGCGCATTGGCGATGGGAGGAGCATATACGGCGATCGCGAATGATGAATCGGCCTTTCACTGGAATCCGGCCGGCGTTTCACTCGTGCCCGATCGACTATTCGGCTTCATGTATTCAGCAGAATATGGCACGCCGGGAAGTTCGCTTGCTAATTTTTATCAATTAGGTGTGACGTATCCGCTAAAAGATGTGACGCTTGCGGTAAACTGGGTGCGCCTCGCGATCGGCGATCTCGTTCATACACCGGACCTGACAAATATTAGTGTCACGGACCAACGAGCGCAAATGGTCCGCGAAATATTTGCTGGAACACCGGACTACTTTAGTGACAACGAAGATGCTATTGTTCTGAGTATCGCTCGTAATAATAAATTTACGCTCGATTGGGGATGGCTCTACTATAAAGAAAAGATCGAAGTGCCGATCGGTATTAATTTCAAGATCATCCACCAGGGAATAGGCAATTTCGGCTCAGCTTCCGGGATCGGTGTCGATGCCGGCGCAATGCTCCGATTTTCCGCAGCCGAGTTTTTGCTTAATCCAGCGCTCGGCAAAGTTTCTATCGGTGCCAGCGTCTCGGATATTGCCGGTACGCAGCTTAACTGGAGCACGCAACGGACGCAGGTCGTCCCAATGCATATAACCGGTGCTGCGGCGTATGCTCAACCGATCCCGATCATTAATTCTATTGCGACATTCTCTTCTGACTTCCTTATTGGCGAACGAGCTCAGCCGCGATTTGGAATGGACATGACCTACCAGAATAATGTATCACTGCGCTTCGGGCTTAACCAAGGGTTATTTGCAACCGGCGCGGGATTTAACTGGCAGAAGAAGATCGACGTAAATTACTCGCTTTCTATAAATACTGCACTCGGTCCGGAGCACCGTTTGAGTTTTTCAGTCGATGTGGACAATCTGATGAAGAAGGATACAACGAGTGAATAAACCTTTCAGAGCAATGATGTTGGTGCTTCTGCTGGTGGAAGCGTGCAGTGCTCCGCCCGAGCCACAGATCACGCCTCCACAACCATCGTTTATGGATGCAGGAAAGATCACCGATCCGGTTGATCATCGCATTTATGCCGATGTAGGGCCTCAGAATGCCATCGTGATCGAGTGGAAGGCAGATACCAGTGGCAATACCAGTGGATATGTATTATATCGTTCGATCAACGATTCAACGGTGGATGCTGACGGCTTATTAGCTCATCGAACGACAGTGGCACAACTGGAGTCGAGTAATCAACTGATCGAACCACTTGCAACGTCCTTTAAAGATACGACCGGTATTGTCGCGGGTGCCACCTATTGGTATCAGTTGCAGGCATTCTATCGCTCGCCATCTAACAATTTGCATTATAGCAAGCCCACGCCGGTCGATATTACAACATCGTTTACCTATTTCGATCGTGATCAGCCGCTCTTTCCGAGCGCAGGACAAGTTGTAAATCTCAACGGTTCGCCACTGCAATTTCGATGGCTTGATCCGGACAATGGCGGCAGATTCCACCTGATCGTTCAACGGTTGGATAATCAGCAGTTCGTGTGGGATTCCGTTCTCAGTGATTTTCAGAGCACTATTACCATGGAGTATCCGCTTACGGCAACGCCGCTCGAACAGGGTGTGCCCTATCAATGGAGAGTGAAGCGTGTGGCTCCGTATGGCGGCTCTACTTCACCGTGGTCGATGTTCAGCATTACGCCATAGCGTATATTCGCGTATGCGCATTCTCGCTCCGATGAGATATTTCGCCATTTTGTTCTTCGTTCTCCTCGTTAGTGCAGGCGGTAATGCCCTTGCACAACGCGGACCGTCGTCTTCTGGAAGCACCGGTACCGGTGCCAGTCAGCCGCTTAATCCCTCAACGCCGAACATGCCGATCTTTAACGTGATGCGCGGCGGAGAAATACAGATCGACGTTAACCTATGGGGATTCGTGAATGCGCCGGGGCATTACCGGGTGCCGGGTTCGACATCGCTCGTTGAATTGCTCAGCTTTGCTGGCGGCCCGACCGCTCAGGCACGTTTAGTGGATATTCGTATCGTGCATGCGGATACCGCAGCAGAGAAACGTGTTGAGATGTATAACCTCGAAGCATATCGGGATAACGGTGATCTCTCACAAAATCCGCTCTTGGAGCCTGGCGACACGATCATTGTAAGCGGTCGTGCGCTCGATGTCTTCTTTCAGGCGATCGGGATCATCACCAATATTATGGTGATCATTACCGCTCTCATCAATTTTATTTCGTTTACGACGAAGTAATCCTATGGGCCGCCGATTTCTTTTTGCACTCGTAACGGCTGGCGTACTCTTGAGTGGTTGCAACCGCGGCATCGAGCCCGGCGTATTGCGATTCTCTCATTTTTGGTCCGAGCCTGCACAACGAGCCTTTATGGACACGCTCCTCGCCGGATTTCATCGCGAGCATCCAGAGATTCCGGTCGAAGTTACCGAGCTTAGCTGGTCGGACGGTAAGACGAAGCTTATGGTCGGATTCAATTCCGAAACAGCGCCGGACGTATTAGAATTGGGAAGCGATTGGGTAGCACAATTTTCTGCCAGCGGCGTCCTGCAAGGGCTGGATTCGAATCACGAGATCGTCCCTCGTTTTCAAAATGCTCCGGTATATTCGCTTGCACCGGGGATGTGGCAGGGGCATTACTACGCTGTGCCCTGGCTGTTGGATACACGAGTCATGTTCGTCAACGACGATCTGGCCGCACATGTAAAGGGCGATACGGCGTTTGCTTCGGTCGATTGGAATGGCATGCGAGCTCTCTGTAGCACCATTCAGGCGACGGGCACTGCATACGGTTGTGGAATCAACGGGCCGGACCAACATCGCCTCTACAAGAAGTTCTTGCCGTATGTCTGGTCCACGGGAGGTGAATTATTCGATAGCGTTGGCCGCCCAACGATGAACCTTCCGCAAAACGTCGAGGCACTCCGGTATTATGTGGATCAGCTAAACTGGGGCGAGATGGAGACGCAGAAAAATCTCGATGATGCGTTTGTGCGGGGCAAACTCGGAATGTGGTTCAGCGGCTCCTGGCTATTGCCTCGATTAGAGAAAGCACCGTTCAAATGGCATACGGTATTATTTCCGGGGAATAATGGTCACGTTGGCGAGTCCTTCGCGGGCGGAGAATATCTTGCCATTAATGGTCACAGCGCTATGAAACGTGAGGCAACGATATTCCTGGAATATATCACGCGACCGCAGAACGAGCTTGCCTTTGCCCGAAAGGTGAATGAGTATCCTGCTGATGTTCGCTCGCAGTCGGATACATTTTATTTGCACCGAAGAGAAGGAAATGTGTTTACGGCCCAGCTTCAGCACGCACGTATGACGCCTGTCATCCCGCAGTGGCTCGATGTCGAAGCGATCATTGAAGATGAGGTCTCGAAAGCACTGTATAAACAGGAGACGCCGGAAGAAGCGATGGCAAGCATGCAACGCCGTACGGAAGAGCGAATGAAACAACCGTAGTTACGATATTAGAGTAAAAAAGATTGGACGCCGCTAAACCTGAATTCAAGGCTGGATATTGCGCGATCGTTGGAGTGCCGAACGCCGGTAAATCAACGCTGATGAATGCGTTATTGGGCACGAAGCTTTCCATTGTTTCCCGCAAGCCACAGACCACCCGTAAGCAAGTACTCGGTATTTTTTCTTCCGATTCGGAGCAAATAATCTTTCTCGATACTCCCGGTATCATGCCGCGGCCAACAACGCTCTTACATAAGGCGATGCTGGCGGAAGTTTCAAAATCCTTCGCGGACGCCGATGTTGTTCTTGTGTTAGCGGAAGCAAATCAACCATTCGAACGAGCGCTGCCGAAAGAGTGGAAGGATTATCTGAAAGTGGCCGGCAATAAGCCGATCGTGCTGGCCCTTTCTAAGACGGACCTCATCAAGAATAAGAAGGACTTGTTACCGCTCTTACAGCATTATGGTGAGCAACCGGAATTCAAAGAGATCGTCCCTCTTTCCTCTACCAAGCGTTACAACTTGAAAGAACTCGTTACCACGCTTCGTAAATATCTTCCCGGTTCGCAGCCGTTCTACGATACCGATCAATTAAGCGATAAGAACAACCGCTTTTTCGTCGGAGAGCTTATTCGTGAGACGGTCTTTCATAAATTCCGCGACGAGATACCGTATTCTACGGAAGTGGAGATCCGTGAGTTCAAGGAGCGAACGAAAGGGAAGTGGTTCGTGAATGCCGAAATAATCGTCGAGCGAGATTCGCAAAAGTCTATCCTCATTGGTAAAAGTGGAACAGCCCTTAAAACGTTAGGAGAACGTGCCCGCAAAGAGATCGAACGCTTTCTGGAACAGCCTGTTTACCTCGAACTTCATGTCAGGACGAAGAAAGATTGGCGTAATAGTAAGCCAGCTTTAAAAGAATTAGGGTACAACGCATCGTCCTGAAAGAGCTATCTTTTCGCTCGCAGAAGCAGCTTCTTGAGACCATAAAACGCAGATCGTTTCATGCCAGAGTTTCTTCCGTTTATCGGCACGCGATACAATCCTTCAACGGTCCGCGCCGATAACGTTACCTCTCCTCCATACGACGTTATTAGCTCGGAATTTCGCGATGTACTGTACGAACGCGATCCTCACAACGTGATCCGCCTTGAATTCAATAGGGATGCGGACCCCTATACCAGCGCCGCAAGGAATTTCGAGGCCTGGAAGAACGAGAAGATACTTATTCGCGAAGAGCGGCCGGCGTATTATGTTTACCATCAGATATTCGATAAGCCCGAAGGGGGACAGATCACCCGTACCGGTGTACTGGGCCGGCTGAGCCTTGCTCCTGATTCCGTAAAGCAAGTGCTTCCGCACGAGCGGACGCATGCCGGGCCGATCCGCGATCGGTTCGAGCTCATGGCACACACCCATGCGAATTTCTCACCGATCTTTGGGCTCGTTTCCGACCCGACGCTATTCTTCGATCAGACGCTCGAAATTGCAACGGCCTATGCACCGCTTATGGATGTCGACGAGCACTTGGAGAATGGCCAAACGGTGCGTCACATCCTCTGGCGTTTGGATGATACGTTGGCCGCGGACCGAATTCAAAAGATCGTTGCGCCGAGTAAGATAATCATTGCTGATGGTCATCACCGTTTCAAAACGGCCCGGCAATTTTATGAACAGCATCAGGATATCGCCGGGGCCGGCTATATCATGATGTTCATTTCGAATCTGGAATCGGAAGGCGCTGTAATTCTGCCAACGCATCGCTTATTGGAGGGTCTTGCCGGTTTCGACCAATACCAGCTTTTGGAGCGATTAAAAGAGAAGTTTGAACTGACGCCATTCTCTTCCCGTGAAGAGGGCGTGGCGGTGCTCGAACGGGATGAATCCACAGTGACGCTGATCGAATTTCCGGACGATCCGAAATGGGTGCTGGTAAGCGATCTGGAGCCTACCAGCAAAAGAGAGAAAGAGCTTACTGCCACTCGGTTGGAAGAAGAGATCTTGATACCGATGGTGGGCCTCTCACGTACCACGATTGACGAACGACGGAATTTGCTGTATCCCCATACATTTCGTGAATTGGACGAACTCGAAGAAAGTCAGAATTGGAATGCCGCATTCCTGCTCCGATCGGTCCGCCCCAGCGAATTAAAAGCGGTCGTCAATCGAGGTGAATATATGCCGCAGAAGACGACCTACTTTTATCCGAAGCTGCTTACGGGGCTTGTCTTCCACGAGTTTGAAATTCAGCCGAAGCCCTAAATCTTATCGAGTAGTATTGTTGTTACCATTAGTCGTCAAACGATTGCGATAGATCATGGCCAAGAAGTCATACGGTTTATTAGAAGGAAAGAAGGGGATAATTTTTGGTCCGCTGGACGAAACCAGTCTCGGCTGGCAGATCGCGCTCGCCGCTCATCGCGAAGGCGCTCAGCTCGCGATCAGCAATGTCGCCGTCGCGTTGCGCGTCGGGCAGCCGAAAGAACTAGCGAAGCTGCTCGGCAATGTTCCACTCATCGCGTGCGATGTCTCGAATAGCGAAGAGATCTCTGCTTGCTTCGAAGAAGCAAAAGCAAAGCTGGGTAAGCTCGATTTCTTCGTTCACTCGGTCGGAATGTCCCAGAACATTCGCAAAGGCCTCGCCTATGAAAATTCGAAGTATGACTGGTTTCTAAAGACGCTGGACGTGAGTGGCCTTTCCTTGCATCGGCTGATTCATGGAGCGCTCGCACAGGATGCGCTGTCAGATGAGGCGAGCATCGTGGCCTTAAGCTATGTCGCTGCCCAGCGTTCGTTTACGACCTACGCCGATATGGCCGATGCGAAGGCTCTGCTTGAATCCGTTGCTCGTAGTTTCGGCGCTCGCCTCGGCGAAAAGCGAATTCGAGTTAATACGGTGAGCCAAAGCCCCACCCCTACACGGGCCGGTGCCGGCATCGATGATTTCGATAAGATGTATGAGTATGCCAATCTTCTTGCCCCCCTCGGCAATGCAACCGCAGAGGATTGTGGCGATTATGTGGTAACCCTCCTTAGCGATCTTACCCGCCGAGTAACGATGCAGAACCTCTTCCTGGATGGCGGTTTCAGCAGCATGGGAATGACCACTGAATTATTACATCTCATGTTCAATGCGGCGACCTCGGAAGATAACCTTCGAACTGCCGGCTTTCCGGAGTATATGATCGATCGTGTCCGCAAGGGAAGAAGCAGGGACTAATTCCCATTCTGGAAACGCTGAGCCATCTTATGTGTTCTTAGGCCTATCGAACGGTCAACCACACTCCTGCGTATTTTTCTTATTGTCGCCGTAGCCCTTGGCTTTGGGCTAATTGCCGCGTCTGTTCATAGTCAGCAACTGCCGATGGGCTCTGAAACGAGCGCCACGCCACGTCTGCATTATCAGTTTCCTTTCCAGACGATGTGGGATGACGCGGTTGTGCTATCGTCTGAATCTGGGAAGCCCACTCTGGTATTCGACCTCGACCTAGTTGACACCAACAGCATAAAGCTCGCCAAAGAAGTTATTGAAAGTAAAGAGCTTAGGGTTTTTATTAAAAAGCGTTTCGAGCCTGCGATAAATGATTTTGCGGTCGATCCGCCACCATCAGTTGGCTTGGATAGCCTTCGCAACCTGGGCTGGCGCCTGAGCGGCCTTGAAAAGGATTATCACATCGTTCTGCGCCCTACGATCATCGTTATCGGACTTGATAAAAAGGAGATCGAGCGCATTCCTTTTCCCCAGAATTTGACGGCAAAGGCGATCCAGAACCGACTACAGGAAATACTGGAAGGCCGCAACACACTTGCGAGCCTTGACGAGAAGTTCTGGCAGGATACGTCCAGCATCGAGTTACGCGAACGGCTGATCGACATGTTCCAGGAGCGCTCGAAGTATGACAGCGTTCTCTACCACCTGAAGGTATTAAGCGTTAATACATTATATCCGACGGTGGCTCGCCGGGCAGCTATCAGGTATGCCAATACGCGGTTAGCGGTCGAAGGCAATACCGCTCCCACAGAAGCTTTGATTGCCTCACTGGGACATTCCAGGGAAGATAGTCTTCTTCATCTCGAGCTTCTGCAAAATATGCTGGAGCGCTACGAAAGTGGCAAGAAGATCGATAGCGTTTCGGCGATGTACGATCGTATTATCGAGTTTACCCACGGCCGCGATCCCGAGGTGTTCAACGACTACGCATGGAGCCTTGCAAATTATAAGACCGGCGATATGGACCATGCGTTGTCCCTCATCAATGAGGCGATCGGGAAGAACGGAAGGAATCCAAATTTTTACGATACACGAGCCTTAGTGTATGGGCGAATGCACCGTTTCCAGGATGCGATTCGCGATGAAGAAACAGCGATCAGCTATGCTCGTTCGAAGGACGATAAGCATTATTTCGAAGAGCAGATCGGTTATTATAAAAAGTTAAAAGCTCAGGCCGAATCTGCGCCGAGCCAGTCATCGGAACAAAGCAAACCATAGTACTATACATGGCAGAGACCTTAACAGCCACATCGGAAGATATTGCAGTAGAATTAACTCCATCGAAAGCAAGCCCAAAGCCGGGCAAACTGTTTATTGGCGGCGAATTTGTCGATGCCTTGAGCGGTAAAACGTTCGAGACTCGCAATCCTGCAACCGGTGCGGTGATCACCGATATTGCTGAAGCGGGCACCGAAGATGTCGAGTTAGCCGTACGTGCTGCTCGCAAGGCGTTCGAGGATGGAAGCCCCTGGCGTAAGATGTCTCCTCGCGACCGTTCGCGGGCACTGTGGAAACTGGCCGAACTCATTCGCCAGAATGCTGACGAGCTTTCCGAATTAGAGACGTTAGATACCGGCAAGCCGATCTTCGAATCTTCCAAGTTTGATATTCCGCAGGCCGCAGAGTGCTTCGAATATTACGCGGGTTGGCCAACGAAGATCGCCGGAGAGACGATCGCTAACACAGCAGGTGGGGAGGCGTTGGTCTACACGCTCCGCGAGCCGATCGGTGTGTGCGGGCAGATCATCCCGTGGAATTTCCCGCTCCAGATGCTATCCTGGAAAGTAGCTCCGGCACTTGCATGCGGTAATACCATTGTACTCAAGCCGGCCGAGCAAACGCCGCTTACCGCACTGCGCTTTGCAGAGTTAACGCTCGAAGCAGGTATTCCGGCCGGTGTCTTTAACGTCGTTACCGGCTTTGGCCCGACCACGGGTGCAGCGATGGTCTCGAATCCTGGTATCGATAAGATCGCTTTTACCGGTAGTGTTGAAGTAGGTAAAGAGATCATGCGTACTGCGGCTGGGACGCTCAAGCGTGTATCGCTGGAGTTAGGCGGTAAATCTCCGAACGTTGTTTTTGCAGATGCCGACCTCGAGACGGCTGCGAAGTATGCGCTTGGAGGTATTTTCTTCAATCAGGGGGAAATGTGCACGGCCGGCTCGCGTATCTTCGTTGAAGAGGCAGGTTACGATGCATTTATGTCGGTCCTTCGTAGTCGTGCCCAGAAGATGGTCGCCGGCGATCCGCTCCATCCGAAGACGCGCCTTGGCGCTCTTATCTCGGAAGAGCATCTCAACCGCGTGTTGAATTATGTAGCGGTCGGTAAAGAGGAGGGAGCCAACGTTGCGATCGGCGGTACGCGTATCGGTTCGAAGGGTTATTTTATGAAGCCGACCGTTCTCGAAGGCGTGACCAATCAGATGCGTGTTGCTCAGGAAGAGATCTTTGGTCCGGTTGCCAGCGTCATCAAATTTAAGGATATCGAAGAGGGAATACGCGAGGCGAACAACTCGCAGTTCGGTCTTGCTGCTGCCATCTGGACCCGTGATGTCAAAAAAGCTCACAACGTCGCGAAGCGCATTAAAGCCGGTACAGTATGGATCAATACGATCTCTACGACCGATAATGCAGTACCATTCGGAGGTTACAAAGCCAGTGGTTTTGGACGTGAATTAGGCCGCGCTGCGATCGACCTCTATACAGAGACGAAAAGCGTTTGGGTCGATCTCAATCAGTAACGAGTAGTGCGGATTGAACGCGTAGGTCGAGCGTCCTCGCTCGACATGGTCGCGCAGGCACCGTTACCAGGAGCAAGCAAGACACTTGCGAACGCGGCGAAGTTGACATGACCCTTTCGCATGACCCGTCGGCCGCACCACGGTGTCGAGCGAGGACGCTCAACCTACGCGCTTCTAAATTTGAGAATACAGAAAGGGATACTATAGGTATCCCTTTTTGGCACACTAGGGGAGCGATGAGCGTTATTTACCGTTAGTTACTCGGAATGTTCGATCACCTTCCAACCAAACGCCGCAATATCCTTCGCGCCCTTGTCGCTGGTGCGCTCACGGCATTTGTTGCACCCTTCGCCTATGCGATCGGAAAATTTCTCTCATTCCAGGGGACGATCGGAGGCTCTAATACAGCCAAACTTTCTGCAGCCGATCTTACGCCCGATAGTCCATCGAAGTTAGTAGAGATCGAAGGGGAGCCAGTGATCGTCGTCCGTGAAGCGGATAATTCCATCCGTGCCTTCACAGCCACCTGCACGCATTTGGGTTGCATCGTTTCCTACCGCCCGCAAATGCCCGGTTTCTATTGCAAGTGCCATGGTGGGAAGTATGACGTCAATGGCATTAACGTCCCGGGTACACGTCCGCCTTCACCGCTTACAGAACTGGTTGTGAACGAGCAGGCCGATGACCTCACGGTGTCTCTCACCCCGAAAGCAAAATCACTCTCGTGACGCTCATCGATCACCTTCATCTTCGCGAACCGGTCGAAGCGCTGAAAGCGAAGGTCGTTCCACGACATGGAACATCGATGTGGTATTACCTGGGCGGGCTGGCGTTATTCTTTTTTCTGGTCCAAATCGTCACCGGACTGTTACTGCTCTTTTATTACCAGCCAACTCCGGAAGCAGCACATAAAAGCGTCGAATGGATCACGACGAAAGTGCCGTTTGGCGCGGTCATTCGTTCGGTGCATTCCTGGAGTTCGAACGCTCTTATTGCGGTCGTCCTCATTCACATGTTTAGCACCTTTTTTATGCGATCGTATCGTTCGCCGCGTGCGATCTTGTGGGTGACGGGCATAATTCTTTTCGTACTTATACTCGGTTTTGGCTTTACAGGCTATTTATTACCGTGGGACCTTACGGCATACTTTGCCACACGCATCGGTACAGAAGTCCCCAAAGCGGTACCGGTATTCGGCAGTTGGATCGTATCGATGTTGCGTGGCTCGAATGCAGTTACAGGCGCTACGCTATCGCGTTTATTTGCTTTGCATGTCGGAGTATTGCCACTCTTTGCTTTTGTTTTTGTGACCGCGCACGTCATCATGACGGCACTCTTTGGTAGCGCGATACCAATAGGTCGGTCTGCAAAAGCAGAAACACGATTTATTCCCCAGTATATTCTTGGTGAGGCGGTCTTATGGCTTATCGGTTTGGCGGTACTGCTTGCTGTTGCCGTGCTGTTTCCCTGGCAGTTGGGGCCTGCTTACGATCTTACAAAACCGGTTGAGCCTCCCGCCGGAGTTCATCCGGAATGGTACTTTATGTTTCTCTACCAGACGCTTAAGTACATTCCCGAATGGGCGGCTGTTACGTTTTATACGATTGTCCTTATCTTCTGGGCTGTGGTCCCGTGGCTGGATCGCAAAGCTCGCCGAGAACAGAAGAGCTTGCTCTTTCGGTGGATCGGTATTCTCGCGATAGCAGGAATGGCAGGGCTCACAACTCTGGCATACATTTCGGTAGCTCAAGAACAAGGAACTGCTGCGTTAGAGCAAACGACTACCGCTCACGGCAGCACGGATACAACTCAACCAAAGTAAGGAGACCGAATATGCCAGTTCGTTTGCACCTCAACCGTTTCGGTTGGATCATCATGAATATCATGCTCATGCTTACGCTCTCGTTTGTTGCTGCAAAAGCACAGGACCAGAGTGGAAGCGGTAGCAATACGCCATCGGCCAGTGCGCCGGCCACCAGTTCAGCACCTTCCACAAGTACAGCACCTTCGAGTTCGGGGAGTGCAGTAGAGCATTCCTCTTCTCACAGTTCGTCCACAACGACCACCACTTCCGGACCCGATGTTACTACGGATTCCAATACCTGGCTTATCATCACCATCGCAGTTATCGCATTTCTCGTATTGGTGATCGTTATAGCGCGTGCTGCTTCCTCATCACGCAAGTCGGTATCACGAACAACCGTGGTTCGGTAGCGCAATTTTTCTAAACAAAAAAGCCGCTGATGCAGAGTGCATAGCGGCTTTTTTATTACCAGATTTTTTACGGCCAGATGCGCGTGAGGGTCCTTGGGAAGGGGATCGCTTCGCGGATATGCTCGAGTTCGCAGATCCACATAACGAGGCGCTCGAGACCGAGGCCAAACCCAGCGTGAGGCACACTGCCAAACCGACGAAGATCGAGAAACCACTCAAAGATCGACTGCGGTAGCTGATGTTCCTCAAGCCGCTTTAACAGCTCGTTCAAATCGTCCTCGCGCTGCGAGCCGCCAATGATCTCGCCGAATTCGGGGAATAGCACGTCCATGGCGAGCGCTTTATCTGGCTCATTCGGATCGCGCTTCATATAAAACGCTTTAACAGCAGCGGGGTAGTGATGCACAATGACCGGTGCATCATACTGTGAGGTCAATGCGACTTCGTCGTAAGCCCCGAAATCATCCCCATACTGGAATCGCTTGAAGGTCGGCGGAAGCTCTTCGCCCGAAGCCAGTTTCTCGTCCCAATACTTGTCGAGAATTTTTGCAGCTTCATCGTAATGCATGCGATGGAATGGCTTCAATACCTTTTCGGCACGAGCAACGAGACGTCCGGAGCCATCATCTAAAATGGCAAGCTCGTTCTTTCGCTCTTCGAGCACACGGGTTACGATGTAGTGGACGAAGTCTTCTGCGAGTTCCATATCGCCTTCAAGGTCCATAAAGGCGACCTCGGGCTCGACCATCCAAAATTCATTGAGGTGTCGTTTCGTCTTCGAGCGCTCGGCGCGGAACGTTGGGCCGAAGACGTAGATCTTACCAAAGGCCATTGCACCAGCTTCGCCATAAAGCTGCCCGGATTGGGACAGATATGCTTTCCCTTCGTCGAAGTAATCGGTTTCGAAGAGGGTGCTGGTGCCTTCCGCGGCGTTCGGGGTCAGGATCGGTGCATCGAAGCAAATAAAGCCACGATCGTGAAAGAAATCGCGGATCGCATGAATAAGCGAGTCACGCACCCGAAGTGTCGCCCACGGACGCGACGAGCGAAGCCATAAGTGGCGATGCTCCATCAAGTACTCGATGCCGTGCTCTTTGGGAGTGATCGGGTATTCTTCCGATTTCTGCCCAACCTCGATCTTCGAAACGAAGATCTCATATCCTCCGATAGCCTTATCGGTCGCCTGGACCTTGCCGGTGACGGTAAAGACGGATTCCTGCGTCAGCTCATCTGCCGCATTATAAGTAGCCTCATCGACCGCGTTCTTCATTACAACGCATTGGCAAAGGCCAGTACCGTCGCGCAGGATAAGAAAGCGGATCTTTCCGCTCGACCGCTTATTATAGAGCCAACCCCGCAGCGTTACTTCCTGGTCGACTAAGTTCTTAAGATCTTGAATATATTCGCGCTGCAGCATACGAAAGGTAGGGTATTTCTAAGTTGATCGTGAGAATAATACAAAAAAGCGTGCAAATATACGGATTAAGGAGCATTCTCAACGCGGATATAGGAAACGTAGCAGACATTAGACACGTTTTGTGGCCCGCTTCACGGGTTACCGCTAAGTTAAGACTTTCGGTCGCTCACGAAGTGGGGAGCCCGTAGCTCAGTGGTAGAGCATCTGACTTTTAATCAGAGGGTCGTCGGTTCGATCCCGCCCGGGCTCACAGAGAAGTGCTAAGTGTTCAGTCCTGAGTGTAAGGATGTCGAAGTATTAGTAACAAGGCCTTTTTAGCTTATTTACTTCATTTTGCTCAACCGTCAGACGTCCGGGACGTTCGTTTCGGAGCACTTTCCGGCTCAGTATTTGTTCGCACAGAATCAGATTTTTCAATTCGCCACAGGCTTCTGGTTTGAAGTCATGTGTAATTATCTCACTTCAATTTATTCACTATGATCTCACTCCGTAAAGCAACTCTACTCCTGACAGTAGCCGCTTTTAGTTTTGGCCTTGCATCATGCAGCAAGCGTAATACTGAACTCGAGACCGACTACGCAACCAAGAAGGCCTCGGCCGAGACATTGATCGGCCAGATCAATACCTCGATGAATACGATGAAGAGCGACCACGACCAGTGGATGAAGTCGCTTGCCGATGCTGCCGCAAAGCCCGGCGCCGATACCTCGAAGCTCGGGTCCTTAAAGTCCGACCTCCAAAAGCACATGAATGATATGAATACGATCATGGCGCTCGAGGACAGCGTTAAAGCATACATGAATGCCACACCGGATCAAGGTGACGCGTTCAAGAATGCCGATGATCGCTTGGGGACGAATTTTAACGATCTTAACGATAAGTGGAAAGCCTTCCAGGACGCCCATACGAACCTTCAGAAAGACATTCAGCAGTTTGCGGTAAACACTGCCGGTAATGCAATGCAGAAGGATACGATGAAAGCGAAAGAAGAAGTAGCCAAGCCGGAGAAAGCTCCTAAGAAAGAAGCTGCTAAGCCAGCCATGAAGAAAGAGGCTGCAACGCCTGCTTCTCAGGAACATCAACACCACGGGGCACCACGGTACTAATCGTTTAGATTTTCACCAATAAAAAAGGACGCGCCGAAAGCGCGTCCTTTTTTATTATATGCTTGCTCGTTATCGTGTGATATTGAGTCTCGTAGAGGCCGCGTTTCCATTGGAATCCATGATGCGAACGAAATAACTGCCGTTTGCAAGATCGTCTGTCCCCAGAGAGACATCATGTGCTCCTTCGGAGAGTGCTCCGAGTGATTCGTGCCATACTTGATGGCCGGCCGCATCGTAGATCTCGACCGTAGCATCAGAAGCACGCGCTAAACTGACGTGCGCTGTGACAGGGCCATGGGCGGGGTTCGGCGTAAGCGTGATACTAAACTCGAACGGTGTGGCATCATTCACAGCACCCTGACTGGTCTGGCCATTTCCCTGAAGGGGAATAGTGATGGCGCTATTATCGGCAAGTGTAAAGTCGAGCATAGCGCCGGCGTTACCGCCCACGGTCGGTTGGAATGTTACATCGATCGTTGAAGAATCGCCTGCATTCAACGTCTTCGGTGTTGCGAAGGTACCGGTTGTAAACTCATTAGCATTTGCGCCTCTGATCGCCACACTGCTGATCGTGAGCGCTGCTTGTCCGGAATTCTTAAGTCCCATATGGATCAGCGAATCGCTACTTACCTTCACCGTTCCAAAGTCAACCGTAACAGGTGTGACGGTTAGTGCACCAGTTACTCCTCGGCCGGTCAACGTGATCGAGCGCGTTGGAGTGGTACCGTCGTCGGTTGTGAGCGTAAGGGAGCCGGAGAAGGTAGTGGCAGTCCCCGGATGAAAACTGACGATAACATTCGCAGTGCCGCCAGCAGCCACTTGTTTTGCCGATGAATCAACGACCGCAAACGCAGTACCTGAATTTGTAAGGGTGTATTTCGTAATGTTTACAGCGGCCGTCCCGGTGTTTGAAAGTACGATCGTATCATACTTGGTAGTGTTGACGGGTACAGCACCAAAATCGACACTGGACGGATTGATCGATAATGCACTGTTGATCCCGGTACCGACGAGAAATACGGTATCCGACGGATTTGCGGCGTCATCACCACTGATAATGAGCGTGCCAAAGAAATTACCGGTCGAGGTCGGCGTAAAGTTAACGGTAATATCGCTGCTCGTTCCGGCCGAGACGATGGTTGGTCTATTTGCTAAGGTAAACGGCGCCGGACCGGCCGACACATTCGATAGATTAAGATCGATACCACCGTTGTTGGTCACGGTAATAATAGCAGAACCGGTTGCATTCAATTTTATTTGACCTACACTGACCGTATCGTGATTTTTATCTACTACCATATGCGGTAGCACGCCGGAAGCGCTCAGAGCCACCGAGACGATCGAATCCGCAGGGTCGTCGCTGATAAAGTGAAGGGTCGCAGTGTCGGTCTTCTCTGCGGTCGGCAGGTAGGAGATATGAAATATTCCTGAAGCGCCAGGTAAAACTACCTGATCGTAAGCTCCCAGTGTAAAACGTGTCGAAGCCTGCGTTAACGACACGTTCGATAGGTGAAGCGTATCGTTACCGTTATTCTTAAAGTTTACGACTCCTGGTAATGTTTGGTTAACTCTCGTCACGCCCAGTGTTGCCGTTGAAGCAATTTGTAACTGTGGAAGCGTACCAGCGCCGCTAAGCGATACGGTAGGGGTTGATACGCCGTTCGCTGCGGAAAATGTAATAGAACCGCTATAGGATTGTCTGGCCGTTGGTGAAAATTGAACGACGACATTCCCCGAAGCATTGGGTAAAATGTTTAGGCTCGATGGCCCCGAGACCATACTGAACCCTGCACCAGTAACGGATGGAGTTTGCAGGAAAAGAGTATCATCTCCCGTGTTCGTGAGAGTAAAGGTCTGTTGCGCAGTCCTATTCGCGCGTAAACTACCAAAGGCGAGGGTGGTGCCGTACGGTGTACCGAATACTGCTTGTACGCCTTGTCCGGACACACGAATACCCATATGTTGCTGTGGTACGGTATCGGAATTCGTTGTGTAAATGAGCGAATCTGTGAACGTGCCGCGTGCAGTAGGAGTAAAGATCACGCTGTCCATTTCTGTCGTGCCAGGATTAAGCGAGCGGTTCGTGCCCGTCGGATAACTCGAGAACGGTGCACCCGACTTCATAGCACTCGAACTGATCGTGATCGCAGCAGCGCCGTTCGAAGTCACAAGTGTGCTATCAGCGACGCGACGCCCTACGCGCACGGTACCAAGTGTGATAGAACTTCGGCCAAGAGCCATGCGCTTCGATGGCGAGACCACATGGATAACGAATTTATTGGACCAGTTCCATTTATCTACACAAGTACCTCCATTATTCAGGCCGTCTCCATTGACCGCATTACCCGTCGCATATAAGGTATCCCATCCCGCAGAAGAACCGGTAGTATAGGTAAAGGTCCAACTACAGGAGCCTCCGCTAAATGCTTTTGGACTACTGTGAGTAAGTTCGCCACTGGAGGCATAAAGTCCGCTACCGGCTGTTAACCCGGTCCCACTATAAGATGCGATGTCAATACCGCCATCGCTCTCGCTGCTATTCGACACGGTTGCAGTAAACGTAATCGTGGTATTCGGGGCCGTAGTGAGGGTGCCGGTCCCTAAACTATCGGATAGGGTAACTGTGGTTGCGGAGTTGGCTGAAGAACAGTGGCACGAGCACCCAGCCGATGAGTTCTTTTGAGTTAAGCCGGTTATGCCACTGGAGTGGGCATTCGTTTCGATGATGGCATACGAGCCTATCCCTAACATAACGAGGGCAACCATAAGAGACCCCGTTCGAATATTCTTAGACAAAGATCGAATTGAAGACGTAGCGAAGTTCATAATGCAAGACAAGGTATATAAGTCGACAAAAAAGGCCAGTTATACGCATTTGCGTACAACTGCTTAGACATAAGGACACGATATGCTCGGTGATTGTTACACAGCCAACCTATGTTTTTCTACAAGACTCTTTTGCCCAGCCGTACATAAACTGGCCAATTTGGGAGTGAAAAATTAGAATGGACCAGACAAAAATATCCGTCACGTGTTACAGGACTAAATTTATCTTATTGCTGTTACTTTTGTAATGACTCTCATCGAAATTCAAAATGTGCGCGAAAAGCTTTTGGCTGATCTCGATGCCATAAGCGGAGCACCCGAACTTGAAGCATTCAAACTCGCTCATCTTACACGTAAAGGCACAATCGCCGCGATGTTTGATGAACTGCGCTCAGTATCTAAAGAAGAAAAACCGCAGGCCGGTAAGGAGTTAAATACGCTGCGTCAGAGCGTCGAAGCACGCTTTAAAGAGCGGGAGGAAGAGCTTGGCGCTACCGGTGGGCATGAGGAGCATGGAAGGCTCGATCTTACGATGCCGGCACGTCCGGTTTCCGTGTCAACACCAGGACACGAGCATCCCTTGATGAAGACGCTCAATGAGATGATCGCGATCTTCGAGCGTATGGGCTTCGCCGTCGAGAATGGCCCCGAGATCGAGGATGACGAGCATAATTTCGGTAAGCTGAATTTCCCGCCCGATCATCCGGCCCGGGATATGCAGGATACCTTTTTCGTTAAACCCACACCGGATTGGACTCCGACCTCGAAAGATCAGCCGTTGCTATTACGTACTCATACTTCGCCGGTGCAAATACGGTTGATGGAGCGGCAGCGTCCGCCTATTCGGGCAATTATGCCGGGACGAGTTTATCGCAATGAGGCTGCAAGCGCTCGCAGTGCCGTTGCCTTCTTTCAGTTGGAAGGACTCGTGGTCGATAAAGGTGTATCAATGGCGGACCTTAAAGGAGTTCTCCTTTCCTTCGCCCGGCAATTTTTCGGTAGCGATGCAAAGATTCGTCTTCGACCTAGCTTTTTCCCATTTACAGAACCGAGCGCCGAAGTAGACGTGAGTTGCTACATTTGCGGTGGCAAGGGATGTCGCGTGTGCAAGAATTCCGGTTGGCTCGAAATTCTTGGTTCTGGCATGGTCCATCCGAATGTGCTTTCGGCTTGCGGTATCGACCCCGAAATTTACACAGGTTATGCTTTCGGCTTAGGTATTGACCGCACGGCCATGATGCGCTACGGTGTCTCCGATATCCGCGACTTTTTCGAGAACGATTATCGCTTTTTGGAGCAGTTCTAACTCTTAGGTTAGAGCCGAAACTAAACCTACCGGCCAATTGCTCAGTGCTGGCAGTTGTCTTTACGCTTATGAGAACATTTCGTGTCTTTGGTCTTTTAGTCCTGTGTGCCTTTAGTATCTCGTGGAATGGGTGTAGCTCGTCGACGAATCCGCCGCAATCTGCGTCTTTGATCGTTCCAGCAAGCGTTGATTTTGGGGTTATTGGATGGGGAAGGTGGCACGATACCACCTATTCTGTGTCCAACCCATCCGGTGACTCGATAACGATCACTGCCTTTCATTTTAGTGCACCCACAGTGACGGGTTCTAAAATACAGGATACGCTTGATGTTTTGCCGTTGAAATTGGCAGCCGGTAAGTCTTTGAACTTACACGTTCAGATAATGGCCGCCGATAGCGGAAGTATCTCGGTAGTGGACTCGATCGTCTATACGGCAGGAGGGACGACACACACGACGACCGTCTCTATAACTGCTAATAGCAAATATTCTGTACCTGGCTCCGGCAGCACTTTCACGTTCGATAATGTCACCGTCGATACGGATGGTATTGCAGGACTCCACACGATCAGCACCGATACCATCGGGCCGATCAATATATCGCTTGGTGGTAAGAGCAATGTGACAGAAGTATTAGGCCAACTAAGAGATACGAGTTGGCTCCACATTGAAGCCAATGGCGATATTTCGCGATATATCAAAATTGGTGCTATCCCTCAACTGGGAGTGACCGTTCCGCCGGTATGGATCACCGTCCCGTTTTTCAGTCATACAGAGAATGATGTGACCCTGTATGATGACACGGCTCAAATCCATGCAAAAGGAGGTCTTATTTTGCCGGCGCACTTGAAAATGACGGCTGCATGTACCTACGTTGACGATGAAAACCTGCAAGCGGCTGGACAAACTTTTAGCACCAAGCAAGCTTTAATTGTTACTTCCATCCATATTACGGTGTTCTTACCTAATGGAAGCACGGTCGATCAGGATCAGATCCAGTCCAGCAGTATTTGGTATTCGCCGAAGCTTTCCTATCAGGTAAAACATGTCGATGTGACTCAATTGGCAGGAAGTACTCGCACGAGTACAACCACCGGAGTGCTTACAGGCTATTCAATAAAATAGCGGCTCGAATAATAGATTTATTGAGGAATAGAGTTATGCGTCATACCTCGTTTCATATAGTAGCATGCTTGCTCATCGCGGGCGTGATCGCCGGATGCAGTTCGTCAACTACGGCCCCCGGTAATCGTCCCGGATTCTTAGCCGTTCGCGATACCATAGCATTCGGTCTTGTTGCCAACGGCCAGACACGCGATACGTCGATCCGCATTTCGAATACGGGTGGCGATAATTTGACGATCACGTCGGAAGCCGCGAGTTCATCGGCTGTTGTCGATTCTAATTTTAGACAGCCAGTGGTGCTTGCTCCTGGCGATTATCGAGACATTTCTATCTTTTTCTCGCCTTCCGGCAGTCAGACCGCTTATGATTCTATTAAGTATCAAACCGATGGGAAGAATGCAGTAGCCACAATTACACTGGTTGCAAACGGCGGTTCGAATGGTGGTGGAAATGGCTCCAGTTTGCTTTTACTGGTCCCCAATTCTATCAATTTTGGTTCGATACCGGTAGGGCAGTGGCATGATACGACGCTCTTCTTGGTCAATGGCGGTACGTCTCCGATCGTCATTACCTCGGCCGTCATGAGCGGAGGTGAAGGCAAAGATACGACAGCAATGCCCGTCATTCTGACCAGTGGCCAGACGAGACTCATTCATGTCGCTTTTAACCCATCCCAAGCCGGTCCGCGCGTCGTTACCGATCAGATCAATTATGTTAGCAATGGCACTTCCTCAGCCGTAACGTTAACGATTCAGGCGAATGGTACGACCTCGGGTGGTGGAGGAGGAACCGGTAACGCTCCTGGGCCTGGCAGCACATTTACATTTGACACGTGGCAGGTCGATACCAATGGTATTGCGGGGCCACACTCGGATTCTACGTATACCATCGTAAGTAATTCTTTGACGATCCATGGTAAGAGCAATGTGATGGCAGTTCGCGGCCCTTCGGGGGATGTGACCTATTATCACGTCGAGTCCAATGGCGACCTTTCGGTTTACGTTGATTTTAGCAATATTTCAGCGAACGGTATACCGGTTTCCGCATTCCTCAGCTCCAATTGGTTCGTGATCCCGCTTGGCAGCCGTTCAGCGATCAATCAAACATTGATGGATACCAGTATAACGTACAACGGTTTTCCTGTCCAGTTAACGATCACCGAAGCGGGTAGCTACCTGGGATCGCCAACCGTAATGGCCGCGGGGAAATCGTTTGCTACCGCGATGGGATCGCTCAAATTCTCAGGAAAGATCAGCGGATTGGGTGGCCTTCTTTCGATTACGAATTCATTGGCCTTCGATATCTGGTATTCCCGCACGCTCGGTTTTTATCCGGAGCGACAAGATGTTAATACCTCCAGCGGAGGGTTGGGGCAATCCGCGCAAACAACGTCCAGCAATTACTTGCTGAAGTCCTACCAGATACACTAAGTAGAATTTAACTTGTAGCGAGAGCGCCGCCCGATAAGGACGGCGTTTTTGCATGGATATTTTCGCGAACGATCTTATCCAGGATATGCAGGGCGGTATCTACTTCTTCTACCGTGTTATAAATGTAGAAGCTGAGCCGGCAACTGGCCGGAATGTCCAGATTGCGGTGCGCGAGCCCTGCACAGTGGCAGCCTGCGCGCGATTCAACGCCAAACTCATTCAAGGCATCGGCTAAGCCCATCGGGTCGCGACCATCGACGTTAAAAGCGATAAGTGATGTCCGCTTCGCTGAGTCCTTCGGACCGTAAATACGAATCCCCGGAATACTGCTCGCTTGTTCGATCGCACGCTTTGTGAGCGAACGAGTATACGATGTAACCCGGTCCATCGCCTCGCGGACTGCCGCCCGTTCGATCTTCTTGCCGGTCATAAAATACTCGTCGCGTTCCGGATTGAGAGCGAGATCGAGAAGAACTCGGAAAGCCTGGGCGCTCACGATAGCACCGAGAATATTCGGGGTGCCGGCGCTATACTTCCACGGTAATTCATTGTAGCCTACATGCTCGGCCGATACCTGATTATTGCCGACCATATCTCCGCCATAGAGGAAGGGCCGCATTGTCTCGAGCAGGTGCTCTTTTCCGTAGAGTACACCAACGCCAAAGGGAGCTAATATTTTGTGGAAAGAGAACGATAAGAAATCGACGTCGAGCGCAGAGACGTCTACATAGGTACTGGGTACTAACTGCGCGCCATCGAGTAGGAAATAAGAGCGGCGTTCACCATTCGGTTGCTCGTAACCGCTTGCGTTCGTTAGCTCGCGGATCTTCGAAACAGGATTTTTAGTACCGAAGAAGTTCGAAGCACCGATGGCAGCGACGAGCTTTGTCCGCTTATCGATGAGCGATGCCATGTGGGCCATGTCTAACTCGCCCGTTTCAGGATCGAAGTTGACGATGCGATACTCGACGTTGACACCGAATTTTGGCAGGATCTCTCGGCTCATCGCATACCACGGAACGTAGTTCGAGTTATGCTCCATCATGGTCAACACGACGTTATCGCCATCGCGAAATTCCGTCATCATCGAATACATAATGGCGTTATGCGCTTCTGTCGTATTACGATAGAGCGCAATATTCCGGCGGCTCGGGGCGCCGATAAAATCGGCGATGGTATCGTAGGATTCTTCAAAAAGATGCGTCATCGCCTTCGAAGCATTGGATTGCCCGCGATGGACGTTCTCGTAATCAGGCGAAAGTTGATGAAATAACTCGCTAAGTTTTCGGGGAGGTTGAGTGCTGGCGGCGTTGTTAGTGACAATACGGCCTTTTGTTATGGCCGGGAAATGCTTGCGGATCGCCTGGACATCCAGGGTACACTCAGTTTCAACCATGCTGATAAAAGCGGCTTGGATTAAATGGTCTTGAGAAAGCATTAGGTTCTTAGTCCTATTGAACGTTCCCAAACTGGGAAGGTCTATTGGATTCACAGATGACGATTGCTTCGTATTTTTGAATAAATGCGTATTTCTTTAAATTGGCTTTCGGAGTATATTCCCATTCCATTTAATGCCGATGAACTTGCCCATCGGTTGACGATGCTCGGTATCGAGGTCGAGGCGATCGAACGGCTGGGCGAAAAATGGAATAATGTTGTCGTCGGGGAAGTCCTCGAAGTTTCACCACATCCGAACGCCGATAAGCTCCGGCTTACCAAGGTATCGATAGGAAATCACGAGCCGCTCAAGATCGTCTGCGGAGCACCGAATGTTCGCGAGGGATTGCGCGTCGCTGTTGCAACGATCGGCGCTGACTTAGGGGAAGGATTTGTCATTAAGCGCGCGAAGATCCGCGGGCAGGAAAGCGAGGGCATGCTTTGCTCTCAGCGTGAGCTTGGCGTTTCCGATAGCCACGAAGGAATTTGGGAATTGCCTGGTGAACTTGCAGTAGGCGCTTCGCTCGCTGATGCATTGGGAATTCGCGACACGATCTTTGAAGTGGGTATCACGCCTAACCGCGCAGATTGCTTGAGTCATATTGGTATAGCTCGGGAGGTGCGAGCGATCACAGGAGAACGAGTCAGAACTCCCAAAGTCGCGATAGCAAAAAAAGGAGGCGAAATCACAAAACAAGTTCGAGTATCGCTGCCTGAGCCCGATCTTTGTCCTCGCTATGTGGCTAAGCTCGTCCGCAATGTTACCGTAAAGCCTTCGCCAGATTGGTTAAAGCGTAAGCTCGAAGCTGTCGGCTTGCGTCCGATCAATAACGTTGTCGATGTTACTAACTTCGTGCTAATGGAGTGTGGCCATCCACTGCACGCCTTCGATTTCGATGTGGTGGAAGATGGGCACGTGGTGGTCCGTACTGCTGGCAGATTTGCAGAAGAGTATACAACGCTCGATAGCAAAGTCCGAAAATTGCCGCCATACGCACTGCTTATAACCGACGGCAAAAAGCCGCTCGGCATTGCTGGTATTATGGGTGGCGAGAATTCGGAGATTCGGGATACGACGCGGAATGTCCTGATCGAGTCGGCTTATTTCACGCCTTCGGGTATTCGCAAAACAGCTAAGGCGCTGGGGCTTTCGACCGATGCTTCGTATCGTTTCGAGCGTGGTACTAACTTCGACGTGGTATTAGGCGCGGCAGAGCGTGCCGCTCAAATGATTGTTGAATTAGGTGGTGGCGAAATTGTAGAGGGCATTATCGATGAATATCCGAAAACGCTCGATCACAAGGAGGTCCGCTTCCGACCACATCGCGCAAATATGCTGCTTGGAATGAATATTCCGGAAGCACGCATGAAGGAAGTGTTCGAACGGCTGGATATTGAATGCGATCCGAGCAAGCCAGAGTGGCTTCTGCACATCCCAAGTTACCGAGTCGATCTCGAGCGTGAAGAAGATGCGATCGAGGAGATCGCCCGCGTCGTGGGGTATGAGGAAATTCCTACCAGCACATTCGAACGCGCGCCGCTGGGTGGAACACGTGAGCCGCTGAGGCCGCGTGAGTTCGAAGCCATAGTTCGGTCGACGCTTTTATCTCTCGGGGTGAACGAATGCGTATCGCTCCCGCTCGTGAGCGAAAAGAATGCACGGCAATTTCATGACATGCCAGTTGCGCTTATTAATCCGCTCAATGCAGAACGAGATAAAATGCGTACGAGCGTTGCTATTAATCTGCTGGAGGCTGCGCGGGTCAGTGAGCGCTTCGGAGCGCAAGGTCAGCGGACCTATGAGATCGGTAATGTCTTCCACTATTCCGACAAGCCTGAAAAATTAGGACGCGTACGGGAAGAAGGGGAAATAGGCATCCTTATATCTGGAGTGCAAGAACCCAAGACGGCCTATAATCCCGAGGCTGCAAAGGCGGACCTTACTGGCATTAAAGGCTTGGCCGAAGGACTTCTTTCTCGCTTAGGCTTGCGAGAATTTGAATACCGCCCGGCAACTTCGCCTCGTAAGTATTTTGACGCTTACGAGCAGCTTACGCTTCATGTCGGCGAGAAGCAAGTTGGGACCATAGGCAAGCTTGCCTCTGGAATAGGGAAGTCATACGACCTTCGCAATGATGTCTGGTTGGTCCTCTTCGATTATGCGGCACTTTACGAACTAGCTCATGCCATTCGTCGGCAGCCACCAATGATGAAGCCGCTGCCAAAGTATCCGGCCGTCGAGCGGGATCTGGCCCTGGTGCTGAATGACGGAATCTCTACACAGGCAGTAATGGCTACCATTCGGGAGGCTTCTCCTAAAGATCTGCTCCAGAATATTGCGCTTTTCGACCAGTATCAGTCCAAGGAAATGAAAGGGGCTCATGAGCGAAGTTTGGCATTTCACCTCGTTTTCCGCTCAGAAGAAAGGACTTTGGAAGAACATGAGGTGGACGAACTTATCAAATTGATAATAAAGCGCTTAGAAGGAGAACTTCATGCTCGTCTTCGCGCTTAAGTAGTGTGCCGAGTACGAGTTGCAATGGCCCGGGGCCAATTTTCAATGGCTCAAGTTTAGAACGTTAGGCCTGTGAATAACTCGTTACTCATCACCCGTTACTCGTTACTGCTGTTGTGACACCTACCGCAAGCCGTGAAATCGTTTTAGGCCTTAGCCGCGAGCGCCTCGCTCGGGCAACGAGCCGTCTCGAGCGTGTAGCCCGGGATGCCGCCGAGCGTATCAATCATCTGAAACAGGAAAAAGCAGCGCTCGAACACCGTCTTTCCGATCTGGAAAAGCTCTTCGAACAAGAGCGACAAAATTTTGAGCAGCGAGCGGCGCTGCTTAATAGTGTTACTACCGAGACCGAGGAGCGCTCGAAGGCGTTTGAAGAACTGAATGCGCGTCTCACCGATCAGGAGCGCCTCTTAAGCGAGCAGATCGAGACGATATCCCACCTTGAAGGTGAACTGGAAACTCGCCGGACTCAACTGCTCGAGCAGCAAACCGTGGAAACGGCATGGAAGGGTGAACTCGCGGAATGGCAAGGAAAGGTCGAGCAACTCGAAGATCGCCTAAAGAAGACGAGCGACGAGCGCGATAACCTGAAATCGAAATTATATGATAATGAGCGGGTCGCAGCTCAGTATGTTATGCACTTTACTGCCGACGATCGAGATAAGGCTACCAAAGCAATTGATACGCTCATCGATCAACTCTCCGTCCTGGAAACACGCGCAACTATCGCTAACGAGAAATAATCATGGCGCAGACCGTTAAAGTTACTATTCTCGGTGCCGAATATCCGCTCCGCTCCAACGACGAAGCACTTACCCAGCAATTAGCCTCCGATGTAGATGCGCAGCTTCGGGAGTTGCAATCGAAATTGCCGTCGCAATCCACGACAACGTTAGCGGTTCTTTCCGCTCTTAACTATGCCGAGCAGGAAGCTCATCAAAAGGAGAATGAACGTCGGGAGCTGGACCGCATTGCACAGGACATAGAAACGCTGGCTGCGACGCTCGAACAGGCGCTCGAGAATTAATTTACTTTTGCGGTCAGCGGCCCGCGAACGCCTTCATATTTCACGAGCTTTGCCTCGATCTCACCGATCAGTATTTTCGAGGACATCTTGACCGGCATATGGTTTTCGTCGTCGGTCATCCAGATCTTGATCGATCCTTCGTTCTTAAATAGGCCGCCCTGTACAACCATTGGTTCAATAACGGAACACTCAAAGGTACCGGCATCGGTCTCTACTTGTTGGTGGCCAAGAATACGAACATCCAGCGGATGGCTTTTGCCATCGTAAAAATTCTCGAGGTGGATCACATCGCCACGATGAGAATGCGTAAGGTCGAGCGTGCGGACGTAATAGAACGCACTCACAATATCATGTACGTACTGAGGCGTTTTGTATTGCTGCCCGTCACTGGTTTCCGCTGTTTGCGCCTCGGGGTCGAAGTAAGCGTCGTAATCGCGTGAGTAGCTACCTTCACGAACATGCTGCTCGAAACGCCACGGGAAAATACCGTCGACATCCATAAAGGTCTCATAACGATCGCGTACCTTAAAGACCCAATCGAACGCCGATGTTGACCGAGCTTCTACGCGCGTCTCGTATGTTTTACGTCCGTTAACATAGCGATAATCCGGTATTGACATCGTGGCCTGGCCTGCGGTTACAAAGCCATAAGAAATATCGAATGTGAGTTTTTCACCTACTGTAAAAGCATTGTTAGTAAGGTGGCGAAAATCAGATTGAGTATGTTCTTCGGTAAAATTGTAGGCATCCGAGGTGCGGAGCCAGGAGGGCAGAGAAAGTACTACCGCTAAAATAACAATACCGAATGTGAGCTTTTTTGTCATCCTATCAAATAACGCCTTTGACAACGGTTTCAACCAACCAATTAGCGAAAAGTCAATTAAAAGAGTTTAAGCTGCCATCTTAATTAGCTAAGCCGCCGTCATAATAAGCGAATTCACACCTTCTCGTACGGCTTCAATATTCAAACGTTCCATACAGGTACATTCCTGACATGTTGGACAGCCATCCTTCGGTTGGGGAGCAAGATTGATAACATGCTCACCACGAAATCCCCAGCGCTCTTTACTAAGCGCCGGAGGTAACGGAAACAAGCCGATCGTCGATACTCCCATTGCGGAGGCCAAATGTCCTGGTCCGCTACTATTGCTAACAACCAGCGAAGCCTTTGCAAGCAGAGCAGCTAATTCTTCGAGCGGATGTCCAATAAAAAGATGGGCTGAAGTGCCGATCTGTTCTGCTGCTCGCGTTAAGCGATCTCGTTCTTCTATTGTACCGGTGAGCACAACAGTTAGATTATGTTCGAGGGTCAATAGTTTAGCGAGATCAATAAAACGTTCGAACGGCCAGTCCTTACTCGATCCACCGCTGGGAATATGCAGTACTGCAAATTTCGCGCTGGTGCTTCCCAGTTCGAATCTCAGCCAGTCTTCCACCGCCATTCTTTCCTCTTGGTGTAACAGGATATTAGGTAATGGAGCGAGATCACTATTTATGTTAGACGCGCGAAGCATTCTCAAATTGTACTCTGCTTCATTGTGCTCGGCCGTTTTACGGTGTTCGTATATTTTGTGCGTAAAGAGAAAGGAATACCATCGATAGCCAGTACCAACTCGCTTTGGAATACGAGCGAGAAAAGCAGCGACTGCCAGCGGGAATTTGGGACTCGGGAAATAAGCTGTGTTTGCTTTCGACTTGCGAAAGCTCTTGAGAAGGTCTCCCAATTTGAGAGAAGTTGCCACTTGAACTTCATCTACATCCGGGCATCGCTCTACAATGGGACGTGTATATTCGCGGACGAGAAAGGAGACTTTGGAATCGGGTAGGACTTTCTTTATGGCTGAAGCCATCGGCAATGTCAGGACTATATCGCCCAGCCGGTCCGTCCGAACGATGAGGAAATGCTGCAATTGTTTTTCCTCATCCGTCATCCTTCAGCCTTTATCGCTATCAACGAGCGGGAGACGGGGATCGAACCCGCGACGTTCAGCTTGGGAAGCTGACATTCTACCGCTGAATTACTCCCGCATTCTAAATGTGCTTGAATGCGGCCGCTATAAAGCGGTAATTCAGCGAATTGTTTCCTTGAGCTAAAATTGCTTTTGGAGATAAGTTTAGCCTACCGGAAGACTCCTTTAGCGTACCGGATTGGTAGAGGCTTCGACCGACGATGGTGCCTGAGGTTTTGCGGTTAGCACGGTACGTACAGCCGCCATTCTATGCTGACCAAGATAACAATGTAAGTATACTTTGTCACCCTGAGAGTCTTTTCGCAGCGAGTCGATGGTATGTGCTGCTGCCTGGACGTGGGCATCGTAATATGAACCGAACCGCTGGCCCAAAATACTTGCGACTGGGAAATCGTACACCTGGATGCCCACCGCCTGAGCATTTCTTTTCTCACGGTTGAGCAATATTCGTTCGTAAGGGATCTTGGGATCCAGCAAGCTTACATCAGCGGTAATACCTTGCGACTTTAGCGTCTGGAAATCGGTGGCCGTTGGATACGGACCGGTCGTGACGCGATCCGACAATTGTTGTATTGGTGCGCGGTACAATTTTGTCAGAGGATTATCCGGCGTGATAAGCACCCAGGCAACGAAAAACGTGAGGAAACCCCAAGCTATAATACCGATCCAAATAGTTTTGCGTGACATAATGAATACTACTTACACAACTCGTAGACCAGCAGAGCTAAATAACAAATTAGTAATCTGTTCTTAGAAATATAATAGTGAGTGCGGACTAATATTTTGAGGGATCTACGAAGGTAATTGGAGTTATTTTTCTCTATGTAACCAATAGAGCTTCTATGTGTTACTTAATAGAGTTGAGTTCTTGAGTTTGTAATTCCTTCGTATGCAGACAACCACAGTAAGCAAAACGGAAAGTAGTTATAGAGCGACTGTTGCTCTCACTATTAAGGTTTTTTCAATTGCAATGTTAGTCTGGGTCACTGCTCTCCTGACGAAGGTATGTATTGATTATTATTTGTCATCGACGCCATCTAATTTCAACTCAAAGGCCTCATGGAGTGCCTTACTCCTTGAAGAACTTATGTTGGTTGCGATTTCAGCATCATACGTAAACCGAGCTTCCTTCCTAAAGCTCATCCTGGTAACGATGTTGCTTTCAGTAGTAGCAGCTATTATAGTGAGCTACGGGCTGCACTAAACAGGGCGCTTAGCCCAAGAACTTATTCTGTTCCTTTTGCAGCTCCTTGATGAGGTAGCGCATCCTCGGATTATGGGAGTTTTGGGCGAGAGGGAAGTAATGTTCCTGCGTCTCCATAATATACTTGATCGGGTTCTTCTTGACGTTGAACTCGAGACATCGATAAGTGTCCAGGCGGTCGGCAAGCTTTAGCATTCGTGCATCTTCGCTGGCCGCTTGCAATTTCTCGATGTACTCTCGTTCGACCCAGGCTTTCATCGGCCCTTCGGCTTTGATGTCCTTCGTCAGGCGCTGCACGAGGTAACTGGCATACGAGCCAAAGTTAAGGTCAAGAATTTCGGGAGTGAGAACGTGAGAATCTTCCAACGCATCGTGGAGCAGGGCAGCGCAGATAATATTCGTGTCGATCTGGTTCAACTCGACGAGCATGATCTTCGCCACCCGGCTCGGATGCCAAAAGTAGGGAGTGCCATCGGGGCGCTTCTGAAATTCGTGGACGCTTTCCGCCATGTCGTACGCGTCGAGAACTTTGTTGATATCGGTAGCAGGGACATCACGGTCGCGCAGCAACTTCTCGAGTTCGTCGCGTGAAAGATACGTTTGGTTGTATTTAGTCCGTGGTACTTCCAAGTTAGTCCTTAGCGGAAAGCTCTCATTCTAAGCTCGGCACAATAGGATAGATGCTACCGAATTTTATGAATCCTCCAAAAATCCTTCAAAATCAATCCTAAAAATCCATCCAATCCTGCGAATCCCGGTTCTATACTTCTATACGTTAAACCTAAAGTGCATCACATCGCCATCCTCAACAATATATTCGCGTCCTTCGCTTCGCAGAAGTCCGGCTTCCCGAACCGCCGCCTCGGATTTTAACCGAATAAAATCGCGGAATTTCATGACTTCTGCACGGATAAATCCTTTTTCGAAATCGGTATGGATGACAGCCGCCGCTTCCGGTGCTTTTGCGCCCTTGCGGACAGTCCACGCGCGGACTTCCTTCGGACCCGCGGTGAAATACGTCTGAAGTCCTAAGAGGTCGTAGGCCGCACGCACCAGTGCATTAAGTCCCGGTTCCTTAAGTCCAAGCTCCTGCAAAAAATGAACGCGCTCGTCTTCGGGCAGTTCGACCAATTCCATCTCGATCTTGGCGCAGATCGGTACCACTCGCGCACCTTCTTTTTCGGCGATCTCACGAATTGCAGTAATGTAAGCATTGCCTTCGATCACGCCTTGCTCATCCGTATTGGCTACATACAGTACCGGTTTAGCAGTAAGCAGGTGCATCTCGCGCAGCCAGTCCTGTTCGTCTTCGGAAGCGATAGGGAAGTATCGCGCCAAGCGGCTTTTGGTGAGATGGTCGCGAAGGCGCTCGTAGAAATCGGCTTCTGCTTTAGCTTTAGGATCGCCGGTCTTGCCTTTACGCTGTGCGGCGTCAGCCTTCTTGTCGAGCGTTTCGAGGTCTTTTAAAATGAGTTCGGTCTCGATGACTTCGATGTCGCGTTTCGGATCGACCGAACCATCGACGTGAATGACATTAGGATCGTCGAAGGCGCGAACAACGTGCGCGATCGCATCGACCTCACGGATATGAGATAAAAATTGATTGCCGAGGCCTTCGCCCTGCGCTGCTCCCTTGACCAGACCGGCAATATCGACGAACTCGATCGTGGCGGGTACCTCGCGGTCAGGATTTACTAATGCCGAAAGCTCACGAATCCGTCCATCGGGGACGGGCACAACTCCTGTATTGGGCTCGATGGTGCAGAAAGGGTAGTTCTCTGCTGCCGCTTGTGAACTTGCCGTTATAGCATTAAAGAGCGTCGATTTTCCAACATTTGGCAAACCTACGATGCCGCATCGAATACCCATGAATTACCGCTGTCCTCCCAATTCAAAATACGCCCCCGTAGCAATAGAGTAGCGCGTTTTGTTCCGAGGACCGGCTATCGCTTACTTTGCCGCTTCGTAAGAGTGACGCTATAGAATTTTCCCTGATCGGCAGTTGTGAGTTTAAGCTCTTCGGTAGCGCTTGCCCAGGTTATGATACGATAGACGTTATGATAATCTTCTATGGGAGGGCCATAGATCTTCTTTAGCTCGGAATAGACCTTATTGAATATTTTCGTATTAGCTTCGACCGATCGTTCGCGGGCAATAAAACTAACCTGTGTGATCTCCGTCCCTTGCAGACCGATCCGGAAATCTCCTGAATCGCGCAGATATTCACCTTTGAAGGAAAAGATACTTGCCCCATCTTCACCACCCCATATCATTGTATCGACCGGCGCCTGAGAGTGGAGGATGACCTCGCGGGCAAGCATACCGGTGTGCAGGCCATGGATCTCCAACGGATGATTTTGCGCCTTAAGAGAGAGGGGAATAAGAAGAATAAAACCTAATAATCCTTTGAACCTCATAAATCCTGTTTTATTCTAGTTTAAAACTTCTTGCAATAGCCTGAAAATATTCGAACTCCAGTTGCTGGTTCGGCTCGTCCATCGGGGCGAGCATGAGCAGGATCGCTCGAGGAGTAAGGAAGGCGGCCACATAATCGAGCGTGCTATCGGCATTGCGGGCAACGAATTCGTGTCCACCTTTTATATAGCGCCGTGTCGCGGTATCCTCCACCTGGAAATCTCCGATGCTGTGCGTAGCAATACCCTTGGTACCGAATGCGACCTCTGCTTTGGACTTAAAATTCTGCCACATGCTCGAATCGACCACTCCTACGAATGCCGGCCGCATGGTGATCGACATTTCTAATTTATTCGGCTGGTTTGGATCGCGAAAGACCAGGGCGTAGGTCATACTGGAATCCAACGTTTCCGTCGAGGCCCAGCCGGGATTCGTCTCGATCGAAAACGGCAAAAGCGAAGGTTTGAACAAGCGCCGAAGAGTAGGTGAACCCATACCAGCCGTTGGATCGTGAACGTAGGTGAGCTTCACATTACGGTAGGCATCTACGTTCATATCGAATTCCAGCGGGCGGGAATCGAGTAACTTCTGACTATTCTTTGTAAAGACGTCAATAAAAAGGAAGTAGGTCGTCTTTGGAAACGTCAGCATGTAGAGCGCGTCCGGTGCTTCGAAGGCTTGTAGGGTATCGCCGACGGTAAACGTCGGAGCGGTTACCGTATCGGTCTTGATCCCGAGCATTCCTAATTCCGGGAAGCGCACGACAATACGAGTGTGTACCGTATCGAGTACCTGAAGAATAGCGGTCGGATAAGGGAATGTGTTAGTAGTATCGCCTTCAGAGCTTCCTAATCCGACCAACCGATAATATTTTACAGCTTTAGGAAGAGTATCCTCCGAGGAGGCAGATTTGGCAACGGGAGCTTTAGCCTGCTTGCCCTTACGGGCTTGAGCACTCAGGTGAGAAGGACTAATTAGTGCGAACGCGCAAAAAATGCAAAGCGCGAAGCGAACGCAGAAAAAAGCGCGAAGTGATCGTAAACGAACCATCGTCGTAGTGTATGCGGATTCCATATACTTCCGCTAATAACTATGGAAAGGCCCTGCGAGGAAGATACGACACGAACAACTCCGGAGACTCGGTGGAAAAACATCCACCGCCGTAGCAATGAATGCCAGTGATTTCCACCGAGGAGTGCCATAGCTACAAGCTACGGCACATCTGTACAAGGGATAAAAGAACCGTAATATTTTCCCTGTATCAGCGGGCACCTGCCTTGAGAGACCGCTTACTTCCACTGTCCCTCAGCTTGCGGATCTTCTCCTGGGTTGCGTTCGTATGAATCGCACTTAGAAGAGGATCGGCAACGAATGAACGATGTTCATTACAGCATTTTGGAGTTCTCCGCTACCGTAAAATCGTTGATCGTGCTTTCGGACGTTCCTGGATCGGCTATTCAAATGCGCCCAAACTAAGAAACAGCGCTTTCCAGATCAGGATCGTCGGATGACCAATCGAGCTTACGATAGCGGAGTGAGGCCTGTAATTGGAATCAAGCGTCAAGCGCCCTGTGGCTCACTGTTGGTTCTTTTTTCGTTGTGCTCCGGAGACCTTTCGTTGCAACCGCTTTCGCGATCGCCTGAATATAAGATCATCATACTGACGAGCTTAATCCCGTATCTTCCTCGAAGGGCCTTCCGCTCTTAATTACAATTTTCGAATACGCTGAGTTCTTTTTAGAAGCCTTTTGCTGTACATTCGATCCATTTTTTCTGGCTTCCGTCAACCCATTTTTTCTGGTTTCGATCAATCCATTTTCTGGGTTTCGATCAACCCAGTTCTGGTTTCTTCGCGATTACGCGCCTCGATCGCCATTCGAAGCTCCATTTCACGTACCGCCCGTGTATTCGACTCACTAAAGAGTATCTGGTGTTGTCGCAGCGCCTCATGCAAATATTCGTTCGCTCGCTGGTAATCCAATTTTTTGGTCGCCAGGTGAGACGCAAGCAGATTACTCTCATAGAGCATTAGCGGGCTTCCAATTTCGCGGGCTAACGCCAGTGAGTTTTCGACATGCGATGTCGCATTATCGAGCTGACCGAGATCCATAAAGCTTGTTCCCAGTGCATGCTCCACTTTTCGTAAATTGACTTTATTATTATCCTCCTGCATCAGGAGGCGTGCCTCGAGCAGATAGGGAATACTCTTATTCGGTTCGCCGGCCGCACCGATCGTCTCGGCAAGGCTTAAGAGTGCATGGGACTGTATGTCTCGATAACCATGCTGTTGAGCGATAGCAAGCGATTCACGTAAGTATCGTTTTGCCTCGTCGTATTTCTTTTCTTCGGTTGCAGTATCGCCCAAAAAGATCAAACAAGAAGCGCTTTGCCGATCATTTTTGATAGCTCGCGAAATATCCAGCGATCGGCGAAAATTTCCGTTCGCAATGGTGTAGTCACCATTGCGTTGAAAAATACCACCCATGTTCTGGTAGACCATCGCCTCTAAATGCAGATCGGGATATTTAACCAGAGAGTCGAGGCATTCTTCAAACGCTTTAAGGGCCAGTTGATAATTACCAGTGCGAATATAGACGATGCCCCAGCTATTCAAGAGGCGTTGCACGGTTACCGGATCATTTGCAGCACGTGCCATCGGTAACGCCCTGGAGAACATTTTACTGGCCTCTTCCAGGCGACCTGTCGCGCTAAGAATCGTCCCGACCCCTTGTAATGCTTTCGGAAGATTTAATTCGTCAGCGATCGATTCAAAGAGCGATACAGCGGTGCGAAAGTGCTCTTCAGCGCCGTTCAGATCGGCTTTGTGACGTAGGGCACGGCCAAACTCCATATGTCCCTGTGCTAGCAGGGGGACATTGTCATATCGTACAGCAGTATCAATAACATGCTGTGCATTGGCAATAGCACCATCCGGATCCGTAAGATACAGGTCTTCGGATCGCTTCAGTAACTGCCAGGCTAATTCAACGGAGTCTTTCGACGGCTCCTTCATTGCTCCAACATTTGTGCGACAATCGATACGGGTGGCGCTCCGTAGGAGAGAAGATTATTATGAAAGTCGAAGAGAGAGAAGTTCTCTTTGCCGGCTCGCTCCATTCGGGCGCGAAGTTCGCGAATCTGAAATTTGCCGAGTGTATAACATAAATATCCCGGATCGAAGACGCCTCGTTCCGCCTCCCGGCGCGCCGCTATTGGGCGCAGTAATGCCTTCTCTTCAAAGAGGTGCTGTGCCTCGGAAAGTGTCATTTTGCCAGAGTGCAGCTCAATGGCTGTAATATAGCGAACGACACGAATGAGCGCTTCCTGCAAAAAGGCCATCCGAATGCGAGCATCGCCATCGCCCCAGCCAGCCTGGATCATCATTTCTTCTGTATAATGAGCCCAGCCCTCGACAAACGCATAGGACCAAAAGCACTTGCCTACTTTGCTCTTGCTTTTTTGAATGTGCAGGAAATGGGTGTAATGCCCCGGATACGCCTCGTGGATCGAGACGATCTCGAGAACGGATCGATTCAGCCCGTGCAAAAATTCTTTTCGTTTCGCTTCGTCCCAGGTTGGCTCTGGTAAGGTGACGTAGTAGAAGGCTTCCGTAGCCACCTTTTCGAAGGCGCCGGGACTATTCATTGCTGCGAAGGCCCAGCGCATGTGTGCCGGCGTTTCTTCTACGGTACAGCGTACTTCCGAAGGGATCGATACTAATTCATTCCGAAGAATGAAGTGGCGAAGGCGTTCGAGCATGCTCGAGGTCTCACGAAGGATCGTCTGCTCGCTAAAATGTTCGCTTTCGATGAACGTATGAAAGACCTCGCGCGGACTCTGCTGCGGATCCAACTCTTCACTGGCCTTAAACAACTCGACCGTGAGATGATCCATTTCCCGCCGGCCTTTATCAAGCAAGCTCTCCAGTGACTCATTAATAACCTCAGAAGTCTGTATAAACCGTTCGAGCAGATTGGAGCCAAGACGAAACGAATCGTACATCGAGTTGGGAAGCACGACCGTTCGAACCGCTTCCATAAAACTGGAAAGCGCAAGTTTTGCACTTTGGATCGCATCGCTTAGCTCTTCGATGAGGCGCGGATCTTCGATCTTCGAGAATGTTCGCCCCGGTAGTTGTTCGAGGTATTCAAGGCGGCCTTCCAGCGCCATCAATGCGGTTTCGACGATCGTCCGATCAAGATTGGTATTTAAATTTTGCCGTGCTATTGCGAGCACACGAGGATACCCGCGCAGGCGCATCATGACCGAATGCATTCGCGATGTGAATGGAGCAAAATCGCGATCGATAAGATGGGTGATCTCCAACTGGTCGATATAGACCATCGGATTCCATTCAAAATCGCGGAGTTCGGTCAGCCGAAAGATCTCTTCACGAATTTTCCACTCGAGCGATATGCGCTCGAACCGACTGATCTCATCATTGGGCCCGGCTGAGCTTTGCCTGGAATAATCTCGTTCTAATACTTCCTTCGCACATTGAAGGTCTGTCAAATATTGTTCGCGGCGGGCCTGACTATAGTCTTCGGAAAGATTATCGTACTCGTGCAGCCCCAGCGTAGAGGCCATAGTAGGATAATAGGAGAGGTACAGCGAAAGAACGTGGTCGCGAAACTCTGTAAACGAATGGTACTTACGTGGCTTCAGCATGAAGTGGTAAAAGATCAGTTACGGCAAATCTACTTCAGAAGAGTCTCCCGCATTTATATGCTTAAAGCGGCCGATCACAACAGTATTATTTCCTAAAATGCTCTGTTCGAGAAGTCCGTTCTCAACCTTGGCATCATTCCCAATAATGCTATCTCGAATAACAGCATTCCGAACCCTGGTCGCATCTCCGATGGTGGCATAGGGGCCTATCACTGCATCTTCAATATCGGCTGTTTCAGCAATAAAGACGGGCTCGTGAACAACAGTATTTCGCAATGCCCGGCTTTGTGAGTGTTTATCCAGGAGAGCCCGGTTCGTGCTCAGCAATGTTTCGGGTTTGCCGCAGTCATACCAACCGGAAAGGGCAAAGGTCGCGAATTTTTCCCCTCGGTCGATCATTAGTTGCAGAGCGTCTGTAAGCTGGAATTCGTTTTTCGTCCGTCGGTCGGACGAAATTAGCTCGTCCAGACAGGAGCGTAACAACGGCGGGTTCTTAAAATAATAAAGTCCGGCGATCATCCAATTCGTCTTCGGATGCTCCGGCTTTTCGACGAGTTTCGTTGCAAAACCGCCTTCGGATTCAACCACACCAAAGCGACGCGGGTCGTCAACGTAATAGGTACCAATGGCACTGGTGGTGCCACTAAATACGGACTTCAGATCGGCATCGAAAATAGTATCGCCCAAAACAATAAAGAGCGGCGAACCATCGGAGGGGATAGATTCACGAGCCATCCAAATGGCGTGGCCTAACCCCAACTGTTCTTCTTGTCGTACAAACTGTGATTTAAGAGAGGGATAGCGCTCCCGAACGAACGTTTCGATCGCTTCACCGAGATATCCAACGACCAAAGTAACGCTGGTGACACCATCGCTGATGATCTGGTCGAGAATGTGGGCAAGGATGGGCTTGCCGGCAACATTCAAGAGAACTTTGGGTAAACTGTAGGTATGTGGCCGCAGTCGAGTGCCAAAACCTGCTACTGGAATGATTGCGTGCATGAAGAAAAGATCTGGAGTATTAACGAACGCTCATCATTCGGATGAGAAGTATCGAAAATATATCGCTGCAAAGATACGCATTTGTGCGAAACAGGTGCGATAAATGTAAAGAAAAGGTGTTGTAATTTTTATGCGAAAACACTTTTCTTTAGGGGTTCTCCTTTTAATTGCAGGCCTATCTGTTGGTCTTGATGGCTGCGACTCCAGCACGAATTCGACGATCGCTCAGCAGGTAGACGATATTACCTGGATGCCCGATGGCTCCAGCCTGATCGCATACGTTCGCAAGACTTCCTATTCGGCCATAGATAACTCACAGTACACCGGCGTAAATGTTTATCGTGTTAACCTCGATGGGTCATTAGGCAATGCGATAATTTCTACCGATCAAGTAGTGCCGAGCGACCCGTATTACACATCGATTCTGCCCATTTCTCCCGATGGTAAGCAAGCGCTGGCCCAATTTGGTAGCAATATCTATAAGATCGATCTTTCGGGCGGTTCTGCGAATAATATCATTCAAAATACCTATCTCTTCGGTGCATCTCCCGATCTCCGCTATGCTCTGACGACTACGAGCAGCGCACAAGTAACAAGCAAGTTGCTGGTCCTGTATGATCTATCATCCAGTCCGATACGAATGTTAAGTCCTTCGCAGACGCGTTTGGGCGTCGTCAGCGCGCACCCTGTATGGGTAGATAGCGGCCGGTACGCTCTCACGATCTATGATTCGACGGACTCGTTTGGTGCTCACTTTCATGTTGGAATTTACGATACGGCAGGGAACGTAGCACGCACGATACCCAATGCGGCAGTACCGCCGCATGCCTCGGCGTATGCAACACTTAGTCACGATCTCTTCGTGCAAAACCAAAATCTCGGGCTGGACAAGATCAATTTACAAACGGGAAAGCGCTCGACCATTATTGCCACCGATACCGTCGAAAGTATGGACGCTTCACCGGATGGTTCGCTTGTCGTTTATATCTCTGGTTCGCAAGCAGCCGGGACATCTTATCCTGCGACCGCCGTAAACGTTGCGAACGGACATACGGCCTCGATCGGCTCTGGGTATTACTCCGTCAAGATATCACCGAATGGCCAGAAGGCCGCCTATATAACCAAGCTGGACCAATCGGGAAATCAAGCCATCGCTGTTAACGCTGTTTCGGTCCCACAATAATTTTGATTCTCTTAAAAAGAAAAACCCCAGCTTAGAAGGCTGGGGTTTTTAAGCTTACGTAATTCCTTTTAGCTCTTATCGGCACCGGCTTTTGCGTGACAGCAGGAATGCGTACCCGAAGCCGAAGACTTCATATCGCAATTTGCCTTGCCGGTTTTAGCGGCAGTCTCATGTGAGCAGCAACCGGATTTCTTCATCTCGGCCGCCGTCATGGTGCACTTGCCATTCTTCATGCACTTAGCATCGGTGCATGTCATTTTATGGCCTTTGTGGGCCTTTGTTGTTTTGCCACCGTCGCAGGCGTTCGCCGCTGAGGCGCTGAGGAATAGACCGACAGTTAGAAGGAGAGCGTATTTGCGCATGATCGTAAATTCTAATGTGAAGTGTCCGTGGACAACGTTGTTTTTCAAACCGCAGGGTTCTGCGTTCGGTTCGAGACTTGTATACCCGTTTTCTCGTAATTTTGCGGCATATCAACGGAAGGCAAAGAACGTATGGATATCGGAATGATCGGATTGGGGCGGATGGGTGCGAATATGGCCGAGCGCCTAGCAACGAATGGGCATTCGGTGGTGGGATACGATCCCAGTGCGGACGCCCGCAAGCGCATTGAATCTGCTGCCGGGCTACGATCTGCAGAGTCATTGCAGGCTCTCGTCAAAGCGCTGCCTGCACCGAAAGTATTGTGGATGATGGTCCCGGCCGGTGCGCCCGTCGATGAGACGATCGCTTCTCTTACAGCCCTTTTATCAAACGGGGATATCCTCATTGATGGTGGCAATTCCAACTATAAGGATACTCTCCGCCGCGCCGAGAGCCTGAAGGCAAAAGGCATTGAGTATGTCGATGCCGGTACGAGCGGAGGCATTTGGGGTCTCAAGGAAGGCTACAGCATGATGATCGGTGGAGACGAAAAAGTGGTCAATCATTTACGACCAATTTTCGAAGCACTTGCACCGGCCCACGATAAAGGATGGGGAAGGGTTGGGCCTACAGGCTCCGGGCATTTTGTAAAAATGGTGCATAATGGCATCGAGTATGGGATGATGCAATCCTATGCTGAAGGGCTTTCGATCTTAAAGCACAAAAAAGATTTCGACCTCGACGTTCATCAGGTAGCGGAGATCTGGCGTTTTGGAAGTGTCGTTCGTTCATGGCTGCTCGACCTGGCGGCAGACGCACTCGGCAAGAATCCGAATCTGGATGGTATCGCACCGGTTGTTGCAGATTCCGGTGAAGGCCGATGGACTGTTTTCGAAGCGATCGATAATGATGTGCCTGCACCGGTGATCACACTTTCCCTTTTAGAGCGTATTCGCTCGCGTGAAAAGGATTCATTTGGCGATAAACTGCTCTCGGCGCTTCGCAATGAATTTGGTGGTCACGCAATAACAAAAGAATAATGGCAACGAAACTTCAACCGGCAGTCATTGCCATTTTTGGTGCGACGGGTGACCTTGCACATCGCAAACTTATTCCAGCACTCTATGAAATGTCCGCAGCGAACCAGTTGCCGACAAACACCTCGATTCTTGGTCTTGGAAGAAAGACGGATATAACCGACGACGAATTTCGGT